>Ga0190363_1000868_pt1 | contig 18071 bp, 17 predicted proteins | sample 48721867_MG_FD_161272 | JGI IMG/M metagenome (GOLD analysis project Ga0190363, IMG submission 161272) | Hydrothermal vent microbial mat bacterial communities from Southern Trench, Guaymas Basin, Mexico - 4872-18-6-7_MG | ecosystem: Environmental > Aquatic > Marine > Hydrothermal vents >... | reverse complement strand
AAGAATCACTAAGTGTCAGATAAATCCTGTGGTAGCACTAAGAAGTGAAATTAAAGAAGCAATAGATAATAACTACAGAAAATCCCTTGTTGATACGGTAGAAGAGATAATAAAGAACAGTGAAATTGGTTCTATAGAGGTAATAAAGGAAGAAAAAGAAGCAGTAAAAGATGAGGAGATTTTGCGTTCTTTAGAAGAAGCTCCAGTAATTAAATTTTCCAACTATATTTTAAAGAGAGCGGTAGAAGAGAAAGCCTCCGATGTTCTTATAGAACCTTTGTCTAAAAGCTCTCGTATACGCTTTAGAGTAGATGGGGTGTTAAGAGAGATAGAATCTTTCTCCCGAAAGATGCATGAGTTTGTTGTTTCTCGAATAAAGGTTATAGCCAATTTGAATATTACTGAACATCGCCTTCCTCAGGATGGAAGGTTCCGTATGAATATTTTGGGTAGAGAGGTGGATTTTCGTGTTTCCATTCTTCCTTCAGTTTTGGGAGAGAAAGTTGTTCTTCGTGTTTTAGATAAATCTCAAGGGTTATTAGACTTAGATAGTTTAGGATTTGAAGAAAGTTTAATTTCTCAGTTGAAGATTGATTCCGCTTCTTCTTGTGGAATGATTTTAGTATGTGGTCCTACAGGCTGTGGTAAAACCACCACCCTTTACTCTATTTTAAGGTACATCTATACTCCGGAAAAAAATATTATTACTGTAGAAGACCCTATAGAGTATCAACTTCTTGGGATAAATCAGGTTAATGTTAACTATGAGGTAGGACTCACCTTTGCCAACGCTCTCCGTTCTATACTAAGACAGGATCCTGATGTAATAATGGTGGGTGAGATTAGAGATTTTGATACCGTAGATATTGCTATTAAAGCTGCTTTAACAGGACACCTGGTTATATCTACACTTCATACCACTACTGCAGTTGGTTCGGTAACTCGTCTTATAAATATGGGAGTTGAGCCTTTTCTTTTGTCTTCCACTCTTATCGGTGTTCTTGCTCAGAGGTTAATAAGGAAGTTATGTGTTCATTGTCGCGAGGAAAGCAAACTTAGCAGTTCCTTGAAAGAGAAGTATAAGATTTCTCCCGATGCTACTATTTACAAACCTAAGGGATGTAAGTCTTGTTTTAACCAGGGATATAGAGGAAGATTAGCTTTGGGAGAGTATTTACATGTGGATTCTCAAATCAGGAGGTTGATAAGTATTTCTGCTGATGAGCATACTCTTAAGAAAGAGGCAAGAAAAGGAGGAATGAAAACTTTGCGAGAGAACGGGATACGAAAGGTAGAGAAAGGATTAACTAGTTTAGAAGAAGTCCTAAAAACTACTGGAGAAGAGATTGGGTAAAACTTAAAAAGCAACTTATGGAGTCTTTAAGAGAAAGAATACTTAAGGATGTTGTAGAAAGAAAAGGGATAGATAAGAGTATTCTAGATAGGATTAATAAAGAATCAAAGAATATCTATCAACTGAAAGAAAATCTTATTAAGAATAACATAGTCAACGAAGAAGAGATTTTACTTATTTTCTCTAAGGAGCTTAAGATTCCCTTTTTTGATTTGGGAAAATATAAAGTTTCTTCAGAAAATAAGGAGATAATACCCAAAGAGTTAGCCTTTAAATATAAAGTATTTCCCATATCTAAGATAGGAGAGGTATTAACCTTAGCTACAGCTAATCCTCTGGACGTTGTAGCCATTGATGATATAAAGATGGCTTGCTCCTTAGACAGAGTGGAGTTAGTATTGGCGAAGGAAGAGGAGATTATAAGATTTCTAGATGAGCTTTATTCTCAAGAAAAGATTTCCCCTCTCTTGGAAGAAGCTCCGCAAGATGCAGATGTTCAAGAGGTCTCTTATAAGGGAGAGGAGAGTTTAGAGAAAGTTATTAAGGAAAGTAACCTTCCTCCTATTATAAGAGTGGTGGATTTGATTATCTACGAAGGATTGAAGAGGAGGGCTTCCGATATCCATATAGAGCCTACAGAAAAAGATTTATCTATAAGGTATAGGATAGATGGAGTTCTTCATCATGGTTTGAGTCTTCCTAAGATTAATCAAAATGCTATTTTGGCGAGACTGAAGATTATGTCTTCTTTAAATATTACTGAGTTCAGGATTCCTCAGGATGGAAGATTTAAAATAAAATTTGAAAATAGGGAGATAGATTTTAGGGTTTCCTCTCTTCCCACTGATTTCGGAGAGAAAATAGTGCTAAGGGTTTTAGATAAAGAGAGTCTCTCCTTGGGGCTCAAAAACTTAGGTTTTTCCCCCAGACCTTTAAAGTTATTCGAAGAAGCCTTAAAAGCCCCCTTTGGCATAATTCTTGTTACTGGCCCTACGGGTAGTGGTAAGTCTACCACCCTTTATTCAGTAATCACCCAACTAAATACTCCGGACAAAAGTATTATCACTATAGAGGACCCTGTGGAGTATCAAATAGAGGGCATTACCCAAATTCAAGTAAATCCTGAAATCGGCCTTACCTTTGCTTCCTGTTTAAGGAGTGTATTACGTCAGTCTCCTGATGTAATAATGGTAGGAGAAATTCGAGACTCAGAAACTGCTGATATTGCTATTAAAGCTTCTCTTACAGGAGAATTGATATTTTCTACCTTGCATACCAATAACTCTGTGGGAGCAATTACTCGGTTAGTGGATATGGGAGTGGAGCCATTTTTGGTGGCTTCTTCTTTAATCGCTTCTACTGCTCAGAGGCTAACAAGAAGAGTCTGCCCCAAGTGTAAGGAGGAGTATAAACCCGATAAGGAGTTATTAAAGAGAATTAACTTTCCTCCTTTTTCAGGGAAGTTATATAAGGGTAAGGGCTGTGAGTTCTGTCATTATACTGGCTATAGGGGGAGGACAGCACTTTTAGAAGTTTTTTCCTTAGATGATAGTTTAAGAGAGATGGTGGCAAAGAGAGCTAGTGAAGAGGAGTTAACTAATTATGCCCGCAAGCATCGCGATTTTAGCTCACTAAAAGAAGATGGGTTTATAAAATGTATTGAGGGGGTATCGAGTTTAGAGGAAGTTTTAAGGGTAGCAGGTTAGGAGGAGTATGGTTTTTTTCTCTTATACAGTAAGGACAAAGGAGGGTAAAACTGTAAGGGGGGGGTTAGAAGCGGAGTCTAAAGAGAAGGCTTTAGAATACCTTCACTCTCAAGGTAATATCATTTTATCCCTTAAAGAAGAAAAGAAAAAAGTTACCCCGAAAAAAAGAGGAGGGAGAGTTAAAGTTGATGAATTGGTGGTCTTTTCTCGACAGCTTACTACTTTAATAGAGAGCGGTATTCCTGTGGTAGGAGCTTTAGATATTCTTTGGCAACAAACTACTAATCCTTATTTTAAGGCAGTCTTGGAGGATATTCTGAAGGAGTTAAGGGAGGGAGCGTCCTTAGCTTCCAGTTTAGCAAAACATCCTAAGGTGTTTCCTGAAATTTATGTAAGCATGGTAGAGGCTGCAGAGACTTCAGGGAACTTACCTCAAATACTGAATAGATTATCTCTGTATTTAGAGAAGGCGAATGCCTTAAGAAAAAAGATTATTTCCAGTTTAACCTACCCTGCTATTGTAGTAATAATGGCTATAGGGATAAGTAGTTTCCTTATCTTTAAAATTATCCCTACCTTTAAGGGAATATTTGATACTTTAGGAGGAGATTTACCTCTTCCTACTCAGCTCCTGATTGGTTTTGCTGAGTTAGTGAGGAAAAATGTTCTCTACTTGATAGGAGTTTTTATTATTGCACTGGTTGCTTTCTACAGATACATCTCTACTCCTAAGGGAAAGAAAATGTATCACAAATTTCTTTTAAATCTTCCTATCTTAGGAGATATAGTAAGAAAGATTAGTATTGCTAAATTTTCTCGCACCTTTGCTACTCTGATGAAAAGTGGAGTAAATATTACTACTACTTTGGATATCGTAGGCAAAACCAGTGGAAATAAAATTATTGAGGAGGCAGTAGTTAATTCTAAAAAAGCGATTCAAGAAGGCATTCCTATTTCTAAACCTCTGGAAGAAAGCGAAGTTTTTCCTCCTATGGTGATACGGATGATTGCTGTAGGAGAAAAGAGTGGGAAATTGGAGGAGATGCTTTCTAAGATTGCTCAGTTCTATGAGGAGCAGACTGATGCGGTAATTTCCGGGCTTACTAGTTTAATCGAACCTATTGTTATAGCATTCTTGGGGATAGTTATCGGAGGTATTGTAGTTGCTCTATTTTTACCCATTATAAAAATAACTCAACTTTTAGGAAGATGACTTTAAAAGATGAAGGATAATTTTACTCTGGTAGAAGTTATGATTGTGGTAGGGATTTTGGTACTTTTAACTGTTCTAGTAGTTCCTAATATTTTAAGAGCCCGCATTACTGCTAACGAGGTAGGAGCAAGCAATTCCTTAAAAACTATCTTTTCCTCTGCTCAAATTTATAAAAATATCAACTCTGTTTTCCCTTCCTCAACCAAAGCTCTGTTAAATACTGCGATACCGCTGGTTGTGACCCTTCCCAGGGGATAATCCTTCAAGAGCAAGAGAATATCTAACATTGAAAAATATCTCCAGGTATGCTATATTTTAGGTAGACAATTTAGGGAACGATAAAGGCAAACCCAGGGTAACCTGGGGACCCGCGAAAGCGGCTATTTACCTAACTGGGTAAATAGGCAAAGCCGTGCGCCCCGATCTAACTTCGGGGTAGGCAGGTTGCCGAATTCCTAAAAATACCCAGGTAGGTTATTGCCTGGGTTTTTTTATAGAGAGGGGGTAGATATTGACATTTCTTGAGATTGTGATATAGTTAAAATGGTTTACCAAGAAGAAAGGGGGTGAGGAATGAGGAAAGGTTTTACTTTGGTAGAAATTATGATTGTTGTAGCAATCATCGCCCTTTTGGCAGCTATTGCTATCCCTAACCTGTTAAGAGCTCGTATCACCGCTAATGAAAGTGCTGCTCAGGCAAACTTAAGAACTATCTCTACTGCTTTAGAAAATTATGCAGCTGCTAACAACGGTAGTTATGCTACTGACGAGAGTGATCTTACCGATGCTACTCCTCCTTACTTGAATCAATCCTTCTGTGGTAATACTATTCAAGGCTATACTTACTCTTGCACTTTAGCTGCTACCGGATACACAGTTACCGCTACCCCTGCATCCTGTGGGACGAGTGGGACAAAGACTTATACCATAACAACTGGTGGTGTTTTATCTTCAGCGGATTGCTCTTAACGAATCAAAGGAAAATATCTTTAGCCCCCTCTCTTCAGAAAGAGAGGGGGTATTTTATTTAAGAGGAAGATGTTTCTTAAAGCTTATACTCTAGGAGAAGTATTGGTGGCAGGAGCAATTATTTTAATTTGTGTAGCTGGTCTTCTTTTTCTCTTTGTTACTTGTAGATTTTTAAATGATTCCAACAGTAACCTTGTTACTGCTGCCTCTGATGCTCAGACAGTCTTAGAGCAGATAAAAGATTTAAGCTATTTACAGATAGGAAGTTATACTCCTCCTCAGTTTAATCACTTACCTGAGGAAAATGTTACTCTTACAACCTCCTCACAAAATAGATTGACGGAGGTGACGGTAAATGTTAGCTGGACAGAGAGAGGTCAGGAGAGAACTTTCACACTCAAGACATATTTTTCTCCCTGAACTAAAGGGGGTTACTCTAGTGGAGGTTCTCATCGTTACTGCAGTTGTGTCAACAATTTTTGCTAGTCTATTTTATGTGCTTACACAGGGGTACCTCTCTAATGAAATTGGGTTAGCAAAGCTAAAACTCCAAGAGGAAGCAAGAAGGGCGATGGAGGTTATAGGAAAAGATGTCCGTCAGACTACTGTAAGTGAAATCAAAAGTAATAACCCTTCCAGTTCCCACCTTAAGTTTCGTATTTATCAAGATTACTCTGAAGGTAATCCTCAATGGAGTAGTAACTATATTGAGTATACTTATGATGCCAATTCTTATAAACTTCAACGTACCGATTATAACTCAAATATTACCACTTACTTTTATAACATAGCTAGCCCTCCTTTTGATGTTGAAGAGTTAATTAACAATAACGAAAATAAAATAAGTATTGATTTAAATATGCAAGAGACAGTGAAAGGTTCTTTACCGATAAACTTTTCTTTAACAGGAGAGATAACCATACGCAATGAGTAAAAAGGGAATAGCTCTTCTTTTAGCCCTTTTGATTCTAGCAGTCCTAGTTATTCTAGGAAGTTCACTTTTTATAAGTAGTTTAACAGAGAGCAACCTAACGAAGAGAGATGTAAGAGAAAAAAGAGCCTTTTGGGCAGCAGAGTCAGGAATTTCTAAAGGGATAGAGAAATTAAAAGAATGTGCACAAAGTGGTGATTGTCAGGTAAGCGGAACTATAGATTACGAAAATGAGAGTTATTCCTATTCTGCTACTATTTCTGTATTAGATAGCCTAAATTACCGTGTAGATTCCTCAGGTTCTTTAGGCCAGATAACTAAGAATATTTCTGCAGTTGTAAGGTTAAGAGATATAGATGCTAATAATTTTCCTTATGCTATAGAGAGCCAGGGAGCGATTGAGGTAAAGGGAAGTGCTCAGATAACTCCTTCTGATAGTAAAAAGGAGAATAGTGATTTAGATTTTGAGAGTTTGTTTGGCTTTACTAAGGATGAGCTAAAAAGTTATGCCATCTACTATTACCAGGATCCTCCCAATAATGTGGAGCCGGTTGAAGATATAACTTGGGTAGAACTCTCTGAAGGAAGAGAATTTAGGATTACTTCTAACAATTGGGAAGGTAGTGGCATTTTGATAATTAATGGGGATGCTAAAATAACAGGTGGAGAGTTTGAAGGAATAATTTATGTGATTGGGGAGTTGAAAGTGCCCGCAGGCAATCCTACGGTAGAGGGGACCATTTTGGTAGAAGGAGACCCTTCAGAGACTACAAGTTTGAGAGGTAATTTTGAGTTAGACTACGATACAGAGGCAATAGATGAAGCCTTGAATAACTTAAGATATGTGGCTCCTCAAACTGTAGCTTGGTGGCAAACTTATTAGCACCAGGGGATTAAATTGACTTTTTTCTTAATTAATGTAAGATAGTTTAAAGGTGAAATTAGGTCAGTTACTAAAAAAGAAAATTAGTGAATGGAACGAAAAGACCAAAAGGCTATTTGCCTATGAAGAGAAAGATTTTGTTTCTCTTGACTTAGGAGCTAGGTATTTAAAAGGAGCTTTAGTTAAGGATGGTAAGATTGGGGAGTTATTTATAGAAAAAAAAGGAGAGTCAGCTTCAGCGATTGACTTTTTGGAGAGCAAGGGAATTCATTCTAAAGAAGTTAAATTTGCCATAAAAGGGCCTGAAACCCTTATAAGATATATTCCCTTCCCTAAAGTAGAAAAAAGTAAGTTAAAAGAGATTTTTGGCTACGAACTATCAAAGTACATTCCTTTTTCTTCTGAGGATGTATATTTTGATATTTCTCTCCTCGATGAGAATTATTCTAAAGATGAATTTTTAATACTTCTTGCTGCAGCAAAGAAAGAGCTTATTGATTCTATCCTTTCTCCTTTTCGAGAAAGGAGAGTGGAGGTTAAGGAAATTTCTCTGAATAATTTAGCTCTCTTAAATCTTTTTTTTCACTGTAAAGAAAAAAAAGCTTCTAACACTGCTATAATAGATTTAGGGTTTTCTTCCACCCTTCTTAATCTAGTAAAGGGAGAAATGCCTTACTTAAGTAGAGAGATTAAAGTCGGTTGTTTCCACCTTATAGAGAAGATATCTTTAGTTAAGAATTTATCTCATGATAAAGCAGAGGAGTGGTTAGTTACCTCTTCTGGAGTTGACGAACTCATTAAGATAGGAGAAGAGCCGCTATGGGAACTTTCTCGAGAGGTAAAAAGTTCTCTCGATTACTTTGAAATGAATGTAGGAGAGAATGTAGAGGAGTTTTATCTTACGGGAGGAGCTTCTTCTGTAGAAAGTGTTAGGGAAGCGATTAGTAAGTCTTTAGGAGTTAAGTTAATTCTTTGGGAGGCAGCAAAGACTTTAGATATAAAAGCTAAGAGCTTCTCTTTTCCTCTTCAAATGTTTTCTACAGTGATAGGTTTAAGCCTATGAGGAAGATAGTTATCAATCTTTGTCCCGATGGAGGAAAGAGAGAAAATAAAATACTCCTTTCTGCCCAAAAATACGCCTCTTTTGCTCTTCTGTTATTAATTTTATGTATAGGCATAAATGTTATATTTTTTGTGCTGGGAGTTTTTCTCCAGTTTCCCTATAGGAAATTAAGTGCTCGTTGGCAACAACTAACTCCTCAAGTTAATTCTATGCTTTCCCTGAGGAAAGAAGTGCAAGCTCTAACTAAAGAGAGAGAGGAGTATAAAACTTTATTTCAAGAAAGTATTTCTCTCTCCCGAGTGTTTGCCGAAGTATATGAATCACTTCCTAAAAATATTTGGTTTGAGACAATAAAGTTTAAAGACGATACTATTGAGTTTGTAGGATATGTAGTAAAGTGGAAAGAGGATTATTTCGATTCTCTGAGTAAATTTATTAAGAATTTAAAAAATAAGACTTACTTTAGTACTACTTTTAAGAAAATTAATCTAAAAAACTCTCGCAAAGGCAGGATAGCTAGTAGAGAGGTTTTAAAATTTGAAATAGAATGCAAAAAATGAAACTTGATAAACGCATTCTTATTGTTATTGTTTATGTTGTGCTATTTTTAGAGATATTTTGGTTTACTCCTTTCCAAATAAAGAAATTTATTCACCTTTTTTCCGAAGTTGGGAGATTGAGAAAGAATATAGTTCAGTTTAGTAGCCAAAAAAATTATCAGCAGAACCTTTTGTCTCGCAAGAAGGAAATAAGTAGGGAGATTATAGAGCTTAAAAGTAAAATCATTGCCCCTCAAGATGTTTCTGTCCTGCAAGCTTATCTTTCTCGAAAAGCAAAAGAGAATAGGTTAGATATAGAGGAGATAAGTCCCAACTCTCCTCAAGAGTATAAGATTACCTCCCAGGGCAAGTTTTTAGCTTTACCTGTGGATATAATTTTAGAGGCTGACTTCCATAGTCTGGCTAGATTTTTTGGTGATTTAGAAAAAGGAGACTACTTTTTAGCTCCTAAAGAAATGGAGGTAATAGGAGCAAAACCTTATCATAGAGTAAATTTAGAACTTTACGCTCTTATCAAGGAGGGAAGGTGGTAAAGGTAGTAATGTTTTTTTTAATTCTTATTCTTACTATAGGAGCTTATGCCCAGGAGTTTAAATACCCTTATAATCCGCTTACGGAAAGAGATCCCTTGCGTCCTCTTATAGATGAGGAAGGTAACATCTTAATAAAAGAGAAAAAAGAAGGTAGCTCTTTTGTCCTCCAGGGAATAATTTATTCTCCGCAAGGCAGTGTAGCAATAATAAATAACGAACTTCTCCATGAAGGAGATGCCTTAATGGGGCAGTTTAAAGTAAAAAAAATAGAAAGTAATGGAGTAGTTTTAGAAAAAGAGGGGAAAGAATATTTTTTAAAATGGGAGGGATAAGATGAAAAAAGTTGCACTTTTACTTATTATGATAGTATTCTTTGGACAAAATATTTTTCTTTTCGCTCAGGAAGGGAGGATTCCTTCCTTAAAATTTAGAGACGCTGATATTCGGGTAGTTCTTCAGGCGATTATCCAGAAAGCAGTAAAGGATGGGAGTAAAGTAAACATTATTATTCCCCCTCAAGTAAAAGGTCCGGTTACGGTTGACCTAGAGAATGTAGATTGGCAAACTGCTTTAGATGCAGTATTAAAAACCTATGATTATGGATACGAGTGGGTAGGTAAGAACATAATTCTAGTAGATACTTTGGATAATTTAGCTGAAAGGAGGAAGAAAGTTCAGGAAGCCCAGATTGCCGAACCCTTAGCTACCAGAGCTTTCACCCTTAATTTTGCTAAGGTTGAGGAGATAAAGGGCACCTTGGAGAAACTATTAACTCCTAAAGGTAAGTTAACTTATGATAAAAGAACAAATACTTTGGTGATAACTGATACTCAATCTAAGCTTTACGCTTTAGAAGAAACTATTAAGGCTTTAGATGAAATAACTCCTCAGGTTTTAATTGAGGCAAAGATTTTAGAAACCGATTTAGATGTTACTAACAAGTTAGGGATAAACTGGAATATTCAAGGTACTATCTCAGGAAGTAAACGGGCTCACACCTGGCCTTTTACTAAGCATTCAGAGAATAAATATTTAAGGGGAGATGATATCCCTGGCGTTTCCAGTGTGCACACAACCCTTTCTGATGTATTTGCTTTCGGTACTTTAGATGCCTCTTCATTATCAGCAGTATTAGAGATTATTTTTAGTGATACCAATACTAAAATACTATCTACACCCAAAATTACTACCATGGATAACCATACCGCTACTATTGATGTTATAACCGAAGACCCTGTACCTAATTATACTTATAACTCTGAAACAGGAAGCTGGGAGATATCTGGTTATGAATGGGTAAAGTATGGGGTATCTTTAGAGGTGACCCCTCAGATAAATAAAGAAGGATTCGTTACTTTAGCGATAAAACCCAGAGTGAGTGAGAATCTTGGTGATAAAGAGTTTACTTCTTCTTCTGGAGCTGTGGCTCAGATACCTAGGCTTTACACTCAGACCACTTCCACGAGAGTAATGATAAAAGATGGAGAGACTTTAGTAATTGGAGGATTGGTCAGAGATAAAGTAGTAGATACTGTTAACAAAATTCCCCTCTTAGGGGACATTCCTATTCTTGGGTATTTTTTTAAATACAAAAATAAAACCACAGAGAAAAAGAATCTTTTGATTTTTATTACTCCCAAGATAGTTACTCCTCAGAAAGAGACAGTCAGTGCTAAATAAGATATTATGTATCTTGATTTCTATGGCTTAAAGCAGGTCCCTTTCAGTATTACTTCTGACCCTCAATTTTTCTTTGAGAGTTCTTCTCATCGAGAAGCTTTAGCTACTCTCCTTTATGGAATAAGAGAGAAGAAAGGGATAATTTTGATTACAGGAGAAGTAGGAACAGGCAAAACCACTCTTTGTAAGGCTCTTCTTGATAAGTTAGATCACAATATAAAAACCTCTTTAATTTTAAATCCTTTCTTCAGCTCTGTGCAACTCATTCAGGCTATAATTGAGGATTTCGGTATACGTCCGGATAAGAAAAATAAGTTAGCTCTTATAAATAATTTAAATAATTTTCTCATAGATGTTACTCTTAAAGGCGGAGGAGCGGTTGTTATAGTTGATGAAGCTCAAAATTTAACTCCTAATCAGCTTGAACAAATAAGACTACTTTCTAATTTAGAGACATCTAAAGAAAAACTTTTACAGATAGTTTTGGTAGGTCAACCAGAGATTATAGAGAAACTTAACCAGCCTCGGCTAAGACAGATACGCCAGAGGATTTCTGTAAAGTATAATCTTTCTCCTTTAAGAGAGGAAGAGGTAGCTGAGTACGTAAATTTTAGACTCAAAAAAGCAGGGCAGGCAGATGTTAAAATTTTACCTCAAAGTTATAAGATTATCTATCAATTCTCAAAGGGAATCCCCCGGCTTATCAATATCCTCTGTGATAGAGCCTTGCTTTGTGGATTTGCTAAAGAAAAAAAAGTCTTAGATGAAGAGGTATTCAGAATTTGTGTAGAGGAGCTTATATGAGCACAATCTATGATGCTTTAAAAAAAATAGAAAAGAAGCCCTTCCAGAGTTCTCCTGTAAAGTTCAAAAAAAAATTAGTTATTTTTCTCTCTGGTTTGGGTGTTGTATGTTTAGTTTCCTTAGTAGTTTATTTAAAGATTAATCGTTCTAAATTGACTAAGGATTCTGCAAAAAAAACGACAAATAGTAAAACAGTTATTTCTAGGGAAATTTCCCAAAAAAGAAAAAAGCAGAAGAAAACTTATATTCTGGAAGGTATTATCTATGATGAAAAGGCTCCTTTAGCAATGATTAACGGGAGGATGGTAAAAGAAAAGGATAAGATAGATAACTTAGAAGTAATAGAAATCTCTCCAAATTCTGTGAAATTACTTAACTTAGAAGATAAAACTGTTCTTACCCTTTCTTTTTAATTAATAACTCTTAAAATTTTACCTTCTCATTCCTTAAATATTTTTTGAATTAAGTGTTGACTTTTTCTTCCGAAATAGTAAAATTTTACTAATTAAATTTTACTATTTTATGGTTAAGATATATAACAATATATAAGAGAGGTAAATCTTTACGAAAATGATTGAGGAGGTGCCTAAGAGTTGAATATTCACCAAGCTCTGATAGAGCAGGCAAGAGATTATCCTCAAAAGCCTGCCATTATTTTCAAAGATGAGAAGATAAATTTCTGTCAGTTGAAGGATAACTCTTTTAAGGTAGCGAACTATCTTCGTAGTTTAGGTATAGAAAGTAATAAAAAAGTTGCTATTTTTCTTCCTAATACCCTTGAAGCAGTCTATAGTTATCTTGGTGTTTTAATCCTTGGTGCAGTTTTGGTTCCCTTCGATTTTATGCTTACTGAGGAAGAATTAATTCATCTTATTAACCATGCTGAGGCAGAAATTTTAATTACCCAGATTAAAAAGGGTATAGATTTAAAAAATGTGAAAAAGAGTTGCCCTAATCTAAAAGAGATAATTCTTTGTAAAGAAAAAATAGATGGGTTTTGTCTCTGGCAAGATATCTTAAAAAAATCTTCTCCCAAAGAGCCCCCTTCTTTTTATGAACCTGCCCAAACTGCCTGTATTCTGTATACATCTGGCTCAACCGGACATCCTAAGGGAGTAGAGCTTACCTTTAATCATTTAAATATTCCTCTAAAGACTGTAGATTATTTTTTAAAACTTTCTTCTTCAGATACACTTCTGTGTGGAGGAGTCCCCTTTTCTCACTTAGGAGGGCTGGATTATATACTTGTTGTGGTTGCAAGAGCCTCAACCCTTATTTTAATGGAAAGGTTTAAGCCTTATCAATTTCTTTTAAATGCACAAGAATATAAAGTTACTGCTTTTTGGATTGTTCCTTCTATGTATACGGCAATTTTATCTTTAAAAGAATATGAAAAATTTAATTTACCTCATCTAAGGTATGCGGTTGTCTTTGGCGCACCCTCTTCCCCCCATCTTTTAAAAAAATTCCACAGAATTGCACCAAATGCTTTTCTTTTAAATGGATGGGGAATGACCGAAACCTCAGCTCCTAACTGTGTTTTGCCTCCCGGGATAGATAAAATTGAAAGTATAGGAAAGTTTTTTAATATGGAGGCAAAAATAGTTGATGAGGAAGGAAGGATATTAGGAGCTAATGAGAAAGGTGAGTTATGGGTAAAAGGCGAGGGAGTTATGAAAGGATATTTTAAAGAACCTCTTCTTACTCAAGAAGTTTTAACTTGCGATGGATGGCTTAAGACAGGAGATATCGCTTATTATGATAGCCAAGGTCTTTTTTATATAGTAGGTAGGAAAAAAGATATGATTAAAGTGGGAGGGGAGGTTGTTTTTTCCTCTGAAGTGGAAGAGAAAATTTCTTTGCATCCTGAAGTAAAAGAGGTAGCGGTAATTGGAGTTCCTGATAGATTGAGAGGAGAGGCTCCTAAGGCATTTGTTGTATTAAAAAAGAATGAGAAATTGCCTCAAGCAGAATTAAAAGAATTTTTAAAAAAACATTTAGCCCATTTTAAAATCCCTCATTATATTGAATTCAGAAAAAAGCTTCCTAAAACAAGAACAGGTAAAATTGATAAAAAAAGACTAAAAGATGAAGAAAATTCATCTTACACCAGAAATTATCTTTAAACTTTATAATATAAAGAAACCTGAAAAGATAGACTTTGCTTTTAGTTTTGATTATAAAAACTTGGCTTTAAAGACTTTGACTTGCTTTAAAAATCCTGAAAAAATTATAAATTTCTCTGGATTGGTTTTCTGGCAGGCAGATTATAAAGATAAAAAAATTATTATCTCTTATGGAGGAAGTTACGCTCCTGATACTGCTATAGGAACTGAACTTTTATGTTTTTTAAGCGCAAAAAAGATTTTACGTATCGGTTTATGTGGAGGATTAAAAAAGGAGATGGAAATAGGAGATTTAATTGTTGCTGATTCTATTTTAGATTATACAGGAGTTACTAAGTTTTATCCGGCAAAATTAAAAATTAGTTTTTCATTAAACGAGAGAATAAAAAAGATTTTTAAAGAATATAAAATTTATTGTGGAAAAGTCTGCTCTACCGATGCTTTATTTAGGGAAACGAAAGATTTTATAAAAAAAATAAAAGATAAAAGTTGTATAGCGATTGAGATGGCATTATCAAGTTTTTTTAAAGTAGCCAGTTTCTATAAGAAAGAAGCAAGCTCTCTTTTGGTGGTGAGTGATAATTTAATTACACAAAATTTAGGATTTAGAGAAAAAAAACTTTTTGAAAGATTAAATATAGTTATAAAAAAGATACCCCAGTTTCTATGAGTTTTAAGAAAGAAAAAGACCAGATAGTTTTTTGGGCTCACCAGCTTTATGAGAAGAATTTAACAAAAGCTAAAAGTGGAAATATTTCTTTAAAAGTAGAAAAAGATAAAATTCTTATTACTGCTCATGATACTTTTTTAGGATATTTAGAAAAACAGGATATTATTTTGATGGATTTAGAGGGAAATATTTTAGAAGGAGGAAAAGAGGTAACCAGTGAGAAACTCGTTCATTTAAGTATTCATAAAAAATTTCCTCAAAAAAAAGTAGTGCTTCATGCCCATCCTTCCTTTGCGGTAGCCTTTTTCCATTATTTTAAAAAATTAGATAATATTTTTTTGGAAAGCAAATACTATTTAAAAAATATAAAAGTTATTACTCAAAAGACAATTAATATTACAGAAATTAGCCCGGTTTTATCTGCTTTAGCTGAATCCAAGATAGTAGTTATAAAAGACCATGGGGTAATTAGTATAGGAGATAATTTCAAGGAAGCTTTTGGTTTGATAGAGTTAGTTGAGGAGCAGGCAAAAATAAATTTTTTTATGAAATTGCTAAATAAAGATGGATAAAGAGTCGCGCGTTTATAAATTAGCACGCACAATTATTCACTTAAGAATTTATGTCATACTTTCAGGAATAATTATCTCTCTTTTTTTCATTAATGTTTTAAAAGATATAAAGATTGAGACCCATCTTGAAGATTTCTTACCACAGAAACATCCTTTTATTAAGGTCCAGCATAAATTGACAGAAATTTTTGGAGGACTTAATCAGGTCAGTATTGCTTTAAAGACAAAAAAAGGAGATATCTTTAATAAAGATTTTTTGGAAAAAGTTATCTTTTTAACCGAGGATCTTTATCTTTTAGAGGATGTAAATCCTTCAAGAGTTATTTCTTTGGCTTCCCGGCATATAAAACATGTAACCGCAAATGAGGAAGGTTTTTTTGTAGAAAGGCTTTTAAGAGACATTCCCTCAAAAGATAAGATAATGGAGCTTAAAGAAAGAATTTTAAATAACCCCAATATTTATGGAAAGATAGTATCCAAAGACTTAAAAAGCACATTGATTCAGGTAGATTTTACATCTTCCGCAAGCACCTCCTATATCTTTAATACTTTGATGAAACTGAAAAAGAAATATGAGGGTGAAAACACAAAGATTTATATTGCCGGACGAGCTATCTTAGAGGGCTGGCTTAATTTTTATCTTCCTAAAATGTTTAAAATTTTAATTACCAGTTTCCTGGTAATTGGCGTTATTCTTTATCTTACTTTTCGCTCAAAAAGAGGGGTAATTCTGCCTCTATTAGATTCTTCTATGGCAACAATCTGGGGAATGGGGGCAATGAAGCTTTTAGGGTTAAGACTTGACCCTTCAACAATTTTAGTTCCTTTTATCGTTCTTTCCTTAGGGATTAGCCATTCTGTTCACACTTTAAAGCGTTATTATGAGGAGATGAAGAACCCCAAAATGAAAAGTAAACATGCAATTATAAGTACGATGGCACATTTGTTTATTCCTGGTTTAGCATCTTGCTTAACTGATGGATTTGGATTTTTATCTTTGCTTTTAGTTCCTCTTCCCACAATAAAGAGTATGGCTTTAGCCAGTGGTTTAGGTATACTGGCTAATTTTTTAACCTCATTTATGTTTACTCCTGCTCTTTTATCTTTTATGAAGAGGCCTAAAATCTTAGAGATAGAGAAAGAGGAAAGACATAAATGGGTAGATAAGTATCTTAAGCAATTAAGTATATTTTCCTTAAATAAAAAAGCAGGGACAATTGTAGTAAGTATATTTATTATTTTGTGTTTATTCTCATTTTTAGGGATAGGAAAGATAACTGTAGGAGAAAATACTTCCGGCACAAGTTATTTGTATCCAGAAAGCCCTTTTAACAAAGCAGAAAGATTTATTAACAAAAACTTTGGAGGAACAAATACTTATTATATTCTTGTAGAATCAAAAGATAGCCTTCTTAAGGTTAGTAAATTAAAAGCAATGGAGAAACTTCAGGGTTTTATTTTGAAAAATGTCTCCTTCTGTGGTTCAGCAACTTCTTTTGTAGATGCAATCAAGGCTCTTAATATGTTTATGTTTGGCGGAAAAAGAAGTTATTTTAAGTTGCCTCCACAGGATAAATTAGTTTATCAATATTGGTTTTTATATACGATGAGCGGATTTCCTTCAGATTATGACCATCTTATCTCAAAAGATAAGCGTTTTGCTAATATAAAATTTGATTTTAAGGACCACAAATCCTCCACAGTAGAGGAGGCAGTAAGAAAAACAGAGGAATTTTTAAAACTTCATGAGTTTAAAGATATTAAATTCAGTTATGGGGGAGGAGATATCGGGATTAGTTTTGCTGTAAATGAGATTATAAAAAAGACGATTCTTCCCAATATACTTTTCATCTCCTTTTTAATCTTTCTATATGTAAGCTTTGTTTATAAATCTTTTACCTCAGCAGGAATTTTACTTATTCCTCTTCTTATAAGTAATATTATTGTTTTCTCTTTATTTGGATTTCTTAAAACATCCCTTACTACAGAGACTTTGCCTTTGGCTTCTTTAAGTGAGGGCTTAGGGATAAATTATGGGATTTATATACTTTCTCGGTTATATGAAGAGATAAAAAAGAAAAAAAAGACTTATAGAAAAATCCTTTATGATACTCTTACAAGCAGCGGAAAAGCAGTTTTTTTCAGTGGAGTTATAGTTTCTTTGGGAATTTTTGTCTGGATATTTTCTCCTATACGCTTTCAAGCACATTTAGGAATGAACTTATGCTTGGCTTTAATTTTAAATATGTTGATTTCTTTAATTATGATTCCGGTGATGATTTGGTGGATAAAACCAAGATTTCTTTTTAGAGGAATTAAGGGAAGATTAAAGAGGAGGTGAAGATGCGATTTTTTTTAACTCTTTTATTTTTTTGGAATATAGCTGGATTCGCACAAACACTTGAAATAGGAAAACTTTACTCTTTAAAAGAAGGAATGAGTGCGGATAGGATTATGAGAATTGTGTATCATAATAAATATTCTTTGTTTTGTAAAGATATTACTTTTAAGGGGGAAGTGATTTATGTTGATTCTCCCACATTAATACGTAAAAGAAAATATATAAAACATAGAATAATTTTAGGCAAAGATGATTTCTCTTATAAAGAATTAACTGCAATTACTTATCCTACAGAGGTAAAGGGGCTGGCAATTCTTGTCTGGAGTTATCTTTCGCCCCAAAAAGATCAGCAAGTCTGGCTGTGGCTTCCTACTTTAAAAAAGGTGAGGAAAATCTCTGCTTCCCAGGACGATGATGCTTTTATGGGTTCAGATTTTACAGTTGAGGAGGTCTCAACCCGCCGATTTGAAGATGAAACTTATAGATTAATTGGAGAAAAGCTTTTCTCCGGTTATAAATTCGAATATAAAGATGAGATTTTATTTAAAGGAAGAGATTGTTTTGTGATCGAGGCTCGGCCTAAAAAAGCACACTGGTATTATGATAAAAGGATAATTTGGGTAGATAAAAAGACAGGAGGACACATTTATGAAGAGTATTTTGATA
>Ga0190363_1000867_pt1 | contig 18079 bp, 18 predicted proteins | sample 48721867_MG_FD_161272 | JGI IMG/M metagenome (GOLD analysis project Ga0190363, IMG submission 161272) | Hydrothermal vent microbial mat bacterial communities from Southern Trench, Guaymas Basin, Mexico - 4872-18-6-7_MG | ecosystem: Environmental > Aquatic > Marine > Hydrothermal vents >... | reverse complement strand
TCCTTTTTAGTATTTATTGTTTCATCAAGCTTCTTTAAGATCTCTATCAATTGCTGTGAAATCGCTGTCTCGCCTCCCCTCTCCACTTCTTTTTTAAGAGAAACCTGAGGCTTTTCTATTTTTATAGATTCTACCTTCTCTTTCATACAAGGTGGATTTAATGGATCCTCAACTATGACTCCAAGTTTTAAACATCTCCTTCTTAGTGATGAATAAAATATGCAATTGAGACAGGACCTAGGAGGCAATATAGGCACCTAAAGATGACATTCATTATAAGATATAGTTTATTTCCCTAATAAAATTAGTCATAGTTTAAATTAATTGATTTATTAAAATAGGTATTTCAGATACTTTTTCCACCACACTTATATCTGCCTTTCTAAAATACTTTAACTTGCTTTCTACAGTCCCTTTATCTCCAATAATTATGGCACCTGCATGCCCCATACGTTTGCCTGGCGGTGCTGTTCTACCAGCTATAAAAGCAATAATAGGCTTAGAAAAACTGTTTTCATATACATATTCTGCAACTCTTTCCTCCATATCTCCTCCAATCTCTCCTATTAATACAACACCTCTCGTATCCATATCTCTTTCAAATAATAGAAGAGCTTCTAACATATCTATACCTGTTATCGGATCTCCTCCTAAGCCTATAGCTGTAGAAACCCCATATCCATGCTTATATAATTCATATGCTATTTCATACGTTAATGTACCACTTCTAGATATTAATCCAATACAGCCCTTCCTAAAAACTCGCGCTGGCATTATACCTATTTTACATTTTTCTGGAACAATTATTCCAGGTGAATTCGGCCCTATAATCTTTACATTATGTAGTATCCCATAGTTTATAAATTTTATAGAATCATGTATTGGAATATGCTCTGTAACAATTATAATTAATTTTAAACCATACCTTTTAGCATTTATTGCTTCATATACTGCATCTGAAGCATATGGTGCCGGAACAAATATTATCGATACATTTGCTCCGGTTTCTTTAACAGCCTCTTCAACATAATCGTATACAGGAACCCCATGTACATTTAATCCTCCCTTCCCCGGAGTCACTCCTCCAACAATCTTTGTACCATATTCTAACATTAACTTTGTATGTAGAGACCCCTGACGTCCAGTTATACCTTGTACAATAACTCTAGTATTTTCATTAATCAATATACTCATTAATTATTCCTCTCTAGATATTTTTATAGCCCTTTTTGCAGCCTCTTCCATATTATCAACTATAATTATGTTCTTTCTATCAAGTAGGATCTTTATACCCTCTTCTTCATTTGTACCCATAAGTCTTATAACTATTGGCTTTTCCATACTACTTTCATCTATAGCTTTTACAATACCTCTAGCAACCTCATCACATCTTGTTATTCCACCTAAAATATTTATTAAAATTACCTTTACGTTACTCTTATTCAAAAGTATTTTTAAAGCGTTTTTTACAGCATCGGCGGAGGCTCCACCCCCTATATCTAAGAAATTTGCAGGTTTCCCGCCAAAATACTTTACTGTATCCATTGTAGCCATAGTTAATCCAGCACCATTACTCATAATACCTATATCTCCATCTAACCCAACATAACTATATTTTCTGGAAATATAATTGACCATCTTTATAAGATCTCTATGTCTATATAGTGCACTTTCATCAAGCATTATTTTGGCATCCACTGCATAGATTCTACCATCACTAGAGATCGCGAGCGGGTTTATTTCAATGAGCTCACAATCATATTTTATAAAAATATTATACATTTTCAAAATGATATTTCTAACGTTTTCCCTATGAATATCCGATATATTCAATTTTTTTAAGGCTTTTCTAACATGATACTCTAGCAATCCTATTAGTGGATCAATATGTATTTTTATGATTATACTTGGTTTTTCCTTAGCAATATTTTCAATATCTATACCACCCATGCTTGATGCCATAAAGACGTATTTTCTCTCTCCTCTGTCAATAGTAAATGATAAATAAATTTCTCTTTGAATATTTATCATCTCCTCTACAAGTACTTCTTCAATATTGTATCCTGAAATATTTTTTGAAAATATTTCAAAAACATGTCTTTTTAATTCATCTAAATTTTTTACAAATAAAATTCCACCTCTCTTTTTTCTACTAGCAATCGGTATTTGAGCCTTCAATACAAGTGGAAAACCTATTAATTTATATTTTTTAAGTACTTGTTCCGGTCGTCTAGATATAAATCCTCTAGGTATAGGTATACCTTCATTTTTCAATATATTTTTAGCCAAATACTCATTTAACTTCAAGTTTAAAACCTATTTACTACAGTATTGATCTAAAGCCCTTATCCTTTTAACTATATTGGGATGCGTAGAAAATAGTTCGAGAATATTTTCCCATAAACTTATTTTTCTAGATCTAATAGACCTCAACAGTTCCAATTCCTCTAAATCTCTATGTGATGTAGACGGATCTACAATAAATAATGACCTAAATCCAGATACCTTTGATATATCAATACCTTTATTAATTAGGCTACTAGTAGTTTTTATAATCTTTATTAGTGCTAGCTGTAGTTTTCTAGCACCGTTTTCAACTATATTGGCGCTATACTCGTCAGCATAATACTCTCTTAATCTACTTAATCCTAGTACAAATAAATATAATATTTGCGATAAAATCACTGATAGAAAACCAAATATTGCAATGCCTCCTCTATTCTCATCATCGCGTGTGAAAAGCATTACTCTGCCTATATAATAGAGTAATGCTGGAAGTAGAGATACAAGCATCATTATCTGAATATCTTTATGAACTATGTGTCCAAATTCATGTCCAAGTACAGCTTCAACCTCATCTCTACTTAATGTAGATAATAACCCCCTTGTAACAGCTATTCTATTGCCAGTTAATGGAGAACCATATGCAAATGCATTTGGTATGGATAGCCCTGATATCATTATTTTGGGCTTATTTATACCACTTTTCCTTGCGAGACCTTCCACAATATTATGTAGCCATGGAACTTCATCTCTATTTATCTCCCTTATACCATAAATCACTTCAATAATATATGGTGCAAACAACCATTGAAGTATATTGAATGCGATCGTTATAAATATTAGCGTAAAAATATTAAGAAATCCTATAAAGTATAGGACTCCTGCTAGGAAAAGCGTAGTTATACCTATAATTATTCCGAGTGTACCATACATTGAAATGTATAGTTTTAGTCGTCTCATAGTATCATCTAGATATTTTATAATCTTTAATTCTAACATAAAGTTTTCGCTATATATGGGATAATTGTTTTTGATAGCTATCTAGGTCTCTTCAGCAATAACACTTTATCTAGTTTTCTGATTTTTCAAAAATAAGTCTTTTATAGAATGGATGCCAGGAAATGGCTAAGAATAATCGTTGAAACCATTATTTCATAATCAGCAGAATTCAGCTAAAGAGAATTATTAAATGGTCTCAGAAATAGCATAAAATAGGAAACAGAAAGCGCAACAGGGTGAGAATCAATTCCCATCTCTATGCATAAACCTATATGGTGGTAAGAGAAAGCGCTCGCTATGGATGCTAAAGTACAGGTATTGGAATTATTAACTTGGACAATATTTTTATAACTATATATGCTATTACTCCACCTATTATTGATTTTAATATACTTATTTTTGAGAAACTATTTAGAAATGCTATGCTTATAACGATGCCCCAAAGCGCTAGAAACCAGTTTATTCCTCCAATAATCCATTTCATTTGTGTATGGGTTGATAGGTAGAAATTATTAATAACTACTATGCTTTTGGTTAATATTTCGCTTATATCCATATTTTCTCCAGTAATAATATTTATTAGAGAAAAATTATTGAGGATTTGATAAATATAGATAAATTTAACTATGTTTTCCATGAGATTTATACTGAAGAAATATCCTACTGATTTAAAAATATCTGTCGTACGTCCCCTTAATAAGTTGCATATAATTAAAAATATAATATATGTTGCTATCCATATTAATATGAAATGAAGTGATCTAAGAAGGATAAAGAAATAAATGTTCTGCATATATATTTCTGATACTTTGCCTATAGATACTATGTTTCCATCTTTCACATGAATTATGTTTATGGTGCTGTCTGAAATTGAGATAGAAACATTTTTTAATAAAACATAGTTATCCATATATCTAATTACAATATGTTCTCTGAAAAAATATTCATTATATAAGGAAAAAGATATTAATAACATAAACAATATTGCTGGCCCGATGATCTCTGGATGCATACTTATTTCATTAAAGGTTGTAAATGGATTTAATAATACTTTTAACATCCTCTTTAACCCAACTAAAATTAGCTTTATTATACTAGGCTTTTCTTCCCGCAAGTATATTATCTCGCTACTCATCTTACTCACGTTAAAACATTATATTCTATGAAATTTAAAACATAAATATTTGTTTAAATAAATTTTAATTAAACTATTTTATATGTGATAATTATGGTAAAGATAGATGAGATAGATAAAAAACTTTTAAATATTTTGCAGAGAGATGCTAAAACTCCGTATTCTAAGATTGCTAAATCTATTGGGATAAGTGAGGCCACTGTACATGTCAGAATAAAAAAGCTTAAAAAAAGGGGAGTAATAAAAAAGTTTCAAGCAATTGTAGATCCGGAGAAAATAGGGAAGAATATTTTGGCTATTATAGCCATAACATGTGAGCCAAAAAAATTTGAATATGTACTTGAAAGACTAAGTGAAATGAAGGACGTGTATGAAATATATGATGTTACTGGAGAATATTATGCATTAATAAAAGTTAGAGTAAACAATAGAGATAAACTAGCAAAAATATTAGATGATGTAGGTAAGATAAATGGAGTATTATCGACACGGACAATGTATGTTCTGAGGGTAATAAAAGAAAACAGTGAAATACTTATCGAATAGTTATCACAAAGAAAAGAGACAGCATCTAAGGAATCGATGAAATATATTACACAGGAGATATTAAGATAAACAATAGAATTCTTCGAAATCGTATTAGGGACTTAGCTAGTAAGGATTTGGTAGAAATTAAGAAAGCGAATAGCTTCAAAGAGATCGGCATATCTTTTTAATTGAACTCATTGCAAAACCTATAGGCTATGAATATGTATTATACTTTCAATGATTTCAAAAAATTGTACTTTATAGGTCGAAGTAGATTTTTCTTCAATTAGCTAGTACTTCTATGCTTATAAGTGTGAAGGTAAAAGCATTTTAAAGGCAAAATTGAAGATTAAAAGAGGTTCATAGGATAGGTTATGAAACATAAGGTTAGATTAACAGCCTTAGACTCAGGCGGCATAGTCGTTGGTGCTCATTAAGATCCTCTAGATATAAGGAGATATGTAATGCTATTTATTAATCCCGGATAGATGTAATATTAATGTTCATAATAATTAAAGTTTATGTGAATGTATAATTTCATTCAAACTAGCTATAATAGATATCTTACCTTTACTTTTTTAAAAAATATCAAAGAGTATTTCCCTATCTTCTCTTGGAATACTTGATTTTTAAGCATCAGCTTTGATGAATTTGAGAGATCATACGCAATAAATTCATCATTTAATTTCCTAACTTTATACACTAAATGTTGGAAAATGGCAGATGCTTTACCTATTAACTCCACAATGACTAATCTACTACCATCGCACTGTACGCCAATCTCACTTCCACCAATCAAATTCCCTATTTTAATTTCTTTAAATTCATACGAACCAATATCCCCTATATAAAAGCATCTATTATTTATTTTTAACTTAATTTTACTACTGAAGCTAATTCCTTCATCAACTAGAGTGTACATTCCCTCATGCGAATACACAAGAAGTATGAAGAAATATCCTGCATCTCTAACATATTCTGGTACTGCTAAAGAAACCTTAAGCCTATTAGCTCTTCTTGGCTTCTTAACCTTTACCATAACCTCACCACTTTTAGTGTGAAATGACATCCAATGCCATTTACCATTAATTCTAAGATGGCCCACTTTAAGCACGGCAGAGGAGATACCATTACATCCGATAATATCAATATATTGATGGCTTTCAACATTCCCTTCCGGAGCTATTCCTTCTACTATAAGCCTTAATCTTCTTCCGATAGGAACTTGTGCTATTAGGAGAAAGTCGTAGAGCACTCCCCCATTAATACTTCCACTTTCTCCAATACCCTCAATGTTAAATTTAACAGGTAAAATAGTTTCACATATTCTCACAGGATTTGTTAAAGAGCCTTTGATCTCTTTAACTTTAATTTTAATAGCATGATGAATATCTAAAAGAGATAATTTAAGTTTATCAGCCTTTACAATACTTATTTTAGCTCCGTTTAAACTTTTCCAGATAATTAAACCTCTTTTTAGTAAGGGATCTGGAAGAATTTCCTCCTTGCTAAGTGACCAAATACGTGCCTTTGCATTTTCTAACCATAAAGTTGGCACGCTAAAACTACCTTTATCTGGAATTATATAGGGAAGATGAACATGAGAATCACTTTCTGTTCCTATAGTAGTTCTTGTCTTATAAAGATAAACTAGATCAGTTTCACATTTAGAGAAATTTCGCTTTAAAATCCTAATTCCGATATTTGAAATTTCAATAAGTACGTACCAATCTCCTTCATAAGTTCGTCTCTTCGTAAAATCATTTAATAATTCTGCAGGAACTTGTAATGCTTCTCCTAAAAAGCTTAATGAATCCCCTTCATGTTTATGAGCATAGCAATAAAGTTTAATTTGCCTATTCCTTTTAAATATTTCTCGCATAGCTTTTGCACAACTCCCATCCTCATATAAAGGTCTATGACCTAAAATCACAGTAGTTAAGTCTTTATACTCCTTTAAAACCATATCCAGCCATTTTAGAAAATAAGTTGGCCATACCTCAAACTTTCCATTAAATGAAATAATAAAATGTATTCCTTTGAAAATAAAGCTCCAAAATCTTGGCAATCCAGTCCAAGCTTCACATCTAGGGATTCCACCGAACATGTAGATTAAAGGATCACATGGTTCTCCAACAATTCTCCTTTTCTCATAATTACGAGTATAAAGCCCAGCTGTCCAATCCCCGAAAAATTCATGATCACCATGTTGATAAATTATGGGAACTTTCGATAATTTAGATAATTCCATAGCTATAGGATAATCTCTATCAGCATAATCGCCTAGTATAAAAAACATGTCAGCTTTAACCTTAGGCAAATCATTAATTAGTTTAACCATATATGAACGGGAAATCTGGTGACAGGGAGAAATATGACGATAAGAATGTATGTCCCCCTGTATTGCAAATCTAATAATTGTCTGGCACATATTTTACCCTCTAATACTCCATATAGTATTAATAATACTATGACCTCATTAAAAGTATTTTTAGACCTATTTTATTTAAGTAAATTTTTGGTTTATAGGAAAACGACTGAAATGTTTTCTAACCCCATATTTCTCCTAACACCTTATCCTAGCATTTCAGCAATACTTCTGAGGAAAAAATAAAAGAAATACTCATACAGAGAACAATAATCTCGATGAAGAATGCCTGGGTGTAGACCCCCTACAATCCATATATAGGTTAAGCCTATATGTAGATTGGAAAAATTATTGAATAGTCTCCTGTGGTGGTAAAACCTTTTCTCTCGGCAAAGATTTATTTGTATTACCTACAATTTTAAAGAGATAATATGGTGGAGTGATACTGCCTATTCCAGACATTTTAATAACACTTTCACCATCATTCTATTTATATCGAATAGAGAGAGTAAGTATTTCATTGACGCCGAGAAAGAAGCCGTCTACAACTAGATGAAAAATATAAATTTAAAACAAATAGTAGATAATTGGTGGAAAAATGGGTTATTTTCTAAGTAGAATAAAAATATATAATAAATATCTGCAGAAATTGGAGATGACGTCTCTAAGCTATGCTATGAGTAAAATAGCAGTATATGTTGAGGATGGAAACGGTGATCCTGTTGCTTGTGCTAAGAGATGCTTACAGCTAATACGAAGTTTCTATCAATAGGAGGGTTAAACAATGAATATTGCCGACCTTCATATACATATGGGATATGCCGATCACCTTAAATATATAAGCGTAGAAGATGTGGTGAAAACCGCTGTTAAGCATGGTGTCAAACTTATCGGCATAATGGATCATTATGAAGGCCCTGAACATGATGTGATAGTTAACAAGATCAAAGAACAAATTGAACAGGTTAGGAGAAAATTCTCAGAAGTTGAAATACTTCTTGGTATGGAAACTAGTGTTCTTACAGTAGATGGAGAGATTAATATTAAACCTGAAATTGTCCGCAAACTCGATTACCTTTTAGTAGGAATGCATCATATTCCTGCTGGAGGAAAGTGTCTTCCTTATGTAATGAAAGGAAAAGTTTCTGTTGGAGAAATCAAGAATAACCCAGAATTTCAATCTTTCCTTCAGAAATTTAGTTTTAATGATCTGATTGATGACTGGCAAAAAACTACTCTTTCCCTCATGCATAACCCTTTTATTAGTATCTATGCACATCCAGTTCAGTGGCCATTTGTAGTGATGAGAAAGTTCTTGCCAAAGGGGAAATGGCTTATTCGTGAAATTGAAGACATTATCCCGCCACAGATTGCTCAGGATATCTTTTCTGCTGCAAGAAAAGCAGGCATTGCTTGGGAGGTGAATAACGGATATCTCCCTCTAAAATATAGAGTAGATAATAGGTATGTATGCTGTGTAAATGGAGGAAATAGTTGGTCAGGGATGATTGACCTCTTCAGAATCATAGGTAAATTTGGTGTGAAGGTATCCCTGGGAACCGATGCACATTGCCCGGATGAGCTGGAAAGGGTGGGTAGATTGGAAAACGCTATGGAGTTACTCAGGCTCGCTAAAGTGAACAAAGAAAATATCATTTTAAAAAGAAACCAGCTTCGATGTTGTAGCGCTTCTATATAATCAGTTTAAGTCTTAACTCTCTCCGAAAGGGCCTCATCCACAGCGTAGTCACATATGCTCTTCCGTAGCTTTAACCAACGCCTTTATGTTCTCTAAGGAGAATGGATGGGTAGATTCCAACTGTGAGCATTAATACTCTAAACTGGCTTATTAGATAATAAACTCTCTCAGGAAAATTTGGAAGATTACTCATCGATCCTTCTAGTTCATCGAGAAACTTTAAAGCTTTAACGATCTACTCCTTTTTCGCTTAGGCTATATCTTCTTCTCCACAATTTCTGGGCCAGAATATTGCTTTCGACCTTAAAAGTTTCGAAATGATAATGAGTATATATGTAGGTCACGAAAAAGTTGAGGAGCCAAAGCCTAATTGAGATATTCAAATATGTCTGCGAAGTCGGGAATACTCAGATCTTCCAGAAGAAAGAAAATGCACGATTTTCATCTAATGGTGCGGGGGGCGGGACTCGAACCCGCGTAGGCCTACGCCACCGGATTTCTAAACATAACCTTGAGTCCGACCCCTTTGTCCTAGCTCGGGCACCCCCGCATAAATCTATATATAAAGATTAATGCTATGGCTTATTAAGTTTTCGAGTGACTCGAGACCGTTCAAAATGTTTTCAGGATTGATGTATCTGTTAGTTGTGTAATGATTTGTGTCTATATGGCATGGATTTTGATTATAGCTTGATGCATTTAAGTCGACACAACTATAGTATATATTTGATTATAGACAACTTTTTAGATTAACCATTATTATTACAACAACATGTTAATAGCATGAAGTCTGCCCCTACTTCAGCTAAAGAAACCACACCCACTGTTAAGGAACTTAGTTAATTCACAAGCGTTATAGACCACTATTCCAATTATAGCTAGATGTATATAGATATAATGGCAAACTCATTACAATTCATGATAAAGCTACTTTACTGGAGTAAAGTATTCTATCAATTTAAGCCTCCTCCAGCCATTTATAAGAGATATGCCTATATCCGTAAGTGCTCAAATATGCAAGATATATAGCATATTTGACTATTTTAATTGGGTTCGCTTTCTTCTAAACTTTATAGCCATAAATTAATATAAGTGAACCCCTCCTAAAACGTTTTGGACAGTCTCTATTTGGAGGAAAGATTTATGTATATCTATTCCACATATATTTATGTTTATCATCTGTGCCTGGAGGGGCTTGGCTAGGTAAATTCCTATTCGTGCTCTAGGCACATGCTCCTGAACCGCCCTAAGCCCAAGCCTTCTACAATTTATTAATCGGCTTTTAAGCCAAATTAAAGTCGTATTTGCCTCCAGGCATAATTTATATTGCTCCTAACTGAAATATGTATTTAATTCAAGCATAAATCCAATATAAAGCTTACATACAAAAAATATAGAAATAATCTATGATAATAATAGATAAAATCACACCATCAAGGGGTTGTGTGTGAATAAACTTCCTGTTGTATGGAATAAGAAAGTTAATCCAGTTGATTATCCAGGATTTACCAAACGTAAAGTGAAACCAATTACTTGGGAAGATTTAGAGAACCAGTTTCATACTATCGCCTTACGTCATTTAAAGATAGAAAAAATAGATTCATCATCTACGCAAAGCTTTCCTAAATGTCGTGTTGTCAATATTAAAGAAACTTTAGATTTATATACCAAGATATATGATTTTGGGCGTGTCATAGCTCCCATGTGGTCTTTTATTGTTGCAGAGAACTTTCGAGAAGTGGTTGATGAAATAGCTCGTCGTAAACTCTATATATCTAATATTGTAGGCTATGTCCCAACATGTATCCCAAGTTCATTATATTGGGCAGAATATAAACCACCACTTGAAGTTCATGAATATCTTTTAGAAAAACTTGGACATCGTTTTATTGGATGGGAAAATGGAGAACAAGATGGACGTTATGTTGCAGGTTATGCTAAAATGTTTTGTCCAGCACCACTAACACGCCGTCAAGCCTATAAATATTTTATGGAATACTTTCATCGTTTATGTAATGACCTCCAAAACTATCTGGTCTCTCAATCAACGCTTACCTTTCCACATTATTTCGCTCATATGGGTAATCATCGCCTACTAGGAGCCGAAATTGGAGCAAGATTGTGTGTACCCTTATTATTTGCTTTTCTTCGAGGTGCAGGAAAGCAGTACGGTATTCTATGGTTCTGTGACATTAGCCTATGGAATCATTGGGGATATTTTGATCCTGATCGTGAAGAAAATGTTGAATTTAAAGAAAAAAATCATCGTTATATGGCTGGACCTACAGCTGGACTTAGTCTTTCCCTTTTAAGAAGACTCTGGTATTTAGGGGTTATGTATGATTGTGTGATGATAGGTTTGGGGGAGAAGGGGCATCTTTCTCACAAGAAAACAACTATTCGTGCGATAAAAGGCGAGCCAAGAAAGGTTCCAGCTCTTACTGCTATTGGCAAACTTCAGTTAGAAGGCATGAATTGGGTACGCCGACATCCTAATCGTGGTACAATGTATACTCCTATTGCATTAATTTTAGACTTCTATACTGGTTGGACTCCGCCGAGACATTACTATCCTTGGGGAGGGGAACCCTATATGGTTTGGGGTAACATGCCTTACCAAAAGGGTGATCATCAGATTGATCTTTTCTTCCGTGAAATTTTTCCAGGTTATGAAAATTGTAGCTATTACCGTGATGAGAGAGGGATTTTAACACCCACACCCTATGGTGATATTTTCGATGTATTGCTCTCCAATGTACCAGATTTTGTACTTAACCGTTATAATGCAGTTGTAATGCTAGGTGAAATTCATCTTAAGGGCGATGTTCTAGAGAAAATTAGGAAATTTGTTGAGGCTGGTGGATCTTTGGTTGTCTTTGCTAATCAATTGCAAGAAGATGCAGATGATCTTTTAGGAATACGGTTATTAAAGTCTACAAGAGAATGCGACCATGCAATTCTTACTTCTGAGAATCTCGTGTTAAGGGAGCCTACCTATACTATGCATAAGATGAAAATTATAGATGCTAACATTAATGTTCTAGCCATTACGAGGCATAGAGAACCATTAGTTACTTGTAAAAAACACACTTCAGACGGAGAAGTCTTAGTTTTTGCCGCTGATTATGGTCTTAGTGATCGCCTAGCTTTTAAGAAACCTATATTTAATGAGTGCGAAAGACCACTCCCATCGCCATATCAAATTCTTGAACATGTTCGTGCATTACTATTACCTTGGTTACGAAATTTTAATTTAATCAAGATTATAGGGCCACCCATACAGTTTCTTACATCTGTTACTGAAGATCCTACAAGGTTATTAGTAACACTATGTAACAATGATGTACTACCATGGTTTGGGTATATCAGAATTAAAAGAGCTAAAATTGCAAGGGCTGTCAATTGGATGACTGATAAGTCTCTTCAAGGTGGTTCATACATTTCTATTAAAGTACCACCTCATGATATTGTAATTCTAGAACTACATGCAGATCGTCCGATAGTTCGTTTCAAGGAGGAATAATTATGACTATCATATCTATAAATCGTTGGCTTTTCACCAATTTTCCCATTAGACGATTGACAAGAATTCTCTCAGAAATAGGCTTTAACGCTATCGAACTGGCTGCAAGAGATATTTTGAAAGGAAGCTGTAAAAGTTTGGAATCTTTACGTAAATGTCTAGATATGTATGGTCTTGAAGTGAGCGCTATAAATGCTGTGACGAGTTTTGTTCCTTATATTCATGGCTCCATTTCAAGTAAAATTCCTTGGAGAAGAGAGAAATTTCTTCGATTGCTTGAAAATATCATAGAAAAAATGACGATACTTGGTTGTACTCGTCTAATAATTTCTCCAGGTCGTCAGGCAGAGAACTATCAGACTCTTGATGAAGCATGGAGAGCTACAGTCAAAAGTTTAAGGCATTTAGGAAAATATGCAATGCAATACCATGTTGAAATTTTGCTTGAACCCATGCCATTTCGCACCCCTTTCATATATTCAAGAAATATACTCAGATTCATCAATGAGGTTGCTCAACTAAACGTTCATGCTGCTATAGATACAGGGCATGTTCGGCTTGCAGGTGAAAGTTTAAAGTCTGCCATGAAAAATCTAGGAGATCTTCTTCGATATGTTCATCTAAGCAATGTTCGAATTGAGCCAGGAAGACCTCTTCTTGATGAACATCGCCCATTATATGATGGTTCAATTAGTCCAGATGAGTATAAAACTCTTCTTTCTGAGATAGGAGATATACCTCTTGCTATAAATATTGTCACGTCTGAAGATCCAATTATTTGTGCACGAAAATGTTTACGATTGGTACGAGAGTGCCATCCTATAGTTAGCTAATACAAATTTCAAAGAGTAAATATAAAAATAATATTGCATCTTAATTTCGTGATTAATATCGGCTGGCCAAATCGAATTTGTTGATATTGTCGCCAATTATTAGGTGTTGTACTACTTATAGGAGCTCTTTAAAGGACAAAATTACTTTCATTAATTAGATTCTTAAGATTTAACAAGTAGCCTCTAGAAAAGAGATCATAAAGCCATATGTAGAAATGTGTTAAGCTAAAATATTACTAGTTTCCTTATTATGTAGGTAAATGAAACCTACGTAATTATTCATCATAGCCTGGGCAATCATTTTAATAAATTTTCATATCTTTTATGCTCATTGGCCTCATAAGATCTAAGTCTTTCAATACTATAAGCTATATCGGACAATGTTTTAGGACCATTCTCAACTATTATGGCTCCAGCATATCTTATCTCTTTTAACGAATAAATTATTTCGCTAAAGTCTATTACGCCTTCTCCAATTAAAAGATGCCCCTCCTGAAGATTATGATCACTTATGTGAACACTTTCAATGAAATCCCCCTCTTCTTTAATAAAATTACTAAAACTGCCGTATTTTGTATCATATATTAATGGAAAAGCATGTTCCACATCCAATGTAATTCTTAGGAAAGGACTATTTATTTTCTTAACTAATTGTGTAATTCTAATTAAATTTATATGACTATTTTCTATAGTCAGAATTATCCCATAATCTTCAGCTACTTCAAGATATTCACATACAACTTGTTCAAATAAATTCCATAATTCCTTATAAGTTATTTTCTTTATTTGTGCATCTAAATGAATTAAAGCATAATCTAGCTCTAGCTCGGCTGATTTAATGATCCCTTCTTTTATTATATTTTTAGATACCTTTTCAATTTTTGAATTTGTAGAAATAGAGTATATACCTAAGCTCTTTGTCGGAAGATGTGCACCCTTTATCTTAAAGCATTTAACAAGATCTAAAATTTCTCTCTTTATTTTACTATCTATATCCCATGGTAATATGCGAGGAGCAACTGTGCCACGGAAGAGTTCAGGAGCATCTAATCCTATTTCTATAGCTTCTAGGTTTATTTTTTCTTTTAATATTTTACACTCTAGCATACCTTCTTTAAGGGTTCTATTTGGAAAGGAGGCGGCTAAATGGCATCCATAGTACAAGCTCTTACCCCCTTATTTCATTTATGAGTTATATGAAGATTTAACTCATAAAGATTATTATTTATCAGAATTCGTTGAGAATTATCACATAAATGTAAAAATAAGTACATTTAATAATGAACTATATGATAAAATTAAATATCATAGTAATGGTGAATAAATTTGGCTGTCTTTAGGATAAAGGATTGGAAATTTAATAGACCTTATTGGTGTAGATTTTCAGATTGCGAATTTTATAGAATACCTAAAGAAGGGAAATGAGAAAAATATTATCATTATCATGATTGTAATGAATATTTGATAATTGTAGAAGGGAAAATTCGTTTTTGTTAAATGGAGAAGAACATATTGTTGACTCGAAAAATTGTATTTGTATTCCCAAGCATTGTGGGCATCAGATTTTAAAAGCTTTAGAAAATACAACTATTATACAGATTCATGATGAGCTAAAGAGAAGTGAGAGGAAAGGAGGTCTTTCGGCGGAATATAAGAAATGGAAGACATCACAGACTAAGATCGTTAGATTAGGAAAATGGAGAGATGGAAAACCGACATGATCCTGATTAACTAATATAGGAGTTATTAATTTCTCTGAAGGCGTGATTGAAATGGATTATCACTATCACGACTGTCATGAGTATTATTTCGTTACTAAAGATTCTCTTTTAATTGTAGTTGAAAGCGAGGAGCAAATAATTGAAGAAGGAGAAGTATGTCCCATTAGAATAGGATATAGACACAAAGTTTTGAGGGCCTTTCGAGATTCGGTATTAATTTGGATACAAGATGAATTAATGAGAAAGAAGAGATATGGACATTTACATTATGAGGGAGAAGGATACTTGCCTATTTCATCATTAGAATATAAATTAGCATTACCTAAAACTAAAGATTATGGTGTATAGGAATTATCGGTACTGGAAGAATAGCAAATCAACGCCAAATTCCAAGTTATCTTAAGGCAGGTCTTAAAATAGTGGCTATTTGTGATATAAATAAAGAAAGGCTTAACGCTACCAAGAGACATTGGAAAATAGAGAAGGCTTTTATTGATTATCATAAACTTTTAGAATTAGAAGAAGTAAAGATAGTGGACATTCTTACCCAAAGTTGGGTTCGTCCTCCAATAGTTAAAGATGCTGCTAGGGCAGAAAAACACATAATATGTGAAAAACCTTTCGCTCGTTCGATGAAAGAAGCCTATTCCTTGATTCAAGTAGCAGAAAAAGCCGGAGTTAAGATAGCTGTTCATCAACCAACTCGATGATACTATCCCTTTACTTTAGCGAAAATCTTAATAAAAAGAGGTTATATTGGAGAGCCCTTTCTTTATATTAATGATAGATGCCATTATTTGGATACAGTTTATTATGAAAAGCCTGTTACTAGATGGCATATTCACTTAGATGATTTCTTACCCATAGAGTGGGAGGTACATTCTTTTGACATTGTTAGATGGTTATTCGAAGAAGAACCCATAAAAGTATACGGGTCAGAGACTCATATGCCATTTCAAAACTTTAAGAATGAAATGATAGCAGGCTTTATTGTAGATTTCCCCTCATCCTTAAGAGCAAATTTCACAATGCATATGGCTAATCAAAGTGATGAGTACTACTGGTATTTTAGAATCAAAGGAACTGATGGTGTAATTAAGGGCTCAATAGAGCCTCCATGGCTGGCGTGTTATTCTAGAAAATTGGGTAATAGATGGGAAAGGATAAATTGGAGTTATCAAGAAGCTATAGAAGAAGCTCATGGAGGACCCCATGTTTGAATTAATTAATGCTATATTTAATGATCATGAGCCATCAAATAGTGGCAGGGATAATTTGAATACAATGCGTCTCTGTTTGGCAGCATTTCGTTCTCTTAAAGAAAGTCGTCCTATGCATCTTGAGGAAATCGATTAAATGTCCTTTATTCAATATATTGAATAGTAATTACTATGCTAATATGTTTCACTCTTATTTGAGTTTTAGCGGACAGGATGATTAAGCTATATACTTCTCATTATTATATAGTACTACCATTAATTTTCTCTTCGATCCAACATAATTACTATATGGATTGAGGATGATGTGAAGCCCATTGCGTTTAGTGGAAGACCCTTGCTTGCGGACTGGTATTACTGGAGCAATAAGATATCATATTACCAGAGCATCGCTAAGAAGGTTAATGGCAAGTATACTACGAGGAGGATTAAAAATATATCGTAAGCGTAAAAATAGGTTTAGAGATAGAATAAACAAGATTGTAAAGAAATTTATAGATATATGCGTATCTGAAAATGTTACAGAGATTGTATGTGGAGACCTTAGAGGTATTAGAAACAAATGTAGAAAGGAGAACGGCTCAAAGAAGAAAAACAAGATTATAAACAACTTCTGGAGCCACAGATACATAGTGGAGAGACTTAAAACAACGGCAGAAAACCATGGCATAAAGGTAAAAATAATTGATAAGAGCGATACATCAAGCATATGCCCAAACCTACGCAGCATATTGGTTTGAACATATTAGTAGAGCAATTGCTATTATACTAGCAATGGCTGTTGCAGGCAAGCCTGCCGTAAGAACGTGGCACATACTATGCAATAATGAGAAATATATAGCCTAATCATCCTGTCCGCTAAAACTCAAATAAGAGTGAAACATATTAGTAGAGTAATTGCTATTTATTGAATCCCAATTTTTTTAGAAGCCATTCTGGAGTAAATTCTATGAGATCCTCGTATCTCTGCCCTGTACCCAGAAACATTACTGGCTTTTTAGTTGCATATATAACTGATATTATTGACCCCCCCTTAACATCTGCGTCTGCTTTCGTAAGTATACTTCCATCAATGCTAACCGCATTATTAAATTCTATTGCCTGATTAAGCATATCATTTCCAGTTAGAATATCTCCTACAAATATTTTTAGATCTGGTTCTATAACTCTACTAATTTTCTTCATTTCATTCATAAGATTTACTTTTGTCTGCATTCTTCCAGCAGTATCGATCAGAACGATATCTATCTTGTTTTTTCGAGCAAAATTTACTGTGTCATATGCTACTGCTGTAGGATCACTACCATATCCTAAACTTATCAATGGGATATCGAGTTCCTTGCAATGATATTCTAACTGTTCTATAGCGCCTGCTCTAAATGTATCACTTGCGGAAACCGTTACAGAAAAATCATTTTTCATAAAATAATAGGCTACTTTTATGAGTGTAGTTGTTTTTCCATGGCCGTTTGGACCAACAAACAAAATTATACATGGCTTATTTCTATTTCTAATATCTTTTACAAACTTTATAATATCTAACTTACCTGCATCATATATAAGATTTAAAATAATATCCTTTAGAATGCTTTCAACTATTTTTTCCTTGTCACTAAATCTTTTAAATTCGATTTCAGAAAGCTTTTCCTTTAATTGATTTATAATATATTCTGCTGCTTCAAATGCAACATCGTTTTGAACAAGATTTAATATCATTTCTTCAGAAATATTTTCTATGTCTTTCTCACTTAAACGTGTTGTAGATATTTTCTT
>Ga0190363_1000866_pt1 | contig 18090 bp, 20 predicted proteins | sample 48721867_MG_FD_161272 | JGI IMG/M metagenome (GOLD analysis project Ga0190363, IMG submission 161272) | Hydrothermal vent microbial mat bacterial communities from Southern Trench, Guaymas Basin, Mexico - 4872-18-6-7_MG | ecosystem: Environmental > Aquatic > Marine > Hydrothermal vents >... | reverse complement strand
AACTACAGAGCCATTAGTTAATCTGAATTCTTCTTCTATGAACTTCTCTATAGAGTCATAAAGAACACCAGAAGTCTGGAACAATAAGGCTAAATTCTCATGGATGAATGTTTTAACTTGTCTTTGGGCAGGGCATATCACTATTGCTCTGGTTCCAGGATTAACAGTTAAATACCATGCTAAGAAAACAGCTAAGGTAAAGTCTTTGCCTCCTCCTCTCCCTATAGGATACACTGTAGGTTTAGGGCCTAACCAGCCTTCTATCATTTTAAGCTGGTAGTCTTGGAGCTCGATAGGTTTCCCTTTCCACACCAAGCATTGCCTAGCGAATTCTGCACAGGCTTCAGGAGTCCTCTCCGTAAATTTCTCTAAGTCTTTAGCTGTAAAATGCTTCTTCTCGCTCATGTCTTCTAAATGCTTGCCTTTGAACAGCATTATTCTCTTGGCTAAATCGCTGTCTAAATACTTGTCTTCTTCGCGGAATACAAGTTCTCTTTTACGCCTAGGCTTCCACAAGTCTTTGTGCATTGAGAGCCAGCCTATGCTCACTTTGAATCCATGCTTCCTTACAAAATCGTATGCTTGCTCTAGAGTCATGTCTCTGGTTCTCATGAGCTTTAGAAGCCATTTAGGCAATGTAACTTTTTTAGGCATTTCTATCGAAGCTTCATTTGAAACTTCAAATATTAATGTATTGCTCTGTACAAACTTATTCGTATAATTTTACACATGTACAAATTTGTATAAATAAACTTAATTTAGTCTAAATAAGTTCGAACGATACTATGGTATTTAGCTTAACTAAGAAAAGTTTATAAATCTAGCAATGATAGAATTAACTGTGATCCTATGCAAGCTCAATGCAAAGCTCCATTCTCCCTGTGGTGCGAAATAAGCAAAGTAGACGAAGAAAGGCATGTTATTGGAGGCTATGCTTCAGTAGACATAGTCGATGAGCAAAGAGACAAAATACCCTTGGAGACTCTGAAGGAAGCATGGGAGCATTTCATCAAAGATTTAGATTACGCTCACGTTCACGTTATGCATTCCAATATCCCTGTAGGCCGAGTTCTTCTTGAATACACTGATTCCCAAGGTAAAAAGTACAAGTCCGGAGTAGACGACAAAGGCTTGTTTATTCTAGCTGAGATAAGGCAAGACATCAAGAAAGGCAGAGAAACTTGGAAGCTTATACAAGAAGGCAAACTTAGAGGTTTCTCGATAGCTGGAGAAGTTTTAGCTTCTACCTATGTTCATAATGGTCGCTCTTACAATAGAATAGACAAACTTGAGCTTCATGAGATAAGCGTTGTAGACCGACCAGCTAATAAACTTTGTTTGTTTACAGTTATGAAAGCATTGAGGAAAGGAGGATATGTTTTCAGAGACAATCTTTTAGATGCATTACCAGACGGAATAGTTCTTACTAGAGGCATAGTAAGATTAGTGGGCAGAAATGCAGAACTGGGTTATGGTCATGACTACGACATCAAAGCTCCTACTACTCAGGAATGGCTAGGCAGAGCTATACAAACCAGGATCCATAATGAGCTCAGGAGAAAAGGGAGAATGGACATTTGGAATTCTATGGAGTGGATAACAGATGAAGGAGAATATTCTTATACTGATTATTTAGATTTGTATGACTTGGTACTGTTACGGAGCAAGCAAAGCAAGCCTGAACGCTTGCTCCTAACCGGAGAAGAGAGGAAAGGTGGCGTTGCCTCTCTTCCCGTAGATAAAGCGCCATATATAGTGAGAAAGGTGGAAGAAATGAGTGAAGAAGAAATCACTCTGGAGAAAGTCTTGGAGCTTGTAGCAGATCTAGGCAAGCGCTTGGATGCTCTCGAAGAACAGATAGCAGAGAAGAAAAAGAAACCTGAAGCCTACAAGAAACCTAAGAAGCCTAAAGCATACAAAGAAAAGGCAGAATCTGGTGAACCAAGCGATTTCGAGAAAGCCTTAGAGATTTTAGCTGAAGAAGGAGTAATCAAAGGAGAATACCAACAGTGCATGTCTAGATGCTTAAAGAGCGGGAAAAGCTTCAAGGAGTGCGTTAAAGAATGCAAAGCTAAAGCTAAGAAAAGCGAAGATGAAGACTTAGAAGAGAAAGCAAAGAAAAAGCCTAAGGCTTACAAAGAGCCATATCCAGAGAAGAAAGAGAATGAAAAAGCTGAGGAAGAGAAAGCTAAGAAACCTAAAGACGAAGAAGAAGAGGAAGAAGAGAAGCCGTACAAAGAGCCTTACCCAGAGAAAGACCTTAAGGGAATGATTGAGAGAGCAATAGAAGATGCTTTGAACAAGCGCTTAGGAGGGACAACTGAAGTCAAGAAGTCTGTGGCTCCTGCTAAGACAGAAATAAAGAAGACTCTGATGGACATATCTCTGGAGGAATTGTACAAGATTCCTTTCTCAAAGATAAGGAAAGGTGAGTTATGATGGTGCACGTACAAGAGCGTATAGACGACCCTGAAAAGAACCTCAAAGAACTAAGGGAGCTAGAGAGAAAATTCTACGGCTCGCCTATAATAAGGAAAGCCGATGCAGACGTTACTCCTGCTACTCCAGCTTACACAACTGCTCCTGACTGGGTCCAGCCTCTCTTCGGCCGCAAAGTCTGGAGCTTCCTTAACTACGAGAAGAATGTCTTTGCTATCCTGCCTAAAGAAGTCTGGAAGCAAAGCGGTTGGAGGCTCTTGACTGCTGCTGGACAGTCTTGGGCTCACTCCGGAGCTGAATTGGCTGGAGGCATTTCACGAGGAGGAGCTCTGCCTGACACTATAGCTCCTACTATAGTAGTGAATGCCACTCAACCTAAAGAAGTCATACACACTTGGGGCACTGAAGAAATCTATGAGTTCATGTCAAGCATAGATGATTCAGTAGAAATCATTCCTTTGATGAGAGAGGAATTGGGCAAGGAGCATGCTGCTATAATAAACACAATGCTTGTACAGTCTGTTGAGTACTTAGCTGGGAATGCTTCCGGGAACTGGGCTGGAACTGACAACTTTGAGACTCTGGACAGAATTATAGCCAGCGATGCAGAAGAAGATGCTGTGGGTGGAAGCCACGATCATTTCTACGATCCGTGGAAGAAATATGGAATCCTTGACATAGACAGAGACTCAGGAACTACATACGATGCTGTAGTTAAAGCGCCAGGCGGAACTCTAGGCACCGATGGCGACTTAACTCTGTGGGCCATCGAGGAAGTCTGGAGGACAATCATCGAAGCTGGAGGAAAGCCTGACGTAATCCTTACAGGAGCAGACTTTGTCACTGCTTTATCAGAGATATTGGAGCCTGAGCGCAGATTTATGGGAGAAGCTAAAGTAATGCCTCAATACGGCGGAGTAAGAGGCATTGCTTCAGGAGTCGAAGCAGGATTCAGCGTAGCCACTTTCAGAGGTATACCTATAATCACAACTGCAGCTATGAGGTGCACAGACTCAAGCTACGGTGATACAATAAGTAAAGCAATGTTCTTAGACACTGAATACTTATCGTTCAAGGTTGCTGCTCCGACTAGATATATGGAGACTAAGAGAGACTACACAAGCTATGTAGCTCAAGACAAGCTGAGAATTGAAGGAGCATACTTGACTGTAGGCGAGCTCATCTGCTACAGGTTCAACGTCCAAGGAAAGCTCCGAGACATAAAGTAAGCGTGAATTGGGAGGCTTAAAGCCGATGATCTTCCCAATTAAATAGAGGAGGAGTGTAAATGGCATTTAGTTCAACCATCTTGGGCAGAACCGTTTTCGGCAATAAAGTAGTCACTTGGGGAACATTCACCAATGGAGCTACTGATACTGGAGGAAACATAAATACAGGCTTGAAAGTCTGTGAATTCATTGTCTTGCAGCACAAAGGAAGCTCTGTAGTGTCTGATGCTCCTGTAGTCAATGAAACTTTGCCTTGCGATGGCAGTGCGGTTACCATTGTGACTGCTCAAGGAGAAGACGGATATTGGTTTGCATTCGGCCATGAATGATATGTCTAAAAGAAGACATATTGCTGGTGCTTTAATTGAATGAAGAGAAAAAGAAGAACAACCCAATGCCGAGTTGGGCTTTGGCTCTCAACAACAGGTTGACAAGGGTAGAAACAGAAATGAAATGGCTCAAGAGAGGCTACTGGCTTCAGACTCTTTTAGGAGCAGGAACGTTTTTAAGCGTTCTTGCTCTAATACTAAAGCTTGTGGTGGGCTAATTGGCTGTAGGTAAAAAAGAGAGAGTAACCAAAAATATTAGCGGAACAGTTAATGAAACTACTGCTATAATAGCTCGAGTTCTGAATTATGCTAGAATAACGGTCTTTGGGAAAGTAACAATAAGTGGAACATATACAGTGAACATAAAGGTTTATGGAACTTATGATGCTGATGCTTCAAGCCCTGTGTGGAAGCAGATAGGCAGCACTCAGCAATTCACTTCTACAGGATTACTAACTCCTGAGGACATTGTTCAATGCTGGGATGCTATAAAAGTGACTTACGACGGAAGCGGGGACGGCTCTGCAGTTGTAGACTTAGCAGTGAACAGGAAGAGGCATTAATGTCAGTCAAAGTAGAAGTCAAAGGTTTATATGAAGCAGTTTTATTAATCGAGAGAGTAAGCCGTATAGCCCGAATACATTGGCCCAACCGAGTTCTAGACAATTTAGCTAGGCATGCAGAGCAGAAAATGAAAGAGCTTGTGCCTAAGAAAACAGGGAGATTAAGAAGATCTATTAGAGTTGAGAGCTTGCCTGATGCAAGGAAGATAATAGCTGACGCTCCTTATGCTCGAATAGTGAACGATGGAGCTCGACCTCATTACATATATCCTAAGAACAAGAGAGCTCTGGCTTTCTTTAAAGAAGGAAAGTGGGTTGTTAAAGCTTGGGTTCACCATCCAGGCTTTGTAGGCTACGACTTCTTGGAGAACACAATGAATTACGTCTATGATTTCATGTATGATTGGCTCGCTGAAGAAATAAACTTAGGTGAAGTTTAATGGGTAAGTATACCGATGAGAAGCAAATTGAGAATCTTGTCCAGATGGAAATCACTGATTCTACTAGGCCTTCATCTCAGCAAGTTAACTTATGGATAAAAGAAGTTGAAAAGGAGATAGACTCAAAGAAATTAGGCTGGGATGACAATGCTAATGCTGGAGATGGATACTCAGCTAGCAATGTTTATCTCAGTGTTCCTAAGATAAGGATAGGCTTACGACCGTTGACTAGATTTAAGATGCTGTGCAAAGGCATTGACCCTGAGCAGCTCAAGAACGGAGTGGTAATACCTATCCAAGAGAATCAATATTATCCTATTATACCAAGTAAAACAGTAACTCTGTACAGGAGAACAAGTTCTCTTACTGACACTCCAGAATGGAAGGAATTAACCAGAGGCTACTATACAGGTTGGGATGAAAGTGCAGACAGCGACTTCATGGTTTTGACCATTAAAGGACGAGCTGGGCAAGAGCATGGAGTTGCATTCTTTATCTACAGCAGTGTTCCCTTGAAGACTGGGCCTGCTGCTCTGAAAGCTTCTTACTCATACGGTTGGAATCTTCCTCAAGAAATCCTGAATCGTTATGCTACATTGAAAGTCGGAATGAGAGTTTTAGAAGCTGCAGTGGAAAGCGGTGAGCCTGCTCGATTAGGCTCTTTTGTAGGCGGAGATTTCCAGACTTTTGTTAACACACAGATCTCCGAGACTCTGAGGAGATGGAAAGAGGAAATCACTGAGATAGAGAAAAAATTCTTCCCTAAGCCAGCTCGAGCCAAAATTCTCTGGATTTAGAAAAGTTTTAATAGCTCAAAGGCTTGAATTTTATACGTGAGTCGGTGAGTAAGTTGGGAAGCGGAGAGAGTAAAAACGCTATTCTAGATGCTTTAGTAACAAAACTTAAGGAAATCGACGAATTCGAAGAACATGTTTTCAAAGGATACAGGAAGCATTTGCCTTACAGCAGATGCATTCTGGTACACTTAAGAAGAGACACTGTAGCTCCAGAGAGTACAGCTGAGAACCTGCACAATTTAGAATTCAACTTATTAGTCAGAGTCAAAGCTGACATTCAAAGCAATGCTGAAGAGGAAATCGAAAGTTTCATATCCTTGGTTGGCCTAGTGGAAGACAAGCTTGATGAGGATGCTTACAATCCTGGAGTCTGGGAAGATTTAGCTGTTAACCAGATAATCTACACATTCGGGGCAGCTGAGACTTTCGTTTACTACAATGCTATGATCCGGCTCACGATAAAAGCTCAGTGGTGATGAACATGAGCAAGAGAACATATCAGAGAGTAATAACCCTAAGCGAAGAAGCTTGGAAAGCTTTGCAGAATATAATGAAGGAGAGAGGCTTCCCTGATAAGCCAGTCAATGAGAGCGAAATAGTCTGCGAAGCTATACTGAATATGTCTAAAAGTGGACATATTAAAGTTAAAATAAAGAAGGAGAAGGAGGAGTAATGTCAGCCAGATGGATAGACATAGGAGAAGAAACTACATACGGGACTGCGCCTGCTGAGATGGACAAAAGCTTAGCTTACATAGACTTAGACTTTGCACCGGATCAAGGGAGACTTATAGACTTAGAGTCAGCGTATGTAATGAAGCCAGTGTCAATTCTAGGCCCCTTTGTAGGGACAGGGAGAGTAGTTCAATATGCTAGACCTCATGCTATAGGCTACTTCCTTAAGTGGGCTTTAGGCTCAGTGACTACAACTCAGGTAGGCTCATCTGAGATGTACCAGCATGAATACACTTTGGATTTGAGCAGTATTAAATCATTCACTGTCCAAGACAACAGAGAAATCTCAGATAAAGCACTGCAGTATTTGGGTTGCTTAATCAAGACTTTGACTCTGGAAGCTCCAGCTCGAGAGCGAGTCACTTTAGAAGCTGAAATTCAGTACCGTTGGGAGAAAGAAGTGGACAAATCTTCAATGCTAACTTTAGATTCTGTACGGCCATTTGTACTTCACGATGCCAGCATAACAAGCTCAGGAGGCTTAACGGTAAGCAACATTGAAGCTTTCAGGTTCCAGATTGCACACAGCAGACCAGACGACATCCATGAAGCTGGGAGCAGGAAACTGCCTGAGATCTACTTTGAGAGCTCAGAGTGGACTTTAGAATTTGACTTGAAGTGGAAGTCTTGGGCTGCAAGGAAGAACTTCTGGGCTGCAGAGAGCAACGAGACTGAGCCTGCAGACGAAGAGAAAACATTCGATGTAACTATAACGTTGACTGGTGCACCGTCAGGAGTCACAGACAAACCTAACTATGAGCTTGTAATAAGCTTGCCTAAATGCGTAGTCAAGGAGAACCCAGCTTCGGTGAGCAGAAGAGACAGATTAACTCAGCGCTTAGTTTTAGAAGTTCTTGACGACGACAACAATAAAATAACCCTATACAACAAGGATTCAGCTTACTAGAGGTGATAGAGTTGGAGTACACAACTGCTGAAGAATACTTAGCTGGGAAAATAGAGAAAGTTGTTCTGCCCTCTACAACTGCTTCAGGTAAGCATCCAGTCTTCATAATAAGGAAGATTCCTCCTAAAGCAGCTTTGGAATTAGCTAGCTTACTTGAGCTTCCAGAAGACGTAGACTTAGAGAATATAAATGAAGCTCTGAGCAGCATAGATGTTAAAGAAAAGCTTCCTGAGCTCATAGACATAATAATACCAGCATGCGTAGTCAAGCCTAGAATCAAGAAAGAGAAGAAGAATGAAGAATGCCCTAAATGTTTGTGTATAGACGACTTGGAAATAGAAGATTTAGTAGCCTTGTTCGAAGAGATATTGGAATTCAATGGTTTAACTGCTAAAGGGATAAAGAAAAGGCAGAAATTTCGCCAGAAATCCACTGGCTCAACTGGCAGGAGCTCTCGCCCTAAGAACAGGAAAAAGGCCAACTGAAGTGCTCAGGATAAGTGAATCGCCTCTCGAAGATTTACTCTTAGATGCTGCTATAATAGCTCAATTAACAGCTGAAGAGGAGGAGCCTGGAAGCTTAAAAGAGGAGATTAAGAGGAAAAGAAGGAGACTATGGGCTAAGAAATGTCAGCTAGAGAAGCTAGAATACAGCTGATACTCGAATGGCTCGAGAAGCATCCTGGAGTAGCCAGCAGAGTAGAGGACAAGCTGAGAAGCTTGATAGGAGTCTATGGAAATGCTTCTAGACGGATACGAGAAGTAGTGACTGACAAAGAACGCTTAGAGAAAGCTCTAGGCGTAGCTAAGCAGCTTTTTGCAGAAGAGAAAGCAAAAATTGTTCCTTCTACAAGAAGCCATCAGTTTTTCTCTGAGGTTATAAGGAGGTTAACTGAAGATGAAGCTCGAGCAGCTAAAAGCTATGTGACGTTAAGCCAAAGAGTCAGCCGACTAGGCAGAGCTCTTACTCGTGCAGGCTACCGCTTAGGTTGGTTTGCTTTCAGGACTATAGTTGTAGGGAGAATACTGCTTAATTGGATGCTCAGGCCTATAAGGAAAGGCTTAGGGACTTTATTACGCTGGGAGCGGTCTGTAGAAGCAGCGGCTTCAGCGTTAGGTTTGCTGTATGCTACAGGTTTACTCACTGCTCAGTCCCAGGAACGTTTAGAGAAAGCTATAGACGTAGTGTCTGAGACAGGATTGAAGCTTCAAGGGACTATGCAGAATCTGCAAGCCACTATAGCTTTGATAGCAGCTGAAGCTATAGAGCCTCTCTTACCTTATATTAACCAACTTATTGATGCTCTCTACGAAGTCTGGGAAAGCGTGAAAGGTGAAGTTATTCCTGTATTAACTGACTTTGCTCGCGATGTTATTCCTATGGTAATATCAATACTAAAAAATGTAGGCCCAGAATTCATAAAAGCTTTCGTGGATGGAGTACGAGTTGCAGTTCCTTTGATTCTAAGTTTAATACAAGCTTTGGAACCTCTAATCCCTATAATAGCGAAAATCATAGGCTTTCTTATGCCTTTTGCTCCTTTGATGATTGCAGTAGGAACTGCAGCTTACATGTTAAGCCCAATACTTACAGGCTTAGGTTCTGTATTGCAGCTTGTAGCCATGAACAGCATGCTAGCTGCAGTCACAGGGAAAGGTCTCATAGCAACTCTAGGTGGTTTATTAGGAGCTTTGGGTCCATTGTTGCCTATTATAGCAGCTGTTGCAGCAGCTATTGTAGGGATAATTTTAGTTATTCAGCATTGGAGCGAAATAGTAAGCTTCTTCCAAGGAGTATGGAACAGCTTAGTGTCTGCTCTTCAGCCTATAATGCCTATACTTGAAGAAATAGGAGAGATTTTCTATAATATTGGAAGAATAATCTATGAATTAACCAGGATCATAGTTGGAGCTTTAGTAGTTGGCTTCCAAAAGCTTTGGGATTTCTTGTCCCCAGTCCTCATGCCGATACTTCAAGCTTTGTACAATATTTTCATGAAAGTTAAGCAGGCTATTGAGTGGGTTGCTAATATAATTTGGACTGTTCTTAAGCCTGTATTAGACTGGTTCAAAGGGGCATTAGAAACAATAAACAATGTATTAGGAGGAGTAGCTAATTTCCTAGGTGGTGTAGCAGATGCTCTATGGAATCTGTGCTTCAAGCATGCTACACCTCATGTAGTCAAAATGACTAAAGCTCTTAAAGAGTTTAATAAGGAAATAGCTAAGACTACTGGGGAGACTTTCGAACTAGGCGGGGAATTGAGAACAATTAAAAGTCCTGCGGGTACTGCTCCTCTCAGAGGAATCGAAAGCGGCTCAAGCTACTCAGTTATTTATGTAACATTTAACGTTGAGCATTTAGCTTCTGATGTGGACAAAGAAGAATTAATTCATGATGCTAGTATAGCAGTAGCTGAAGCTGCACGCAGGAGGAAACTGTAATGAAATTCAGCTGGGACTCAACAGAAATAACTTGGCCTAGAAACCCTAAAAGCATAGTAGTCAAGTACACAAGCATAACTAAGTCTTTGACTAAGCCTGGAAGCAAAGCTATACTGCTTAGCTACGGAATGAAGCCTGATGTATTAACTTTGGAAGGCTTGCTTTATGAGAAAGGGAAGAGTGATTCAGATTTGCTCAATGACTATTTGCTTCCTATGCTGGGTCGAGTCTATAAGGAAGTAACCCTTTCTGAATTAGACAGCAATTTGAATGACACATGGATTTTGACTTCTTTTGTCTACAGAAAAGTAGGCGGGTACCCGAATGTTTACACATATAAGATGGAATTCTATAGAGGATCAGAGCACCACGTGATGGAGTAATGTGGAAAGTAGAATATTACACAGGTTCAGAATGGACTGAGAAAAGTGATGCTGTATTCAAGAAGATACACCAAGAACTGAACGGACATGAAGAATGCTTATTTATATTACCCAATACAAGCAGCAACAGAACTTTTGTTGGCTCAGATAAGAAAATAAGAATTCTTTATGGCGGCGAAGTAGTCTTCGAAGGCTTACTGGTAGGAGCAGAATACAGCGAAGACTTATTGGTTTGCTTTGCTTACCCTGAAGCTTACGTTGAAATGGATCCTAAAATTATACCGTCGGGCTCATCTCATCAAGTTGAATATGTAGGAGAGACAATATCGAATGTGCTACAAGCTATCTGCGATGAAGCTGGAGTCCAGAAAGGAGAATGCCCATCTGGAACTGTTTCTGTCCGCTTCATAAGGAGCAACTGCTTGAAAGCAGCACAGTTCTTAGCTGATGCTGTAAACAAAGACTTTTGGGCGGACTGGGATGCTTCACTAAATCCTACATTCAATATAGGGACTAGACAGGAGCATACAAATGTTTCTGTTGAACCTTTGGAATGGCCTAAGAGAACAGTGGATAGGAGCCAGAAAATAACCAAAGTTATAGTGCGCAGTGTAGACGAAAATGGTGACTATATCGAAGGTAGTGCCGGAACAGGAGACAATATAGCTGTATTCACAGAGAAAGGAGCAATGGACGTTGACACTTTGAACACATTGGCTCAAAAGAAGCTTAATGAATTAAATACAGAGTCTGGCGGAGTAACTTTGCCTCTTAAAGTAAGCCAAGGCTATAATCTTTACCCAGGAGACACTGTATCTCTTAACAAGCCTGAATTAGGCTTAAGCGGCACCTACAAAGTTTTAGCCGTAACTAAGACTATAGATAAAGTGAAAATTGAAGTTGAGAAGAGAATCAAAACTTTAGACAAGGAATTAGAGGACTTCAAGAAATACGAAGAGTACGGGATATACCCGATATACGAAGAACAAGCACCGTCTTTAGACGAGTACTTTAAGAAAACTGAAGACGATGTCACCGACATAAACGATTATGTTCCTGCTTCTCCTACGTTCTCAGCAGAAGCCAAAGAAGTTGACACTGCAAGCATTTTCAGAACTTGGATTGAGATTACAATTACTTTGGTGGAAGATGCTGGTGGGTACGTTGTTGGCTACAGGAAGGAAGGAGATTCCGAGTGGATACATATCCACGTTGCCCAGCCTTCTTCGGGCTCAACAATCACAGTGGCAACTCCTGATCTAGAAGAAAACGCAAATTATGAAGTGCATGTTTGCACAATGAGTAAGCTAGGTAAATTCTCGTCTTGGTCGTCGACTGTGACAGTAACGACTAAAGCAAACAATACAGCTCCGTCGACTCCGTCTAATCTAAGCGCATACGAAACTTTGAACGGTGTAATTCTTGAGTGGGATTCTGTATCAGCGAACGATTTGAGCCACTACAAAATTTACTACGGAACTTCAAGCCCCCCGACAAACGTGGCTGGAGAAAGCTCGAGGCCTTTCTATTTCTGGAAAAAAAAAGACAATGAAGCTTACACTACATACTATTTCGCTGTATCAGCTGTGGATTCTGCAGAGAATGAGAGCAGCAAATCAAGCAGCGTTTCAGGAGAGCCTTTGAAGGTTGACGGCCCAGACATTGCTCCTGATGCGGTTACCGCGGAAAAGATTCTGAACGGAGCAGTCACCGACGTTAAGCTTGCAAGCGGAGCAGTCACTTTAGCTAAATTTGCTTCAGGCATTCGCCCTGTTCAGATTGTGGATAGCCTTCCTTCGTTGCCTAGTTCTGATTATCCGCAAGGTGCAGTTGTATTTTTAACGACAGAGAATAAGCTTTACAGATCCACGGGGAATGAATGGACTGCTGCTGTTCCAACTGATGATCTTTCTGGGCAAATAATAGAAACCCAAATTGCTGACGACGCTATTTCTACACCCAAACTCCAAGCCAACTCAGTTGAAGCTTCTAAGATAGCAGCCGGTGCAATTACTTCAGAGAAAATAGCAGCTGATGCTGTAACAGCTGGGAAGATAGCTGCAGGAGCAGTGAGCACCGATGAGCTTGCAGCCAACGCTGTCACAGCAGCAAAGATTCAAGCTGGAGCAGTCGATGCAAGCAAGCTTACTGTTGCCCAAATATTCGTCGACGGATTAACATTCACCGATAATTCTCCTTCTTCAGGCTATGTTGCCTGGTCTTCCTGCACTGTGTATTACAAAGGAAACAGCTACAATATTTCTTCAGGCAACACCAATCTAAAGTACATTTACTGGACTGAAGGAGACACAAGCTTCTCCACATCAAACACGAAGCCAGCTTGGGCTGAAAACCGATTCCTGATCGCTTTGAATGAGAATGGCACTCACAAAACAATTTGGAATGCAACGATAATACATGGAGGCTCGATAATTGCAGGAACCATTACAGCGCAAGAAATCGCTTCTGAAGCTGTGACTTCTGAGAAGATAGAAGCCGAAGCAGTCATAGCTGAGAAGATTGCCAGCGGAGCTGTGACTGCTGGAAAAATAGCTTCTGGTGCCGTTACCACAGACAAGCTGGCAGCCGGTGCAGTTACAACCAACAAAGTTGCAGCCAGAACTATCACAGTTGAAAAGCTAATGATAGGTGGTACTGGTAATGAACTGTCAGATGGAGGCTTTGAGAAGGGAGATCTATCAGAATGGGGTGATAACTATTACGCTAGTGTGACTGGTGATGCAAAGAGAACTGGAGACTATGGTCTTGAGCTAGGGCAGTCTGGCTATCTATGTAGTCAGTATTTACCCGTAAAGCCAGGAGGAGAGTATCATGCCGAGGTCTATGTGAAGAATGCAGGAAGTGCTTCTAGTGGTTCGTTTTACCTACAAATATACTGGTACACAGTAGATAAAAGTTATATATCAGAGAGTCAAGTAGGGAAAAGCTATTCTAACCTATCAAGTTGGACTTGTTTGATTTTAGATGCAATAGCTCCAGCCAATGCAATGTATGCAAGGATCAGACTTTACTGCTATGTAGATGCTGGTGTTTATATTGATGATGTTCTCTTCAGAGCAAAGATTACTGGAGAACTAGTTGTAGATGGCACATTGAAGACAAAGCATATACGTTTTGACAGTCTTTCTAGCGATCCTTCTTATGAAGCTGGTAAGCTGTGGTGGAGAAGCGACTTAAACCAACTTAGATTCGCATCGGGAACAACACTAGATAAAGTAGCTATTATTCCTAAACAACCTCTTACAAGATATAATCTTCCCCCAGAAGATTTATTAACTAACGGATGCTTCGAAGAAGACCTTGACGAAGATGGTGTGCCTGATTTCTGGACTAAATACCTGTGCGGAGGAGACATAGCTCTTGTTAGTAATTGGACAAAGAAAGGTGGTAAATGCTTAAAATGCACTGTCAATGGATCAGGAGCCAGCTACTATGCTGGTTTGATATCGCAGTATATAACAGTAGAGCCGGAACGGAAATATTTATGCAGGTTTACAGTTAAGCATGGAACAGCAAATTCAGGCTATTTCAGATTCGTTGTTGCTTGGTACAATAAGAGCAAAAGCTACATCTCTACGAGCACTGTTCTGGACAAAAAATACAATGACACTGACGAGCATGTAGCTGAAAACAATGTCACTTCACCTAGCAATGCAAAATATGCAAAGGTGAGAGTGTACTTTTACAATGCAAACAATGCAAATGATTATGGATACATTGACAATGTAACATTCAGTGAAATAAGAGCAGCAGCTTCGTCGACTTGGGCATATAATATGTACAATCTTGATTGGCAAAAAGTAACAGTCTCTTCTGGCAGCTTTGAAAGTATAGATCTTTCTTTACCAACCAAAGATTATAACCGATTAATTACTGCAACAGTAGCTGTTTCATTAAATTCAGATAGTAGTAACACAACTGCAGAAACCAACATTCGAGTTCGGGGGATTGACAGTGTTTATACAAGGAATGTGTCAGCTATGAAGGTGAAGGAATGGTTTGGAAAAGAGTCAGTTCCCGATTCTGGTTCAATGCCTTCAATGCATTGCGTTTGTATTCCACTGGTATTCTGGCTTTCAGAAGGGAATAATGGCCGAATAAATGTAATGATTGAGAACAAAGGGGCAGATACTGAACATTATAATTTAAGGATATACACTTATGAAGAAAAGGAGCACTATCACCGATGAAAGTAAAAAGTTTAACCAAGAAGGACATCAAGAGAATCACTACTTGGAAGTTGACAGGCTACCAAGGAGATATGAGAATCCTTACGCAGTGCCAGCCATCTGTTGCTGTAAGAGAGGGCTATATTGAGATAGGACGCGAAGACGAACAATTCATTGTTGAAATAGAATATGCTGATGGACAAATAGAGGTCTATGAAACTGATGGAAGTTTAGCATTCGTAAGTAAAGGAAAACTGAGAGGATAATGTTTTAAAGTGAAAGAGGGTTCCTTGCTTTTAGAAAGTGTTACTCTTTGATTTCTCTAAGTTTCTCTTGCCATGAAGCTATTACCTTAGATAGCTCTCTAGGCACGAACTCTTGGAAGTCTCCTCCAGTATACACAAACAAAATTAACCATTAATAATTATTTCTTCTGAGAACAAGCTCAGAAATTATTTGCAACAACCTAGAAATAATGTTGCTGTTCTGAGAAACGGGGGGTTTAATAGCAAACCAGAAAACAAAAACAGTTTCACCTTCATCATTTATGAATCTAAGCTCATAATCACCTCCTTTACGCTTGCATACAAGGAATTCTTTGCCTCGGCAATCTGGGATAATTATGTCGGATTCCACAAGCTTCCCTCCAAGATTTTCCTGTAGACTGCAGAGCCGCTGCACCCTGGATCCAAAAGTTTAGACGTTATTATTACATCGTCAAAGGCAGCATAGAAGCTTCCGTAGTTTATTACTTCATAAGCACTGTCGTCTATTATTGTAGCTTGAGCCCAGCAATTTCTGCTTGACTTCTCAACTATGTCTCCTACAAAGCCTTGAGCGAAATGCTTAGGCTGCCCTTCATGATTCAGATAAAGGAAACCTTCATTCTCGATGTATTTGCCTTTGCATACCAAGCTTACTTTGCCGCTCCCAGCGAAGCCGTAGCCTATGCATTCATACGAGCTGCCAAAGACTTTGTCAGCGTGCTTAAACATGTAAGGAACATCTATTGAAGCTACAGCAAAGTCAATATGGTTGGCTTCTTCTGTATAGACTGAAATTCTGCTTTTTCTCTTGAACTTCTTTAGTAGCCAATTTACTGCTTTAGCAGCATTAGTTAATATTGGGCATGACGACTCAGAGCCTAGAGGTTTGATTCTCTGGTGCCAGCGGTGCTCTCCCACTTTGTCTTTGTGGGTTCCTCCATCGTACCTGCCAGGCTGTACAATGTCGACTTCTCTGGGCTTTTCAAGGCTTGGATTGTCGCAGAGAACATGAGCATTCGAAGCAATGAAGACTTCTCCTTTGAAAGGCTTCTTTGTTCCAAAGACAAAATTTCCTAGAGTCCCAGCTGTAATTGCATAATTCCCTATACTTATTCCTGGCTGCAACGGCCGAAATTTCTTAGTTTTGTCTATAGACAAAGCCCTTAATTCACCGATGTCTACAACATCCACAGGTATTCCATCTACTTCTGCAGGTATCATTTCGTTAAGCTTAAGCTCTTTTAGAGGGACTTTCTTTGATACATGGACTTGTATGCACCATTCTTCGACTATTTTCCCGTCTTTGATTCTCTTCCTTAACTTCTTTGAGTACCCAGTTACATTCGGGTATTTCAGAAGCTGTTTAGCTAGTTTGTCTATGTTCATTCACATCACCTTTTGCATAATTCAGCTCCACACTTAGGGCAGTAATTCCAGCTGCTTTTGCATTTGAATCCGCATCTCCAGCAGTAAATTGTTTCTTCGTAAGTGTAAGTTACTTCGAAGTCTTTTGGATATGTGATTGTATCACCAGTTTTAAGAGAGGTAGACATTATTTCACCTCCATTTCCTCAAGGATATCAAGTATTTCAAGGATAGCTTCTTCGAAGCTGCATCCTTCAGTTAATATTTTCTTTCTTAATTTTCTAATTTTGCGTCGAGGCTGCATGAGCTTCTATCTCCTTCGATACCCAATAGGCGAATGCAATTAATAAAGCTACCCCTGAAGCCAGTATAGCAACTGATAATATGTCAAGGTTTGTCTTTACTAATGTAATGCCCAAAGCAACAATGTTGACTCCTAGAATTCCTAGAGTTCCCTTTGACACTTCTTCCATGATCCTGTACTTGGTTGTTTTCATATAAGTCAAGAAGCCTAAGCTTCCTTGCAATATCCAGAGGAAGACCATGCAGAACAGTGCCACCCAGCCACCTTGTAAGCTTAAGACTTCCTGTATACCACCGATTTGCCAAAGAGCATGGGCATAGTCATGGACTAAGACACCGACGCAAAGCCAGAAGAGCACAGTTATCACTTTAGCAGTTATTTCCTTCAAGATTTCACCTCCTTTAAAACTTTAAAGTCCTGTCCGCTATGTGGACAGCAGGATAGAGGAAGTGAAACACTCTTATTCGGTCTTTGCTGTCTATGAGCATTATGGCCCCGCCCAAATCAGGCTGCATCCTAGTATACCAGCGTACAGCTCCGTACCAAGGTATAAAGGCTTGCCAGCAAGGAAGCTGGATAAAGTGTACTCCTCTCTTGTGTATGTGGCACCACTTGTGCCTGTGAGCTCGAATTATAACGTCTATCTTAGTAGGCAAATAGCCCAAAGCTTCAGCTTCTTTTAGAGTCAGCATATCTCTGCCCATAGCTGTCTCAGGGTACATGACAGCTCCAGTGCTCTTGTGAGCTACATTGGCTACTCTCTTGGAAGGAACAAGCTTTATGTTAGCTACAGCATCAAAGTAAGTGCCGTTCAAGCGCTCAGCTATGGCTTTATGTATCTTAATGTTTGTAGCTAGAGATTCATGATATGGAGTTCCTCTCCAGACTGCAAGCTTTCTTCCTTTGCATAAAGGCTCCAAGAGCTTGACTGTAGCTTCTATTTGCTCTTCTATATCGGTTGTCATCATGTACATTCCATGCTCTTTGGGGTTGTAGCCTGCAGTTGCATCGCCTACCAAGAATATGCTGTCAGCTTTAAAGTCTTTGCAAGTCTTAACAAAGTCTTTCCAGTAGCTCAAGATTTTCTTCTGCCCTGGATTCATCATAGCTGAAATATTGGATTTGTCAAAAGGGCTTGTGTAGTCTTCAGGCCACAATGCAAAGCGGCTTCCAACGTGCAAGTCAGAGATCAAAGCTATAACTCGTTTGTATTCGTGGGTCAATTTAAGCATTAAAATTCCACCACTTTTCTTAGAGACTCTAAATACTGCTTAAAGTCTTGCTCGTTTTTAAACCTTGTTCGTCTTTTTAAACCTAACTGTTTAGCTTTATTTTGGATAGCATTCCACGTCCTTTTAGGGAGAAGTTCAAGCAGTTCTTCTTTACTTGCATAAGTGTAGTGCTGTTCAAGAATTTCAATTTCTTCTTTCGTCCAATAGTCTTGACGATGCAAGCCTAAACTTCGAGCTTTCTTCTCTATAGAATACATTGAGCGCCTCAGAATTTTAGCTATTTCTCTGGCTGGCTTTTTACCATAGAGCTTCTTTAAAACTTCTACTTCTTCAGGTAGCCATTTCACTTGTATCGCCTATCCTTTTAAGAAGAAATGCCAGTATTTTAATAGCATATTTATTTGGATCATCTTTAACTGTAATCCTCAGTGTTTCTATCCCTTTGCTTCTTAAATAGCTATCTATGGC
>Ga0190363_1000865_pt1 | contig 18092 bp, 23 predicted proteins | sample 48721867_MG_FD_161272 | JGI IMG/M metagenome (GOLD analysis project Ga0190363, IMG submission 161272) | Hydrothermal vent microbial mat bacterial communities from Southern Trench, Guaymas Basin, Mexico - 4872-18-6-7_MG | ecosystem: Environmental > Aquatic > Marine > Hydrothermal vents >... | reverse complement strand
TGCGATAAACACTCTGAGGGATTTCCAAGAGGAGGTAGGGAGAGTTTACGTTACGGTGGATGTCGACGTGTTAGACCCGGCATTTGCTCCTGAGGTAGGGAGCCCCGAACCTGAAGGATTAACCATGAGGGAACTCGTGAAACTACTGGAAAACTGTGAGGGAATAGTTGGCTTCGACGTGGTCGAGGTTACACCCACAGGAGGAAGAACAGCGTTTACAGCCGCGAAAATAGCCTTCGAACTCATGTTCAAACTTCATGGCATGCCAGCCGACTAAATACTTCTAGATTAAACCTATTTTCTGAGGGCGATGCTCTAAGAGCGATTCGAGGGGAGCCATAAACCCTACGTCCTGCTTCCTAATGTAAACGTTCGGTATCCCGGTAGCTTTGCCTGCCTCAACCATCTCCTCCAGAGTAGGCCTCCTTAACCGTTTCATTTCATCCTTCCAAGCAAGGTTTGGCTCGAACTCCTGCAGGGTGTAGCTTGCTTCACCCCTTTCAGCCTTCTCACCGTAGCCCAGCTTAAGAAGTGTTTCCCCAATGTTCCTCATGTGCTCCGGTTTATCATTAACCGTCGGAATAAAGGTGGTTCTGAGATCAGCGTAAACACTGCTCGAGAAAAGGTGGGTTAAAGTTTTCTTGAGGCGCTTAATAGCTTCGGCGCCGGCGTTAACACCTATAACCTTGCTGTACAGGTCTGGGTCATTAAACGCTGCCTTAACGTCAACCGAGACCAAGTCTACATGCCCCAGCAGGTTTCCCACCACTTCCGGAAAGTACCCGTTAGTGTCAAACCCGAAAAGGAGACTATTCTCCTTGCAGAAGTCGGATAAGCCACGCAAGAAATCAGGGTAAAGGGTGGGTTCACCTCCAGATACTTTAACAGCTTCAACCGCGTCAATAGCTCTTTTCAGTTTTGAAAGGAGCTCGTCAAAGGCCTTTTCATGTTCAGGTTTAACCTCGAGCATACGCCAGTTATGACACATAGGGCAACGGAAAGGGCACCCTGGAACGAATATGACTAATGCAGGGTTACGAGGATAGTCTACCAAGCTAAGCTCAACGACACCTGACACTAAAACCTTCATCAAGCACACCGCCAAGAAGCGAATTAGCTCATGTAACCATTCAAGAACACTTCAAAAAACACTTTTAAATATTAAGCATCTCCAAGACATACGTGTCTTAAGCGTACATGGAATAATGTGAGGGGGTTAATATGAATCATAAGAAGGCATACATAACAGAGTTCGTTGACGTCAAGAAGGACACGATGATGAACATACCATCAAACATAGCGGAGGCCCTCAAAATTAAGGAAGGAACACGCTTACTCATAGTCGCAGACATCAACAAAATGAACTTCGTAGCGTACCCGATAGTTAAAGAGGAGAGAATGCTCGCCGAAGTAAAAGTGAGAATGCTTGATAAGCCCGGAGCGCTGGGTGAAATAGCCACCGCCCTCGGAGAAATGGGGATAAACATACACACTACGCTAATTCCCCCAAGCACAACGGGTGTGTCGGACGCGTACCTAATAGTCGACTGCACTGAAAGTAAGGTTCCACTAACCGAGGTCGAGGAGAAACTGGGGAAACTCAAAAACACAATTGAAGTAGAAGTGAACCCATTAGAGTAAAACAGGTAACTAAAGGAAGCGGAAAAATGGAGAGAACACTTGTACTCTTAAAACCAGACGCTACCGTTAGGCGTTTCGTTGGAGCAAACACCATAAAAGCACTACTTGACGAAGGCTACGAAATACATAAGTTTGCAGAGATACAAGTCAACAGGAAACTTGCAGAGCAACACTACGAGGAACATGTAGGCAAACCATTTTTCAACTGGCTTGTCTTCTTCATAATGGTAGCCCCAGTCGTAGCCATGGAAGTAAAAGGAGAAAATGTTGTACAAGGCGTAAGAAAGCTGCTAGGGGCAACCTTAGTCCAAAATGCAGAGCCAAACACGATCAGAGGAAAATATGGAATATGGGGGGGAGTAAACGTAGCCCACGCATCAGATTCCATTCAAACAGCAGAAAGAGAACTATCCATCTGGCTCACCAAAACAGAATTAGGAGAAAAAGAGAACGGAAAACAGGCAGAAAAATACGTTGAAAAATGGATCCAGTCTCCAAGAGACAACACTCAAAAACTTAGAAAAATCTGCGAGAACCTCTCAGAAGGAAAAATTGAAGCAGAAAGCGCACAAGAAGAAATAGAAATGTTAATACTTGAAGAAAACCCTCATACTAATAGTCAATACGTAACCAAATTAGCAAAAGCAATAGTTCAAAACTGCCTAATAGATTAAAAATACTTAACTCATCAAATTCTTCATCTTTTTTAACGTTATTTTTTAACGTTATATCCAAGAAATTTTCAAACGCCACCCCCAAAAAGACGAAAACATTAACTAAGAAGATTAAAATTCCAAAGCGTCGTAGGTTGTTACCTAGCTTTCTCATAAAAACGCGTCCATTTAAATTTACGAGGCTTCCGCTTTAGCTTAAGCATGCTCTTCCGACACTTGCTTGAGCAAAACCTTAAAACAGAGCCGTCACGTTTCACGTACTGTATGCCAGTTCCAGGCTCTATGTCTTTACCACAAAATGAACACGTGAACACCTTCAAATCAGACACCAGCATACAGCAAAACAGAAACATAACTTAAATTTTTCCCTCCCCTTTAAGAGAAGCTTAATAAGGCTACACTTGGCTACGTGAAAGGATTATAAGCCTAGCAAGATCGGCAAAAACTTCATTGACGTTCTCACCGGTTTTAGCACTAGTTTCAAAATAAAGTAGGTTCCTCTTAATAGCAAATTCAAGGGCGTCCTCAAGCGGGACCGAACGAGGAAGATCACGCTTATTCCCAACCAGAATCATCGGGATATCGCCACAATACTGCTCAACCTCCTCAATCCACGACGGCAAATGCTCAAACGACTCATAGTTAGTTACATCGTAAACACAAAGGCTGCCGATCGCCCCACGATAATATAAAGGCCGTATATGAGCAAAGCGCTCCTGACCACTCTGATCCCACACTTGATACTTAACAAGCCTTCTCCCAAAAGGCGTATCAACCTCAATGGTCTTAACGGCAAAATCCACTCCAATCGTCATCTTATAGGATTCTCGGAATATCCCCTGGCTGAAACGCATGGTAATGGATGTTTTCCCGACGCCGCCATCGCCCACGACAACTACTTTGAAGAGATATGAGTATTCGTTCTCAGGTTGCAACGTAATCTCCACACTTGGACTGTTTAATTCAAAAGTTTCTGAGGAAAGGAATATCCTAAAAAAGTTTCTGTTAAGGGGGTTGGTTTTTGACGCTTATGCTGGCTCCGAGACCATGAATTCTTGCTCTAGTTTTCTGACGTAATTGGCTGAGCGCTTGACGTCTGAGAAGAGTTTTTCTACTGCTTGTACATCTTCTTTCGTTATTTTTGAGCGCCCTTGTTCCCTAGCGTGTTCCATGCTAGGTGTTAGGAGCTGTACTGCATAGCGGAGACTTGACTTGGTGCCGATTTCTGTTAGGTACTGGAGGGCGTCTTCCTCAAGTTCTATTTTTTCTTCTTTAGCTCGTATTTTCAGAATTTCCGTGATTTCGTCGGCAGTGTAAGGTCTGGTGTTTATTATGAGGAGGCGATCTAGGAGGTCGAGAGGCATGCCGTGAGGGGATATGAGTTCCGTTCCTCTTATCTTAGCGAATCCCCTGTTAGATGCTAGTATTATTATTGGTGCTAGTTCTGATTCCATTGCCCTGGCTATGAAGCTGTAGGCTTCGATATCTAGCATGTGGCTTTCGTCTATAAAGCAGACGCCGGGTAGGATTTCGGCTCGTCCTTCTTCGACCATGTTTTTGACCATTTCGTTTACTCTTTCACGTATTTCGGGGTCGATTTCTCGTTCTTCCTTGCCTCCGCCGAATATGCTGAAGATGGAGAAGCTGCTTCTTCTGGCGTTTATTTCATCAAGGTCGTGGAGGGTAAGAGTGTAAATGAATTCTTTTTCTTTAAGTATGGAGCCTGATGGAACGGGAACTGGCTGTTCCGCCTCGATGTCGTAATGTTTAGCTAGTGAAGATTCCGATTTCCCTAATCGAGTAACTCTGCCTGTTTCGGCGTCGATCATTATTACGTCTCCTTTAGCTACGCCTTCATTAATTAGGCGTATGGCTATGGTTTGCCCTACTTCGAATGTTTTTGACTCGTCCTTGGTTGCGAGTGTTATTTTGGCGGACTGTGGGATCTGCTGGTAGGGGTTGTACGGGTTTTTGGTCATTGTGATGTCAATGTCTCTTACTTCGCCCTCATAGATTTTCTTCATTTCGTGTATTCTGACTCCTATGGCTTTCCTGAGGACTTGTGTGAGTATTTCTGTTTTCTTGACTTCTTCAGAGTATATTTCTGACCCTGTTATCATTACTACTGGTACGTCTGGGCCAAGCTCCTTTGCGATAGCTATTGCTATGGCGGTTTTCCCCGTTCCCGGAGGGCCTGCTAGGAGGACGGCCCTACCAGCCATTTTCCCTTCCTTTATCATTCGAACAATTATTCCAGCGGCTTCTCTGGCTTCTGTTTGGCCTACCATTCCGTCTGCCATCATTTCTGCTTTCAAACCTTTCAGACCTAGGCCTTTTATGTGGGAGTGGGCACCTATTCTTTCGAAGCGTCTCGGGGTAACCTCTCTGATCGCCACCATTATCTTACCTCCACTGATTTTAAGATTGAAGGAAAACAGAGCTAAAGTTGGTTTTTCTCCATTAGGAAAGATAGAGATTAAAAAAATAAAGTTAACTAGTTTCTGAGGAGGAACTTTTGTTTATGTGGCGTCAGGTTTCGTTAGTTTGGATTGTGGCAGCTTCAGATGTAGGTTTTTGCAGGTCCTTGTAGAAGACTATTTGGTACGAGTAGCGGATCATTCTTGCTGCGAATGCTGCTACTGCTAGGGTTATGACTGGCTGGTAGTTTATGCTGATGAAGGTTACTGCGTTGTACAGTATTTGGGTTGTTGGTATGTTGATGCTGGTCAACATCTCCGCGAATACTATCAGGTATATGATCCCTACGAAGTGGCGGAAGGCACCGAATACTCCACTTACGGCAAGGTTTGAGTGATGGAAGTATCGCTCTATGAAAATGAAGACTGTTATCACAGAGCCTATCACTGCTATTGTTACCGGGTCAAAGAGTCGAACGTAGAGGTTTAGCTTCTCTGCTAAGTTTTTTCCCGTGATAGGTGCAATAACTGAAAGTAGAAAAGTTGTGGATGCTCTAAACGACGCGTCGATTATTGGCTTCTTAAAAAGACTTAACATTTTTGCCAGTTGAACCACCTTCCTGCTCATCTTCCTTACTTATAGTGTGGAAGTATGGTGTGCAGTGGAATTACAGTTCTGATCACCGTTGGAGTTATTACTTGGATGCTTCCTGCGAAATAGGTGCTGAACCATGCTACTGTGGTGATGCTCATCCAGAGAGGAGAGCCGTTTGCCGCTGCTTCTATTTCCACTCTGGGAACAGAGAGGGAGACATTCAGCAATCTTAGAGTACCGGGTGAGATGAATAAGGCAGTGTCGTATGCGTAGCTGCCATTACTTGCTAGTTCACCATATGGAGAGCCTTTTCTTACGTCAATTAGTAGGAGCACGTTTAGATCTAGGATGTAGCCGTTATATCCTAGTAGGACAGGGTAGGCATAGTAGAAAGTGTCCCATGGAGGCGGGAAAGACGCTGTTGACGAGAGAGGAGTAAAGTATATTTTTGTGGCGTTAGCTCCAAGCAGGGATCCGAGGCCAGTCGGCACCAGCCCAAATATGATGGTCAGCAGAACTACTATTTTGTATACTGACCGTACAAGTCTTCTTTTTGAGCGCAACAGGTTGCACCCCGGATTGATAGGGATTAAAATGTTCTTAAAAAGATTATTTGGATATCTTTGGCATATCATGTACTCTTAAAACTTAGGTGGAAGGAATCATGTTTTGATGTTTAACGTGTTTAGAGAGGAGTTGGCTAAAGGAAGAGAGGATTGGAGGGATAACTTTGCTGGACAAGATTTCAAGGATATTTAAGAAGAAGCAAAGCTTGGTTTTGGGCGTTTATGGTGCGCCTAATGCTGGCAAAACGACGCTTGCTAACAGGATATCTTTAGATTTTGCGGGGAAGGAAATTGGCGTGGTTTCTCCGATACCCCATGAAACGAGAAGAGCTACTATTGCAGAACACATTAACGTGAGGTTTAATGGAAAAAGCATCGACGTTGACTTGGTTGACATGCCAGGAGTAGCGAGTAAGGTGGATTACAGGGAGTTCGTAAGGTATGGCCTGAGCGAGGAGGAGGCTATTGAGAGAGCTAAGGAGGCGACGCGCGGGGTTATAGAGGCAATTCAATGGCTTGATAGCATTGACTTGGCGTTGACGGTGTTCGACTCAACTAAGGCGCCATACGACCAAGTGAACCTTGTGATACTAGGTAATTTAGAGGCGAAGAAGATACCGACTGTTTTGGTGGCTAACAAGATCGATCTTCCAGAGGCGCGTCCAGAACTGGTGAAGGAGGCTTTTCCAAACCATAGAGTCGTATGCGTGTCTGCGCTTAGAGGCGACAACATAGAAGAGCTCTACAGGGCGATAGCTGAGGAGTGCTAGGGGAGGTGTTAACTTGCGTATAGATATAGTCCCGGAGCGCATTACTCGGAGGATGAGGCCGAAGGACAAAGCGAGGATGATTCTTGAGAGAGTTAAGGGAAACGCGATTCTAGTTTTGGAGGAAAGGTTGAAACCTGAGGAGCAGGCTGAACTCATTAAAGAGACAATGATGGAAATAGATTGTGAGCAGTTCTGCGGAATAGAGGTTGTCACGTTTAATGAGGAAAGGAGGAAGGGGAAGATCACCGTTGTGGCGCCGTCCAACGTCGTCGAAGTAGCGAGGCAGGGAGACTTGATTTCGCTGATGCTTGGGGGGTGCCTAGGAGGGGTTTAACAGTGATTTACAATGTATGTGCTGTCTGTGGGAAAAAGATCCCGCCTAATAGGGAGGAGCTAAGCTGTCCAATCTGTGGTTCAAGTGTTTTTAAGCTTGTAAGAGTTGAGGGTGAGGGAAACGATGTTACGCTTGTAAGTAAGAGGGGGAAGGCGAGGGAAAAAGTTGAAACTGTGAAAATACTGCGTAGAGGCGTGTTCGAAATAGACCTTGAAGCACTACTTCAAGGGAAGCCCTTAATAGTCTCGGACAGAGAGGGGGCATACAGGATTTCGCTTCAGAACCTAGCGAAGAACAAGTTTAGTGATTCCCTCTAGAGTTTTAGGCTCACGGTGTCTCCTATGACCTGTATTAGCCCGGCGTCCTTTAACTCTTCAAGGTATCGTGCCACCAGCTGTTTTGGGACACCAAGGGTTTGGTAAATTTTATCTAGAGTAAGGTCGTGAGCGATCATTAAGAGGCGTAAAATTTTGAATTTTGGGTCTTTCTCAAGAAGCTTATTGATTCGGCTCCAGAGGGATTGCAATGTTTCATGGGAAGGATGAATTGCAGCTAATGAAGGCTTTAGCTGTCCCAGTGAGGGTTTAAGGGCACCCTGCTCAGCCATGGCTTTCATGTTGGCTATGAGCCTCTCTTGCTCACGAATCTTCCTATCCCTAACCTTCAACTCAAGGACTAGCCTATCGATTTCTTTTCTCAGCCGAGAGACCTCACTCTCCACGTCTTCTCGCTCACTTATTTTCCCTTCCGAAATAGCCTTCTCAAAATTATTAGCTTTTTCTAAAGTAATAGATTTTAACGTGTCTCCTTGCATATCGGCATATTGAGGCTTTTCAGGGAGGGCAACCTGCAAATCCTGTTGGATGGATTGACGAGGATGAAGGGATTGGCTATTTTCAGGAGGAGCTGCTTCAGGAAGTGTTGCTTCTTGAGGGAGTTCAGTAGATAGAAGAGAAGAGAAAATACTTATGTTCTCTGTGACTGCGCTGTCGAACGCCTCACGCAGTATTTGTTCTAGACCTCTCATAGGGAAGCGTGAGAGTATGGAACGAACTAGTTGCTCTCTTACTGGGGAGAGCTGCTCTATTATCCGTTGTGCTTCCGATTCAACAGTTTCATTAGATGATTCTTGAGAAGCCTTCATGATTTACACCAATAGATTCATCCTTATGGTGAGACGTCTATATTAACTGTTCTGGCTGGTTAATAATAATTTTTTCTTAAAACTGAGGTTGAGAATCATGAAGGATATACAATACTTACTTATTAAAATCTCAATTTTGGTTCATTTAGAAAACATTTCTCATAATTAGAAAAGCAATATTTTTATTAATGAGTGTTCTAATCCAATGGAGCAGAGAAAATTTAATAATTTGATGTTTTAATTGTGAAAAATGCGAAAGGTGTTGGCGTTATTATGGAAGACTTAAAGTCGGAAAGAGAAAATAAAAATAACATTGGAAAGATAGCTGAAAAACTCGAGGAACTTAGAGCTAGAAGAATAGCCGAAGATGTCCTAGAAAGTATAATGGGAAGGATAACGCCGTTTTTAGAGAAAATCACCAAGTTTAACGAGGCAATTTCTGAAGTAACGTGTGAAATCGCAGACCTTAAATTAAGCTTCATGAAAGAAATCGGGATAATCCGTGATCTATTAAGAAGAATAGATGAAAACCTTGTTAACTTAGAAAAACAAATTAGCAACGCTAATACCGTAGCTGCGGTTACTGAGGGGGGAGAATGGAGGCTAGAGGAAAGCATCGGAGTGGAAAGTAACAGTGTAGAGGGGGGCGATGAGAATGCTGGTGGAGAGGCTATAGTTTCTGAAAAGGGTGAAAATGAGCTAATGAAAGAGAGAGATGAACCAACAGAGAAAAGACGATTACTAAAGCTAGAGGGCATGGTTCTTATACCAGAAGAGAGAATTCAAGCATATAAAGAGATAGCACAGCTCGAGACGAGGTTAGTTAAAATTAAAGGTGAAATAGCAAGTCTTAAAAACCTAATTGATGTAGGACTTGGCACAATGGAAGACAAAAGGCTTTTAGAGGATAAGTTAGAGGAAAAGAGGAGAGTAGAAGAAAGGATAAAAAAATTAAAAGTAGAAGAAAAGTAAGGAAGTAAAGGAATTTTTAGGTAAGTGGGCCGATTGAAACTTGAGGTTCTCTTCGTATATAACGGCCGCTTCCCTCTATGACATATGAGAATTTTATCTCTTGTCCTGGTTCCACTCTGGCGAAAACCCACGATAACATTGTCCCTTCAGATGTTTCGCTAACCTTTGGCTGGAGCTCTTCAGGTTTCCAAGAGACAAGTTTAAACCCTGGAGGAACGAAATCCTTTACCGTTACATTTTCTATGTTAACTTCTCCTGAGTTGACGAGTACAAGAGGAACCACATACTGGTTCTTCTCGGCTCCCGGTGTGACAGCCTCCTTAAAGATCTTTACGGCTCTTCGTGCATACTTGATTCCGATCGCAGGCGGTGCTTCCTCCAACTCGAGGAACTCAGCTTCTAACCCCGGCGGATTAATGTTACATGAAACCTTTAATGGGGCGAGGTATTTCCCTTGCGGCTTTGGACCCCAAGCAACCATAGGATATGTAACCCTTAACGTTTGCCCCGGCCTGAAGCCGCCAATTTTACCTAGTCCGCTAATGATTATTTTTAGGGTTTTTGGTTGAGACGGATCTCCTGATGGAGGCTCTAGAAGTGCATCTACACCTTCAGCTAATTCTTGCTCTCCTATGAAAACCTTGATCCTATCTGTTGTTGGCGGTTTAAAGTCTTCTGGTATTGTGTCTATGATCGAGATTGCATCTAAGTCGGCGCTTCCCATATTGAAAACTTTTATTGTAGTGGTTATGGGGGTTTTGTCGTATGCATCGACCTCTGAAGGAGTGAACGTTTTCTCAGCGGTTACGTGCATAACAGGGAGCACAGTATCTTCTTTAACTATTGTGGTGTACGTGTTGCGTACTACTTCATATGCTACTCTATAGTCGAAATTTGTTTCGAAGACTGGTACGTCAGGGCTTTCAACTTGGAACGTGTAGGACCATGATTGGTTTGGTAGAAGCTCCACGTTAGGGGTAATGGAAGCCACTTGTCTTTTTCCATCTGATACGAGGTAGGATTCCACGTTAAGGAGCAACTCTATAAAATCACTTGTATTGAGGAATTCTAATGTGCAGTCCCATGTATTAGGTTTTGTGGGGGACTCCGCCGGCTCGACGCCGAACCTTAGATCAGATATGCAGAAAAGGTCGGGTTCCAGTGCAGACCGCGTTTTCCCTTCAACATGATAAGTAACTTTTATCTCTCCTGCCCCAACTGGCTGAACAGCGTCAGTTTTCATTTGAACATTTATATTTAGAGTCGCTTCTGTCCCTGGGGCTAATTCAAAATCTTTCCAGACGACTTCTCTTACATCTGCAAGGTACTCTGCAGTACCTGTCTGGGGGGGCTCAATGGACGGGTCTCCAAATCCCTTGGGTATCTTCTTCCTCACTTCCACATCCTTCACAAAAAGGTCACTAGGGTTCGTTAATGTTATCGTGCACCTTATGGGCATCACTTTGTTAAGTGCAACAGCCCAGTTGACAACATCATTCTGGGAAAAAGTGTCAACGGTCTCTTTCAGCCGAAGTATAGTGTCTTCAACGGGGATATCATATTCGAGAGACCATGTTCCTCCTGCGGGAACCTCGCCTACATTATAAGTTTCCTCCTTTAATGAGGTTGAGGAGGCTCCTTTAAGGTGTAGCTCGCAGCTCCAGAGCTTATTCTTCGAGCTTAAATTTTTGATGGTGAGAACTCCCTTAGCAGAGATTTCCTTTACTTCATTGTCTCCCGTTAAAGTACAACTGACATTTTCTGTTAAATCCACAACAGCTTTTAAGGCATCGCTCAGGGTTCTTCCCTCCCAAACAGTTTTTCACGTAAGGAAGAAATATGTACTTGAAAATATTTAACCATTTTCTGCAGGCTTCCCTAGAAAATTCAAGGAGTTATTTTAGGGTTCTACTCCTGTTACCGGTCTGACCACAAATTCTGTTCCAGCAGCCCACTCGATGAGGAGTTCCTCCCCTGCTTCCATGCGTTTATACTTTACATGGGGAGCCATTATGGGTAAGTGTGCTTCAAAGTACTCGATCTCCTCTTGGCTTCTAACATGCATGGGGATTGCTAATTTGGGACTTAAGTCGCTTACAGCTTGTAAAGCATGAACCGGATTGAACGTCTCTGTTTCGTCTATGCCGATCAATAGCACATCTATTGACCACTGATCCAGTAGGCCTCTCGTGGCGGCATCACCTAAGTGAACAAACTTTACTCGTCCTATCTCGACGATGAAAGCCGTGTGGGATATGGAAGGTGAGGATTTAGACGGGCCATGTTTTAAGTCTATGGCGGTTACTTTAACTTCAGGCCTAATGAAGCTCTCCCCAGGAGGGAGGGGGCGAAGTAGCCATGCTGGGGCTCCTTCCTCCTTCAGCTTCTCTATAGTCTCGGCGTTTCCCACTAAGAATGCTTTCTGAGCGGTAGCTATTTTAGCAGCGTTTCCGAAGTGGTCTAGATGTGCATGTGTGATGCAAATGACGTTTACACGCTCATCCTCTGATACCAGAGGGGTTCCATTAATGATTCCAGGGTCGATTAGGATGCTCATTTTAGGAGAAGAAATTTTGAAAGCAGCGTGACCAAAATACTTTAAAACCGGCATAATAACGCCCCTTCAAGACTTTACTTTGATTTAATCCGTAAAGGAGGAAAGATCCGTAGAAAATAAAACTTAACGAGTATTTCACTTTTTTGATTAACTTTCAGATAAGAAGGTTAAACTGCAAATTGAATGAGTAAATTATAAAAGGAGCCACGTGAATGAGGGTGCTAGATTCCTTACACCGTCAAGGAAGTGGCAGCGGATCGTTTACAGGGGAGATGGGAAATGGTAAAGTCAATGTACAATTACATTTCAGAAAGTTGGAGAAGGATTGCTAAAAAGGAAGGAGAGTTGAAGGACTTCTTACGTGAAAGAATGACACTTTGGCGTAGGCAACCAGCAATAGTGAGAGTGGAGAAACCTACGCGTCCTGACCGAGCAAGGAGGCTTGGCTACCGTGCCAAGCAGGGCTTTGTGATCGTGAGGGTGCGAGTTCGTAAGGGAGGGTTAAGGAAGCCTAGACCTAGAAGCGGTAGGAAACCTAAGGGACTTGGAGTAGCAAAGAAGACGCCAGGGAAGAATCTTCAGTGGATAGCTGAGGAAAGAGCGGCCCGTAAGCATCCTAACATGGAGGTCCTTAACTCCTACTACGTGGGCGAGGATGGAAGATGGAAGTGGTTTGAAGTTATACTGGTTGATCCACATCACCCGGTCATAAAGGCAGACCCTAAAATAAACTGGATCCGTGAGAAGCAACATCGAGGACGTGTTTTCAGGGGACTTACAAGTAGCGGAAAGAAAGCAAGGGGACTGAGAAGGAAGGGGAAGGGTGCCGAGAAAATAAGGCCGAGTCGGGAAAGGTATTATGAGTAGACTGGTGGAAAGATTGCATAAAGGAAGCGTGAAGGGTGTAATAAGCGTTGAAGTTGAGGTTTTTGCGCATTCGACGGAGGACCCGGGTAAGGTTTTAGAGGCAATGCAATTTTTCCTGCCTGAAGAAGTTAAGGTGAGGAAGGAGAAGGTTAGAGGACATCATGGCAATGAAGTGTTAATTTACAGGGTTCGGCTTTTGAGGAATGAAGCTGGCAGGGTATTGCGCCGTATCGCAGCTAAGATGAGAGAAGAGGACAGGAGGCGGCTAGCAAAGCAGTTCTATTTAAGGGTGGATGGGAGAGGAAACCTGTACTTACGCTTTGACAAGCAGAAAGCATTTTTAAAAGAGGTTATTCTAAGCTCCGATGAGGACGTGGTGAAGGTTAAGGTGAAGTTTCCAACGAATAAGCCTGAGGAGATATATGAAATATGCAGGGATGTGGGGCTCGTCCAGGAGTGAAATACGTTGAGACGTTTATCTGTTCAACCTTGGCTGGGGGAGAAATGTTACCGGAGGAGGCTGCTGATGCTGCGTGGACGCTCGGGTACAATGCGGTCTTCGTAGCCACTCGAGAAGGTGTGAGGTGTTTAAAGGGGATCAACAGTAAATGTAAGGTTTTCCTTAGGTTTAATCTTGAAGGAGAAAATCTTGAAGAGATGAGGCGTTGCTTAGGAAGGATCAGAGGAAAAGTGGACGTTGTGGCTGCGCCATGCCTAAGCAGAGAGATAGGGTCTTGGGCTGCTAGGAACCCAGACGTTGACATACTATACTTTCCAGACGTGAACTTTTACAGAATACTAGATGGAACATTAGTGAGGCTTGCTTACGAGGGAAGAACCATCTTGGAGTTGTCACTAAGGCCTCTTTTTAAACTTAAGGGAGGTAAGCGCGTCCGTGCGATGACCATGTTAAGGAGGGCTGCAGGAGTCTTGGTGGATAAGTCAGCTCCCTTCGCTATTACATGTGAGCCGAGGGGAAGGTATGAGCTAAAGGCTCCCAGAGGAGTAATCGCCGTTGCACGCCTACTTGGAATACCACCAGAAATATCGGTTAAAGCGATTTCTACGTATCCATTCTTAGTTTTGGAGTGGCGCGGATACGAGGGAGTATGGAAAATGTGAATGTGAAAGAGCGAAGTTGCTGGGCGGTGGTCGGAAGTGGGTAGGGTGAGGCGACGGTACGTTGTTTTTAACGTAGTAAGCGACAGCATGCTCAACGAAAAAGAGGTAGTACGCGAGATCTGGGGCGAGTTACTCGCGCTCTTTGGGGAGGTGGGCGTTAGCTACATGGAACTACACGTTATAGAGTATGATGGGCAGCGAGGGAGAGGGATCCTACGCTGTACCCATAAGACTGTGATGGACGTTTGTGCAGGGGTAACATTAATATCGGAGATTGAGGGGAAGCCTGCTGCAGTTAACATTTTAGGCGTCTCTGGAAGTCTTAGGAAGGCGAGGGAAATCATGATGCGGAAACGCTAGGAGATTTAGATACGTTAAGACGAGGAGAGAAGCGCCGAACATGGTTTGCACGTCATGAAAGATTTGAAGCCACCATTAGGAAGGTTCCTTTCAGAGAACGTCTAACAAGCGATATTAATTAAAGGGAGGTTCCCCCTCTTATAAAGGGGGATGATGGCGCCGTCCCAGTCTGAGTTAGAGGGATGATGAGCTCGTGACGACCTGACCCGCCATGGAGGAGAAATGATGACGCAGGGACAGATGGAATCTATAAGGATTTTAGAGGCGAGGCTGGAGAAGCAGGGGGAGGAGATTGAGAAGCAGAAACGCATCATAGAAGAGCTTAGGGGTGAGGTGAGTGAGTGGAGAAACAGGTATGAAGCGGTTAAGGAGAAATGTGAAAGAGAAATTAAAGAGCTTAAAAAGGTTATAGAGCAGATGGATAACATTGTTAAAGAGAAGGAAGAGTTGAAGAGGCAAATTGGAGAGAAAGATTTGGAGATTAAAAGGATTAAAGAAGAGAAGAACCTTGCTGAAAAAAGTTTAACGATGGAAGTCGAAAGGTTAAGAGGGGAGGTTAAAGCCAGGGAGGAGGAGAACGGTAAGCTTAAGGATAGGATAGCCTTACTAGAAGAGAAAATAGTCGAGTTACGTGAGGAAAAAGAAAGAACGGAACGATGGTTGCTGAGCATTGAAAAACTAATCGAGGACGACATAAACTATAGACCATACTTTATCTTGAAAAACATGAAAAGCTGTAAAATAGGCGATCTAGCTAAAGCGATGGGGATGTCTGAGGGGCAAGTTAGGGTTATTCTCTCACGGCTGAAAAGGAGGCAGGTAGTAACTATTGAAGGAGATGAGGCAAAAATTAAGCTGTAAAAGAGGGGGCTATGTTAGCGAAGCTTTTTCAGCGGCTTAGATTTTTTCTCTGAAAAATGCTTTTCGGGAGAGGGAGCTGTAGGAGGAATTAGAAGAGAAAGTAAGGTGTCAAGTCTTGAGAGGGTTTTTGAGGTTCTTTCATGTAGCTCGCTTTGAATCGTCTTCAGCACTTCCGACATAATGGCTAGTACTTGCTGAAGGGTCTCCCACCTCTCGATCTCCATCTTTAGGAACGAATCAATTTTTCTTTCAAGTCTTTTAACTGCTTCCGTGGCGGCTTCTGAGGAGACAACGGTGTTAGCGATCACCTTCTGAACACTTTTCACTTCAGCCATCAACAAGTTTAACGACTCCGAGAGCGAAAGAGAGATTGCGTTTATATCTTCACTTAAGAGGTTTAAGCCATCCACTATCTTTTTTACACTTTCAACTGTTGGAACTTCACCAGCCGGGGTTTTTATTGCATCAATTTCTATTTCAACTCTTTTCCCCTGTGACAAAGAAAACAGCCATCCATCCTCACTTTTCAACCAATAAACATTTACCTAAAACGGAAATTAAAAGGTTTCCTTAAAAAACACTTACCACTGTTCATACCTTCGCTATCTTATTCAACCTAAAAACCACCTGATAAACATGAAGAATACAACTGCAATTTAAACATTAAGTAAGGATTCTCGTTCCCAAGTTCTCCATAAGGGGGTTTAAAAAATTAAGAGTTTAAAACGCCACCTAACAGGGCTACTCTTCAAAACCGTGCAGGCTAAAGTGAATGATCCGATCAACCAATGTAACTTCTTGTTTAAGACGAACCGTCCTCCAGCCAGTCACATCATTAGAACAATTCAGCTGAAGGTTAACCGAGTAGATTATTATATACTATTTTTCCTTAGGTTTTTTAAGGTAGAATCCAATTTAGACGTTTAGGACCTATAAAGGAAACCTTTCCAAGATTACTTCTAAGATCCTTTGTGCGCACTCTTCAGGAGGAAGTTTATCAGACTCTACAACCACATCAGGGTTCTTGGGCTCCTCAAACGGTACACCGATGCCTGGCACGGTCTGGCTTTCTCCTGTTAGCCCTTTCTTGTAGATTTCCCTTGGTGCACCGTAAGTTTCCTTTCTAGTTGCTTCCCTCTCCATGCACACTTCTAGGGGGCATTTGACGTAGGCAAACAGGAGGTTTTTAATTTCTTTTCTACCACGCTCCCTGTAAGCTTCCCTGTTAGCCGTGGCGTCTATTATAACGTTAACACCGTTATCGTTGAGAAGTTTTGCGATGAACACCAGAACGCCATAGACTATCTCACGCTCCTCCTCCGAGTACGTTGGGTTTGGAGTGACAACCTTCCTAAGGATATCCGTTGAAAGCACTTGCACGTTAATACCTCTCTCCCTTAACATGGATTGAAGCGCCCTAGCGATGGTACTCTTACCCGAGCCCGGTAAACCCAGTATCCAAACGGACCATGCCAAGCATTTAATCCTCCATCATCTTTTAAGGCGGCGAGGAAACAAGACAAAAACTAAGTTAAAACTTTAATATTAAAAAGCTAACGTTCATAGAAGAAAGTGCGGGTTTAAAGTAGAAGCAACAGGAGGAAACGGCTTGAGCCTTGTTATTATAGGTGGGTCGTCGGCGCAAGCATTAGCCTTTAAAGTGGCTAAGGAGCTTAACGCACCCTTCATAGACTGTGAATACAAAAAGTTTCCTGATGGAGAAAAGTACATTCGAGTCGAGGAGGATGTTGAGGGGAAAAAGGTGGCACTCGTACAGTCAATGTATTTAACCCCTGACGAGTACCTCCTAGAATATTTCCTCCTAGTAGACAATTTAAAGGACATGGGAGCAAGGGAGATCATAGGAGTAATACCCTACTTCGCATATGCTAGACAAGATGCCCGATTTAAGCCAGGAGAAGCCTTAAGCCTCAAAACAATCGTAAGCCTCATCGAAAAAACCGGAACAGACAAAGTTTTCACCGTAGATATGCACCTTCACCGCGTCGAAAACGTAAACAGGTTATTCAAAATCCCCGCTAAAAATTTAACAGCCATACCCCTACTAGGCGAATACGTTAAAAAAGAATTCATCCTCCATGACACACTAGTAATAGGACCAGACGAGGAAGCCGAGCAATGGGCTAAAACCATGGCCGAAACACTCGGCACGGAATACGACATCCTCGAAAAAAAGAGGCTTAGCGCGACCGAAGTGGAGATAGCCCCCAGAGAACTCGACGTTAAAACCAGAGACTTGGTCATAGTTGACGACATAATCTCCACAGGAGGAACACTAGCAAAAACCATAGAGGTACTTAAAAAGAAAGGAGCAAAAAAAATAGTTGCAACATGCACCCATCCAGTACTTGTTGAAAACGCACTAAAAAGAATCTATAAAGCGGGAGGAGACGCCGTAATCGGTACAGATACCATACCTAGCCCAGTAAGCTACGTGTCCGTAGCACCTCTCATAGCCGAAGCACTCAGAAAACTTTAGGTGAGCCTACTTAACGCTACGGTGAAGCAGAAACTTATCAATAATAGCGTCAATATTCACCGCCTTCCCGTGGTCACTCTTAGCAGGATCAACTCCGTCTTCCCCATACCTAAACTGGATGATTTCCCCAGACGGCGTCCTCACAGTTCCATCATACTCCACCTTCACATCCTGAAGCGCATTTATCAACCTCCTTTGCATATACCCGCTCGTACTGGTCCTCACAGCAGTATCCACCAGCCCTTCCCTGCCACCCATAGCATGAAAGAAAAACTCTATCGGGTCCAATCCCTTCCGGTAACTGGAAGCCACAAACCCCCTCGACTTAGCGCTCAAGTCACCCTTCTTAAAGTGTGGGAGAGTTCTCCCCCTATAACCTCTATGTATACGCTCACCCCTAACAGACTGCTGCCCTATGCAGGCAGCCATCATCGCAAGATTTAAGGGGTTACCCCTAGCCCCAGTCAAAGCCATAATTACAGCATGATTATCCGAACCCAAATACTCACTTGCAACCTCACCAGCCTTATCCCTCACATTAGCAAGCTCACGCATAATTAACATTTCAAGGCTTTCCTCAATGGTCCTCCCCGGCAACGCCTCCAATTCACCCCGCCTATACGTCTCAATCAACTCGTTAACCTTACGCTCCCCCTCCTCCAAGATCTCTTTTATCCGGTAAGTTGCCTCCTTAGGTATCTCCACGTCGTTA
>Ga0190363_1000864_pt1 | contig 18100 bp, 20 predicted proteins | sample 48721867_MG_FD_161272 | JGI IMG/M metagenome (GOLD analysis project Ga0190363, IMG submission 161272) | Hydrothermal vent microbial mat bacterial communities from Southern Trench, Guaymas Basin, Mexico - 4872-18-6-7_MG | ecosystem: Environmental > Aquatic > Marine > Hydrothermal vents >... | reverse complement strand
TTACAGTAATTTTTTATTTGAAAAACATCCTGATTTGATTGATTTAAGAGGTTTGGATATTCTCTCTGTGGGAGCACTTATAAAAAAAGCAGATATTTTAATCTCCAATGATACCGGACCTGTCCATATCGCAGCAAGTTTAGATACTCCGGTGATTTCTATATTTGGAAGAAATGATCCTGGGCTTTCCCCACGTCGCTGGCGTCCTTTGGGAGAGAAATCTTTTTATTTGCATAAAGATGTGGGATGCAAAAAATGTCTTGCTCATAATTGCCAGAAAGGGTTTTTGTGTCTTCATGCTATTAAACCTGAAGAAGTCTTTCTTAAAGCAATTTCTTTGCTTAAGAAATACTCTCCACATTTTGCTACTGAATAAGTACTTACATTCTTCAGGCAAAGAATTCTATCTAATTCCCTAATTCTTTGGAAAAATTATGCTATAATAAAATTATCTTAGGTTGTTTAAAATAGAAAGTTAATCCAAAAAAATAAAGATGAAAATAGCTATTACAGCAGATTGTCATCTGAGTGAAAAATTTCCTGAAAGAATTTCCGTTTTAGAAAATATTTTTAGTAAACTGAGACAAAAAAACATTCGTCATTTATTCATCGCTGGTGATCTTTTTGATAAGACACAGCAGAATTATTCTTCTTTTGATGATCTCATAAAGCAATATTCTGATGTAAACATTTATCTGATCCCAGGTAATCATGATCCAAATATTAAACAAATTCATTTTACTTCTCAGAATTTAAGAGTCATATCTTCGCCAGAAATTATTTCTTTTGATAATTTGGATGTTTTTATGATTCCCTATGTTATTGGGAGAACAACAATGGATGAAGTTTTAGCTGAATTCAATTTAAAATCAAGACTTCCTGAAAGATTTATTCTGATATCACACGGTGATTACATTTCTATGAGAAATTATGTTCCTAATCCTTACGAGAAGGGTATATATATGCCTATTTCTGTGTCAGCTATAGAAAAATTTAAACCTTTAAAAGTTTTTCTTGGACACATTCATAAAGCTACAGATGAGGAAGGGAAAATATATTATCCTGGCTCACCTTGTCCTGTAGACATAACAGAAACAGGAAAAAGAAGATTTTTGATTTTTGATATGGAAACCTTAGAGGTAGAGTTTGTATTTACGGAAACTCCCTATATCTACTTTAATGAAGTTCAATTGGTATATCCTCTTGAGAATGAGATTGAGATTGTGGAAGATAGACTTACCAAAATGATAAAAGAGTGGGGATTGAAGGAAGATGAGCTTAAAAAAGTTATTCTTAAAATTGAATTAAAAGGATATTCCAGAAATAAGAAGATATTGGCAGAAAGGATAAAGCAGTTTTTAATAGAAAAGGGGGTGAAGATATACAACGATGAACCTGACTTATCAAGTGTCTCTGTATTTGAAAAAGATGTGACTTCACAGGAGAGGATAAAAATCTTTGAAGAGACGAGGAAATATCTTCAAGATCTTAATCTGAATGAACTGAAGACTAAAAAAGTTGGAAGAGAAGATATAGAAGAGCAGATTTTAAAATTAATTTTTGGAAGGTAATTATGCCAATTTATATAAAAAAAATACAGGTAAGAAACCTCGGGCCTATACCAAAGCTTGAAATAGAGCTTTCAACAGTTAATTTAATTTATGGCTTTAATGAATCAGGAAAGACTTTTCTCACTGAATTTATCATCAGAGCTCTCTTTAGAGATTATAAGAACTGGGGCTATATTAGAGAAATTCAAGGAAGAGGTAAAGTTATTGTATCAGGAGTTGGGGATTCAGATATTGAATTTACCTATGGAACTTCAAATAGAAAAACTAAAAAACTGGACGATTTGCTTGAGAATATCCCTTTTATTACTTCTTCACTTGCAAGAATTCTCATTGTAAAAAATGGAGATGTAAATATTGGAGACGTAACTTTAAGCAAATCTCTGTTATTGGAACTATTTTCTCGTAAAAAAATTTTTGATTTATTGATAGATGACAGAAATATTCCAAAAACAATTAAAGAGGTAAATTTTATAAATGGTGAGATTCAAATTGCAAATAGAGGAGAAGGGAGGGAGTATTTTCAGTTAAAAAAAAGCATAGAAGACATTGAGAACAAAATTAAAAGATTACTCAGAGAGTACAATCCTAGGAAACTGAAAGATTTAAACAACCAGAGAAGATATCTTGAAGAGAGAAAAAGAAAACTAATGGATGCAAAGAGATACAAATCCTATAAAATTTCTGAGGAAGTTAAGCAACTAAGAAGTGAACTTGAGAGATTGCCGGAAGAAGATATTAATGTTTTAAAGGAGCTCATTAATTCCTATAGGCAAAGTAAAAATAAATACAAGGAAAATCAAAAAAGATGGAAAGAACTTAATGAAAAAATAGAAATCTTACAGAATATTAAAAGTGAATACGAAAAACAGTTAAAGGCAAAAAGATATCTTGCCTACAAAATTTCTGAGTCTGTAAACCAATTAAAGAAGGAGCAGGAAAGATATTCTGAGGAGGAATTGAGCGAAATTTCTATTAGGATTAATGACTATTTTAATAAAAAACGAGAATATGAAGATAGGAGGAAGCAAAGAAATATAATAGAAGAAAAGATAAAATATTTAGAATGGTTAAAATCTGCATCAAGAAGATATAATGAATTAATTCACCAACCTCTCATAAAACCTGTTAGTAGTTTATATATTTCTTTATCACTACTATTCTTATTGTTATCATTTTCATTCATTCTGGTGGGCATAAAAATTTTTTCTTTTTTTACTCTTATGGTTGGAATCTATTGCGGTACTTATTATGTAACTAAAATGTTAAAAGCATTCAAAGATTTACCTAAGAATAATGAGATTGAAAATATAAAAAGAGAATTTAAAGAATATTTTGGTTTTGAGCTTAGGTCATTACCAGACATTGACTCAAAGCTTAGAGAACTCGAGATAGAGGAGAGTAGATGGCAAGATCTAAAGTTAGATGTATTAGAGGAGGAAATAAAGAGTATTGGAGAGGCTATAAAAGAGAGTATAAGAAGGATAACGGGTGAAATTTATGAAGAAATTTCTTGGAAAAGCAAATTAGATGAGCTAAGAAGCAGAAGAAAAGAATTGGAAAGAGAAATAAGCGAAAAGGAGAAGCATCTTGCGATTTTAAATGTGAGTAAAAGTGAATATGAAATGAGCACTCCCGGGGTAAAATTTGATAAAGATAGATTTAGAGAATTGGAGGAAGAAGTGAATAAACTACCTCAATTGAAAGAGCAGATTGAGAAAATAGAGAGTGAAAATAGAAAAATCATAAGGCAGATGGATGAATATTTTAAAAAGATACAATTTCAGTTTAATGTATACTTCAGAGAACAGATTAAAGAAGAAGATTGGGATGTTAAAATATTAGAAATACAGAGAAGGATTCGAGAATTGAGAGGGAAGATAGATAATAAAGAAGGAGAATTGCGAGGATTGGAAATTGACCCCTCAGATTATTTGACTGAGGATCCAGGTGTAAAATATAGTAAGATAGAACTGGAAAGGATTGAAAACGAAATAAAGAGAATTGAAAAAAGGATTAGGACTGTTGAGATTTCTCTTCAATCTTTGAAATCATCCATATGCAGTATAACAGGTGATGATATTACAATTGATTGGAATGAGTTAATAAAAAAGTTTTTTACGTTAAAAGAGGAGAAATACTTGGAATTCAAACGTTGTGTTTCAAAGATTATTGCGGGAAAATTAGTTTACCACACAGTGGAATCATTAAGATCAAAAGAGGAGGAATTACTTATTGAAGCTATGAATTCAAAAGAATGCCAGGATGTTATTAAACAAATTACAGGTAAATATAAAGAGTTTAAGATAGAGGGAGGAGATATATTTATTTCTGATGGATTCTCTGATTTTGATATCAAAGATATAAGCACAGGTGCAAAAGAACAAATTTTAATTGCATTAAGAGTTGGTATAGTCAAAAAACTTCTTCGGACTGAAGGAGCTTTTCTTATTCTCGATGATGCAATCCAGCATGTTGATTGGGAAAGACGTCCTTTACTTGTTAAGACACTGATTGAGTTATCCAAAAATAATTGGCAGATAATATACCTAACGATGGATAATAATATAAGAGAAATCTTTCAAAAGAAAACTGATCAATTAGGAGGTGATTTTAAATTTATAGACTTAAATGAGCAGGGTGAACCGATTTCTGATTTTTAAACAAAAATTTTATTTCAACCTACGAAGTTAAAAGGAGAGATGTATTATGTGAGGTTAAAATTATTCAAATTTATGAGGGGGCAAATCAGATTTAAAGAATATACTAAATAAGATTGGGGGTAAAAATGTTAAAAATATTTTTTATCAGTTTGGGTATGGTTATGTTGGCAGAACTGGCAGACAAAACTCAGCTGGTAGCAATAGGTTTGAGTGCAAAGACAGGCAATCCTTATGTAGTATTTTTTGCCTCTCTTTTAGGATATGCAGTTATTACGGCGATCTCTGTAACCTTAGGGGCTATTTTAGGCAAACATTTTAATCCTCAGATAATAAGATATTGCAGTGGCGCTCTTTTTTTAATAATCGGTGGACTAATTCTTTTAGGGAAATTCTAAATTGTTTTTTAACATCCCTTAGTGCGGATAAGGGAATTAAGGGTAAGATTTGAAAGAAGACAAGGATTAAGATGGCTAATAAACAAAATAAAGAAGATTGGGATAAGCCCTTTGTGAGTTAAAATGGAATTAAGTTATATCAATTTTGGAAACGCATTCTTGGAATAGAGGAGGTATAAATGAGAATAGCAGAAGATATTACCAAATTAATAGGAAATACTCCCTTGGTGAAGTTAAAGAAAATAAGTAAAGGATTAAAAACAGAGTTAGTGGCTAAGTTGGAGTCATACAATCCTTGCGGAAGCATAAAAGATAGAATAGGCGTTTCTATGATTGAATCAGCAGAAAGGCAGGGATTGATAAACAAAGATACTGTGATAATTGAGCCTACAAGTGGTAATACGGGAATTGCTTTAGCATTTGTATGTGCTCAAAGAGACTACAAACTTATCTTAACGATGCCAGAGAGTATGTCAATTGAAAGAAGGAAACTTTTATCTTTGTTAGGAGCGGAAATAGTCCTTACTCCTGCAGAGAAGGGGATGAGAGGAGCGGTTGAGGAAGCAGAACAACTTTTGAAAGAGATACCCAATTCCTTCATGCCCCAGCAATTTAAAAATCCAGCCAATCCCCAAATACATAAGGAGACAACAGCTGAAGAAATTTGGAAAGATACTGATGGTCAGGTAGATATAGTTGTAGCAGGTGTGGGGACAGGAGGCACAATTACTGGCATCGCGAAGGTTATAAAGAGGAGAAAACCAGATTTTAAAGTGATTGCTGTTGAACCTAAGCGATCCCCAGTTCTTTCAGGAGGTGAGCCTGGTTTGCATAAAATTCAAGGAATTGGAGCAGGTTTTATTCCCGATGTGTTAAGATTGGATTTGATTGATGAGGTAATTCAGGTTAATGACGAGGATGCTATTGAGATGATGAAGAAGTTAGCTAGGAAGGAGGGAATATTGGCGGGAATTTCCTCAGGTGCTGCTCTTTGGGCAGGGATTGAGGTAGCTAAAAGAGAGGAAAACGAGGGTAAGTTAATTGTTGTTATTTTGCCTGATACAGGTGAGAGATATTTATCTGTATGGATGAGAGAAGGACAGGAGTAGAAATGAATTTGGTAGAATGTTGCTATCTATAAGAAAAAGCAGAGGATATAGAAATCTGTCCTTATGAAGCATAGAGATTAACTTCAATTTGTAAAACTCAAAAAGGATTTTAAGATAGCCACTTTTTTAAAATTTGATAGAAGATAGTGTTAGATTGGAGGTGGAGAAGATGAAAAGAACCTATCTTGATTACACTGCTACCATCCCCTGTGCTGAGAAAGTGTTGGAGGCTATGCAAAATTATTTCCGGGATGAGTTCAAAAATCCCTTCAGTTTACATTCCTGCGGTCAGAGAGTCAGAAAAGCGAGAGAGGGAGCAAGGGAAAAGATTGCCAAATTCTTAAATGCTTCACTAAAAAAGTTAGGCGTGGGTCTTTTAAGTACATCCACTCATAAATTATACGGAGGAGTTTTTTGTATTAGGAAAGGGACTAAAATTTTATCTTTTATGCATAGGGGAGAACAAAAGAATAGAAAGTGAGCCTCTCATAATGTTCCTGGAATTGTAGGTTTCGCTAAAGCAGTTGGACTTGTAGAGAAGAAGATGGAAGAGGGAGAAAAGACTTTAAGGTTAATTACGGGGATTCTGGAGAGGATTGAAGAGGTAATATTGGGCGAATCTTCTTCTTATCTACCGAAATTTTCTGATAAAAGGCTTCCCAACAGTGTCAATTTTTTTATTAAATATTTTATTAAATATATAGAAGGAGAACCTCTGGTTTTAAGCTTAGATATGCAGGGGATTACCTGTTCTGCGGGATCTGTCTGTTCTTTTCAGAGTTTTGAGTCTTTCCATAAGAGGTTTTCGGGAGTATGAAGAAAGTTCTGGTGGCAATGAGTGGAGGAGTGGATTCTTCTGTGGCTGCTTTATTATTGAAAAAAAGAGGATTTGAGGTTGTTGGCCTTACTATGTGCTTGGGAGTGAATGGAGAGGGAAGTGAACGTGCGAGATGTTGTGGTTCATCCGCTATTAAAGATGCTAAACAGGTTTGTGCCCGATTGGAGATTCCCCATTATGTATTTGATTTTTCTCAGGAATTGGAGGAGAAAATTATAAAAAGGTTTGTAGATGAGTATCTTAACGGTAGGACTCCCAATCCCTGTGTTGACTGTAATAAGTTCATAAAATTTGGTTCATTGCTTGAGAAGGTAGAAGCTATGGGACTTGATTACTTAGCTACCGGACATTATGCGAAAGTGGAAAAAATAAATGGTAGATATTTTTTAAAAAGACCTAAAGATAAAGTTAAGGATCAGACATATTTTTTGTATCCCGTTAAAAGGCAAGTTCTTAAGAAAATTTTGTTCCCCTTGGCTAACTTTACAAAAGAGGAAGTTAGGCAGATTGCAAGAGAAAATAAATTACCTGTGGCGGAGAAACCTCAAAGTCAAAATATCTGTTTCATTCAGGAGAAAGACTATCGAAAATTTTTATCTGAAAGAATAAAGAGATTTAGAGAAGGCCCTATTGTGGATTTAAATGGAAATGTTTTAGGCAGACATAAAGGCATATTTTTTTATACAGTTGGACAAAGGCAAGGATTAGGGATAAGCGGGAAAGGTCCTCTTTATGTTATAGCTATTGATCCTAAGGAGAATAAGATAATTGTAGGCGGGAAGAATGATTTAAAAGCAAAAGGACTTAAAGCTAAGGATTTAAACCTGCTTGTTGATGAGTTGCCTAAAAGAGTATTTGCTAAGATAAGGTATGTTCATAAAGGTGAATGGTGTCAGGTGAGTATAAAAGATAACAAACTGGAATTGATATTTGATGAGCCTCAAGAAGCAATAACACCAGGTCAGTCTGTTGTTCTCTACGATAAAGATTTTGTTTTGGGAGGTGGGATAATAGAGGAGGTTATAAAAGATGCAGATTACTGAGAAAATAAGAAGGTTGAAAGGTGATAAGGCAGTTTTTGTCTCATAATTATCAACTATCAGAAGCACAGAAGATAGCGAATTTCGTTGGTGATTCCTTAGGGCTTTTTATTCAGGGAAGTAAGTGGATGTAGATGCGATATATTTTGTAAGGTTTACTTTATGGCTGAGACAGCCAAAATCCTTTCTCTTCAAAAAGTATTTTGATACCAGATAAGGATGCGGTTGTCCAATGGTTGATATGATCACTGCGGAAGGTTTAAGACTGTTAAAGGGTAAACATCCTTTAGTTAAAGTTCTCTGTTACGTTAATACGTCAGCAGAAGTTAAAGCCGAGAGCAATTTTTGTTATACTTCCGCTAATTCGGTTAAGATACTCAGACAAGATCTAAAAGAAGAAGATGAGATTATATTTGTACCTGATAAATACCTTGTTCATTATACATTTAAGAAAACCGGAAAAAAATTTATTATTTGGAATGGGTATTGTTCTGTTCATGTAAAGATACCTTCTGAACATTTAATTCAAAAGAAGAAGTTACATTCTAAGATAAAGGTAGTTGCTCATCCAGAATGTAGATCTAAGGTTATAGAATTTGCCGATAAAGTTTGTTCTACATAAAGAATGTGTAAGTTTGCCAGAGATATAGATGCTGAGGAAATATTTGTTGGCACAGAAGTTGGAATACTTCACAGATTGAGAAATGAGAATTCCCAAAAGAGATTTCATTCTGTTGCTAATTTGCCATATGTGGAAATATGAAACGTATAAACTTTGGAGAAGGTATTGTGGAGTCTGAAGGAGATGGAACATGAGGTTAAGTTGTTTTCAAAGATAATTTTAAGGACAGGAGAAAGTATCACATGGGATATTGATTTTGAAAATTGAGTTAAAATGAGGTGTGTAGCATGTAAGAAAGAAGCAAAGGTAAAGTTTATCTATGCGTTTTGTGAGAGTTGTTTTATTAGGCATTACGAAAAGAGAGTTAGGAAGTTAATAAATAAATTTAAGTTGATCCAGAGGGGAGATAAAATATTAGTAGCAGTCTCAGGGGGTAAGGATAGTTTAAGTTGTGCAGAGATATTAGCCAGTTTAAGGTCGATTTATAAATTTAAGCTTGCTGTTTTACATATAGATGTGGGAGTTTCTACCTGTACGGATTTCAGGACGGAAGAAGTGATAAGATCATTCTGTAAAGAGAGGGATATAGATTTTTACATTATAAGATTCAAAGATTTTCTTGGGGTGGATGAGTCTGTGGATATTAAGGAATTGTTTAAGAAAACAAGAAGACCCATATGTTCTACCTGTGGGATGCTCAAGAGGTATCTATTAAACAAATTCGCAAGGGAGGCTGGTTTCAACAAGATAGCAACCGGCCATTGTGCAGATGATATAACGAAATTTTTTTTTAAGAATTGGTTTTCTCAAAACTTCGACTGGATTGCCAAGTTTAAGCCTTTTACTCCCTCATCCCATCCTAAAATTATCTCTCGTATAAGACCGCTGTTTGAATGTTTGGAGATGGAGAATTTAGCTTATGTTAAATTTAAAAATATCACCATTGCTGGTTATTCCCAATGTTCGTATTTCTTGAAAAAAGACAAATGGGATAGATTATTGAAGTTTATAGATGAGAAACGTCCTGATTTTAAATTAAACATTGTGCGAGGCTTGGAATATATCAAGATTGAAGTAGATAAAGATAGACCACTGAGGGAATGTGAAATATGTGGAGAACCTACAGATAGACAGGTTTGTAGTGTCTGTACATTTAAGGAAAGACTTTCTTTAAAATAATTTCATTTAATTATGAGAAATCTTTTAATTTCTTCTGTTTATAATGAGTTTCCTTACTTGGAAGAATTTATTCCAAATTTTTCTAATGGAAAATTAGGATTTAAAAGAGAGGTTCTTTCATATATAGTAATTTCTGGCACTTTTTTATTGCCAAATTGTAAGGAGAGAGGCTTACCTTTCCTTTATTAATCCCAGGAAAATAAAAAAAGACTTTGGGAAAATATTATGGAGAACAAGGGCTAAAATAATTTTTGACAAACCAAAATACCTTATTATAATTTCAACATGTAGAGACTACTTTAACAAAACGTTAAGAAAATATGCTATGCGGAATAAATGGCAATATAGGAGGTGAATATTATGAGGGAGAAAGTGGAGAAAGTGCTTGGAGAAATTAAACCTATTCTTCAGATGGAAGGTGGAGATGTGGAACTTATTGATGTTACTGAAGACGGTGTAGTTAAGGTAAGACTTAAAGGAGCCTGTAGTACCTGTCCTATGAGTACATATACACTAAAACTTGGAATTGAACAAAGGTTGAAGGAGAAAATCCCCGAAGTTAAAGAGGTGGAAGCAGTTTAAAATGGCAAGAGAAAAAATTGTGTCAGCATCAAGAATACTGGGTTGGGCCCCTATTTTTGGGCAAGCTCCCTTTTTTAATTAGACAGTATTTTTTATCCATACCTGTCGTAACTTGCTTTCTGACTAAGTCTTGTATAAAATAGGTTGAACCTTTTTGCGAAGAGAAAATTTAAACATTCTTAAATTCTTAAGAATATTGCAGTAGTTTTTGCAAATTATTTCTATATTCCTTAGTTCAACATTGTAGATTGAATTAGACTTCTCTATATATCGGGTTTATTAAACAAAATAAAGAAGATTGGGATAAGTCCTTTGTGAGTTAAAATGGAATTAAGTTATATCAATTTTGCCGACGCAATCATTATTAGTAAAGAGCTTGAGAAAAGTCAACGGATATGGTAGAATCTAAGCCGAAATGAAGGAGTATTTTAAACTTTTAAAATTTATTAAGCCTCAATTAGGAGTATTCATCTTAGCTGTATTTTGCATGATTGTCTCTGCAATTTTTAATGGAGTTTCTTTAGGAATGATTGTTCCTTTATCTGATAGGGTCCTTACTAATAAAAAGATAATTATTCCCACAAAGCTTCCTCCATTTTTGGAAGAAATGATAGAAAAATTAAATAGTCTTTCTCCCTTAGTTATCCTTAAAGGGATGGCAATAGTTTTACTCATTCTTTTTTTTCTTAAAGGCATCTTCTTTTTTCTTCAAAATTATCTGATGAATATAGTGGGTGAAGGATGTGTGAGAGAGTTAAGAAACAGAATCTATGAGAAATTTCAAGAGTTATCCTTAGATTTTTATCACCGAAAGCGGACTGGAGAGTTAATTTCCCGTATTACCAATGATGTAGGATTTATTACCCATGCTATCTCTTATGGTCTGACAGATTTAGTTTATTCATCATTGCAAATTATCCTTTTTACTTTTTTAGTTTTTTATATCCACTGGAAGTTAGCTCTCATTTCTTTTTTTCTTTTTCCCGCAATAGTTATTCCTGTGGCGAAAATAGGCAAAAAAATAAAAAGATACTCTTTAGAAATTCAAAAAAGAATGGCGGATTTAAATTCTCATCTTACAGAGACTATTCAGGGAGCTTACATTGTGAAAATGTTTAATAAAGAAAAAGATGAAATAAAAAAATTTAGGAATATAAACTATCAGTATTATAAGTATATTTTGAAAAATCTAAAAAGAACATTACTTCTTTCTCCTTTCACAGAATTTATGGGGGCTTTAGGAGCAGTAGTTATTCTTCTTATAGCAGGAGCTGATGTAATTAAAGGAAGACTTTCATTTGGTGTATTTGGATTATTTATGGGTTCTTTGTTGAGTATGATTAGACCTTTTAAGAAGCTTTCAGGAGTTTATTCTATAAATCAGAAAGCTTTGGCTGCTTCAGGAAGGATTTATGAGATTTTAGAAGAAGAGCCTTGGGTGAAAGAGAAGCCAAATGCTTATGAGATTGAAGATTTTAAAGAAGAGATAGAATTTAGAAATGTATGGTTTTCTTATTCGGATTCGGAAAAATTTGCTTTGTGCGGGATAAATCTTAAAATAAAAAAGAATGAAATTGTGGCTTTAGTGGGTCCCTCAGGTGCAGGAAAGTCTACATTGATAAAACTTCTTCCTCGTTTATATGACCCTACAAAAGGCAAGATAACTATTGATGGGTATGATTTAAAAGACTTAAAGCTTAAATCATTAAGAAATCTATTTTCTGTAGTATCTCAGGAGATGATTCTTTTCAATGATACAGTAAAAAATAATATTGCTTATGGGAAGGAAAATGCTACTTTCTCAGAGATTAAGGAGGCAGCAAAAAAAGCTTATGCGTATGATTTTATAATGAGGATGCCTCAAGGATTTGAGACAGTTATTGGAGAGCGGGGTTTTAAACTTTCTGGAGGCGAGAGACAGCGTATCGCAATTGCCAGGGCAATCTTGAGAAATACTCCTATTCTTATTCTTGATGAGGCTACCAGTCAACTTGATTCTCAATCAGAGAGATTAATCCAGCAGGCTTTAGATAATCTTTTGAAAGACAAAACTGTATTTATAATTGCCCACAGATTATCTACAGTAAAGAAAGCAACCAAAATTGTTGTGATGGATAAAGGAAGAATTGTAGATATGGGGGTACACGCAACTCTTGTTGAGAAAGAAGGGATGTATAGAAGACTTTATCAGTGGCAAGTTTTTTAGTATTGATAATGAAAGAATTTATAATATAATATAAAATCATGGCTTTACCGGAGATAATTCAAAAACTTTTAGAAAATGGGGTTCATTTTGGTCATTTAAGCAAACACTGGAATCCTAAAATGAAGAAATTTATCTTTGGAAAGAAGAAGAATATTTATATTATTGATTTAGAAAAAACAGCAAAAGAGTTAGAGAGAGCAAAGGAATTTGTTAAAGAAGTAGCTAAAAGAGGAGGGAAAATATTGTTTGTAGGGACAAAAAAACATCTGCAGGATACAATAAAAGAATTAGCTTCTTTGTGTGGTATGCCTTATGTAGTAGAAAGATGGGTGGGAGGGTTTTTGACTAATTTTGTTACTATCCGAGAAAGGATAAAAAAATATGTAGAGCTTAAAGAGAAGAGAGAAAAAGGTGAGTTTGAGAGACTTCCTCATAAAGAAGTGGTGAGGTTAAATCGGGAGTTAGAAAGAATGGAGAAACTTTATTCGGGAGTAACGGAATTAGAAGATTTACCTGACTGTGTATATATAGTTGATCCTAAAAGAGAAAATACTTGTGTAAGAGAGGCAAATAGACTATCTATTCCTATTGTAGCTTTAGTTGATACCGATTCAGACCCGGAAGTTATTGATTATCCTATTCCGGGAAATGATGATGCGATAAAATCGGTAAGATTCATTACGCAAGCAATTGTAGAAACAATTCTGGAAGGGAAAAAGGAGTCTCCTCTAAAGGTAGAGAAAGAAGAGGAAAGAGAAGAAGAGCCAGATATGGAAAGATTTGAGGATTTGGAAGAAGAAATTATTGAGAGGGAAGAAAAAGAGGCAAATAAAAAAATACCTAAGAAAAGGAGTTGAAATGCTTGAGAAGATTAAACGGTTGAGAGAATTAACCTCTGTAGGGATTAATGAATGTAAGAAGGCTTTAGAAGAAAGCGGAGGGAATTTAGATAAAGCTTTAGAGATTCTTAAACAAAGAGGTGTGCAAATAATGGAGAAAAAAAGTTCTCGCAAGACAAAAGAAGGGATAATCGAGGCTTATATTCATTTTGGTAAGAATTTGGGGGCATTGGTTGAAATAAATTGTGAGACAGATTTTGTTGCTCGTACAGAAGTTTTTAAAGAATTTGCCAAAAATATCGCTATGCAGGTGGCAGCTTGTGGAGCAAAGTATATAAAAAAGGAAGATATTCCTCAGGATATTTTAGATAAAATAGAGAATAAAGAAGAATTTATTCAAAAATACTGCCTTCTTTCTCAGCCATTTATAAAAGATAATTCCAAAACAGTAGAAGATTATTTAAAAGAAGTTGTTGCTCAAACTCAGGAAAATGTTGTAATAAGAAGATTTGCCCGATTTGCTTTAGGAGAAGATGACTCCTAAATTTAAAAGAATTCTTTTAAAATTAAGTGGGGAGGCGTTTTCGGGAGAAAAAGGATATGGGATTGATAGTCAACAATGTCTAAATTTAGCTAAGGAGATAAAAGAAGTAGTAAAATTAGAAGTAGAGATTGCACTGGTTGTGGGAGGAGGAAATATTTTTCGGGGAGAGGAGCGTTCAAAACAATTTCAAATTGAACGCACGGTGGCAGATTATATGGGGATGCTGGCAACTGTTCTTAACGGATTAGCTTTGCAAAGTGCTTTAGAAAATATTGATATTCCCACAAGAGTAATGACCGCTATCCCTATGCCTCAGATAGCCGAGCCTTATATAAGAAGAAGAGCGATAAGGCATTTAGAAAAAAAAAGAGTAGTGATTTTCGTTGCCGGTTGTGGCAATCCTTATTTTACTACTGATACTGCCGCAGCCTTAAGAAGTGTGGAGATAAAAGCTCAAGTTTTGCTTAAAGGTACAAAAGTTGAAGGAGTATATTCTGATGATCCTTTTAAGAATAAAAAAGCTCGTTTTTATGATAAGTTAAATTATATGGAAGTGATTAAAAAAAATCTTCGGATAATGGATTCTACTGCAATTGCTTTATGTAAAGAAAATAAGCTTCCTATAATTATTTTTAATTTTACAGGAAGGAATAATTTAAAGAAAATAATATTAGGAAGAAGAATAGGAACTCTTATAAACTGAAGATGATAAGGAAGCAATTTTTAAAAGAAGTGGAAGTAAAAATGCAGAAAGCAATTGAGGCGGTAAAGAGAGAATTTGGAGAGATTCGCTCAGGAAGAGCAAATCCTAAGTTAGTGGAGGGAATAAGGATAGATTACTATGGTAGCCCGACTTTACTTAAAAATATTGCTACTATCACTGTTCCGGAAGCAAGGCTTTTAATTATTAATCCTTGGGATCCTAATTCTACAAAAGCAATAGAGAAGGCAATTTTAGAAAGTAACTTAGGAATTACTCCCATTGTTGATGGAAAAGTTATAAAATTAGTTATTCCTCCACTTTCTCAAGAACGAAGAGAGGAATTAATTAAAATAGTTAAAAAAATTGCCGAGGAAGGAAGAATATCTATAAGGACTGTACGTAGAGAAGCAAAAGAGAAGGTAAGAAGTATGGAGAAGGAGAAGAAAATTTCGGAAGATGACCGTTATCGGTTAGAAGAAGAATTGCAAAAACTTACAGATAGATATATTGAAGAAGTAGATAAAATTTTAGAAGAAAAAGAGAGAGAATTGAAAGAGCAATGAGCCGCTAGCTCAGCAGGTAGAGCACCGGCCTTTTAAGCCGGGAGTGCCGAGTTCGAGTCTCGGGCGGCTCATTTATTTTTTGCGGACGTGGCGGAATTGGCAGACGCGCAGGACTTAGAATCCTGTCCCATAAGGGGTGGGAGTTCAACTCTCCCCGTCCGCAGAAGGCAAAATTTTGCGGGCGTAGCTCAGTTGGCTAGAGCGTCACGTTGCCAACGTGAAGGTCGGGGGTTCGAAGCCCCTCGCCCGCTTAAATTAAATTTTGATTATGCAGATTAATATTTTAGAATATTTGGATAAAAAAGATATTATCTTTCAAATAAAAGGTAAAAGCAAGAAAAGTATTTTGACTTTTCTTGTCGATCATCTTATTGCTACAAAAAAGATAGATAAAAAGTGTAGAAAAGAGATAATAAAAGCTTTACTTCAAAGAGAAGAGATGGGTTCAACCGCAATTGGAGGAGGAATTGCTTTGCCCCATGTTCGCTTAGAGAATATTAAAAAAGTTATTTTATGTATAGGTATAGTTTCAAAAGGAGTAAATTTTGACTCCTTAGATGGAGAACCTGTATACATTATTACACTTCTTCTTTCTCCTCAGAAAGAAGCTGGACTTCACTTAAAAATTTTAGCTTTATTAGCACGAATATTGAAAGATAAATATTTTATCCAGCGTTTAAGAGAAACCTCAAAGCCAGAAGAGATTATTTCTCTTTTCCAACGACAACAATCGTTAGTAGAATAAATTCTTGTTTTTAAAAAATGGCTAAGTATACCAAATTTATAAAGTGGCTTTATCCTGGTTTAAGGATAAAAAGATGGATAGTTCTTTTAGTCTTAGGCATAGGTTTAATACTTACCTCCTCAATTTATTTTTCCTATTTTCACTATTTTTGGTGGCGTCTGTTTTATTTTATCCTGTTTATTTCAGGGATTGTATTTTTTATTTCTGGAACATATCTGCTTATTCAAAGTTTTTTTAAGGCTATTTTTCCTCATCAGGAAAAAGAACTTATTGATATTATTTATGAGAAAAGATACTTATCTCGAGGTCCAAAAATTGTTGCTATTGGAGGAGGAACTGGACTTTCAACAATTTTGGAAGGTCTTAAAGAATTCACCTCCAATATTACTGCAATTGTAGCAGTCACAGATGAAGGGGGTTCTTCAGGAAGGTTACGTAAGGAATTAGGTATTCTTCCTCCCGGAGATATCAGAAATTGTCTGGTAGCTTTAGCTGAAGCCCCTCAGCTTATGCGTGATCTTTTCCAATATCGCTTCCGGGAGGGTAATGGTATAAAAGGACATAGCTTTGGGAATCTTTTAATAACTGCTTTGGCAGAAGTTACAGGAAGTTTTCAGGAGGCAATTGAGGAATCAAGCAAAGTTTTGGCAATAAGAGGAAAAGTTTTACCTGCCAGCTTAGAGAAGATTAGACTAAAAGCAGAATATATAGATGGGACAATAAAAGAAGGGGAGGATGAAATTCCTAAGGGGGAAAAACCAATAAGAAGACTGACTTTAGTTCCTTCCTCTGTAAAGGCTTTTCCTCAAGCGGTTAAAGGGATAAAAGAGGCAGATTTAATTATTTTAGGGCCGGGGAGTTTGTTTACCAGTGTTTTACCCAATCTTTTGATAGAAGAGATAAAAGAAGCAATCATTTTGCGTAAAGATATTTTAAAAATATATATCTGTAATGTGATGACCCAACATGGAGAGACAGATAATTTTACTGCTTTTGACCATGTGGAGACAGTTATTAATCATACAAATAAAGAAATTATAAATACATGTCTGGTTAATTGTGGAAGTCTGCCTCAAGACCTTCTTATAAAATATGCCCAAGAAAAGTCATTTCCTGTAATCCCTGATACTTACAAAATAAAGGAGAAAGGTATCTTTGTTATAGAGAAAGATATAGTCAGTCATCATAATTACTTAAGACACGATCCTTACAAAACCGCACGTTGTATTATTGAATTCTATAATAATTATAAAAAGGGATGGAAAGGATTGAGAAAGAAGTAGTTGTAAATAATTCACAGGGTTTACATGCACGTCCAGCAGCTTTATTTGTCCAAATTGCACAAGGATTTGATTCTTCTGTGAAACTTGAGAAAGACGGAAGGATTGTAGATGGGAAATCAATAATTGCTGTATTAAGTTTGGGGATAAGTAAAGGAGTAAAAGTAAGATTAATTATAGAAGGAGAAGATGCAAAAGAAGCATTTTCTCGACTGAAAAATTTTTTGGAGAAAAATGCTTAAGATTAAAGGAATTGGAGCATCTGCAGGAATTGTAAAAGGAAAGGCTTTTTATTTTAGTAAAGAAGAGCTACTTATTCCCAGAAAGAAGATAAGTTATGAGGATATTTCTCGGGAGATTTATCGCTTGGAGGAGGCACTTATTCAGACACGTAAAGAGATAATTAATTTACAGAAGAAAATAAGTGAGTCCTTAGGGTATGAAGAAGCAAAGATATTTGAATCACATATGTTAGTTTTAGAAGATAGAATGCTTATTGAGGAGGTTATTAAACAAATCAAATCGCATCGGGTAAATGTGGAGTTTGCTTTTTATCAAAGCATTAAAAAATATACACAAGTTTTAAAAGGATTAGATGATGAGTATTTAAAAGAGAGAGCTTTAGATATTGAAGATGTAGCAAAAAGAGTTCTAAGGAAACTATTAAGAAAGGATTTTTTATCTTTAGAAGGGTTTAAAGAAAAAGCAATCATTGTTGCTCATGATCTTTCTCCTTCTGATACCGCACTTTTGCCAAAATCTAATATATTAGGATTTGTTACTGATGTGGGAGGAAGAACTTCTCATACAGCAATAATTGCAAGGAGTTTGGAGATTCCCGCAGTGGTAGGAACAGAAGTTGCCACAGAAAAAATAAAAGGAGGTGAAACTTTAATTGTTGATGGGAGTGAAGGTATAGTTTATGTGAACCCTACAGCTAAGAGAATAGAAGAATATGAAAAGAAATTATCAGCAAGCAAAAGAGTTTTTCTTCATATTTCCAAAACAGCTTCCTCTCAGACTAAGGACGGAAAAAAAGTTATACTTTCTGCAAATATAGAACTTCCTGAGGAGTTAGATTCTTTATCTTTCTATGGAGCAGAAGGTATAGGTCTTTATCGTACAGAATATATATTTTTGGGGAGAAAAGAACTACCTTCTGAAGATGAACAGTATAAAGCTTATGTTAATGTAGCCAGAAGAGTAAAACCGCACTCTGTGATT
>Ga0190363_1000863_pt1 | contig 18100 bp, 16 predicted proteins | sample 48721867_MG_FD_161272 | JGI IMG/M metagenome (GOLD analysis project Ga0190363, IMG submission 161272) | Hydrothermal vent microbial mat bacterial communities from Southern Trench, Guaymas Basin, Mexico - 4872-18-6-7_MG | ecosystem: Environmental > Aquatic > Marine > Hydrothermal vents >... | reverse complement strand
AACATAAATTTCTTCTTCTTCTGGAAGTTCAAGTGGATTTACATCTAATTGAGGAACAATTATTTCTGGTCGTATTACTCCAGCTCTAATTTGTGTTGCACCATTTATTGCAGCTAATTTGCCCTCATTCTCCTTTAGAAGATTAAATGTTTTTTGAGCCATTCTTATTCTTCCAAAGCCCTCAGTTATAATTAATGTTAGAGGAATGTCTTCATGCCCAGTTATTGCAACACCAATTTCATATCCAAGAAAATCGGAAATATCCTTGAAATCAGCTCCCCCAATTACAACTCCCTTCGCACCTACTTCCATTGCTTTCTTAAGAGCATCACTTGAAGCATATGAACCGCCAACAATTATTTTCCCTTCACAGGCAGGAGTTATTTTATCCAGTGTTAATTCATCACTTGGAGAATCTACGGCAATGTAAATTTCACCATGTCGCTCTCCACCAATTCCAAAGATACCTTCAATGAAAGTTGCTGCACATTCAATTACAACACCCTCCTTAGGCCAAACTTCCGTTACTATTCCAGGTATATAGGCATCAATTTCAATGGGGATTGGAGGCTCCCTGAGTATCACTTGACCTGTAACACTAGATATGTGCTCAATATAGCCGTCTACAGGTGATTTAATTTCCGACTTTATGAGTCCAAAGAAAGCTTTGTACATTGCAATTATCTCACCTTTCTTAACTTCATCTCCAACCTTCTTTTTCATGTAAAGAGGTAGTTCCTCCGGTTCAACACCCAATATTGCTGCTGCACTAATTAGCTTGATATCGCCTGGAAGATTTGTTCTGGCTACAATATCATCATAGTTAACTTTGTCTCCTTTCTTAACTAGCACTTCTCCTGGAAGTGGAAGTCTACGTAGTTTTTTAACTCTGAAGATGGGTGAAACTCTTAAACCAGGAGTATATGCGTGTGCAGATTGACTAGATTTAGTTGAACTCATCTAAATCTCCTCCTTTTCCAAAATTTCATCAGGATATGCATTAAGGGCTTTAAACCATGAGACTAGCATCTTTCTTCTAGTTTCAAAGTCTTCTGGTAAAGTTAATGGTCTACCTCTAGCATCAATAATTATTCCAGCAGCACCACCCCAAACTTCAGCTTCCCTCTTCTTACCCTTACCAGCACCAACATCAAAGTCTGAAGTAGGCTCAATTAGAACTTTTGCTGTTTGATCTGGTGGTAATGGAATTCTATCAATATAGCCATAATTAACTACTTTTTCTACTGTTGAACCATCAGGCATGTAAGCGGTTACTTTAACCGCTGGTCCAGGCTTCTTTGCATGTCCATCGAGTGCAATACATGTACCCAGCTTGACAATGCAGTCTCTTTCAAAGATTTCCATTGCAGCCTCTGGATAAACTGTTGATAACACACCTAAGTGTGGCATCATGAATATACTATCACACATTAATCTAGTTACACCCTTAACTTGGAAAGCGTCAATTAAGATTAATGCAGCTTGCTGTCTTCTCGGAGTATGTGATAGTAATCCTCCAGTTCCACCCACAAAGTGAACATTCATCATATCAATATAGGTTTCCTCTTCTAGAGATTGCTCAAATATGTCTGCAATAGTCCTCTTTCTCTGAACACCTCTAAGACCTCTAGCTAGCAATTTATGATGTTCAAAGCCAAGTCTAATGGCTTCCCTTGCAACTGCATGTTCAACTATTAAGTCGTCTAATGTCTGTGGTAGTGTTGTAGGTCTAATCATCTTATTGGCTAATCTATTTCTAAGCTCTCTTTCATCCATTCTGAATGGAAGCCATCTCATTATATTGGGGGCACCAGCCTCCTTTAGCACGTTACATATACTGTAACTCATACCGAGATTAGCGCTTACAGTTCTAACGAATTTACCTTCATAAACTGAGTAAACATTTGTTGTTGCTCCACCTAAACCTACACCTAACACATTGATCTTCCACATCCTAGCAATGGTTCTAAACATCATTCCTTCACCAGCAGGTGTAGGCATTACTGGAGCCATAACCCATTCAGTAAGCTTATGATAGCCAGGTGCATGTGCCATCACGTGCTCCATGAATAATCTATGAATAGCATCTCTTGCAGGTTCGACGACCTCCACTTCAAGTACAGGTCTAATGTTATCAACAATGGTTAACTCAAATTTGTCACCCAAAACCTCTTTGACATGTGAGCGAGCCTCTTTATTGCCAGCATAAACTATTGGGAGCTTATAGCCTAAACCGAATCTGGGTTTAGGTTCAGCTGCTTTAATTAGCTCAGCAATTTCTACTACGTGTCTTATAGTTCCACCATCAGTTCCACCTGCTAGCAAGATCATGTCGGGTCTTAGGAAACGCATTCGCTCAATCTTCTTGTGAGGAGGTCTACCATCATCAATTGCCATTACATCCATAACTATTGCTCCTGCTCCAAGAGCAGCTCTTTCAGCACTTTCAGCAGTCATTGTTTTAACTACACCAGCAACCATCATTTGTAAGCCGCCGCCAGCACTGCTCGTTGAAACATACAAGTCTACTCCAACGTTTCCACCTTGATATGGGACAATTATTCCAGTTCCATCATCCCTTAATATCTTGTGACCAGTTAACTCTTCAACTTCTCTAATGGCATTTCTAAGTCCCATGGTAACGTCTTCAAAGGGTTTTTCAACTGTTGTAGGAGCTTCACCAGCGCATATGAAACGCCAATGACCATCAATCTTCTTGAAAAATCTAGCTTTAGTGGTAGTGCTACCAACATCGGTTGCCAATATGACTTGCATTTTTGTGACATCTAATTTGGAGAGATCATATCGTTTTTCCATGTTCACCATCTACCCTGCCACTTATAAATCTAAAGCAGAATTACATTTTTAAGATTTAAGTCTTGCCATAAAAACTTTAATGGTTGTAAAATAGAACAGTATAAATATTCAACTTAAATTTAAATAATCAAAAAATCATAATTAAGAAGTACTCTTAGCTTTCAATAAAAGATAAGTGTTCTGCGCCGCCTCATTAAGCGCTCCCTTCAATATTAGAATTTTCATTACCCAAAGCATAACAATGATAGCACTAACAATAGTGTAAATTAAGTCCAATATTGGAAACAGTACAGCTAAAATGAACACTATGAATGAAACACCCATCCTATATCCAAATCGCAGCACACTTCCATCAGATATAGCGTAAATCTTCGCCTCACCAAACATATCACTATAAATTAAATCAAAACCACTCTCCCTAGAAGTCTTTAATTTAAATCCACGCCTAGCCATCTCATCACTAAACTGCTTAAGAAAGTCATCCTTCTTATCATGTAAACCAGGAAAGACACGCTCACTAGTAGTTATATAAAGCGACATTGTTACACCATTAAAAGGCTGATAAAATAATAGTATTAAATATTACGGTTAAAATTGCATTTAAACGAAAAACCTAATACTCCTACCAGTTTCAAGTGCCTTTGAAAGTATGCTTCCAATCTCACTATTCAATCTAAATTTAAGTCTACCCCTACGATCTAGAAGGGCACTCGTAATGAGTTCATCATCAACATATACATTAACAGATCTCCTTGCAAATTCCTTACCAAAATCAAAGACAATGGAGGTCTTTGTTTCCCGTATAGTATAATTCAATAATTCACCTCTATGCTCAACAACTTCACTAACTTCCTCCTTAGGCAGTAACTTTATTCTAACTCCCAAGCGCTTCTCAAGTTTACTGATAACCTTACCATTACGGCCAATGATTTGAGGCATAAAATTCCTTCTAACCCGAACAACAGCCATTTTATTCGATAACATTTCTACCTCAGCTTCTTTATCAAACTGCTTAAATAAAGACAGTACTCGCTCACTTATACGTTGAAGAGATTCACGCTTAAAAGAGGCGATTGGAACAACAATTGTTTCCTCACCAAACGTATAAATTTCATATTCAACCCTTCCAGTTTCAAAATCTCTAACTTCAATGACGGGTCTAGCTAAGTCTTCATCAGCCATACCATATGGAACCTTAACAGTCAATGAAAGCTCATAAACCCTTTTAATTTCACCATCTTTAATGAAAATTACAGTATCTATAACTTGAGGTATAACACCTAAATCCACTCGTCCTAAAAATCTCTGAATAGCATCAATAGGACTTGAAGCATGAACAACGCCAACCATTCCTACACCTGCTAATCGCATATCAACAAAAACTTCAAAGTCCCTAGACTTCCTAAGTTCATCAAATATGGTGTAATCAGGTCTGACTAAGAGAAGAATGTCAGCAGTCTTTGTGAAATCACCCTCCAATGGAGCGTATTGAGTGATTTCAGGGCCAACTTGTAAGTCTCTAGGCGCCTCCATAGTCTTTACAATAGCATTCTTCTCCCTATAATAAAATTCAGCTAATGCAGAAGCAAAAGTCGACTTTCCAGCTCCAGGAGGACCACAAATCAATATTCCTTCAGCTCTCTCAAGAAATCTACGCTTAAGTCTATCCGACAACTTGTAATCATCTAAAGTAACCTTAACTATAGGCCTGACTGCAGTAATTTCAATACCATCTGAAAAGGGTGGACGAGCAATAGCTATACGATATTCACCCAACTGAATTACCATTGCACCCTGCCTACTTATCTCAACAAAGGCATCACTTGTAAATCTCGCACGCTTCAAAATATTGCGGATAATATATTCCAACTCAGCTCGAGTACAAGGTGCATCCCTTATCTTAACTAAGTGCCAATTACCTGGCTTACCTCTCTTAGCATATGGTGAAACACCCTCCTTTAAATGAACACTCATAGTATTTGGAGAAAAGAAGTCTTCAAGTTTAACCTTAATTTTTGGTGCTTCAGGTTCTAAGTATTTAACCTTCAAACCTTCAGCTTCAGCTACAAGAGCTTGAACATAATCACTAGTCAACAAAGTTGCATTATATTCGCGAGCAACATCTCTAATCAATGCATCAATTCTACCTTTACGAGCTAATTGAATCTCCTCAAGTGAAGGACGCCTACCCACACATGTAATCTTCATATCATCCCGCTCTTCAGCAATCTTTCTAACCTTAATTACTTCCTCCAATCCAAGAAAACCGATTTCCCTACCTAAAGAAGCTTGAGCTTGAAGCTCATCTAAAACAGCTTCAGGAATAATTATCTCAACATCAGATAAAGCCCTACTCTCCACTAACTTAGAGAGCTTCCCATCAATTAATATACTAGTATCTGGAACTACTTTTTCCACTAAATTCACCTTAAAAGCAGATAATAATTCAAGTATTTAAATTTAAACCTAAATCACCTATGCCCGCAGTATAGATATTGCCCTGATAACATCAGCTGTATCCTCAGCTCTATCAGAAATCATCTCCATACCTTCAACAGCCTCTTTAACCATTAGCCAATGACTTATCTTATTTGAAGTATCACCCCACTCTAAAATCTCTGCAATCAAAATATTCCTATGCTCATCAATAGTCTCCTCTAATCGCTCAACTTTATCTGCAGCAGCAATAGCTTTCTTAGGTTCATCAATTAAAATGTCAAGAGCAGTTTTAAGCTCAGTGCCAATCTTATAAACTAAGTCAGTCATTTTCTTTAAGTCTCTCTTAACGTTTTCAGGCATACCAACCGGCTTTGCTAAACATAATTTCCTAGAAGATGACTTAGCATATGCAGCAAGATCATCTGCAGTTAAAACTAGACGCATAATGTCTTCCCTATCAAAAGGATGAAATGGTCCCTTAGCAAGCTCAGATAAAATTTTCTCCTTAACATCATCTGCCTCTCTTTCTCGATCAAAAACCATTTTATATATTTTCTCAGCCTTATCAAAGTCTTCATCACATATAGCGTAAACTACATCTCTCATGGCAGCAATAGTAGAGACAATAGTTTCTAGGTGAACTCTCAAAATTTTTAAAATTTCAATTTCTCTTTTCTTACCAAACCACAACGCAGTATATGTCGGTTTAAACACTGCACTGCCTCCATGAAAAAATCAAAGTGAACTTAGATAATATAAGTATTTCGTTTAAATTAACTTTTCATTAAAAGACCAGCAATTAAACCTAAAATATAAGCGGCAGCAGTACTACTCCTCATCGAGAAAGTAGATGGAGGACCAAGCCTTATTAAATATTTCACTTTATGTCTAGCCTCAATACTCAATCCTTCATACTCATTACCTATTAGAAAACCAAATTTAACACCTAAATTCCCCTTAATTATACTTATCAGGTCACATTCATTAAAAACACCACTAAAACTAAACCCAATGGGGTAGACATCCTCTAAAGCCTCATCAATATTTGAAAAAAGCTTCAACTTTACGCCTCTAGCTACACCACCAACATTCTCTAAAGCTCTTTCAATTTTATCCCTTCTTCCACCCACAATTCTAAGCTCAACATTTAGTGAAGCACATAAACGTAACATATCCATAATTTCATAAGTGGTCTTAGGATTTTCAAAAATAATAATAAAATCACTAAAGAAATTTAATGGAATAGTTCTCCTCAACTTCCGATAAAACCTATTCAATGTCGCTCCAATCAACACACCGCTCCTTCCAAATTGAATATATAATATGAAGTCAGGATTCTTAACATCAACGTTTAAACCTAAATTCTCTTTAACATATGAACCAACATCTCTACAAATCCCTAGACTACTCACCTTAAATTCATCAGAAAGCTTTTTCACCTCAACCTTAAATGTTCCTGAACCATATCTATTTTTTAAATAGCTGATAGCCTCCAGGGACTTCAACTTAACTAAGTTTAAATCATAGGGTAATTGCTCAAAGAAAATTGGAATTATCCTTGAAACCTCAGGCATCAACCTCAAAACATTAAGAATCTTATCTATATCACCTTCAGAACTCAAAATCAATCGTCTAATAGGCTTTTCATAATCAACATTCACCTCAACATCTATTTTAGAGGACTTAAACAATTTCTTTAATATTCTGGCTACTTTAAACTCCTTATTAATAGTGTAATCTTCAAGGGTTACTAGAAACTTCACACAATCTATGTTTCTAAAAATACTTTTAAGCTTAGTGGAGTGAGTAAAAATGAAAAATGGAGGTAAAGAATGCGGTGATTGATTCAACAATCATTATACTAGGAATAGGCTTAGCCATCTCATTTTTAATGGCAATAAGTCTGGGTGCAAATGATGCTGCAACACCAACAGACTGTGCAGTAGGAGCAGGAATAATATCAATTAAACAAGCAGTACTATTATTCGCTCTCTTCACTGGAATTGGAGCAGTGTTACAGGGATTCATGGTGATGAAAACAATTGGTAAGGGAATTGTTCCAGAAATAGATTTAATTGGAGCATTAACAGTTTCCATAACAGCAGCAGTATGGGTTTTAATATGCTCCTACTATGGACTTGATGTTTCCGTCACATACGCATCTATTGGAAGTGTACTGGGATATGGAATAACTGCACATGGAATTGAAAGAATAAATCTAAATATAATTCAAAACGTAGTTTTAAGCTGGATCTCCTCCCCATTCTGTTCAATGGCAATTGCATATACAATATACACAGTATTAAGAAGAATATTAGAGAAGAGACCATGGACACAGAAAGTTCAAAAAATCATTTCAATAATGCTAATTGGATCACTATGCTTCTCAGCATACTCCTTTGGAGCAAATGATGTTGGAAATGCAACTGGAGTCTACGTCACTGTAGCAGAGAAACTTGGAAAACTCCCAGACTACAATGCAATGCTATTTCTATCAATTCTAGGAGCCATAGGAATAGCAATTGGAGGATTAACATGGGGCAGAAGAGTAATAGAAACAGTAGCCTTCCGAATAACTAGATTAGACATTATAATGGGATTAGCAGCTGAAATAAGCAATGCAATAGTAGTATACTTATTCACAACAATACCATACATGTTATTCGGCTATGGACTCCCAATATCAACCTCACTTGCAAGCAACGGCTCCATAATTGGCGTCGGCTTAGCTAAAAGCTACAAGTCAATTAACACAAGAACAATTATGAGATTAGTCATAACATGGATAGTTACTGTTCCAGCAACAGCAATAATATGCATGATACTATACAACTTAATAAAAATGTTAACTCTAATAATTTAAACACAAGTCAACGAAATCTTTTTACCTTTAACGGGAACTACTACATTTACATTAGTATCCTTCAAGAAGTTTTCAATAAAGTTTTGAGCCTCCGTATGAATTGGAATAATATTCTTAGCCTTTACCTCCATCAGAAAACTCTTCAAGTCAAGAGGTCTGATGTGTCCGGAACTATGAATTGGATAGTACATCATCCTCAAAATTTTAATCCAATTCTTCAACTTCTCAAATTTAATTTCCATTTCCTCTTGAAAAGGTTCAGAAGTACTCATAATATACACTCCACCCTCCAATAAATCAAACTTATTCATTTGCTTGCTACACCGATATAATTCCATCAATTCATCATATGAATAATAAGAAGTTACAAGGATGTAATTGTCAGGATTACTGATCAACTCTTCAGCTCTAATTAAATCCCTAAACTTTAATCCAAGCTCATACTCATACAAAGATAGCCTAGAATAATATTCATTCTTAGCAACACCTGCCATAAAGGATCGCTTCCATTTAACTAGACGCTTCTTCTCAGGATAATACACTAAAAGCCTATTAAGACTGGGAAAATTCATTATATTTAAATCTGAAAGTCTAGCTAAAATTGCAGCTAACTTCATATTTAAAACTAAAACTCTATTACAACTTCTAGCAACCTTAAAGAAAGTGTATAGTCTATCAATATCTAAGGGAGAAACATTGGCAACTATAAGCTTTCTGGAAGATTTAATCAGTCTTTCAGCTTCACGTTCAACATCAAGTTCAGTTAACGAATTAATATTAGAGAACTGAGTGCCTTCACATATAATAAAGTCAGCATCAAAATCTTTAAGCTTATCAGCAAAAATAGAAGTTAAATTCCTAGCAGGACCATGCCATCTAAAGTCACCAGTATATGCAATCCTAACATCCCCCAAATCTATCAAAAAGCCATAACTTCCAGGAACACTATGATCCACAGCAAATGCAGTAACATCTGCATCTAAATCTTCAATTTTACTCCCAGACTTAAAGACATTAATATTCCCATTCTCAAGTCCAAAACCATAATAATTGCTTTCAATATTACTCTTTAAACCATAATTTAATCTAGCCTCAGTAATCCTCCAACTACAGAGACCAAAATTCAGTTTAATCCTCCTATTAAGCAAAAAAGCATAGCCAGTATGATCCGTATGAGCGTGCGAAAAAATACAAGACGCAACTTTAGATTCACATTCATCCTTTATATCTGAAACTTCACCTCCAATAACATTAGTGTAAAGATTTTTCAGTTCATTTCTAGGAGGAGGAATTAAACCCAAATAGATTAACTCATCAATAGTCTTCGGTAGAGAGAAAGGATACTCATAATACTCTAACCATTTACTATGTTGCTTACCAAAATCTAAGAAAAACAATTCACTCTTATTCTCAACTAGAATTTTTGTACCTCCAATCTCATTTACTCCATCATATATAGTCAAACTATACTTACCCATTAAAAACACCAGTTACATATCGAAAAACTAATTCGTAACCTATAAATTTAGAGCTTATTGAATGAGCTTTGGTGATAAATTGAAAATAATAATGCTTGGACCACCAGGAGCAGGAAAAGGAACGCAAGCTGCACTATTATCAGAGAAATATGGTATACCACACATATCCACTGGCCAAATTTTTAGAGAACAAATAGAAGCAAAAACAGGGTTAGGACTAAAAGCCAAAAAATATGTTGTAAAAGGAGAATTAGTTCCAGATGAAATAGTTATCGAAATGACCATAAAGAAACTTGAAAGCCTAGACCCAAATAAAGGTTATATTCTAGATGGATATCCAAGAACCATTAATCAAGCCAAAGCACTCGACAACAGCAAGTTTAGCCCAGACATAGTAATAGAAGTCTACGTAGATGAAGATGAATGCGTAAAAAGACTCTCAAGCAGAAGATATTGTCCAAAATGCGGTGCAACATACAATCTCATTTTCAATCCACCTAAAAATGATGAAATATGCGATATATGCGGAAGCAAAATAAAGCAAAGAGAAGACGATAAAGAGGAAGCAGTTAGAGCGAGATTTAAAGAATACCATATAAAGACAAAGCCAGTCCTAGACTACTATAAAGCACAGGGAAAACTATACAGGATAGATGGTAAAGGAAGCATATCTGAAGTCTCAAAAAGAATAAATTCACTCATAGAAAGCCTTTTGAAAAAAGATTAATGGCTGATTCTACATCAGCTTCAATGCGAATAGGTTCACCAACCACCTTTATTGTGGTTTTAGTATCCTTTAAACCAACTCCTGAAATCACACAGACAATCAATTCATCAGAATCAATAGAACCCTCTTCCTTAAGCTTCTTTACAAATGCTATTGGAGCTGCACCTGCAGGTTCAGCGTAGATTCCCTCGGTTTTAGCAAGTAATTTATATGCATTTATAATTTCATCATCACTAACAGCTTCTATTGTACCCCCACTCTCAAGTACAGCTCTCCTTAAAAGAGGCCAACCAGCAGGATTTCCAACTGCAATGGCACTTGCAATAGTAGATGGATTAGTTACAGGAGAAATTTCCTCTAAACCAGCCTTAAAAGCCCTTGCCATTGGAGCACAGCCTTCAGCCTGAACACATCCAATTCTAGCATCACTCTCTATCCAACCCAAATTCAATAATTCTCTGAAGCCCTTATGAGCACCAATAGCAGCAGTCCCAACACCAACAGATTGAACATACCAGTCAGGAGCCCTCCAATTTAATTGCTCACAAATTTCATATGCAAGTGTTTTCTTCCCTTCATGTCTAATCGGATTGATCACACCGCCATTATACATCCAACCCATTTTATATGAAACTTCCCTAGCTATTCTACCAGCATCATCAAAAGTTCCATTAACCACCACAACCTTTGAACCATAAATCATCATAGAAGCAATCTTCTCTACACTAGCTGTATTAGGAACAAAAACTATACTATTTAAACCAGCAGCTGCAGCATACGCTGCTTGAGCAACACCTGCATTCCCAGTTGAGAAACCAACCATAGTTGAAATTTTAAGTTCAACTGCTCTACTAGCAGCTGCAGAAGCACCGCGATCCTTGAAAGAACCAGTGGGATTCAAAAAATCAAGCTTTAAATATAAATTCCTTAGTCCAAGAAGTTCTCCAAGTCTTCGACTTTTAATTAGAGGTGTACCTCCCTCACTTAAAGTTACAATATGTGAAAAATCTTCTATTGGAATAAATTCACGATATCTCCACATATTAAAATCTCTAAGCTGAAGCTTACTTTTAGACACCCTAGAAGCTATATAGTCATAATCTAGTTGAAATTCAACTACGGAGCCACACTTACTACAAAGGTTTATTAGTTCATTCGGAGGAAACTCAGTTCCACATTTAATACATTTTTGGGAAATAATTCTACTCAACGCAGCCACCACCATTAAGGAAAGTTCCTCTCAATTAACTTTAGTCCATCTCTAATAATCTTTGCGTGGTCAAAAGCCATCTTTTCAGGAATATCTCTAAAGAAGCCTATTTCTTCAACTTCAACTGACGGTTTAAAATCTAACTCTAAGGGTTTAGCTAAAAATGCTACTGAAACTACATGACCCCTAGGATCACGATTAGGATCAGAATAGACTCCAATCAACTTCAATAATTTCACTCTAACTCCAGTTTCCTCCTCAGCCTCCCTAATAGCAGCCTGCTCTACGGTTTCCCCATAATTAACAAAGCCACCAGGTAAAGCCCAAAAACCCTTAAAGGGAGGATTCGACCTCTTTATGAGTACAAAGGATTTATCAGGAAAAACTATTAGGATATCGACAGCCAAAGAAGGACCTCTCTCCATTAGCTCACCAAGATAATATATTGTGTATAATTAAAATTTAAATTATGACCTACAAAATATGTACAAAATAAGTTTTAATAAAAAAGAAGTCATTAGACTAAAGCAAATGAAAAGGCTAAAAAGTAAAAGAAAATTACTTTACATAGGTGACTTAAATGTACACACCTGGAAGAAAATCAAAGGAACTATATGAACGCGCTAAAAAAGTCTTTCCAGCTGGAGTAAGCTATACCATCAGATATTTTGAACCACATCCATTTTATGTTAAAAAAGCTAAAGGTTGCAGAGTCCATGATGTTGATGGAAACGTATATATTGATTACTGGATGGGACATGGCGCATTAATATTAGGCCATAATCACCCCTTAATGGTTAAAGCAATTAAAGAAGCAGCTGAAATTGGAACACATATCGGGTTAGTTAATGAATATGAAGTAATGTATGCCGAACAAGTTGTAAAAATGATTCCAAGCGCAGAAATGATAAAATTCACTAACAGTGGAACAGAAGCCAACATGTATGCTGTTAGGCTAGCTAGAACATATACTAAAAGAAGTAAAATTGGAAAATTTGAAGGAGGATGGCATGGTGGATACGATGCCCTCCATGTTGGAGTAAGCTATCCATTCAATAAACCTGAATCAGGTGGACTAACTGAAGGAGCCACAAAGGACACCATACTACTACCATTCAACGACTTAGAGGAAGTAGAAAAGAAATTCCGTGAACATGAATTTGCATGCGTAGTTATTGAACCAGTATTAGGTGCAGGAGGATGCATACCTGCAGATAAAGAATTTCTAAAAGGATTAAGAGAACTATGCGACGATACAGGCACATTACTAATCTTCGATGAAGTCATAACTGGATTCAGATTATCTCCAGGAGGAGGACAGAAATTTTATGGAGTATACCCAGATATAACAGTACTAGGAAAAATTCTCGGTGGAGGAGGACTGCCAGTCGGAGCATTTTGTGCAAGAAAAGAAATAATGGAACTCCTAGACCATACAAAATATCCAGATGCAAGCACTAGAGCATTCCATGGAGGAACATACTCAGCAAACCCCCTAGTATGCTATGTAGGAACAAAAATCTTAAGAGAACTTGAAAAAGGATACATATACAATCACATCAACAAGCTAGGAGAAAAAATCATAAAGGAACTAGACGAAATATTCCAGAAATATAATTTCCAAGCATTCTCAAGCGGAGTTGGATCAATGGTTGGAATACACTTCACTAAAGAAAAACCAACCGATGCTAGAAAAGCTAACACAACAAAAAATGTTGAATTAGTTAAAAAATACCATGCACACCTATTAAATAATGGAATAGTGGTGATTAAACCAACACTACCACACCTATTCATAAGCAATGCACACACCGAAAATGAAATAGAAGAATTCCTAAGAGTAACCGAAGAATTCGTAAAGAAGCACAGTCAATAAAATTATAAAGCAATAATCTTAATTAACGGAAAAGTAAGCTCAGACAAAGGTTTCCTACAAATTGGACATACATTTTTAACTTTTTTATTACAAATATCACAAATAAGAATTTTACAAGATTCACATAAGTAAGCTTCACTATCCTTATAGATTTTCTTTCCACATCTAAGACATCTACCCACCACGAACGCCATCAACCGTTTACCTCCATGCCGGCATATAATCGCGTAAAACTAAAGATTTAAAGTTTTTGAAAGACTCAATGAAATATGTGGAGATAGAAGTATATGAAGATAATTAAAAGCCATTCTGGAATGAGAGGAATATATGGAGAAAGCTTAACTCCAGACTTAACATATGCAATTGCAAAATCCTATGCTGAAAACTTTCAACCAGAAACAGTGATAGTTGGTAGAGATACAAGGCCATCGGGAAAAATCATTAAGCAAACAATCATAGCAGGATTAACAAGTTCAGGTGTAAATGTAATAGACGTAGATATAGCGCCTACACCTGCAATTCTATATGCAATAAAACATTATGAAGCAGATGGTGGAATAATAATATCAGCATCCCACAACCCTCCAGAATGGAATGCACTAAAATTTGCAGGAAAAGGAGGACTACTATTAACTTCACCTGAAATCAGCAAGATACTTGAAAATATAAACAAAAAATCAGCCACCACAAAAATAGGAAAAATAATTAGAAAAAACATAATCAACCTGTACATTAAAGAACTAACGAAACATGCAAACACTGAAAACATCAAAAAAGCTGGATTTAAAGTAGTAGTTGATTCAGGTGGAGGAGCAGGAGCACTAACAACACCACTACTCCTAACAAAGCTAGGATGCAAAGTAATAACAATAAACTCAATACCAGGACTATTTACAAGAAAAATCGAACCAACAGGAAAAGCATTAGAAATTTTAAAAACAACAGTTCAAGCATCAAACGCAGATATAGGCTTCGCCCATGATTGCGATGCAGATAGACTAGCATGCGTAGATGAAAAAGGAAACATAATAAGAGAAGACTACGGAATCGGAGTAGCAGTAAAACAAGTAGTAACCCAAAAGAAAGCTAAAGGAATAGTTGTAAATATAGCTTCATCACTAATCTTTGACCACATAGCAAATGAAAGTCAAACACCAATATTCAGATCAAAAGTAGGCGAAGCAAATGTCGTAAGAAAAATAATTGAAACCAATAGCGACGTCGGAGCAGAGGGAAGTAGTGGCGGATTAATACTAAGAGAATTCCACTTAGCAAGGGACGGAGCCATAGCTGCACTAAAAATACTAGAAGCAATGGCAGAACGAAATATGAAATTTTCAGAATTAATAAAAGAACTCCCATCATACCATATTGAAAAATTAAACTTACCATACTCACCAAACAAAATTAAGAAAATTGAAGAAAAAATATGTAAAAACTGGAAGAACTATACGATTGAAAGCATTGACGGGATAAGAATAAATGGAGAAGAATGGTGGATTTTAATTAGACCATCAAGAACCGAACCACTCTTAAGAATAATGGTAGAAGCAAGAGAGAAAAATAAAGCCAAAGAAATAATGAGAAAAATCATTAAAACTATTCAGGAAGATTAATCAGCCAGAACAATTAACTCTACTATTGAAAAATAAGTTAAGTAAGGTTAAAACATGACAAGTGAAAAAGAGATAAAAATACTGGAAATATCTGAAGGAGACTACGGAATAGAATTAACCAACAATAAATTAAAGATAAAAACTGGACCACTCTTCGATCCATTTCTAAGAATAATTCCCCTATCAAGATATACCCGTTCAAGAAGAATGCTAAGAAGCATGGTAATTGAAGAAATACCATTAAAAAACATACATACAATAGCTATAGAAGGAAACAATCTAAAAATATCATGGACCAAAAAAGATAAGCAATCATTCTATAAAATGAAAGAAACAAAAATCAAAATGAAACCATTTAAATCTAAACTCATAAAGGAAGCAATATCAAAGCTAATGAAAGGCGAAAAGCCAGAAAAACTAGCCCTAGAATACTCAAAAATTATCTCAGGATACTTCAAAACATTCCAGGACGAGAAAAACGTTATCCTAATTAGAGGCGACTACATTGAAATATATAGCAAGGATATATATGAAATGATTTCAGGTAAAATACCAATAATATCTCGAAGTTCATTATTCATTCAAGCTCTAACATCATATTCAGAAAAAATACCGATAAGAAAAATAAGAAACATAAAGATAGAGAAAATAAACGAAAATAAATTTAAAGTAAAAATAGAAATAGGGGAGAGAGATAGTAAAACACTTATATTTAAAGATAAGAAAAATGCTGAAAACTTAGTAGACACCATAAGAAAAATATTGGAGATAAATGGGAGAGAAAAGGAGAAAACTGTAATTACATCCAAAGGAGAACTAATACTCCGAGGAAGAATTGAAGAAAAAGAAGAATGGAAAAGAACTATACTTGAAAATATTACAAAATTCCTAGTCTTATTCGTGATAATTTACATAGCATTTAGTGAAGCTTATGGGAAATCAATAATGCTTGCTTTAATTGCAATGCTTATCTCACTAATAGCACTTATACTCTGGAATAAATTGAGAGAATGAAATGGAGGAATAATCTATGCTAAGATTACTTGTATGGCTATGCACCTATAAATGCAACTTAAATTGCAATCACTGCTACGTAAAAGGTAGAAACGTAAATGAAATGAACACTGAAGATGCAATAAGAATGATAAGTGAAATAGTAGAACTTAATCCAAGACACTTCTCCATAACGGGAGGAGAACCCCTACTTAGAAAAGACATTTTTACAATACTAAAAGAAGCAAAGAAACAAGGATTAAACACTAGCATTGTAACTAATGGACTCCTATTAAATGAACAAGTAATAGATAAGCTAAGCAAAATGGACATCTACATCTATTTAAGTCTAGACTCAGCCTCAGAAGAAACATTCAATAAAATAAGGGGATGGAATAGAAGTAAACTTCTAGAAAAAATAGAGATTTTGAGGAAAAAGAATGTTGAATTTTCAACAATAATGACTATTATGCCTGAAAATTACCATGAAGCTGGACTATTTATAGAGCTATCACTAAACATCGGTGCAAAACATGCAGCCCTAATACCAGTGATTCCATCTGGAGGAGCCAAAAACAAGCAGCTAACACAGAAGCAATTAATTAAGGCTATAGAATCAATTGACGAAAAATCAAACGAGTACGGTTATCCTACAAGTTTATGGTGCACACCTTTCGCCAAATGGATTAAGAAATCGAAGTACATTTATGTTGGAAGCTGCCCAGACGACTCCATGGACATTGACCCTGCTGGCAACACTTTACTCTGCGACGTGCTAGAATTCAAAATAAGCAATGTACTGAAATACGGAGTAAAAGAGGCATGGCTAGAATACTCCAGAAACCCAATATCAAAGAACTTTAGGAATCCAGATATACTTGAAGGAAAATGCATGGAATGTAGATATAAATTTAAATGTGTAGGAGGATGTAAAGCAAGAGCCTATCTAACCTATGGTAAATTTACATACCCTGACCCACTTTGCCCATTATAAAGTTTAATTATTAAAGATTAATTACCTGAAAACTATAAACTATTATTAATAAATAAATTATAAGAAAGAGATTATTAAGAATACTAATCTCACAATAGAATAGTAGTTATATATTAAGAGTAACCATGAAATAGACGATGCCAGTGGAGTATGGTGCACAAAGTGAATATGGAAAGCTGATAAAGACAGTTATGCACATACCTGGAGAAGAAATAAACCTTGTAGATGGAGAAAATAGAAGAGACTACCTATTTAGAGAAGTTCCAGACCTTGATAAACTTAGAGAAGAACATTACAAGTTAATGGAAGCATTAAAGAGTGAAGGTGTTGAGGTAATACTTATAGAAGAAGTCTTAAAGGATACAGAGCTTATTGAAATCATAAAAATGTGCCCCAATGCCTTCTTCACTAGAGATGCTGGAACTATAACAAATATTGGAGCCATAATAGGCAGAATGGCGAAACCATGTAGAGCAGCTGAACCCCTAATAATGATGGAAACATTGAAGAAAATCGGTATACCCATAGCCTTAAAAATAGATGCACCAGCAACCTTTGAAGGAGGAGATGCAGTCTGGCTTAATGAGGAAACCTTAATGATAGGATACGTAACCAGAACAAGCGAAGACGCAGTAAACACAATAATAAAAGAAATTCTAGGAAAAACAGCGAAAAGAGTAATAGCAGTCCCACTAACCAAAGAAAGAGTACATCTCGACGGCACATTAATGATATTATCAGAAGACGTTGCAGTTTCAAGAGTTAAAGGAATATCCATGTATCCAAGCAAAATATATGAAGAAGAATCAATAAAGCTAGTCAACTTACCAAAATGGCTTGAAAGTCAGGGATATGAAATAATAAAGGTAAAGAAAAGAGAAGACAGATTATTTGGAGCAAACTTACTATGCATAGGCAACAACAAAGTCCTATCATATACATGGAATAAAAGAATAATGAAAGAACTTGAAAAAAGAGGATTCGATGTAATAGGAATCGATGGATATGAACTAATAAAAGCAGGCGGTGGAATCCACTGCATGGTTCTCCCAATATTAAGAAAATAAGGATAAGAAAAAGTTTAAAT
>Ga0190363_1000862_pt1 | contig 18102 bp, 16 predicted proteins | sample 48721867_MG_FD_161272 | JGI IMG/M metagenome (GOLD analysis project Ga0190363, IMG submission 161272) | Hydrothermal vent microbial mat bacterial communities from Southern Trench, Guaymas Basin, Mexico - 4872-18-6-7_MG | ecosystem: Environmental > Aquatic > Marine > Hydrothermal vents >... | reverse complement strand
ATCAGCTCATCGTGCACCTGAATGATGAGCTTTGCCTGAAGCCCCTCTTTCCTGATCCGCCTGTAGATGTTCACCATTGCCATCTTTATCAGGTCCGCGGCCGTCCCCTGCACCGGGGTGTTGATGGCGGTCCGCTCGGCAAACTGCCGGGCGGTGCGGTTGGAGCTGTTTATCTCCGGCAGGGGCCTCCTCCTGCCGAAAAGGGTAGTGACATACCCCCTTTTTTTCGCCTCCGAGATGACCCCCTCTATGAAGGCCTTAACCCCCTGGTACCTCCTGAAGTAATCCTCGATATAGCGGGCCGCCACCTTGGGCTCCACCCCCAGCTCCTTCGATAGCCCATAGGGGCTCATCCCGTAGATTATCCCGAAGTTTATCACCTTCGCCTCCCGCCTCATCTCCGGGGTCACCTCATCGGGCCCCACACCGAAGACCTCACAGGCGGTGCGGGTGTGGATATCCTCCTCCCTCCGGAACGCCTCGATCAGGGTGGGGTCGGCCGAGAGGTGGGCCAGGATCCTCAGCTCGATCTGTGAGTAATCCGCCCCTAAAAGGACCCACCCCTCCTCAGGGATGAAGGCCTCCCTTATCCTCCGTCCTTCCTCCGTCCTTATGGGGATGTTCTGCAGGTTTGGTTCGCTTGAGGAGAGGCGGCCCGTGGCGGTGGCCGTCTGATTGTAGGAGGTATGTATCCTCCCCGTCTCCGGATTTATCATCTTCGGGAGGGCGTCCACATAGGTGGACTTCAGTTTCGCCAGCCCCCTGTACTCCAGGAGCAGCCGGGCTATCTCATACTCCCTGGCCAAGGATTGGAGCACCTCCACATCGGTGGAGTAACCGGTCTTCGTCCTCTTCTTTACGGGAAGTCCCAGCCTCTCAAAGAGGACCTTCCCCACCTGCTGGGGCGAGTTCAGGTTGAACCTTACCCCGGCCATTCGCTGGATCTCCTCCTCAAGTCTCCAGAGCCGCCCCTCCAGTTCCTTTGAGAACTCCCCCAGCTGCCCCACATCCACCCTTACCCCCCACATCTCCATCTCGGCCAGGACCTCGATCAGGGGGAGCTCTACCCTCTCGAAGAGCCCCTTCAATCCCTCCTGCCCCAGTCTCCCCAGGAGTTCCCCGGCCAGAAGGAAGGTGACGTCCGCATCCTCACAGGCATACCGCTTCGCCTGCTCAAGCTCCACCTTCTGAAACCCCTCCCCCTTCCCCACCACCTCCTTGTAGGTGATCATCTGGTGACCCAGGAACTGCTGGGCAAGGCTCTCCAGGTTGTAGACCCGCCTCGTGGGATCGAGCAGATAGGCAGCGACCATGGCATCACAGCTTATCCCCCTGAGCTTCACCCCATACCGCCCCAGGATGATGTAATCATACTTTATATTTTGTCCATATTTTTTGATTCCCTCGTCCTCCAGGACCCCTTTAAGGCGGGTGAGGACCTCATCTGCGGGGAGCTGAGGGGGGGCGCCCAGGTAGTCGTGGCCCACTGGGATGTAGTAGGCCTCGTGGGGGGAGAGGGAAATGGCGAATCCCACGAGCTGGGCCATCATCGGGTCTCTGGAGGTGCTCTCCAGGTCGAGGGCAAAACCCTCTGCCTTCCGGAGCCTCCTCACCAAGGCCTCCAGGTCTTCTTTCTCGGTCACCAGATGGTAACCTTCCTCTGAGAGGGTCCTTTCTGGAAAGAGCTCTTTGAGGAATCGGTGAAACTCCAGTTCCCTGAATATCGCCTTGAGCCTCTCCTCATCGGGGGGGGCGAGGCGGAAGTCCTCCCAGCGGAACTCGAGGGGAACCTGAGTGTCGATGGTGGCCAGTTGCTTGCTGAGGAGGGCCTGTTGGCGATTCTGCCTGATCGCCTCCTTTAACCTCTTCCTTATCCCCGGGTCCTCCTCGGCCCTCTCCAGCAGGGCCTCCAAGGAACCGTAGCGACGGATCAGTTCCTGGGCCGTCTTCTTCCCTATCCCCGGGACCCCGGGGATGTTATCTATGGGATCGCCGCATAACCCCATCATGTCAGGGATCGAGGAGGGCTTTACCCCGAGCTTGGCCTCCACCTCCTTCGGCCCGTAGAGCTCGTCCCTCATGGTGTCAAGCTGGGTCACTCTCTCGTCGACGAGCTGCAGCAGGTCCTTGTCCCCGCTCACTATCACCACATCGATCCCCTCTCCCCTTGCCCTCTTCGCCACGGTCCCTATCAGGTCATCGGCCTCATAGCCCTCCTTCTCTAGGATGGGGATCCGGAAGGCCTCAACGATCTCCTTTATGTAAGGGATCTGCCGGGAGAGGTCATCGGAGAGGGGGGGCCGATTTGCCTTGTACTCCCTGAAGATCCCGGAGCGAAAGGAAGGGCCCTTTGCATCGAAGACCACCGCCATCGCCTCCGGGCGGTGATCCTTCAGGATCTTCAGGAGCATGGAAGTGAAGCCGAAGATAGCGTTGGTGGGGAATCCCTTTGAGGTGGAAAGCCCCCTTATGGCGTAAAAGGCGCGGAAGATATAGGAACTTCCATCAATTAGGAAGAGCCTCTTTATTGGTGCTGGCATTCCCCGCTTTCTTTCGCTTCTTCTCTTCGTACATCGCCTTGTCCGCCCTCTGGATCAGATGGGTAATGTCCGTCCCCGGACGGTACTGGGTTATACCGATGCTTATGCTGAACCTCCCATCCCACCTCTCGCGGAGCCTCTCCCTTATCCTGTTCGCAATTACTGAGGCGAGACCCTTCGTGGTGTCGGGCAGGACGATGGCGAACTCATCCCCACCCATCCTGAAGACCTTATCCTTGTCCTTCCTTATCGCCTCCTCAAATACCTTAGCTATCTCCTGAAGGGCCTTGTCCCCCTCTAAGTGCCCGAACTCATCGTTGTAGGCCTTGAAGTTGTCAAGGTCCAGGATTATAAGGGAGAAGGGCCTCCCCTCTGCCTCGGCCCGCCGGGACTCCTCCTCCAACACCTGGTAAAACATCCTCCGGTTGTAGAGACCGGTGAGCTCATCGGTGATGCTCATGCGATGGAGTTCCTTTTTCGTCTCGTCCATGTCCTCGAGCAGGTTGAGCATCGCCTTCTCCGCCTTCTCCAGGTCGCTCAACCTCTCCTCCCTCTCCATCTTCTCCTCAGAGAGCTTCTTTACCCCATCGATGATCGAGGAGAGGAGCTTGGGCGAAGCGGAGTCCCTGATGTTTATCTCCTTAGGCCCTTCTCCCTTGGCCAGCTCCTCTATGGCCCTCTTTATCTCGTTGAGGATCTGCTCGTAAAGTCGCCTTTGCCTCAAATAGGCCACGGTGAGAAAGATCAGGGAGACCAGAAGGGAAGAGAACCCCGCGATGAGGAGTGCTGAGCTCATCACGTCTCCTCCTCTCTCATGCCGAGCTTCTCCTCCAGTTCCCGTATCCTGTTCTTCAACTCTATCATCTTCAGCTCCCGGTCCACAGTGAGCCTGTACCACTTCTCCAGCTCGGCCACCTTCGCCTTCAGCTCCTCTTCCTTCGCCTTCAGCTCCCGGATATCGGTGAAGACGGCGATGCTCCCTTTATACTCTTCCCCTTCCATAAGGGGGGTTCCGCTGACCATCACGGGTACCTTCTCCCCCTTTCTGGTGATGAGGAAGGCCTCGTACCGGCTCCTCTTTCCCCTCTTGAGCCTCCTGAGCTCCTCTTCCATAACCTTCCACGACTCCGGGGCAAAAAATTCCCTCACTTCTTTTCCGATTAGCTCCTGCGGCGAATCGAGACCAATGAGTTGGGCCATCTTGAGGTTCGCTTGGGTGATTATACCATCTTTGTCCACCACGTTAAGCCCTTCGCCTAAAGAGTTGAACACATATTCGTTGAACTCCTTAAGCGCCTTGATCTCCTCGGCCCTCTTGTAGTCGTCCGTAACGTCCTTGCCGATGACCAGTATCTTCAGGTCCTCCCCTTCAGAGGGCAGCAGGGCAGCGGAAAGGCTCAAGAGCACCTCCCTGCCCTCTTTGTGCCTGAACTTCACGATCATGTTCTTTACCCATCCCTCGGGGGAATCCAGAAGGGCCCTCTTCACCTCCTTGGCCTGATCGACCGAGACGAAGTACTGCGAGACCTCGGTCCCTATTACTTCCTCCGCCTTATAGCCGAAGATCTCCTCTGCTCCTCGATTGAAGAAGGAGATGATGCCCTTCTTATCGGATATCATTATGGCGTCCGGTGTGCAGTCGCAGATCGCCTCCACCAGCATCCTCTTCTCCTCGCTCTCCTTGGCCTGTTCTACCAAAGGGGTGACGTCCCTCGCCACTATGTATGTGCCCTCAAACCTCCTCCCCCTCCACCGGGCCTTCCCTTCTATGTCCACCCAGGCCCTCCGCCCCCCCTTGAAGGCGACCTGGATCCTGCAGGGGGGAGCCTCTTCCCCCCTCTGTCTTCGCCGGAAGCTCTCGATGATCTTCTCGGCATCCCTCGGGTCAACGAATTCGGCCCTCCTGGCGACCTCCTCCACCGTCCTGCCGACGATCTCCTTCCCCATGAACTTCTTGGCCCTCGGGTTGGCATAGACGATCCTTCCCTCCGGGTCTATGAAGAGCAAAGAGACTTCCACCTCTTCCACTATCCTCCGGTAGAAGGAGGGGTCCTCCGTCAGAGGGATATCAGACCGTCCCTTTTTAAGCCAATCCCACATCCTTAGACCGGCGGGGTTCATAAGGGCAGAGGGGCTCTTCTTCAAGATAATCGCCCGTTGCGGCAAAGGCCCTCGCCCTGCACCCCCCGCATATCACCCTGTATTCACACCTTCCACACTTTCCCCTGTAATTGTCCGGATCCCTCAGCTTCTGGAAGAGCTCGCTCTCCTCCCATATCTCCCTGAACCCCCTCTCCCTTATGTTGCCCGCCACCACCTCTAGGTAACCGCAGGGCTGCACATCCCCCCGATGGGAAAGGAAACAGAAGCCGACCCCCCCTAAGCAGCCCCTCGTGAAGGTATGTAGGGCGTCTCTGCTCCTTTCCCTCAGTCGCTCCCCCTTCTGGGCGGCTATGCGATAGTACTGGGGGGCGCAGGTGGCCTTGAATTGAAGGGGGACCCTCTTGCTCAGGTCGTAAAATCGCTCAAGGACCTGCTCGTACTCCTCTGCGGAGACCTCCTCACCCTTCATCTCCTTCCCCCTGCCGGTCGGAACGAGGAGGAAGATGTGGTAGGCCACTGCCCCCACCTCCTCCGTCAGCCGGATGAAGGAGTCGAGCTCCTTCACGTTCCTCCGCGTCAGGGTAGTATTTATCTGGACCTCCACTCCTCCCTCCCGGAGGTATCTGATCCCCCTCATCGCCTCCTCGAAGGCCCCATTGACCCCCCGGAAGGCATCGTGACTTTGGGGTGTAGCGCCATCGATGCTCACGCTCACCCTCTTCACCCCCGCCTCCCTCATCCGGGAGACGATCTCAGGGGTGATCAGAGTCCCGTTCGTTGCCATGACCACCCTCAGTCCCTTCCCCGTGGCGTACCGGGCCAGGGTAAAGACGTCCTCCCGCATGAGGGGTTCTCCTCCCGTGAGGATGAGCACCGGCCTGCTGAAGGAGACCACCTCGTCTATGAAGGCGAGGGCCTCCTCAGTCGAGAGCTCCCCCTCATATGGTCCCCTCTCCGCTGCTGCTCTGCAGTGGAGGCAGTTCAGGTTGCAGCTTCTGGTCAGTTCCCAAGCTATCATCATCAGGTCGGCTTTAAGCTTCATGGTTTTGCAAGATCTGTGCCTTTAAAACGGAGGTCATCCTTCGAGATGGGCAAACATCAGGGCAAAAATTTGTCATAAAGGCGACAAAACTTATCCTCCCAACAGGCGGGCCACTTCTTTGGCGAAATAGGTGAGGATCAGGTCCGCCCCTGCCCTCTTGATCGAGAGGAGGACCTCCATCATCACCCTCTCCTCGTCAAGCCATCCGAGGCGACCTGCCGCCTTTATCATCGCATACTCTCCGCTCACGTTATAGGCGGCCACCGGTACTTTGAAGGTCTCCTTGACCCGCCTGAGGATGTCCAGATAGGCCAAGGCGGGCTTGACCATCACGATGTCCGCTCCCTCCTCCAAGTCGAGGGCCACCTCCCGTAAGGCCTCGTCGCTGTTGGCCGGATCCATCTGATATGTGGAGCGATCTCCGAACTGGGGAGGGGACTCGGCGGCCTCCCGAAAGGGGCCGTAAAAGCCAGAGGCATACTTCGCACTGTAAGACATTATGGGGACGTGATGGTAGCCTTCCCCTTCCAGGGCCTCCCTTATGGCCTTGACCCTTCCGTCCATCATGTCAGAGGGGGCGACCATATCGGCCCCTGCCCGCACGTGGGATAGGGCCTGTTTCGCCAGAAGCTCCAGGGTGGGATCGTTCAATATCCTCTCCCCCTCCACAAGCCCACAGTGTCCGTGGCTCGTATATTCACACAAACAGACATCGGTGATGACCAGAAGCTCGGGCACCGATTCCTTCAAAGCCCTTACGGCCCTCTGCACGATTCCTTCATCGGAGTAGGCCTCAGAACCCCTCTCGTCCTTCCTCTCCGGAATGCCAAAGAGGATCACCGCCGGGATACCCAGGGCCTTGACCTCTTTTGCCTCCTTTAGGAGCTCGTCCACCGATAGCTGATAACAGCCAGGCATCGATCCGATGGGGTTCCTCACCCCCTTGCCCGGACAGACGAAGAGGGGATAGATCAGGTCTTCCACGGCAAGTCTCGTTTCCCGCACCATCTCCCGCAATCTCCCATTTTCCCGCAACCTCCTCAACCGCGTGTAGGGAAAGCCCATCGCTGCCTCCTTCAGGTAGTGTCTTTGTTTTGAACAATTTATCAAAACTTTTCCCTTTTGGAAAGGACGTTGGTCAGGTTGGCCAATTCCTCCACCGACAGGGTCTCCCCCCTCCTTTGGGGGTCGAGCCCGAGCCCCTGAAGGAGCCCTCGTAGTTCCTCCTTTGTGCCGAGACCTGCGGAGGAGAGGGCGTTAAGCAGGGTCTTTCTCCTCTTCTGGAAGCAGGCCTGAAGGACCCGCTGAAAGAGGTGGGGATCCTCCATCGGAACGACAGGATGGGGGAGCACCTCAAGGCGGACGACGGCCCCTTCCACCTGTGGAGGGGGCCAGAAGGCCTGGGGGGGGACGTGAAAGAGGATCTGTGCGCGGGTATAGAGTCCGGCGTAGACCGCGAGGATGCCATAGCTCTTTCTGCCAGGGGGAGAGGTTATCCTCTCGGCCACCTCCCTTTGAAACATGAGGGTGAGGGAGGTGAGGGCCTCCCGATGGGACAGAAAATGAAAGAACAGAGGGGTGGAGACGTTATAGGGGAGGTTGGAGACCACCTTGAGTTTCCCCCCTTCCCGCCCGGCCAGGGCCGAAAGGTCAAGCCTCAAGGCATCATCCTGCAGGATGAGGAGCCTTGGGTCCCCTTCCGCCATCTCCTCGAGGAAGGCAGCGAGCCTCTCGTCTATCTCGACCGCTATGACCTTCTTCGCCCTCCCCAGCAGAAGGAAGGTGAGCCCTCCTATCCCGGGGCCCACCTCCAGAACCACGTCCTCCCCCTTGATCTCTGCCCCTTCTACGATCCTCTTCGCTATCCCCCTGTGGATGAGGAAGTGCTGTCCTAAGGCCTTGTGGGGAAAGAGTCCCCTTCGCCTCGCTTCCCTCAGGAGCCCCCTTAAGGACCTTCCCTTCACCTCCCCTCCCCGGGCGAGGGCCAGCGGGAAAGGGCGTTCATCTCCCATCCGTCCCTTCTCCCCTTCAGCAGGAGGTGATACCCCACGACCCCGATCATCGCCGCGTTATCGGTGCAGAGGTGAGGGGAGGGGAAGGAGACCTCTATCCCCCTTTCGGCCGCTTCTTCCTCGAACTTCTCCCGAAACCGGGCGTTGGAGGCCACCCCTCCCGCTACGACTACCCTCGGGATGCGGTATGTCTCGGCGGCCCTTATGGCCTTGGAGACGAGCACGTCGATGATCGCCTCCTGGAAGGAGGCAGCGATATCAGGAAGGTCCCTTTCAGCCACCCTATGGGAACGGAGGAACTGGACGACGGCGGTCTTCACCCCGCTGAAGCTGAACTCTAAGGAGTCCGGGCTAAGATAGGCCCGGGGGAAGGGGATCGCCCCCGGGTCCCCCTTGCGAGCGAGGGCCTCGATCACCCTTCCCCCGGGATAACCCAATCCCAGGTACTTTGCCACCTTATCGAAGGCCTCCCCTGCCGCATCGTCCCTGGTCGCCCCGAGAAGCGATGCGTCAAGATAGCCCTTGACCAGGTAGAGGGAGGTATGTCCTCCAGAGGCGACCAGGCCGATAAAGGGGAAGGGGACTTCCCTTTCGAGAAAGATCGCCATCAGGTGCCCTATCAGGTGATTTACCCCTACCAGAGGGAGCCCCAGGGCATAAGCGATCGCCTTCCCCAAGGATATCCCCACGAGCAGCGATCCTACAAGGCCAGGGCCTCTGGTCACCGCCACTCCGTCCAGTTCTCCCCATCCCTTGCGGGCCTCCTCCAGTGCCCCCTTCACGATGGGCACGATGTTTCGCACGTGGTGGCGGGAGGCGAGTTCGGGCACCACTCCTCCGTATCTCCGGTGGACTTCCTCCTGAGAGGAGACGAGGGAGGAGAGGACCTTCTTCCCGTCCTCTATTAGGGCAGCAGCGGTGTCATCACAGGAGGTTTCTATGGCGAGCAGAAGCATCTCGTCCCCGGACCGTTAGAACTTTAACCCAACATCCTTCCTGCTGTCCAGTTACCTTGAAGGCCTCCCGCAAAGGATATATATTTTGTGTAAAATGAAAGGGATCAGACGCCGCTTTTTGGAGAACCTCTGTCAGGTAGGACTCCTCTTCCTGGATATAGGGGCCTTAAGGGGTCTGCTCATCGGGCGCATGGAGCAGCTCCTCTGGAAGGCGGTTGTCGAGGATGAGAGGGAAGCGATAAGGCCTGCCCAAGAGCTCAAGTTCTATTTCGTCCGAAACCTACTCCGGTGCACGGATCGCCATCTGAGAAGGGGGTGGATGAGCAAGGGGGTATTTCACCGGATGGTGAGGGTCTTTGCCCGGGGTGTCCTCCTTGAAGACATCGAAGAAAGAGATAAGGTGAGGGGAAAGGAGGCGGTTCCTCGTCCTTCTTTCATAGTGATAAGCCCCACCCAGCGCTGCAACCTCCATTGTCCTGGTTGTTATGCGGGCAGCAGCTCCCACACCGGGGGCTCCCTCCCCTACAGCGTCGTCAGCAGGATATTGAGGGAGAAGACCCTCCTCTGGCATTCTCACTTCACCGTGGTCTCGGGTGGAGAGCCCTTCCTCTGGGAGAGCGAGGGTAAGGGTATCGTAGAGCTCGCCAAGCAGCACGATGACAACTTCTTCATGGTTTATACCAACGGTACCCTTATAGATGAGAAGGTTGCTGATTCCCTGGCCGAGGCGGGAAACTTCACCCCGGTGATCTCGGTGGAGGGGTTTGAAGAGAAAACGGACAAGAGGCGGGGGAAAGGGACTTTTAAGAAGGTGCTCCAGGCCTTCGAGAGGCTGAGGAAGGTGGGTGTCCCCTTCGGGATATCGGTGGTGGCCGACAGGGAGAACTGGGACGAGGTGACGAGCCGGGAGTTTTTGCGCTTTTTCTTCGATGAAGAGGGGGCCTTCTACGGCTGGCTTTTTCAGTACATGCCCATAGGGAGGGGATATAACTTGAGGGAGATGGTCACCGCGGAGCAGCGCCTGGAAATGTTCCGCAGGGACGTGGAGGCGATCAAGGCTGGCTACAATTACATAGACTTTTGGAACCAGGGGGTGATGACCGATGGCTGCTTGGCCGCCGGCAGAATGGGAGGGTACCTTTATGTGGACTGGAATGGGAACGTTATGCCCTGTGTCTTCGTCCCCTACTATGAGGATAACATCCTCGAGATCTACCGGCGTGGAGGGAGCTTAGACGATGTCCTGAAATCCAACTTCTTCCGGAAGATCAGGGAATGGCAGGAAGAATATGCCTTAGGAAAGCCCCCCGGGGAGAGGGGAAATCTGATCCTTCCATGCCCCATCAGGGATCATCATGAGGTCATCTGGAGATTGCTCAGGGAAATGAAGATCAAGGCCGCCGATCCCTCTGCCCTCCAGATCCTTGATGACGAAGACTATCACCGGGGGCTGCTCTCCTATGACGAGGAGCTGAAGGGGGTATTGGATCCGGTGTGGGATGCGGAGTTCAGGAGGCCCTGCTTGACAGCTGGGGAGGGGTGTGATTAACTGAGGCCCCTCTGAAAAGATGAGGGAGAGGAGAGATGAAGAGGACATATCAACCGAGCAACCTAAGCAGAAAGAGGACCCACGGTTTCCTCAAGAGGATGAGCACCAAAGGGGGGCAGGAGGTCATAAGGAGGCGGCGGGCGAAGGGCCGAAAGAAGCTCACCGTATGAGAAAGCGGGAGGGGCTGAGCAAGGAGGAGCGAATAAGGCTCAAGAGGGACTTCGAGGCCATATATCAAGAAGGGAAAAGACTCCACACGCCCCTCTTTACCATCTTTCTGCGCAGGAACTCCGTCGGCTTTCCCAGGATCGCGGCGGTGGCCGGGAAGAAGGTGGGGGGTGCGGTGGCGAGGAATCGGGTGAAGAGGCTCATCAGGGAGTTCTTCCGTCGCCATAAGGACCGTCTTCGCCCCTCGACCGATTATCTGATCATCGGGAAAAAGGGCGCTGAGGAGCTCAAATATCAAGAAGTGGTGAGGGAACTTCATTTCCTGCTTCAGGGAGAGAGGAAGGATGAGGAGCTGCATCAGCCGGGGGAATGAGGTCCTCCGGGAGGTGCTTCTGACCCTTCTTAAGGCCTACCGTCTTATCTCCCCCCTCCTCGGCCGTAACTGCCGCTTTACCCCCACCTGCTCTCAGTACGCGATGGAGGCCATTGGGCGCTATGGCCCCTGGAAGGGCGGCTGGATGGCGCTCAAGAGGCTCCTGCGTTGCCACCCCTTTTGCCCTGGGGGATACGATCCGGTAAAATAGGCAGGGGCGGAGGCAAAGGAGATGACCTTTCGTTTACTGCTTGCCCTGGTTCTCTCCATCCTGGTGATGGTCCTCTATCAGTGGTGGTACACGGAGAAGTACCTGAAGAGGCGACCCCGCCCTCAGAAGGCGGTTTCCCGCCCCCTGAAGAGGGAATCCCCTCCCCAGCCCCCTCCACGGGTCGAGGAGGTAAAAGGGATCTATGGAGAGGTCAAGGTCAGCACGCCCCTCTACGACGCCATCTTCTCCCTTTACGGTGCGAGGCTCAAGGAGTGGCGGCTTAAGGCCTACAAGGACAGGATAGAGCTCCATCCCCTGGGGAAGTGGGTCCAGAGGGTGATCACCCACCTCATGGGGCGGAGGTTCCAAGAGCCCCCTCCCCCTGAACCGGTAAATCTGGTGGAGGAGAAGGACGTCGGCCTGCTCCCCTTGGGATTGCGTTTCCCCGGGGATGAGATCCCCTACGATGAGCACATCTCCTGGGAGTGCCCTAAGAGGGAGGTCGAGCTCTCCAGGGGCGAGGCGAAGCTGAGGTTCCTCTGGCACTCCCCTCATGGAGGGACCCTTATCAAGGAGTACACCTTCCACGCCGAAAGTTACCGGGTAGACCTTAAGGTCATCTGGAAGGACGGTGGGTCCTCCGATGCGGTGGCAGAGCTCGCCTGGGTAGGGGAAGCGAAGGGGAAGGCGGGATATTACCGTTTTTACGGCCCCATATACTTCTCCTCGGGCAAAGTCGAGAAGGTAAAACCCAAGGCCCTGAAGAAAGGGCCCTTGAAGGTCGAGGAGGTACAGTGGCTCGCCTTCGACCAGGGTTACTTCACTTCCCTGATCTGCCCCATAATGGGCAAGGGCACGGCCACCATCGCCCCCGTAAAGGGGAAGGTCGTCTCCGTCTCCCTCTTGAGCAGGGCTGAGCGAGAAGAAGGGGAGGGCCTTCAGTGGACCTATACCCTCTTTCTCGGTCCCAAGATCCCCGAGCTCCTGGCCCAGGTAACCCCGACGGCGAAAAAGCTCGTAGATTACGGGACCTTTTCCATCATCGCGGTTCCCATCCTCAAGCTCATGAAGCTGACCCACAAGTTCACCGGGAACTACGGCCTGGACATCATCATCTTGGCCATACTCCTGAAGATCCTCTTCACCCCCCTTACCCTGAAGAGCCAGAAGGCGATGAAGGAGCTCCAGAAGCTGCAACCCGAGATAAAGAGGCTGCAGCAAAAGTACAAGGGGGACAAAGAGCGTCTCAACCGGGAGATCCTCGAACTTTACCGTCGCCGAAAGATCAACCCCTTCGGAGGCTGCCTCCCCCTCCTGTTGCAGATTCCGGTCTTCTTCGCCCTCTACCGGGCCCTGCTCGCCTCCATCGAACTGCGCCATGCCCCCTTTGTGCTCTGGCTCAGGGACCTCTCCGACAAGGACCCCACTTACATCACCCCCTTGCTGATGGGAGCCACCATGTTCATCCAGCAGAAGATGACCACCCCCCCTACCGACCCGACCCAGGGCAAGATGATGACCTTTATGCCCATCATCTTCACCTTCATCTTTCTCAACTTCCCCTCAGGGCTCGTTCTCTATTGGCTGGTGACCAACCTGCTGGGCATCCTTCACCAACTTTACATCGAGAGGAAGGCCTGAGGAGGTGCCCATGCCCCTGATAGAGCTGGAAGGAAGGGATGCTGAGGAGCTTAAGGAGAGGATCTCCCGAAAGCTGGGGAGAAGGAGGGAAGAGCTGGAGTTTGAGGTGGTAGAGGAAAGGGGGATCTTCGGCCCCCTTTCCCCCAAGAGGGTGAAGGTGAGGGCCTGGCTCAAGGGGGAGAGGGTGGCCGAGTTCGCCCTCGAGGCCGCGGAGCGGATCGCCAAGGCCATCGTCCCTGAAGCCCGGGCAGAGGTGAGGGTCGAAGAGGACGGGCTCCGGGTCGAGGTAACCGGTGACGGAAGCGGGTTGCTCATAGGCCGCCATGGTCAAACCCTGGAGGCCTTCCGATATCTCCTTTCCAAGATGATGGCAAAGTACGCAAAGAGGAGGGTCAGCCTCTTCCTCGATGTGGAGGGGTACAAGAGGAAGCGCGCGGAGAGGGTGCGGGAGATCGCCCTGAGGATGGCCAGGAGGGCGAAGACAAGCGGCAGGAGGGTCCTTTTGCCCCCGATGAGCGCCGAGGAGAGGAGGGTCGTCCATCTCCTCCTCCGGGATGATGAGGCCGTGGAGACCCGCAGCGTGGGGGAGGGGTCCAGGAGGAGGGTCTCCATCATCCCGAAGGACGTTTCACGTGAAACACCCCTCGGCCCAGAGGGATGAGCTCCCCTCAGGAGGACACCATCGCTGCCATCGCCACCCCCTACGGGGAGGGAGGGATAGGCATCGTCAGGATAAGCGGCCCCCAGGCCCTCCAGATAGCCCAGAAGGTCTTCCGCCCCCGCCGCCCCCCCTATGAGCTCACTTCCCATCAGGTTCGCTACGGAGATGTCATCGACCCTTCCACAGGGGAGGTGATAGACGAGGCCCTCCTCACCTACATGAAGGCTCCCCGCACCTATACGCGGGAGGACGTGGTGGAGATAAGCTGTCACGGGGGGTACCTGGTCCTGGAGCGGGTCCTGGAGGTGGTGCTCAGGGAGGGGGCGCGAGGGGCGGAGCCAGGAGAGTTCACCCGGAGGGCCTTCCTTTCAGGCAGGATAGACCTCGCTCAGGCGGAGGCGGTCCTGGAGATCGTCCAGGCCAAAACGCGCGAGGGGCTCCGCCTCGCCCACGAGCAGCTCCGGGGAAGGCTCTCACGGGAGGTGGAGGCCCTGCGGAGGGAGGTGGTGGAGATCCTGGTCCCCATTGAGGCGTATATCGACTTTCCGGAGGAAGATATCGAGCCCCCTCCCCAGGAGGGGGTGAGGGAGGGGATCGAACGGGTCATCGGGAGGGTAAGGGAACTCATCTCCGGGTACGAGGAGGGGGAGATATGGAGGGGAGGGGTGAAGGTGGTCATCGTGGGGAAACCCAACGTGGGGAAATCCTCCCTCCTGAATCGGCTCTTGGAGAGGAGGAGGGCGATCGTTACCCCCATCCCTGGGACCACTACCGATGTGATCGAGGAGACGGTGGTGCTGGAGGGAGTGCCCTTGAGGATTGCCGATATGGCCGGGCTGGGAAGGGCAAGGGGGCCGATAGAGGAGGAAGGGGTGAGGCTGGCCGAGGAGAAGCTGCGGGAGGCCCATCTGGTCCTGCTTATGGTGGACAGGAGCGCCCCCCTGGAGGAGGAGGACAGGGAAATTTTTAGACTCCTGAGGGAGGAGGGGAAGTCCTCCCTGCTGGTGCTCAACAAGGCGGACCTCCCCCCGGCGATTTCCCCTTCCGAAGTGAGGGAGGAGGCTGGGGTGGAGGACCTCTTTGTGATCTCCGCCCTGAGGGGGGAAGGAATAGAGGAACTGAAGCGGGGGATGGTGAGAGCGATCAAGGAGAGGCATCTCAAAAGGGGGGAAGGGGAGCTTGTGCCCGTAAACCTGAGGCACAGGAGGATCCTGGAGGAGCTCGAGGGGGTGCTTCAGGGGCTAAGGGAGGGGCTCGATCGGGGGATTCCGTGGGACATAGTGGCCATAGAGCTGAGGAGGGGACTCTCCCTGCTGGGGGAGATCGTCGGGGAGACGACCCCTGAGGAGGTCCTCGATATGATCTTCTCCCGTTTCTGTATAGGGAAGTGAGCTATTCGTAAAGTTCGAAGACGAGGAGGTTACTGCGGGCCTCCTTCTTCAAGAAATGGCCGTACACGGAGACGGCCACCAATTCGTCCCTTCCGTCGTTGTCCGAATCCTTTATGGCGATATCGGCCACATACCCTGGGATGTCCTGGGTGCGCCAAGCCTGGGCCAAGGCCATGCCATCCCACACGAGCCCCTCTATGTATCCCCTGTCGTAGGCCCGCACCTTCTCGAAGTGCTCCCCGGTCTTGAACCGGTTCACGATCAGGGTCACCTCGTCGAAGCCGTCCCCATCCAGATCCTTCACGATGATCCTGGTGGGCAAGTAGACCCGGCGAGGGAAGGGTGTGGGCATCCCCTTGCGGTCGGCGAAGACCTGAGGGCGATCGAAGTAGTTGTCCGAAAGGCCGTATCCCGTTTTGGACTTCCAGAGGAGTTCTCCCCCCAGCGAGAGGACCTCCAGCTCCCCTCCAGGGTTCAGGTATAGGACCTCCAGCTCCCCCGATTCGGTCAGATAGCCATAATAGAAGGAGAAGAGGTCCTCCACCTCCTTGGGCAGCCCCTTCAACGCTGGACCCACATGGAACTCCCCCTTCCACTGGACTACCCTTATCGGCCCTTCATAGTCGGTATCGTTCCCCATCCTCTGGACGAGGAGGACCGTCCCCTTCTCAGGCAACCTCCTTGCCCTCAGATACCAGTTCAAGGCCTTGGCGATCCGGCGCACCCCCCCTTCGCCGTACCGGAGGATGAAGGAGTTGAGGGTGTCCTCGATCACGTCGGTTACGGCGATCTCCGCCTTGCCATCTCCGTCGAGGTCGAGGACATCGACGGTGAGGAAGTTTTCCGACGTCGCCCCCTTCAGCTCGGCCACCATCTCCAGCTTCTCCCCGGTATCGCGGTAGATCCAGAGTTGGTTCTTGCTTATGAGGATTATCTCATTTTTGCCGTCCCCATCCACATCCCCCACATCCACCCCCTTTAAGGCGACCTTGGGGAAGCGCCTCAACTTGGTATAGCCTATTGCTTGGTAGAGGAGCTGGGCCTTCAGCTGTCCTGGGGAGCGAAGATAGGTCACCTCCTTCTTCAGGATCCTGTCCCGGATGTCGTTGGCAAAAGCGTCGATCTTTACCATGACCTCCTCTAAGCCCCTGTGCTGGGCGAACACCGAAAGCACAGGGCGCTCTCCCGTTATATTGATCACCTTGGCGTCGAGGCTTATGTAATCGCCCACCTTGGTTATGCTCCCCATGACCACGTAATCGGCCCCGACCCTGTAACCCAACCACCGGGCCTCCTTCTCGGTTATCTCCGCTCCTTTTAGCTCGTAAAGGAAGCGATGAAGGACCGACCTGGAGATCACCTGAATCTTCCCTTCCGCCATGAGGCGGCTGGAGATGATATCCCATATCCCCTTCTGGAGGTGGGTGAGGTCCTCTTGGGCATGGACGGTGAAGGGGAGGAGGGCGACCCTGATCTCCTCCTCAGCCCGGAGGGACGAGGAGGAGATGGCTAACCAGAGGATGAGAAGACCTAATCCTGCCTTTTTCATACTCACTCCTCCTGGAGGGCTTTCAGAGACTATATTCTTCTCGACCTCTCGTTGTCAACTGGGAAGCCGCCAAGCGCCTAAAGGAGGTGAGCTTAACGCCCTCTTTTTGGAGCTTTTCCCGGAAGGAGGACGATAGAACCCCTTCCAGCTCCTTCCTCCTCCATTCCTCCCCCCCTTTTGCGGGGTGGAGGACGAGCTCTGTGATCCCTTTAATCTCTTGGCCCATAAAGGTCTCAATTCCCTCGATCATCTGTTCGGCAAAGATCATCCCCCTTCGTCTCAGCTCCGCCTCCATCTCCCGATAAATGGAGGGGGAGAAGGGGATGTCCTGGCGGGTTGGGAGACGATATCCGGTGCGGCTGAACCTCATGGCCCTGATGCCGAATCTTTGGGCTGCCTCGATCATCAATCGGAATACAGGGAGGAATCCATGGACGTGGTGGTGAGTGTTGATGTGAGAGGGACTCAGGCCGAAGGAGAGGAAGAGCTCTATCTGCTCCTCTATTTCGCGGGAGAGAATTCTCAAGAACCCCTCTTCTTTCATCATGGCCGTCAGTTCTTGCCGGCTGAAACGTTCCCCTCCAGGAGAATACCAGCCGAGCAGGCGATCGAGGTCTATGTGGATGCCGGCCTCTATTCCCTGCTCCAGGGCCTCCCTCGCCGCCTCCTTGGCGAAGGGACCTTTGGACATCAGGGATGTCTCGGTGATGACTCCGCGCCGAAAACCGAGGATGATCCCCTCATTTATTTCGGGGCTCATGCCGAAATCATCGGCGTTCACTATAAGGAGGCGGGCATCAGAAGTCACGATGCCAGTGGAGCCTGATGAAACGGCTCTCTTCCCCGTATTTTATCTCGAGCTCTCCCTTGTGGGCCCTGCGGACGGCTTCTCCTATGTGCCGGGCCAGGTGATCGTCGGTGAGGGTTAGGAAGATCCTTTCATCCCCGATGGTGAACTCCATCGCCCTCTTCAGGGGGGACCTTCCCCTTTCCTCCTCAAGGAGGTTGTTTATCAAGTTGACGATCTCCTCCCTGTGCTCCTTTATGTACTCCCCCGTCAGCAGGACCTCTCCAGCGGGATAGTTGTCCTTTATGCGACGGCAAGCAGGGCAAAGATGGGCCTCTCCTTTGGGGACCTTCTCCCCGTGCCATTCCCACCTGCCGCTTCTGTAGATGGCATTACATCGGGGACAGAAGGTCCCTTCCGGATATTTCCTCCTTTCATCGTAAGGATCATGTCCCTTTTCTTTGATGTACTTATCTTTTCTCATCTTTTTTCCCTTTTAGGGACAAAAGAACCCATCCCTCCAGGGGACCCACTTTCTCTTTCTCGTTCAGGAAGCCTTTAATACTTTTCGAACTCTCCGGGTGGGCGTGAAAAGGTGAAGCGGGCCGGTTCTTCCACCAATGCCTTGGATACCTCTTCTGTGGTTCCTGTGGCCGCAGAGAAAGGCAGGGTAAGGATGAAACCCACCAGCCCAAGGCCCATACTGGCCAGGCCTATGGGCCTTACCACCACTGTGTCGGCTATTATACCCATTCCATCCTTTTTCTCCTCCGCTTGGGCAGCGGGGAGCAAATGAAAGAAAAGGAACAGCATCGCCATCATTACTGCCAAGGCCTTTTTCATCTAAACACCTCCTTCAACCGACTGCCTTCATCCTATATGATGCTTTAAACTCTGTCAACCATCCGAATTGCCTCATTTGAAATCTATTTCAAAGGGGTATCGTTTCATCAAATCAAAATCTACTCAAAAGTAGAGAGATAGGCACCAGTTTTGAGGGCTTGATGCATCATTATAAAATCTACTTGAAGGGGTATTCGTTGCCTCATATGAAAATCTATCCCAAGGCATAGATCTTTCTCCTGGAGGAAGTGGCCAATTCTATGAGTTTATCTTGAA
>Ga0190363_1000861_pt1 | contig 18104 bp, 13 predicted proteins | sample 48721867_MG_FD_161272 | JGI IMG/M metagenome (GOLD analysis project Ga0190363, IMG submission 161272) | Hydrothermal vent microbial mat bacterial communities from Southern Trench, Guaymas Basin, Mexico - 4872-18-6-7_MG | ecosystem: Environmental > Aquatic > Marine > Hydrothermal vents >... | reverse complement strand
TAAGGCGGGTCCCGTGGTGCCCGTCGATGTCGCTCCCGATGGGCCACGGAATCTGATGAAGTGGCTGAGGGAGAAGCCCGCGCCCATTGCTAAAGTTTCCCTCATAGCTAAAATATAGGACGCGGGCAACCACTGTTAAGAGGAACTCTCTAACTAATGATGATATTATGAATGTTCACAAAAGCAAGAACAGTTTCAAACGGCGGGTAACCCGGAGCCTCCTCATCCTCCTAAGGGCCCTTCGCCCTTCTCGGGGCTCCACCCTAAAAGAATTATAGAAAAAAGGAGTATATATGTATTCCTTAGAACTTTTTCCTTGGCCACCACAGCTTCCTGCCTAGAAGCACAGACACCACTGGGAGGAATAAATAGGCACCCAGCACTGCTGATAGAAAGACTGCAACTGATAGAGCAATGCCTATCTCTCTAATCCCCCAGCTCTCTGATACAAGCATTGAAAGGAATGCGCTGGCTACTATAAATGACAGGCCTACTATAAATAGGCTGAACTCAGCTGATGCGATTTCTGCACTCTCCCTAGCGCTCTTTGTTCTCATGAGCTCTCTAACACGGTTTATATAGAAGCTGTTGTAGTCTATTCCAACTCCTATTATCACACTAACTAGGATTATTGGCAGAAACCACGGAATTGGTATGTTCATGTAACTTGCTACCCATTTAGTCGCTGCAAGACCGCCAAATACAGAAATTCCCAGGCTTCCAAGAATTATAGCAGTCACTGGAAGGCTCCTATACGTGAGGAACAGTGTGAGGAACATTAATATAATTGCTGCTGGAAGCACCTTTCCATAGAACTCAGAGTCCAATAGATCCTCGATTTCTTTACTTGCCTCTGGCTCGCCACCAACGTATACTTTAACATTTTCAGTCCTGTATGAGTGTGCAATCTCCCTTATCCTCTGAACGGACTTTATGCCGTCTATGGAGAGGGGATTGACTGAAAGAGTGACCTCTATTCCTATGATCCTCCCATCTCGTGAGGAGTATGACTCATTGTCCAAGACTGATGTCACGTGGGCAACATTCTCTACTGAGCTGAGCTCACTCACTAAACTCTTTATAGTATCAACGTGATTTCTCCAGTGATCGTTAAATTCCATGACCACTCTTATTGGTATCAGTGATCCTATGTCATAATTACTAGCATAAAAGCTGTATGCATCGTATGACTTGCCGCTTATGGGAAGAAATACTGTGTAATCATGACTGCGCTCAATGGTAAACGCTTCGTATCCCATAAATGCGCCAAGAGCTATTATTACAATAAAGAGTATCGGAGCCACTTTTGGTTTTGACAGCCTGCTCACAACTATGCTTCTGATGGATTCTAGTCTCTCTTTAGTTTTATTTATGTCATATGGATACCAGAACCACTTCTTGCCCTTCGTAAGCACAAGTATTGAAGGCGTTACTATGAGGCTTGAGACGTACACGTAAGCAACCCCTATTGGAAGAGTAAGCCCTAGTGATCTCATGAACGGGAAGTCCCATGCAAGTGCTAGTACAGCAAATCCTGCTATATCCGTAAATGCGCTAGCAGAAATCCCAGCAAAGGACTCTCTTAGTGCTATTTCTGCAGCTTTAATATACTCCGTTCCATTTGCAAGTTCTATTTTAAATCTTCTTACCATATAAGTAGCATAGTCGACTCCTAGACCAAGAGGTGCTGTCATCAACAACGTTCTAGAGTAGCTACTCACGTCAATAAGCCCTAAGCTACCAAGAACATAAACTGATGCTAGGCTCATTGTTATTGCAGTTCCTATGCCTATAAATGGCAATATTGACGCGAGAAATGATTCCATAACGATTATTGTTATTGTTATGACAGATATTGTAGAAATTAATTGAATCCTGCTTGCCTCCTTTTTTCCAAACGATGACAGCTCCTTGTCCATCACATGCTCTCCAAATATGTGCAGCTTGACACCGTTTGGAGCCGTTTTCTCTGCAATCTCATATGCCTTCATGATATCGTCATAGCTATCTGTTTCTAAGACTATAACAAAAGACCTATTGTCATTTGAGACTAATATTCCATGAATGCTGTTGAACACACTGCTCCAGATCTTATTGAAGACTACTTCAGCGTACTTATTAACGACATCCACGGACTTATACGTGTAGTTATTTGCAATGTCGTTAATAAACTCCTCAGAATTTATTCCCAAAGCATTAAAAGCTGATTTTACAGAGTCTGGGAGTACTAGCATCTCCTTAATTATATTGTTTAACTCATCCTTTGTGATGTTCGTTCCATAAATGCTTATGTAGTCTAGGAGCTTCCTTCCTTCCTCTGGAATTATGTTTCTCATGTCATCAATTATCATTGACAGAACATCTTTCTTTGATGCTGTTATATTGTAGAGCTCTGTTAGGTCCTCAACTATGAAGTCTGGCACCTTAAACGGCGCTGATGATGTTATTGTAGAAATAATGTACTCTTGAAGCTTACCCTCTGTTGGTGATGGCCCTAGGTATCTTAAAGCGTTAGCAACAACTTCTCTGAAATCACTTGGTATTTGCGGTGAACTTACAACAAGATTAATTGCGGCATCATCAAGGGAGGATCCATTTATTATCCTCATTATAGCATCAAAAAGAGCGCTCCTAGGAATTAATGGAGGAGCTACTAATGTCACATAATATGCTGCTCGTCTGAGGGCTAAGCTTTCATTAGAGAGATATCTTGTGTAGTTCTCTACAATATCTAGCACGATTATTTCTGATATATTCTCAGGAAGCCCCTTCTCCATGAGCTGGCTTTTGAGCACTTGAGTGAACTCTTTAGTTGCATAGCTCTTTGAAATTAATATTAGCTCCTTTTCGGAGATTTCTCCAACAGCATATGATGCCAAAGTCTTTAGGATGTCCTCAGGAACGTCTTCTGGAGATAGCTTCTCTAAAGCGTTTACGAGAGCCACCTTTAAAATGCTCTTATCCTGAAGAGTACCTGATGCATTTCTGTCAAGCTCGTAAACGATGTCAAGAAGTATCCTATAGGTATCATTAGTTAGAGAGTTCCTTATTATGGAGTATGCTATCTCTGGAGTTGCTCCCACAGTTAGTAAGTATCTCAGCACACTCCCGTTTAATGGTGGCACTCCAAGGCCTAGTACAATAGTCTTAGTCACGTTTATAGTAGCATTGATTACATCATCTGCTTTAGGAGATGTTCCAAGATTTATTGACTCATTTAAAATTAATCTCGCAAGCTCTTTGCTCATATCTTCGTACTCTGGAGGCACCTGAAGTGCTATCATTGAGACTAGTGCTTCAGATGCTGAAAGACTTCTTATAGCCTTCTCTCTTAGGGAGTCTATTGCACTAAATACAGCAAGTTGACTCTTCCATGCTGTTATAGGAGGTTGTTCTCCAGGCAAGTATATAAGCATGTCTAACAATGCTCTCATATTTCCGTTATATGTACTGCAATAGGCCCCTAAGAATGCCTTGTGATACTCATCTAATACTGTCTTTAGCAGTGCAAGCTCTTCAGGGGTGTAATTATACTCAAGCAACGCATTCTCTAGAAGGTTCTTCCCTATAGTAATCAGCGTAGTATCGTTTGCAAGTTGAGGGTTTCCATATGTGACGTTAATGACTGCGTAGTAGACGGCAAGTATAAGATCTTTTGTAGGGCTAGGTATTGGGGCTATCTGACTACAGTTAGTCAGATAAAGGACTTTTTCAATGTCAGCTTCAGTAATACCTGCAGTATACGCGCTAGTGGCTTTTAATAGGTAGAAGTGAGTTCTTATTACATTAAACACTGTGAGATCATAGGCTGCTAGTATATTGTAGATAGCACTGTTTATTGACAATATACTTTCATTGATCAATCTTTCTAAGTACTCTAGTTCTCTAAGATTAGAGTACAGGTTCGTATAGTTCTCATCCAAAGATAGAACCCCTTGCTTAATTTCCATAGTGACATTCTCAAGAGCCTTAATAGTCATTGTAAGGTTCTTGATTGTGTACTCGAGTCCAGCTGATCCCTGCAGAAGAGCCCCCTTTAGCATCAAGGTGTTATTATATGCTTCTTCAAGGGCCCTTAACGTGGTGTTATACGCTGGTATCAATACCTCTAATGATTTTCTTAAGCTTTTCATTGTAGTGTACATTTGCCAGAGAGAGTCACTTAAAAGCGTGACATTATTCACTAAACTTTTCAAGTTATCGTCAATCATCTTTGCAGCGTTATATAGCTGGTTATACATTATGGTAACGTTTTCTTCGGCGCTTTTCTTAGTAGCGTTCAACATATCATAGGCTGAGTAGACATCCTTAGCAATACCCTCAGCAAGGACTCTCTCCTTGAACTTGTCATACCATGAGATTCCATCTTCAGGAAACTTCATGTTCTCAACGATTATTATGTCTCCGGCAAGTACTGCTGAAAATCCTGTGTAATTAACCTTTAATTCTTGCCAAAGATCCATTGCCTTTTTATACTCTGATGCTTCCGGCAGAAGTTCTGTCTCCTTGTATAATACTATCTCATTGAGCTTCAAGGCTAAAGGGGCCATTAAAATTGTTGCTATTATCCAGATCACAAGGACGAGCTTGGCATGCCTTATGATCTTCTCTGAGAAGCTCATGATCATCACCTAGGCGTTGTTGGAGTAATCTATTACAACATGTTCATGTAAATATGTCGATAGTCGACATACATAACGCTCGCTCTAATATAAACGCTTTCATTGTGTTGAATTATGTGAGGTAATATTAAATAGTAGAAAACTAAACTAGTAGTAATTATCTGAGATAATAAGTTTACAGGGGATCGTCGAATAATGATTACCCTAAAATCGGAAACGAGTAAAGAACTGTGCGTTAGCTTTATAAGGAATTATTAAGATAAAACGACTACTGGCTTACTCAAGTGCACTCAGTCAAGACTTGCACAAATGTACTAATACAAAACATATTACACGTATCTTAAGAGAAATAAAGTATGGGTGTACATTATGAAGTTTCGTGTAGAGGTATTCGATATAGATTCGGGAGATATATCTGTTGTGCTAAATCCGTATGATTGTGAAAAAATAGGATTACATCCAGGAGATTTCGCATACATTGTCTCAACAGGGGGTAGAAGAATTTGCTCTTTAATAATTGTAACAAAAAATGTCCCAGAAGGAGCTGTTTGGGTTAATAAAAGAATTCTGCAGGAAATGAAGTTAGAAAGCGTCCCAGAATTTCTAGAGGTTATTCCTGCAGGACCATCTGCTGCGCTTCCAATAATAAAATCAAAGTTATCAGGAAAAAAGCTTTCCAAAGGAGAAATTAGAACGATAATTAAGGAAGTTATTGAGAGAAGAATAAGAGACGCTGAGATAAGCATGTTTTGCTCAGCACTTATGGTAAACGGTATGGACCTTCCTGAGATAAGAGATCTTTCAATGGCAATGGCTGAATTTGGAGAGATAATAGAATGGCCATATGGCCCAATATACGATGTTCACAGCATTGGAGGAGTCCCTGGAAATAAAACTGCACTCATAACAGTTCCAATAGTAGCTTCATTTGGAATCAAGATCCCTAAGACGTCATCAAGGGCAATAACAAGTGCTGCTGGAACTGCTGATGTGATGGAGACACTGGCACCTGTATCACTTTCGCCAGATGAGATTGTAGAAATCGTCACAAAAGTTAACGGAGTGCTCGCTTGGGGCGGAGCCCTTAACATAGCACCTGCAGATGACATAATGATAGAAACAGAGCGCGTGCTTTCGGTGGATCCAGAGCCTTTGCTCTTAGCAAGCATAATGTCAAAGAAGATATCCATGGGCATAAATAAGCTCCTTATAGATATCCCGACGGGAACAGAAGCAAAGATAGAGGGATTAGATGAAGCTGAGAGTCTTGCCACGAAGTTCATAGAGCTTGGTAAACTTCTGGAGATACATACAAGGGTTGCAATAACGTATGGTGGCCAGCCTATAGGAAGAACTATAGGACCTGCTTTGGAGGCTCAAGAAGCCCTAGAGGCCTTAGCTAATGGGGATGGTCCAGGGAGTCTTGTTCATAAGGCGACAGCTCTTGCTGGGATAATATTAGAGGAGGCTGGTATAGCATCTCCAGGGCAGGGTAAAACGCTTGCAATAGAGGCTTTTAAGTCAGGAAAGGCCTATGAAAAAATGAAAGAAATTATAGAGGCTCAGGGAGGGGATCCTAACATAAAGCCTGAGGATCTCCCAGTAGGGGAGTATAAAGAGCTCTTTAGAGCTACTTCTTCAGGATATGTAACACACATTAGTAACAAGGCCATAGTTTCGATAGCAAGAGCAGCAGGTGCTCCAAAGGACAAGGGCGCTGGTATAAGGCTACACGTGAAGGCTGGAGATAACGTAAAGCAAGGGGATCCTCTTTTTGAAATTTATGCAGAGTCTGAAGAGAGGCTTTCTGAAGCAATAATAGTTGCAAGAAGGAACTGGCCAATAAGGGTTGAAGGTATGCTATTAAAAGTTCTGGGATAGGGTGGGAAGGGGAGTGGTTGCCCGTGCTTTGTATTTGGAGTATTTTGGAAACTAAGCACGGGCTTCCCTCTCTCGTGCCTCATTATGATCAGCACGTCATGGGAGAGATTGAGCAAGACCACGAAGCCCGCCTTACGGGAGATGAGCACGATCCTCTCGCCTCTGATGGCTATCCTGCCGTCATCGAGGCGCCTCGCTTAATATTTTATTCCTCCCTTATTTAAATGTCTCTGTTTCCAGGATTACCGAGAATACTATTGTACTTATCTAAACGAAATAGTCCTTCACGATCTAACAATGTTACTTGAATTTAACTAAAACTCTCTCCTTTGTTAATATCCTCCCTGGACTAAAGCATAAGGCCTTCTTGGGGTCTGTCCGTCGTGAGCGTGGATCCTAATGGAAGGTTCTTCGTTCACAAGTGCTCATGAACGCTCACAAGGGCAAGAACAGTTTCATAAGGCGATAAATGGTAAACCTTTTAAGTAAGTCCTAGCTCTTTAATCGAGGCTATCTGTTGTCTCAAGATAAGGTCATATTTAAATACTCATAGCATTTGTGATATGTGTAAGATCCTTAACTAAAGTCTCAGTCTCTGGTGTTATGCTCAACACCTTAACGATGTTATCATGGTCGTGGGGTGATATTAAATGCCAAATGGTCTCTTCGCTGCAAGAAAGCTCAAGCAGGTAAGAAAGGAGTACAGGTGGCACGATTCGTATTACAAGAGGAGAGTACTTAGACTAAAGGAGAAGTATGATCCACTAGAGGGAGCTCCACAGGCTAGGGGAATTGTCATAGAGAAGGTTGGAGTTGAGGCCCGTCAGCCTAACTCAGGGATTCGTAAGTGTGTGAAGGTTCAGCTTATAAAGAATGGAAAGATCGTAACTGCATTTGCTCCCGGAGATGGTGCCATAAAGTTCATTGATGAGCATGATGAGGTAATAATAGAAGGCATTGGAGGTCGTAAGGGAAGATCTGTAGGTGATCTTCCAGGTGTGAGATATAAGGTAGTAAAAGTGCAAGGGATATCATTAGAGGAGCTCAGACGTGGAAAGAAGGAGAAACCTAGGAGGTGAAACTGTTGACAGAGAATAACAACAAGGAGACGATGAGGTTTGACCTAACGGAGGAGGAGTTGAAGGAAGTCCATCAGCAGATACTTGAGAAAAGGGAAAACTTGTTCAAGGTCTTTGGTAGGTGGTCCCTTCTTGACGTTAAAGTAGAGGATCCTGGCCTTGCTCGTTATATAGATCTCACTCCGAGGATAGTTCTTCATACGCATGGAAGGCTCTCTCAGGAGAGGTTCGGTAAGGCCAAGATAAACATTGTTGAAAGGCTCATTAACAACATGATGAGGACAGGAAAATACACTGGAAAGAAGACAAAGGCGTATAAGGTTGTTAAACTTGCCTTTGAAATAATCGAGAAGAGAACAAAGCAGAATCCTGTTCAGATCCTTGTAAAGGCTCTTGAGAATGCTGCGCCAAGAGAGGCCGTGACAAACTTAAAGATGGGTGGAGTGATGATACCAAGGGCTGTTGACGTATCTCCTCTACGCAGATTAGACATGGCCTTAAGACATATAGCAATTGGCGCTATTCAGAAGTCTCACAAGAACAAGAAGAGAATATGGGAATGTTTAGCAGAGGAGATCATATACGCAGCAAATAATAATCCGCAAAGCTTTGCTATCGCCAAGAAGGATGAGATAGAGAGGATAGCAAAGAGCTCTAGATGATGTCTCTAATACTTTTGAGGTGTAATAGATGGGTAGGAGAGAGGAGAACATAAAGAAAGTAAAAGCTCTGATGACACAGAGGGATAGGATAAGGAACATAGGAATAATAGCGCATATAGATCACGGAAAGACCACATTATCTGACAACCTACTGGCTGGAGCTGGAATGATATCTGAAGAGTATGCTGGAAAAATGCTTGTTCTAGACTATGATGAGCAGGAACAGGCAAGAGGCATTACAATACAAACAGCAGCAGCGTCAATGGTGCACGAGTACAATGGAAAGGAGTATCTGATAAACCTTCTTGACACTCCAGGGCACGTTGACTTTGGAGGAGAAGTGACAAGAGCAATGAGAGCTTGCGATGGAGTGATCCTAGTTGTGGATGCTGTTGAGGGAGTGATGCCTCAGACGGAGACCGTAATTAGGCAAGCATTAAGGGAAAACGTTAAGCCAGTGCTTTTCATAAACAAAGTCGATAGACTCATAAATGAGCTTAAGCTTCCTCCAGAGAAAATACAGGAAAGATTTGCTAAGATCATAAAGGACGTTAATAACTTAATAAAGAAATTTGCAAGGCCAGAGTTCAAGGAGAAGTGGCAGGTACGTGTGACAGATGGAAGCGTGGCATTTGGCTCTGCATACCATAACTGGGCAATTTCGGTGCCATTCATGGAAAAGACTGGGATAAAGTTTAAGGACATCTATGAGTACGCATCTGCAGGAAAGCACAAGGAACTTGCAAAGAAGGCGCCCATAACTCCTGTTGTTTTAGATATGGTTGTAAGACATCTTCCCAGCCCACTTGAAGCACAGAAATATAGGATACCGGTCATATGGAGGGGAGACATTAACAGTGATGTAGGAAAGGCCATGCTTGAATGTAATCCAGAGGGTCCTCTAGTGATGATGGTCACGAAGATAATTCCTGACAGGTACGCAGGAGAAGTTGCAGTTGGGAGAATATATTCTGGGACTATCAAGCCCGGACAGGAGGTATACGTAATAGGACACTATAAACCCCTAAGGGTACAACAAGTAGCTGTCATGGTAGGCCCTGAGAGGATTCCAGTGGATGAACTTACAGCAGGAAATGTCGTCGCAATAACTGGAGTTTGGGAAGCCTATGCAGGAGCGACGATATCTAATAAGCCAGATGTTGAGCCATTTGAGGAGTTCCACTACGTGTCTGAGCCCGTAGTTACAATAGCAATAGAGGCAAAGAACCCAAGAGATCTTCCAAAGCTCGTTGAAGTTCTAAGGAGAATAGCGAAGGCAGATCCATCACTGAGAGTTGAGATAAATCAGGAGACAGGAGAGCATCTTCTCTCTGGAATGGGAGAGCTACACTTAGAGGTCACAGTCTATAAGATTGAGAACGAGTATAAGGTACCTGTTAAGACTTCACAACCAATAGTAGTCTATAGAGAGTCTGTTCTTGGAACTGGAGGACCATTTGAAGGTAAATCTCCAAACAGACACAACAGGTTCTATATAGTCGTTGAGCCCCTTGAGGAGGAGATATACAACGCAATAAGGGATGGAACAATACCTACTGGAAAGGTCAAGGACTCAGTGAAGATGGCAGAGATTCTAAACAAGTTCGGATGGGACTGGAACCTTGGAAAGTCTGTTGTAGAGGTGTATAAAGGCAATATGTTCCTGGACGTCACGGTTGGTATACAGTACTTAAACGAGACTATGGAATTAATCCTAGATGGCTTTAGGGCGGCAATGGATGAGGGACCTCTCGCTAAAGAGCCTGTGATGAAGGTTAAGGTGAAGCTTGTAGATGCAAAGCTTCACGAAGATGCAATACACAGAGGACCTGCTCAGGTAATACCTGCAGTAAAGAATGCCATATATGGAGCAATGCTCCAAGCAAACGCTGTGATGTTTGAGCCAATGTTTAAGGTTACACTGGACGTTCCTATGGACTACATGGGAGCAGCAATGAGAGAGATACAACAGAGAAGGGGATCCATAATATCAACAGAGATGGTTGATGAGGCTACAATGAGAATAGTAGCTAAGGCCCCTGTAGCTGAGATGTTTGGGTTCGCAAATGCTATAAGAAGTGCAACACAGGGCAGGGCCATTTGGAACCTAGAGTTCATGGGATTCGAGAAGGTGCCTGACTCACTACAGATGCAAATAATACAGAAGATCAGAGAGCGTAAGGGTCTGCCACTGGAGCCACCTACAGCAGATGACTTTAAGGAGTGATCTCTTGTGTTTTATTTATCTTTTTACAAACGTCTGAGAACTTATCTCATGCAATATCCTTTTAAACCTATGTTATATTTTATTTCCTAGGTCATTAAAATTAGCACTCGAAGAACAGGAGAGGTGTAAACTATGCCAAAGGAGAAGCCACACTTGAATGTAGTATTCATAGGGCACGTAGACCATGGTAAGTCAACCACTATAGGAAGATTACTGTATGAGACTGGAGCCATTGACGAGAGGACTATAGAGAAGCTTAAGGAGGAGGCTAGAGCTAAGGGCAAGGAAACCTTCGAGTTTGCATTCGTAATGGACAAGCTAAAGGAGGAGCGTGAGCGTGGACTTACGATAGACGTAGCTCACAGAAGATTCGATACCCAAAAGTACATGATTACAATCATAGATGCTCCAGGACACAGAGACTTCGTTAAGAACATGATTACAGGTGCAAGTCAGGCAGACGCAGCTGTTCTTGTAGTATCAGCCCCTGAGGGAGTCATGGAGCAGACAAAGGAGCATGCCTATCTTGCAAGAATACTTGGAATAAACCAGATAATTGTCACTATAAACAAGATGGATGCTACACACCCAGAGTACAGTAAGGAGCGCTTTGAGCAGGTAAAAGAGGAGGTAGTAAAGCTCCTTAAGATGGTGGGCTATAAGCCAGAGCAGATAAAGGCAATAATTCCAACATCTGCATACAAGGGAGACAACGTTGCAAAGAAGAGTAATAACATGCCATGGTATGATGGTCCAACGCTTCTTGAGGCATTTGACCTTCTAGAGATTCCTCCAAAGCCTACGGACAAGCCACTTAGAATACCCATACAGGACGTGTACTCAATTCAGGGTGTTGGTACAGTGCCCGTAGGACGCGTCGAAACAGGTGTCCTTAAGGTAGGTGACAAGGTAGTATTTATGCCACCCGGTGTAAGCGGAGAGGTCAAGTCCATAGAGATGCACCACGAGCCCATAGAGGTTGCAGAGCCAGGTGACAACATCGGATTCAACGTGCGTGGAGTATCCAAGAAGGATCTACGCCGTGGAGACGTTGCTGGTCATGTAGACAACCCACCAACAGTTGCTAAAGAGTTCGTTGCACAGATAGTTGTCATTAACCACCCAACAGCAATAGGCGTTGGATATACACCAGTAATTCATGCACATACGGCTCAGGTAGCCTGTAGGTTTGAGGAGCTAATGGAGAAGAAGGATCCAAGGACTGGACAGACTGTAGAAAAGAACCCAAGCTTCCTTAAGACTGGAGATATTGCAGTCGTTAAGCTAGTGCCAACCAAGCCACTAGTGATTGAGAAGGTTCAGGAGTTCCCACCACTTGGAAGGTTCGCTATACGTGACATGGGAAGAACTATAGGGGCTGGAATAGTGCTTGATGTCGTGCCCAAGCAGTAACCTTCTCCTTCACTAAAATATTTTATTTTTTAGGATAATACCTATTGCCTTAAACACACTTACGAACAAATATGCTGGTGATAGTCATGCCTGCACGTACTACTAGAGCCCCCCAACATCCAAGAAGGGGCATTAGGGAAGTAAAGATTACACTTATAAGCAGAGATCACAGAATACTAACAAAAATAGCGGAGGAGCTAAGGCAAAAGGCATTGGACAAGGGAGTTAGAGTAAGGGGACCAATACCCCTCCCAACAAGAAGACTTATAATTCCTATAAGGAGATCTCCAGATGGACGTGGTACAGAGACTATAGATCACTGGGAAATGAGAATTCACAAGCGTGTTCTCTACATAGAACTTACGACACCTGAGATATTGAGGGATATAATGAAGACAGAGTTTCCAACAGAAGTTGAAGTTGAGATGCGCATGATTGAGCGCTAATCTTTTTCTAATTTACATTCTGACTTCCCATACTACTGTGCTAAACTTTAAATTTGGAGTCTTTTACCTAATTTAATAATGAGATATTGTGCCGGGGTGGCCGAGCCCGGACCAAGGCGCCGGCCTTGAGAGCCGGTGGGCTCACGCCCGCCTGGGTTCAAATCCCAGCCCCGGCGCCAACCCTTCATAAAACTCTTCTGCTATTTTTAGTCCAGAACTTGTACGTTTATTCTTAGCGCTCTACTAATAATGACTCCTACAAGATGAACTTAAAGAGACATAAGCACATTAATAATTTTATACTCTCTAAAGATTAGTATCATCACTCTGGGAGGTTTTGAGATGGCTAAGAGAAGGTCGTGGATACTTAGGAAATTACTTTGGTTCTTTGGTAGGCCACATATTAGGATTGGAATATATGGCCCTCCAAATGCAGGAAAAACGACTTTAGCTAATGCCATAGCTAGAGATCTTGTAGGTGAGGAAGTTGGGCCAGTATCTGACATCCCACATGAGACTAGGAGGGTTACTACGAAGAGGGATCTTGTCCTTCATTATAAGAACAAGAAAATATACCTTGACATAGCAGACACACCAGGAATAGCTACAAAAATAGACTATAGGGAGTTTATGAGGTATGGGCTCAGTGAAGAGGACGCTAAAAAAAGGGCAAAAGAGGCTACTGAGGGAGTTATCGAGGCCATAAAGTGGCTTGATGAAGTAGATGGTGTCATAGTGGTTATGGATTCAACTCAGGATCCATACACACAGGTAAACATAACAATTCTAGGTAATCTTGAGGCCAGGAAGATACCTACAATAATAGCAGCGAATAAGATAGATCTTCCAGAGGCCACCCCTGGAAAGATCATATCTGCGTTCCCTCAGCACGTTGTAATACCAATAAGTGCGTTAAGAGGCGACAACTTAGAGGAGCTTTATAAAGCTATAGTGAAGTACTTCAGGTGATCATATATGAGCGAGATAGTGCTTCAGATTGTCTCAAGGGAACTTCTTCACTCTCTCGGCAATAATAAGCTTGACTATATAATTGACAAAATTCTAGAGGGTAAGGTACTCCTTCTAGAGGAGGGGCTTACCCCAGAAGAGCAGCTAACTCTTATTAAGAAGGCTATGGAGAAGGTGGATATTGATAAGTTCAAAGGAATTGAGATGGCATTTTATCCCGAGGAACAAAAGAAGTATGGAATCTTTGCCAAGATCTTAAAGAAAAAGATATCTAGAGTAATGCTCATAGGACCTTCAGATGTTATCTCAGAGATTAGAAGGAAAGGGAATACCATAGAGACTATAATTAGGATAATAGAATGAAGAGGTTGTATAATCGATTTTTTATTTCTGAGGAGGCTTTAGAGGGACAAAAACACTAAAAAAGGACATCACACATTATGAGTAGTGTTAATATATAGTCTCACGCTAATTGTGCGGAGGGATTGTAAATGGTACAGATTGAAGTCTGGGTGGAAAAGTACAGGCCTAAAAATCTTGACGAAATGGTTGGACATATAGATATAGTAAATGCTCTTAAAGGATATGTAAAGGCAAAGAACATGCCACATTTGCTCTTTGCAGGCCCTCCTGGGACAGGTAAGACTTCAGCGGCAATAGCACTTGCTAGAGAGTTATATGGAGACAAGTGGAGGGAGAACTTCCTTGAGTTAAATGCCTCTGACGCCCGTGGTATTGATGTAATAAGATCTATGGTTAAGGAATTTGCAAGAACACTTCCTACAGGCGACGCTCCATTTAAGATTATATTCCTAGATGAAGCTGATCATCTAACCCAAGACGCTCAGGCAGCACTCAGGCGTATAATGGAGATGTTCACTGCAACATGTAGATTTATACTTAGCTGTAACTACTCATCTAGGATTATAGAGCCAATACAGTCTCGTTGTGCTGTCTTCAGATTTAGACCTCTTGGAAAAGAGGAGGTAAAGAAGATCATCATGAGGATCGCTGAGAACGAGGGCTTAAGTATAGAGGACAATGCCATTGATGCTCTTTATTATATTGCAGAAGGAGACCTAAGAAAGGCGATAAACATACTGCAGGCAGCATCTATACTTAACAAAAACATAACAGCAGACTTAGTATATCGTGTAAGTGCTACTGCAAGACCTGAAGAGGTAAAAGAGCTCATACAGTTGGCACTTGATGGGAGATTTGAGGATGCTAGAAAGAAGCTCTACGACATATTAATAGAGTACGGACTTTCCGGAGAGGACGTTGTAAAGCAGTTACATAAGGCTGTAAGAGATCTTAACATATCAGATGATCTAAAGGTAGAGCTCATAGACAGAATTGGAGAAGTGGAGTTTAGGCTGATAGAGGGCTCAAATGAGAGGATACAACTTGAGGCTCTTTTGGCATATATAGCGTACATCGGAAAAAAGCTTAAGAGCATAAGAAGGTGATAGCTTGTTTAAGTCACCCTTTATGTCTCCCTATGCAGTTATTTCAGCAGAAACTCCAATAGCATCTTACATAGGAACTAAAATTTTAGAACAAGGTGGAAACTTTGCTGATGCTTCTGTAGCAACTTCCCTAGCGCTTGCTATAACGATCCCACACCTTGGTGGTTTAGGAGGAGATTTCTTTGCTCTCTTTAGAACGTCTGATGGAAGGGTCCATTTTATAAATGGTTCTGGGTACGCCCCTAAAGAGCTCAGCGTAGACCTCATGATCGAAAGAGGATTCATGAAAATGCCCTCAACAGGCCCTCTTTCAATAGTAGTTCCTGGAATGATTGACGCCTTATATCTTCTCTTAGAGAACTTTGGCACTATGGAGTGGAGCATTGTTGTCAGAGAGGTTATTGATAGGCTTAAAAGAGGATTTCCTATGGGAATTAGTTTAGCAAAAACTCTGCTTAACATTAAGGAGGAGCTTGCAAGGGATGAGGGATCCTATAGAACATATTACTCTCAGCTCACTAAAATAAGCCCCGCAGAAGTTGTAAAGTTTAAGGGGATGATAAAGGCCCTTGAGGTTTTGAGAGAGGATCCTAGGGCGTTTTATGAGGGGGATATTGCTGAGAAAATATGTGAGTACGTACAATCCCTGGGAGGAGTTCTAGACATTAGTGATATGAAAGAGTATCATGCGTTTTTTGATGATCCTATAAAGCTCTCTCTTGAGAACACTACAGTTTTTGAAATGCCTCCAAACACTCAAGGAGTAACAACATTGCAAGTAATAAAGATGCTAGAGAGTGCTAACCTTGGAGGACCACTCTCGGCTAAGAGGATAAAGGAGTCATTAAGGGCATTTAGGGCAGCATATTGGATAAGGGATCAGTACATATCAGATCCTAGGGACATGCGTGTGAGCGTTAGAGAGCTCTTAAGTGATGAGTTTCTTGAGAAGGCACTTTCTGAGAGCGGTAAATCGCTTAGTAATCATACAAATGGAGGCGATACAACATACTTTGCTATAGCAGATGATGATGGCAACGTGATATCAGCAGTTCAGTCATTATTTTATCCCTTTGGGTCAAGGGTTACAGAGCCTACCTACGGCATAACGTTGAATGCTAGAGCCTCGTCATTTTCTCTAAATAGGGATCATGTTAACGTCCTGAAACCGAGAAAAAGACCGTTACATACATTATCTGCAATGATAATAGAGGATGATAGCAGAGTTATGGCGCTTGGCCTTTCTGGAGGACATTATAGACCACAGCTTCACTCAGAAATATTTTCAAACATATATAAATACGGCTTAGGGGTTCAGGATGCTCTCGATCACAGGAGATTTATATGGCACCTATGGACCTCAAGCGTAGACATGGAGGATGGTTTTCAAACGGCCAGTCTTAAGGGATTAGATATTAACGTAGTTCCCTACCCATCAAGGCTAGGGGTGGCAGGGGCTGTTGAAATCTTAATGAACGGCATTCGCGTTGGTTACTGTGATATAAGAGGAGAAGGAATTCCCATAGGACTTATCTGAAAGGCAGCCCTAGCCCTCGAGAAAGTTGTTAGAACACCTTAAATAATTCCTCCTAACCTAGATTTTATTGGCAGGTGTTTGAGATGCCGTACAAATGCCTAAACTGTGGAAAGGTGTATGAAGATAATGATCCAAGAGTTCTTAAGGGATGTGAAGCGTGTGGAGGAAAGATGTTCGTGTACATAGGTCCGGAGCCTCTAGAGGAGAAAACTAGCGTTAGCACTCAAATAAAAGAGGTTAAGTTAGAGCCAGAGGGGGGTGAGGGAGAAAAAGTAAGTATAACAATTAGGGGGCCTGATAAAGAGATAAAAATAGAGGGCGTTGAAACAATAGTTGTAGAGGAGCCTGGAAGATATCTCATTGACGTTGATAGGCTTATGAAAGGACATCCTATAGTCCTTAGAATGAAAAAAGGCGATTACAGGATATACTTGCCCTCTCTTTTTGGGAAGCCCAAGAAGAAGGTGTAAATAATGATTGCTATAGGCATAGAGGGAACGGCACACACTTTAGGTATAGGAGTAGTTACTAGCAAGAGGGAGGTCTTAGCCAACGTTAAAAGGGTTTACAAACCTGTTAAGGGTGGGATTCATCCTAGAGAAGCTGCTAACCATCATGCTCAACATTTTATCAGTGCTCTAAAGGAGGCCCTAGAAGTATCTGGAATATCGTACGACGATATAGACATTGTGGCCTTTTCACAGGGTCCCGGACTAGGGCCCTGTTTGAGAACTGTAGCAACAGCTGCTAGAACACTTGCTCAAGCACTTGAGGTTCCGCTTGTTGGAGTGAATCACGCAGTAGCACACATAGAGGTTCTAGACCTCTACTATCGGGATGTGAAGGATCCTGTGTATCTTTATGTCTCTGGAGGTAATACTCAAGTTATATCATACATGAACAGGAGGTATAGGGTCTTTGGAGAAACTGTTGACATAGGCATTGGGAACGCCTTAGATAAGCTTGCTAGGGAAATGGGATACGCCTTTCCTGGGGGACCTGTAATTGAAAAGCTAGCCATGAGGGGAAGAAAGTACATACCGCTTCCCTATATAGTTAGGGGGATGGATGTTTCATTTTCTGGATTGCTCACTGCAGCTATAACTCTATACAAGTCTGGAGAAAGCCCTGAGAACGTTGCGTACTCATTTCAAGAAACAGCATTCTCGGCATTAGTTGAGGTTACAGAGAGAGCCGTGGCATACTTGGATAAAAATGAAGTGAGTCTTGCTGGCGGAGTTGCTATGAATAGGAGACTAAGAGAAATGATGGCCCTGATGGCGAAGGAGAGAGGCATAAAGTTTTACGTTCCTCCTGATGAGGCCTGTATGGATAATGGCATCATGATAGCTTGGACTGGCCTGAAAATGTACAGAAGTGGTCTTGAAACACCTCTTGAAAGATCAAGGATAAAACAAAATTGGAGAGTTGACGAGGTTGACGTTACTTGGAGGTGATACTTCTTGGCGCAAGTTCGAATAATTGTTGATCTCTGTAAAGGCTGTGAGATATGCGTTAGCGTCTGCCCAAGGAACGTTTTTGAGCCGAAGAGAACCGTCAATAAGTATGGATACCTGATACCAGAGCCTGTAAGGGCGAAGGACTGTATAAAGTGTAAACTCTGCGAGATACACTGTCCTGATTTTGCTGTGGAGGTGGAGTAGAATGAAAATAGAGTCTGGTGGTGTTTGTTTTTTGATGGGGGATGTTGCTGCTGGTGTTGGTGCTATTCTTGCTGGTTGTGATTTTTTCGCCGGTTATCCTATCACTCCAGCGAGTGAGATCATGGAGTTTATGGC
>Ga0190363_1000860_pt1 | contig 18106 bp, 19 predicted proteins | sample 48721867_MG_FD_161272 | JGI IMG/M metagenome (GOLD analysis project Ga0190363, IMG submission 161272) | Hydrothermal vent microbial mat bacterial communities from Southern Trench, Guaymas Basin, Mexico - 4872-18-6-7_MG | ecosystem: Environmental > Aquatic > Marine > Hydrothermal vents >... | reverse complement strand
AGGGTGTCACACCTGTTATTCAATTAACTGGTGGTGAGCCTACATTAAGAGAGGATATTGTTGAGATTGTTAAGCTACTTAAAAGTTTAGGTGTTAGGCATATACAGCTAAACACTCATGGCATTAAATTCGCTTCACTCTACTTGTTTAGGGGTGAGAATGAGGCTGTAGCCTACGCTAAACAGCTAAGAGAAGCAGGTGTGAATACTGTCTATATGAGTTTCGATGGGGTAAGCCCTAAGGCTAATGTTAAGAATCATTGGGAGATCCCATTTATTTTTGAGGTGTTTAGGAAGGCTGGAATGACGAGCGTTGTTTTAGTACCTACAGTAATTAAGGGTATGAATACTCACGAACTAGGCGATATACTTAGGTTTGCGGCCTTGAACATGGATATCGTTAGATCAGTTAACTTCCAGCCAGTATCATTAACAGGCATGATTAAGCGTGCTGATAGAGAGAAGCTCAGAGTTACAATAGCTGATGTAACTAGAGCTATAGAGGAACAAACTAAGGGTCAAATAAAGATGAGTGATTGGTATCCTGTACCTGCCTCAATGCCTATATCGATGTTCATAGAGGCTCTAGCAGGGAAATTTAAGTTTGAAATGGCTAATCACCCAGAGTGTGGAGTAGGTACTTATGTATACGTCAGAAAGAGCGATACAGAGGAGATAGAATTTATACCTATAAACAGAATGATAGATGTTGAGGGATTCCTAGACTATCTTTACGAGAAATCAGAGGAGCTACAGAGAAAGGGTAGGAAGATGCTAATAGGTGCTAAGGTACTACTAAACCTCATAACTAAGTTCATTAAATGGGAAGGTGTACCTAGCGAACTTAAAAAGACACTACCTAAGATACTATTTGACATATTTACCAAGCAATCCTATGAAGCTCTAGGAGTATGGCATTACAAATTCTTATTCATAGGTATGATGCACTTCATGGATCTTTATAACTATGATGTAGAGAGGGTAATGAGATGTAACATACATTACTTGATGCCCGATGGTAGAATAATACCATTCTGTACATTTAACGTACTTAATGAAGTGTATAGAGATTATGTCCAAAAGAAATACATGTTTACATTAGATGAATGGATTAAGATGAAAGGTAAGGAGAGTATAGGTAAGGCTGCAAAATATAGAAGGAGTAAAGAGTTACTTAAGAAAATGATGACCCACCCACTCTACATAAAGACTTACAAACCATTCCTACATAGATGGGCTAAGTATTATCCATGGCTCAAAGATTACGCTTAACCTATTTTTTGCAGGTATTCGTGATATATAGAATTTAATTCTCTAGCCCATACAAAGATATTCTCGGGATTGTGAGGATAGTTATTATAGTGCTTCTTTATTCTCTCCATAAACTTAGCTACAATTCTAAGCTTAATGAGTAGTGTTGGTCTTCGTAAGCCTGCGAGTAGTCTCATAGCTTTTTCAACAACACTTAGCTCTAAGTCACCTTTTAGTGATAGTACGTTAAGGTCTTCCTCCTTGATTAATTTACTCTTCATGCCATACTCTAAATCATCGTTACTTAGTCTTTGGAGGAATATTCTGAAGATATCAAGAACACCTTGCTTTATACCATACATTTTCAGGTAACATATGTTAACATCCCATAGGCTGTTATTACTTAACTCTCCGTGGTTTAATCCATTAATTATGGCATTAGCTAAGCAGTATGATGATATCATTGCTGAACCTTTCCCACCTCCGTGAATAGGATTAACAGCGTAAGCTGCATCACCTACGACACCAATCCCGTTCCATATGAGAGATAAAACAGGTCTACGAGTAGGTACTGCTGCACCACCTGCTTCAATAACCTTACTCCCCCTAAATTCAGGTCTCGTTAATACGTACCTATACAAGAGATCTTTAGGGTGAGGATAACCCATACCTCCCTGTACGCCTAATCCAACATTAACCTTGTTCGGCATCATGGAGTAAGGGAAAAACCACCAATACCCTCCTGGTGCAACATCCTTGTTTATGTAAATCCTGTGAATATTAGGCTCATCTATTTCCTTGCTAAGAATTCTTACTTCTCTATAAGCTATATTCATGTCTTTAGGGTCTATATCATCCCTTATGGGCCATTCCTTAGGTAAATGTCTAACTATAGCCCTAGCGAGACCTGTTGCATCAACAACAAATGATGCTTTAGCCTCCCATACTCCTCTATCTCTGCTCCATAATTTAATACCGACAACTCTATGATTCTTGATTGCAGGTTCTAGACCGTAGGTTAAGCTTAAATACTCAACTCCATTATTAATAGCCTTATTAATAAACCTTTTAGTTAATGCTACCCTATTGATTTGAAAACCATCACCTAAAACCCTATACTTAATATCCTCCATAGGTGAGTATATATCTATACCTTTAACGATACCCTCTAATTCTTCACCTTTAGGATAATCTATATCTAACTCATCAAAATGATGTTTACCTAATGCGTCACCGCAGGGTTTATCACCTACTCTTTCGGGAGGTTTCATATCTACTAGTAATGTCCTTACATTCCTTAATGAGAGGAAATATGCAAGTGAAGCACCTGCTATACCTGCACCGACTATGATTACATCATATTTGTTCAGTATTAATCACCACTTAAACCTATTGAAGCTTAGAAGTTAAATACTTCATCCCTAAATCACTTTTATGGGTCTATCTCCGTGGAGGAGATGGTCTTTGTCATAAGACCTAAGGATGATTATACTTCACTATGTGAGAACGTTAAGAGGAAGTACTTTGAATACTTAAGTAAGGGTGTGAAGAGATTTAAATTCTTAATAGTTAGTAAGGAGCCGTTATATAAGTGGATAGAAAGTGTTCGATGCGTTTTAGAGGTAAACATATCTGCAACCATCATAGTTAAGCAGGTAAATCCTGATGAGCTTAATAAAATCGTAACAAGTACTGAAAATGTTATTGAGATAACATAGTAATGACCAGCAATACGGGTCCCCGTCGCTCCACCTACATCATTAGTCAGAGAGTGTCGTCAGGTCATCCCCTAACGCTATACCTCTACAGACCTTTAAAATGCTGAGTGGTGTCTCCAATGCTATGTGAGATTTGTGGAAAACGTGAAGCTATAAGTAAGTGTAGGATATGCGGTCGATGGGTTTGCAGTAAACACATATCTAATGGTATCTGCGTTGTATGCAGGGATCTCATGTGTAACGTATGTCATAAGAAGTTATCTGTCGGTAGTTGCCTTATATGTGGGAAGCTCATATGTAGAACATGTTCAATAGAGTTACAGCCAGGCATCAGATTGTGTATAAAGTGTTATGAAAACCTCGACCAAATACTTAGTAAGTATCCTAGACTTACCTACATTAAGAGGTACTTGAGGAGTAAGGTAAAAATAAAATAAACCCCAACATTCAGAGAATATAGGGTCAACGATGAGTTTCGAGGAAGCTATTAATAACGTAAATAAACTCCTTGAAAAACTAAGTGATGTAAGAAAAGAAGCACTCCAGAAATTACCTGTTGTTAAGTCAGCAGCATTCAACATATTATTTGACGTTGCTAATAGGGCATTAAAGGTACTAAATACGGTAAATGAGATAGAAAAGAAAGCGGAATTGAGTAGAGGATTTAAGAGAATATGTGGCAATTGGATTTTAATGAAGGAGGAGGATAGATTAAGTATTAAGAAATTAAAGCCGTTGAGAATTCTAACTTATGTACAAAATGAAGGTAAGGTCTTAATAACTAACGGTGAAGTGAGTCTAGAACTCTCTCCTTCATCAATTAAGTTAGGACTACGTGGTAGAAATATAGTAATTAGTGACATATCATTAGATAGTATATCGGAAAATACAGATTTAATAAAGTCATTAGGTAGGTATCTCTTTGAACTTGTAGATACATTAGCTGACACACTAAATAGGTGTTTAAAGAGCTTAGGGATGCTATGAAGCTATTAATTATAGTGACCAGTAAAATAGTTTACCCTCACTATATAACCATAGATACTTTCCATGACTTTTAAAATGAGGTCTTACATATGACTTTATTAATGAAATGACCTTCTTCATGCTTATGTCATTTTTGAAGACGTAAGAATCATATTTATGTATTTCACATTTACAGTCTATATAAACCTGTTGTTTAGGTATCTTACAACCTATAATTACATCATCTTTTAAGAAACATTGAACTGGTCTAATACTCTTTAATGGTATGTAAACTCCTCTAACAAACTCTATGTAAGAGTAGTTACTACCATACGGTCCTTCATTAATTAAGGCTAAACCACTTAATGTAGGATCCACATTATCCACTTCACCTATGATTAATGATTTCCTTAGTATAGTCTTTAATAGGTAATCATCACTTATTAATTGCTTCATAAGGTTAACATAGCAAGTGGATGGTACTACTATACCTACGACATCACTCGCAAGGTTTAACTTTATTATGTGTAATTTACATATACAACTCATTTTATTCCTCTAAAAATAATATAGACACTAATGATAATATATTAGTTCCTTTCGCTAATCATTAAATCGATGAAGTATGAGAGCAGTGGTTTATAGTTCTCTCGACCCTGCAGGTAAAGGTATAGCAAGTGAAATACTTAAATCAATCACATGTAAAGCCATTAACATTCCTAAGTCTAAGTTCTCTTGCGTTAATGAGGAATTAAACATCATTTTGGCTGAATTTACTGAGGATGTACTATATCTTGACTTTCTTGATGAGGTATTCGGTATAGCAGGCATTAAAGTAAATTATTATATCATCCTATCTAGACACTCAGCTACATCTGGAATTAAATCGTTAACTGTTCATCATACGGGTAACTTCACCGATAAAGCATTGTATGGTGGTAGGCCCTATGAACTAGGTATAGCCAATCCTCCACTTGCATATGAGTTATTAAGACAGTTAGTTAAGGTTAGCAGTAAGTATGGTCTAAATGATTTTGAAGTTACATATGAAGTCACGCATCATGGTCCAACGAATTTAGGAAAGCCTGTAACATTTATAGAAATAGGATCCAGGGAGAGGGAGTGGGTTCTTAAGGAAGCTCATAAAGTAGTGTGTGAGACCGTTCTAAATACCTTAAGTAAAGATTTACCTAAGTGTATACCATCATTTGGTGTAGGTGGTCCTCATTATGCTAAGATATTTAGTGAAAGAGCCTTAAATTATACCGAGTGTTACGGCCATATAATGCCTCGCTATATTATAAGAGAAATCGGTAATAATACTGAATTATTGATTAAGTTATTTAAGAGTGCTATCAGTAGATCCATACCAAGTATTAAAGCCATTGTAGTACTTAAGAAGGTTAGAAGAGGCATTAAAGACATCCTAAGAAGGATAAGCTATGAGGAAGGGCTTGAGTATAAAGTCGTTTAATGCATAAATTTTTAAGCCCTATTCATAGATGTGCTTGAGGGTATTAATGAAGGTAGTCATTAAGTTAACAGGTAAGGTTTTTAGTGAAGAATACGTGACGACATTAAAGGTAATTGCTGATACAGTAAAGTTCATGTACAGAAAGGGTGATAGAGTCGTAGTAATTGCTGGTGGTGGTAAATTAGCTAGGGAATATATTTCATTAGGTAGGAAATTAGGACTTAATAATTCTAGACTCGATGTTATAGGCATAGAAGCCTCAAGAATTAATGCTTTAATTCTAGCCTCATTGTTAGGTGATGAGTGTTATACCCCAATACCTAGGAATATCGATGAATTCATGAGGGCTTGGTCAAGTAATAAGATTGTAGTTTTAGGGGGTTTACAACCAGCTCAATCAACTAATGCTGTTGCAGCGATAATAGCTGAATTGATATCAGCTGATATGTTAATAAATGCTACAGTAGTTGATGGAGTATACGATAAGGATCCCTTAAAATATAGTGATGCTAAATTACTAAGTGAGGTTAGTACTAAGGAATTAGAGAAGATATTAAGTCAAGAATTCCTACCTGGTCACTACGAACTCATAGATCCTTTAGCATTAAATATAATTAAGAGGTCGAGAATTAATGTAGTATTCATTAATGCGTTCAAGCCTGAGAATATAATAAGGGTACTAAAAGGTGAGAAAGTAGGTACGCGAATTAAATGGTAACGTCTAAGCTTACTTATCCATACATTAATAAGCCTCCACATATATTCAGTGAACGGTGCGGGGGTGCCCGAGCCAGGTCAAAGGGGGCGGGCTCAAGACCTTCCAGCTTGGGTAAGAGACCCGCTGGCGTAGGCCTGCGTGGGTTCAAATCCCACCCCCCGCACCACAAATAATAGGTGGTGATTACACCCTGGCAATTATCAGGTCATTAACATTAAACGTTAGTGAAGTGTCTAAGGCTAAGCAATTAATAGGTATCATGAGGAAACTCGCTAATAGGGAAGACATTAAGGTATGGACTTGGAGACTAACATTCCCCAATAATATCAAATGGGATGATGTGAAAGAATTCTGCAATAGAGTTGATGTACTAATCAATGCTTATCACGCTAATCTACCTGAAATTTCTGTAGATGACTTAAGCACGTACTTAAATACATGCAGAAACTCATATGCAGCATTACTACTTAAACCTCAATTAGTTAATGATGTAAGTAAGGTTGCTTCAATAATTTATAGATTATGGGAACTCGTTGGTGAAGAAGGTATGTGTAGAGTTGGTATATCGTTTGGTGACTACATAGATACACCCTACTACCCGCTCTCAACGATGTTCAATGAAGGTGTATCAGCCTCATTAAGGTATGTAGATATCCTTATGATGACTGAACCTAAATCTTGGTTAAGTAAAGTCTCAAGTTACGTAAGAATACTCAATAAGAAATTAAACAATCTATGTGATAGTGTATCAATTAGGTTTTTAGGGTTTGACCTATCATTATCTCCATGGCTTACTAATGACGAGAGCATAGTTAGACTTATTGAGAGATATTATTTATCTGGCAGAAAGTTTCCATCGATAGGTACAGCATCAGCCATAAACAGTCTCAATAACTTCATATTAAACCTTGTAAAAGCAAGTGGAGTAAGAGCCTTAGGTTTTAATGAGGTAATGCTGCCATTAGCTGAAGACGAGGTCTTGAAGGAGAGAGTTTATGAGGGGAATGTTAGGCTGCATGACTTAATAAACTTGAGTACGTACTGCATCGCAGGCTTAGATATGGTTGCAATTCCAGCATCGAAAGAAATTATAGGAAGTATAATTAAGGACTTAATTACGGTCTATAAAGTGAAAGGTAAGGTCATAGGTATGAGAATAATACCGACAACATCAAACTACGAGATTAAACTTGCAGGTTTCGGTAAAGTGCCAATAGTGAAGAGTTAGGGCTACATTGTGGGGTTACCCCCTCACACTCATAATACGAGGGTGATATTAATACCTGTATTATTGCGGTAATATTTGATGTACCCCCTCCAATGCATTACACACCCTTCTGTAATATGAAACTAACCTTTATTACTAAGAACATCGTTTAGTTTACGGGATAGTTAATGATTATTCTAGACGTTAGTAGCAAGCGTACTAAAACATTGACACTAAGGGTTGATTCAGACTTAAATCAATTAATTGAGAAGGCTGTTAAAGCTTTTGGTTACAAATCAAAGAGTGACTATATTAGAGAGGCTGTTCTTGAGTTTTTAGCCGAACTTGAACGTAGAAAAGAGATAAGCATAAGTGATGAGGTTAAAGAGGAGATTGATAAGGTGAGTTCTATAATCTACGTTTAGTCAGTAATATTCATAACTCAACTTTTTAAATTCTTACTTGGGTGATTTAACTGATAGTAGGATGTATTAACGTTATTTCACTTAAGTGTAGCAAGTGCGGATTCTCAGCAGATCTAAGCGCTATTAATTCATTCTTCTGCCCTAAGTGTGGCTCATTCTATGACTTAATACTTGATGTTAAATCCGTAAAAGGTATTGTTAATGATTTAAGTGAGTTAAAATCATTAAGTCCGTGTATTAAAAGAAGCGTTGTACTTGGTGAAGGCAGAACCCCGCTTATTAATTTTCATGGTAACCTGTACTTAAAGCTTGAGAACTTGAATCCAACAGGCTCATTTAAGGATAGAGGTGCAGCTTTAGCCCTATCCTGGGTTAAGAACGTAGATAGGTTCAAAACGGTTATTGAAGATTCCTCAGGTAATGCAGGTATAGCTGTTTCAGCTTACAGCGCTAGTGCCGGCTTGAAGGCTAGGATATATGTACCTTCAACTATTCCTGAAGGTAAGTACTTAATGCTTAGAGCATTCGGTGCTGAAGTTATTAAAGCTGGTACCAGGAATGATGCTCATAGGAAAGCTACCAGTGATAAAGAGGGCTTATATGTTGGCCATGTTATTAATCCACTATTCATTGAGGGTATGAAGGACATAGCTTTAGAGATAGTTAAGGACTTAAGAAGTGTCCCTGACACCATATTAGCACCAGTTGCTAGTGGTACGTTAATACTTGCTCTATGGAAGGGATTTAACGAGTTAAGAGAGCTTAGTTTAATAGATAAGATTCCTAGGCTTATCTCCGTTCAAGCATGCGGATACTCAACACTTAAAGATATGGTTAAGACTTACTTCATTGAATGCGACCATCCATCAGAGTTAGCAGACGCTTTAAGATTAACGATAGTACCTAGAATTAACCAGATAGCTAATGCTGTTAAGGGTAGTAATGGTTTTAATATGGTCGTAGGTGATAAAGCGCTAATTAAGGCACTTAAGGAACTGTGGGTAAGGGGTATAACAGCTGAACCAAGTAGTGCAGCAACTTATGCAGCATATAGGTATGCTGTGAAGGAAGGTATTGACTTAGGTAACTTAGTAGTGGTTATAATAACAGGTTCAGGATTAAAGTATGTTAAGGACATAGGAAGACTCATAGCAACATAATTGAGCTTTTAAACTCAATTATTAATTATAGTCATGAAGGGGCCGTAGTTTAGCTTGGTAGAATGCGGGGCTCGGGTCCTAAAGCGAGAATCCCCGTGGTCCGGGGTTCAAATCCCCGCGGCCCCACCAAATAATTCTTATATGAGTTCTGATGTGGTTCTACTTAGTGGTGGTTGTCTTACCTCAAGGTGAGCCTAATAAGCTCTATCCTTAACCTACCCATAGATACCTTAGAGCAATTACATAGGATGGCTAAAATTACTTACTGTTAAATAGTTCACAGCATCTTTACTGAATTCTGAATTAAGATATTAATTGTTAAACAGTAAAGATATCTTTGGGGCAACTTTCATGTCCCATTGGCACCTCTACAACCCCGTCGTTAGGCAGACTATTCAATCTATGTGCTCCCCCGAAAGCAGGAGGGTTCTGTCTACGTTCGTTGCGCCGAGGATATTTGTGGGGTATGCAGCTACCCAGGCGTTTGCTTCGAGTGTGGCTCCATTACTTAAGCACCGTAGGGTATTCATAGTCACTGATCCCAACATTAAGGCCTTGGCGCTTGGTGTTGAGGAGATCCTTCGGTCACTAAACTTCACCACTAGGGTTTGGGATAAGGTAGTTCCTGAACCACCTACATCCAGTCTTAAGCCGTGTGCTGAAGCTATGGAGGAGTTCGGTACCGACTTGATAGTTGCTGTTGGTGGCGGCAGCGTCATAGATACTGCTAAGGTTGCTTGGGTACTCTATGAGAGGCCTGACGTGGACTTTAGGTTGATTGATCCCCTGAAGCCTTTAGGGCTTAGGAGGAAGGCTCTCCTAGCAGCAATACCTACGACAAGCGGTACAGGCTCTGAAGCTACGTCAGCTGCAGTAATTACTGATGAGTCATTCAAGCCTCCTAGGAAGTTTGCTGTAACGCATCCTGAGCTAGTACCTGACTTCGCAGTTATCGACCCGAAATTCGTTGTTGGGATGCCTAAAAAGCTCACACTAGGTACCGCACTGGATGCTCTAGCTCACGCCGTAGATTGCTACCTCACACACTCATCCTTTGAATTAACTGACGCCCTAGCTGTGAAGGCCATTAAGATCATCCTACACTGGCTCCCTAGAGTACTTGAACACCCTGACGATGTAGAGGCTAGGCTTAGGATGCACCTAGCAGCTACCTTAGCCGGACTAGCATTTAGTAATGGAGGTATAGGGCTTACTCACAGCTTAGGTCACGCGCTGGGTAAAGTATTCGGTATTCACCACGGCTACGCTGTAGGAGTATTCATACCTTACATCACTAAGTTCTACTCTAAGGTCTCGGATAAGTACCTAGAGCTGGCTGAGGAACTAGGACTAGACGTGCATGACCGCAGCTCCGCGCTGAGTCACTTAATAGGCACATTCACCACATTCTTCAAGGAGGTTGGCGCGCCGCTAACACTCAAGGAGCTAGGTATTAGTGAAGAAGCACTAAAGAGTAAGCTGGATGTTCTCGCTGAGTATGCGTTTGAGGATCCATGTACGCTGTACTCACCTAGGCCCATATCTATAGAGGAAATCAAACAGCTGTTCCTTGACGCCATGTACAGTAGGTTAGGTGATTGAGATGATTGGGGGATTTCACGGAAAGGTACTTAAGATAAACTTAAGTACTGGGTCGGTAGGTACGATTGAGTTAAGTGATGACGTACTGAAGGCATTCGTAGGTGGTACTGGACTAGCTGCTGCTCTGCTCTATGATCACTTAACTAAGGATCTAGACCCACTATCACCCGATGCTCCGTTACTATTTATAACAGGACCATTCACAGCCAGTAAGGTTCCTTCATCAAGTAGATATGCAATTACTGGTAAGTCACCGTTAACAGGTATTTGGGGAGAATCAACGTCAGGCGGGCACTTTCCGGTAGCCCTCAAGCTAACAGGTTTCGATGGAATACTGATCACTGGTAGGTCTCCAAAACCCGTCTATATTTGGGTCAATGATGGGGAGGTCATGATTAAGGAAGCTTCAGACATCTGGGGCCTTACCACCTATGAGACGCAGACTGCTATTAGAGAGGAGCTCGGCAAGGACGTTAAGGTGGCTTGTATAGGTCCTGCAGGCGAGAACTTAGTTAAGTATGCCTCAGTAATTAATGATGAAGGTAGGGCAGCTGGTAGGTGTGGCTTCGGTGCCGTCATGGGTGCAAAGAACCTCAAGGCAATAGTTGTCTCAGGAAGTAAGGAGCCACCTATAACTGACCCAGGCAAGGTAGCTGAGTTGGTTTCCAAAGCCTTAAAGGAAATTGAATCAAGCCCGCTCACGCATTCTTTGAGGATTTATGGTACAGCGGGCTACATAACCACTGGAATGTCATTCGGTGACGTACCGGCTAAATATTTCCAGGATTCAATATTTCCTGCCTATAAGATAAGTGGTTTAGCACTACGGGAGAGATACTACATAAGACCTCTAGCGTGTACTGGCTGCCCAATAGCGTGTGGTAAGATAATATATTTCGGTAAGTACGGCATAGAGAAGGTCGATACCCTAGAGTATGAGTCACAGACAGCTCTCGGCCCCTTATGCGGTATTGACGATCTCGATATGATACTTTACCTCAATTATTTATGTAATGCATATGGTCTAGACACTATATCTACTGGTGTAACAATTGCCTTCGCTATGTACCTTTACGAACGTGGTATATTAACTAAGGAGAAGCTAGGAGGCTTAACACTAAGATGGGGCAACGGCAGTGTCGTGGTAGAGCTACTACATAGGATAATTAGGAGAGAAGGTATAGGTGCTATATTAGCTGAAGGTACTAGAGTTGCTGCTAAAAGGTTAGGTGTAAACCCTGAAGAAGCAGCTAATGTGAAGGGCCTCGAGATACCCATGCATGACCCGAGAGCGTTCACCCTTCAAGCGCTGACGTACGCAACAAGCTCTAGGGGTGCGTGCCACATGAGGCCTGACTACTACTTAATTGATGAAGGGCTTGAGCTCTCAGAGCTAGGTATTAAGCCCTCGCCTAGGTTCGCTTCAATCCCTGAGAAGGTGAAAGCATTCATTAAGTTCCAGAATGTTAGGGAGGTCTACGACTCCTTAATCCTTTGTAAGTTCTCACCAATATCGCTAACCACCGTAGCTGCTTTCTACACAGCGATAACAGGCATTAGGGTAGAGCCTAAGGACCTCAACACATTCGGCGAGAGGATATACATGATTAAGAGGTGCATCAACGTAAGGCTAGGCATGAGAAGGGAGGACGAGAAGTTACCTAAGATAGTCCTGAAGCCTATACCGAGAGGGGGTGCTGCAGGAAACATACCTAACGTCGAGGAGCTCCTCAGGCAGTACTACAGCATAAGGAAGATAGACCCAGAAACAGGTAAGCCGCTGAAAGAGAAGCTCGAGGAGCTAGGGCTCACGAGGCAAGCTAGCGACCTATGGGAGTAGCTCACTTAAACATGAGGCTAACATAAAAAGATTAATAAGTAAATTTTCCCTCAGTTTAATAAAGATAAATACTCCATTCCTTACGTAATACATTATTCACAAATACGTTCCTAGTAGCATACATATGGTGTGCCACGTGGGTAGTGTCACTACTAGCGTTAGGATTCCCCGTGGTCCGGGGTTCAAATCCCCGCGGTTCACTTTCATCCTCTAAGATAACAACATCAAACTTGTAGACTCTTTCTTTTTCATGTATAATCACTCTGAGATTAATAGGAGCATTCATTAAATATAAGCTCTAAGAATTAAGCTAATTATATCATGGAAGATTACTCAATCATAATACCTCAAGTACTGGGTAGTATATGAGGTGGTAACTAATTGTTGGGAAGCCATTAAATCTCGGTCTTGACTTAAAGAGGATGTCGGAGGCAATCTTTGAGGGTGAAGTTATTGAGCTATCTAAAAAGTCCATTTCTGTTATCATGGTTAATCCTCCTCGGCATAAATTATTGTGAATTTGCGTCTTTCAGCAATTATTCTTTCTTCTGGTTCTAGTTGGAATAAATATTTATTAAAACACTTTATCGAGTATGGAAGCTCTGTGGTCGTGGGGTATCAGATATAAAGAATGCTATAGCAGCGACTATCTATGCTATTAAGATTGTTGAAGGACTTTCTGAGAAGCTAGACTTAGATCTTTATGGTGAGGTGACTATCTCCATCATGCCAGGTGAAGAAACTAGTGGTCTTGCTTGTGCTGGGTAATTAGTTGAGAAGGGAATTATTTAGAATGTTAACTACACGATCATGCCTGAACCAACGTCTTTAACTTACATATGGCATGCTCATAAGGGCTGTCTATGATACAAGGTAAGAGTTAGAGGTAAGCAGGCACAGGCACCAAACGAATATATCGAGCTAGACAAACTCTTTAAATGAATGAAAGCTCTAATCATATTTCTTATATGTGTTCTTAAAGGTGAATAGCTATGGTTAGAGTATGTATACTGGTCGATGAGGGTGTTAAAGGGCTTGATTTTGTAGGTGTTTACGAGGTTTTAGCTTATGCTTGAAGGTCTCTGAATATTGTATAGATGTTGAGATCGTCACGTTTTATAAGAAGGATATAGTTAAGTGTAGAAATGGACTTATTATAGTTCCTCATAGAGTTACTGAAGATTTTGATGAATGTGAAGTCCTTATGGTTCCTGGTGGTAGAGACTTTGTCATTAATGCTATGAATGATCAGTAACTCCTCAGTGCTATTAGAAAGCTTCATGGTCAGGAAAGGTTAGTTGCGTCGGTCTGTACAGGTTCTCTAATTCTAGTTAAGGCTGGAGTATTGAAGGGAAAGAAAGCTACAACTCATCATCTTAAGGATGGTTATGCCTCGAGAATTGGGGGCTATACCTACCCATCAATGAGTTGTTGTGAAAGGTAATATTATTACAGCTGCAGGAATTCCTGCCTCCATAGATTTAGGATTAAAGCTTATTGAAATTCTACTAGGTAGGGAGCTAAGTCTTCGTGTTGCTGAATATATTAAGTATGAATATTAGTTAGCCTAACGAGCTTCATTATTTAGAAGTTAAAGCCTGAGTCCTTAATACTTAGTCAACGTAACTTCATGAATGATCTAGATCGCATATTTATCTACTTAACTCGTAATGTGTAATAGGGGCCTAATAACTTTGAGGAAGGCGCTACACTATAGCACCCCATGGCTTGCACTCATCATAGGTATTGTAGCAGGTCAGCTCCTAGGTCTTAATTATGGTAATGTAGTGCTGAATATCGTTGGATGGACATTATTTATACTTGGTTTTTACATTCATTATCTTAGTCATAGGGAGCATCCTAAAGCACACTCCGACATTAAGGACATAAACTATGTAGCTACTCACGGAGTGTATGCATGGGTAAGACATCTAGGCTACTTAGGCCTTATGCTGGCTTTCCTCGGTTTAGCCCTAGCTTTCGGAAGCATACCTGCCCTTATCATAGCATTAGCTTTAACATCGCATCATTATTATCTAGCCATTAATAAGGAGAAAGATATGCTTAAGAAATTTGGAAAGCTATACGCTGAATACTTGAAACATGTTCCAGATAGGTTCATACCAATTAGAAAAATTATTAAAGCTTTAAGACATAAACGTTGACTTTAATCATGGAGACATTACTAGAGAGCTTAACAAATATTTAACGGTGTGTTATCACTATTTCCTATATCTAACTTACCAAGAATGTATGGCAATACTCTATCTCTTTACTATCTATCCAAGAAAAGGACTTTTCCATTTACTGTAATTTAAATCAAATAGTAATTTCTAGACTCACCATAGAGGTGGGGTGAAAGTACACATAATTTAATGTAGGGCGTAAATGAGGTAATACCTTAGTATAAGAACCTCTAAAGTTTGGTTTATTGAATACTTTCACACTACTCACTCTCTAGGGTAGTAGATTTCAGAACGCTTTAAATAGTAGGGAAAGCAATGATGCATGGGATAATTGATGAGAGTAGTTACATTTAAGATGGATGAAAGATTACTTGAAGAGCTCGATAAATACGCCATGAGGAATGGCATGACTAGATCGGATGCTATAAGAAAGGCAATAATGGAACTCTTAAAGAATGCTGGTCCAAGACAATACTTTAAGTACAGAATTAGGAGAGTCGTCATAGCTTAGATTGAGTGACATAATTAAAATGTAATAGAGTATTATTAGATCTTAATGTTAGTCATTCATATTTAAAATTTACCACGAATTCAAAGTGTACGTCAGCCGGGGATTCTTCAATCATTGCATTTGCTCAGTAGCGACGGCGTTCTTCATCCATAAATAATTTAGTTAAATTAATTAAAAATTCAGTACGTTTTTCTATGTCTCTTCAGGAAAAAGAGTTACTTTTTACACTTACTTAATATTCTCTCAACACCTTTTCTTATTCTCTTAGTACCTTCCTCTATCACCTCGAAACTAGTGGCGAAACTCAATCTAATGAATTCCTTACCTGCCTTGTCTGGAAATGCTGTGCCTGGTAATGTGACTACGTACTCATTGTATAGTATGTCTTCAACAAATTCTTCAACGCTCATTCCCGTCTCATCAAGTATCTTCTTAACCCTTGGGAATACGTAGAAAGCCCCTTTACTAGGCCATACTTCAAATCCCGGTATTTCCCTGAGTCTCTTAACGATTAAGTCTCTTCTCTTCCTAAACAACTCTATCATAGACTTGACAGGCTCCCATGGTCCTTTTAACGCTTTAATTGCAGCTTTCTGTGCAAATGATGTTGGGCATGACCATACGTTAACAGCTAATCTAGTTAGTTTAGAGGCTACATCCTCACGAACTACCAGATATCCTAATCGCCAACCAGTCATTGAGAATGTTTTTGAGAAGCCATTAATGTAGAGTATGTAATCTCTCCATTCAGGGAATGTCATGAATGACTTGAACTCAGCTTCATATATGAAGTTATCATATATTTCATCAACTAACACTAAAATATTATATTCTTTAGCAATATTCATTATTTCATTAACTTCCTTAGGAGTAAATAGTGCACCCGTCGGATTATGAGGGTTATTTATTACTATCATTTTTGTTTTACTACTTACATAATTTCTGATAGCGTCAATATCTAAAGCAAAGCCCCTATCAGGGCCTAACCATTTAAGTGGTATAAATTTAACCTTAGCTCCGATAAATTTAGCTACTTCAGGATATGCTGGATATGATGGCTCAGGAACTATTATTTCATCACCGGGTGATAGGTAAGCAGATATTGCTAGGAATATAGCACCTTTAGCACCTGGAGTAACTATGACTTCACTTGGTTTAACGTCACTACCATACCTTTCATTAAGGTATTCAGCTATAGCCTCCCTTAGCTCACTTATACCTGGGGTTTCTGTATAACCTGTGAACTTCTGATTGAGAGCTTCCTTAGCTGCTTCAATAATGTGGTCAAACGTTGGTATATCGGGCTGACCCACACCGAAACTTATTACGTTAAACCCTTTACTCTGTAACTCCTTAGCTTTAGCAATATATATGAATGCCTGTTCACCAAGTAATGAGGGTATTATTGATCGATAATTAAGTGTTGGTGAAGCACCTGACGATTCACATCACCCTCAGAAACTTTGAGGGTGCCTTTAAATGCCTTATCTAATCTATACCTTATTAACACTATTAAGTTATTATCTAAGGACCATAGATATAGCTCTTCTAACATCCGGAGGTAACGACATGTAATCAACTTTAACGTCCTTAATTTCCCTAAACTGCTCTAACTCAAGTAAGTTCCACTCCTTCTCTTCTTCACCTTTCTTATACTTACCATTAAATGTCATGTGCAAAGCTACAAAGGCTTTGCCATCGGGAGTTCTTAGCACTTCAACTATGAATTCCCTACCACCCTTGCCTACGTAATATACCGCATCTCTACCTGCCTTAAGCATCTACTACACCCTAATGACGTTTAGATAGGGCCTATTAAAAACCATAATGAAACAGCAATAACCAGTAATGTTTTATTACGGCTTAGGTGAGGTCTTCCCCATTAGTATGCTATCTAAGACTTTCTGAGGTATGTCGTAAACTATTTTAGCTACCTTAGCGACATATTCATCAGAAGGTGTTGATTTAGGTACTCCAGTCTCTAGAGATATTAATTGCTTCACTATTTCCTTATCAATTCTATTTTTTATTGAACCTAAAGCTATGTCCTCAGCTATTTTTATGGCAATAAAGAATTTAGTAAATCTTCTAATGGTGTCTTCATGTTCAGGAAATACATCATAAAATCTTCTAATGGTGTTAATAACGAATTTATGATTCTCAAAATTCAGGTAGTAGAGAGTTACAGCAAATCTAAGTATCTTTGCTATTATTGACCCATCAATGCTTCCATTAAATAGTTCTAGAATGTGACCTCTAATGTGTTTTTTATCTTTGTTAGAGTTAAGAATGTTTACAGCTATCTCATACTTCATTTCCTCAGTAAATACCTTACTAAAGACGTCCGGATAGTCTTCCTTTATGCCTAAACCCTTACTAGCTATTATGTATAGACTAATTAATTCCTTCTCATATATATCATCAGGTTTTGATGCTCCTCTAAATGGTTCAATACCCTCAGACTCAAGTCTATCCTTAATTAACTTAATAGCTAATTCCCTACTAGGGTTCTCACTAAGTACTAATTCGCTTATCACATCAACGTATGCTTTAATTCTTCTTCTCTTTAAATTCACATTCTCACCTAATTAGGGAGCATACATGTTATCCAATTACCATTTCATGATACCCGATACTCTATTCTAAACTACTACTTCTGCTAGTACTGAAACTTTTATAGATTATGGAATAATTACGATAACATGATCAGAAAAATCGAGATTAAATATGATAACATTTCTCTTAATCATAATTAATGCGTTACTTACTATCATTAATGCACCTACCGGTATTTCCGTATACCTTAGCCTATGAGATATACATAACGACTTACCCCTATTATGTATGGTATACTCACTTAATGGTAACTTAATGATGTCAACAGTAAATATTGAGGGAGTTCTGTAATCCGTGGTAACAACTTTGAGTATAGCTTTAGGTACTCTCAGTACATAATCATATGGACCCAAATAATTGTTTAATCTTGAACAATTAATTATGCGTAATGTGTAGCGATAGCCCTTATAAATACCTTGAAGGACCTTATGAG
>Ga0190363_1000858_pt1 | contig 18112 bp, 20 predicted proteins | sample 48721867_MG_FD_161272 | JGI IMG/M metagenome (GOLD analysis project Ga0190363, IMG submission 161272) | Hydrothermal vent microbial mat bacterial communities from Southern Trench, Guaymas Basin, Mexico - 4872-18-6-7_MG | ecosystem: Environmental > Aquatic > Marine > Hydrothermal vents >... | reverse complement strand
ACCCTTCAGGAACATCTCCTAAAGCAATTCTTTGTGCTAATCCTTCCACAATCGCTGTCTTTCCCACTCCTGGTTCACCAATTAATACAGGATTATTTTTTGTGCGGCGAGATAAAACCTGAATTACTCTTCTTATCTCCTCATCCCTTCCAATTACCGGATCAAGTTTCCCTTTTTTGGCTAATTCTGTCAAATCTCTACCGAATCTTTCCAAAGCTTTATAAGTTGACTCTGCCTCATAGGAAGTAGCTTTCTGTGCTCCTCTTATCTCTTTTATTACTTTCACCAGATCATCCAAAGTATAACCTTGTTTACTTAAATATTTGAATAAAAGCCCTTCTCTTTCTTTAGCAATACCATAAAGAAGATGCTCACTACTTATGAAAGTATCCGCCAAACTTTTAAGAAAATCTTGAGCATGATTTATAACTTCGGTTAATCTTGAAGAAGCATATACACCCGCTTTTTCAGAAAATACCTTAGGTTGATTCTCTAAAAATTCTTTTACTCTTGCTTCTAAATCTTTTGTATCAATGCCTAATTTAGATAAAATCTCTCTTGAAATCCCTTGAGGGTCCTCAATTAAAGAATAAAGAACATGTTCAGGAAGAAGCATTTGATGTTTCATTTTTGTAGCTAAACCTATTGAACTATTTATTGCCTCTTGTGCCTTCAAAGTGAATTTACTTAAATCCATAGATTGCCTCCTCTACAATAATATCTTCTTTTAAGAAAAAACCTAACCAATAAAAGACCGGCAACAAATCCTCCAATATGTGCCCAAAAAGCAATTCCTCCTCCTATCCTTCCCAAGGAAAAAATTCCCAATAAAAACTGATATAAAAACCAAAATCCTAAAAAGAAAAAAGCAGGAATCTCAACTATTTCCCATACAAAAAAGAAAGGAATTAAAGTTAAAACGCGTGCTGTGGGAAACATTAAAAAATATGCCCCCAAAACTCCAGCAATAGCTCCTGAAGCTCCTATAGCAGGGATTTTGGAATGTAAATTAAAAAGAGTATGCACTAAATTAGCAATTAAGCCACAGGAAAGATAAAAGACTAAAAAATTAAAATGCCCCAACTTATCTTCAACATTATCAGCAAATATCCAAAGATATAAACAATTCCCCAAAAGATGAAAAAATCCAGCATGCATGAAAATACTGGTAAAAAAAGGGATTAATTTTTCTTTTAAAGAAAATTGAGATAAAAAAAGTTTTTGAGGAATAAATCCATAAAGATAGACAACTTTCTCTAAATTTTCAGGAGACAAAAGAATATGCTGATAAACAAAAACTAAAATATTTATAATCAACAAAAGAGTTGTCACCACAGGCAGACGGCGATGAGGAATATTATCTTTTAAAGGAATCATCTTCTCTCCTTTTTAAATCTAAGCCTTGCGGACACTTTATTTTATATTTTTTACTATTATTCCTCTATATCTATTTTTATCTCTTTTTCCTTCTCCTCCTCTTTCTTAGGAAGAGTAATTTTAAGTACCCCATTTTTATACACTGCTTTTATCCCAGAAGCGTTCACCTGACGAGGCAGCTCCAACTCCCGATAGAATTTTCCCTGAAAGCGTTCACAGCGAATGTAACCCTTTTTCTTCTCTTCTTTTCTCTCCTCTCTTTCTGCAGAAATAGTAAGTGTATCGCCTTTTAAAGATAAATTAATATCTTTTTGCTCAAAGCCAGGCAGATCTGCTTCAACATAAACATTATCCTTATCCTCATAAATATCCACCGAAGGTGAAGAAATATCCAAAGATGCAGGCATTTTAGCAAAAGAGAAATCAAAAAGTTTGTTAATCTCTTTCTGTAAATCTTCTAATGCTTTCCAAGGATCTTCTCTGTATCTTGCCAACTTCATAAGCCTCACCTCCTTTCGTTAAATTTGTGTCCGCAAGGCTTAGATCTCTTTTTTTATCTCCAAAATAACCTTCACCCCTTGAATATTTACTCCTTTCTTTTCTATAAGATATTTTACATATTTAAGACGACGGATATCTTTATAAGAGAATAATTTTTTCCTTTTTCCTACTTTCTTAGGATGCACAATTCCTTCTTTCACAATCTCATTAATTGTCCAGGAGTGCATCTTTAAAAGCTTACATACAATATTTAAAGGATAAATAGGTTCATCTTCAGGAATTTCAACCTCAAAAAAATCTTCATATTTTTCTCTCATTTCCGACTTTTTATATATCATAAAAATAAAAATTTGTCAAGTTTTTTTTGAAAAAATTTTTAGTTTTTTATAGAAAAAATTTTAAAATTTTTTTAAAAAATATTTATATTTTCTCAACAATTATACCTTTTTTTTCTAAATAAGGAATTAGTGAATTTTGAGCTCTTATCCAGACTATCGCTTCTTGAGGAAGATAATCAATTTTTAAAACTTGAGTGTGTGTATAAAGATAATCTAAAATTTTAAGAAAATTTAGAGGAACTCTTAGTTTAAAATATTCAAGAGAAAATAACTTTTTCTTCATTCTCTCAAGAAGTATTTCTAAATTTATTTTTTTTAGTGCCGAGACAAAAAGAGCTTCTGGATATTTTACCTTAAGATTATTCAACCAAGAAGAATCAACTTTATCTATCTTATTAAACACTAAAATCTGTGGCTTTTTTTCTAAATGAAGCTCTTCTAAAACCTCCTTTACCGCAGAAATCAGCTTTTCATAATTTTTACTGCTTATATCTACAACATGTAAAAGCAGGTCAGAAAATTGCAATTCTTCTAAAGTAGCATGAAAAGCTTCAATCAAATTAGGAGGTAATTTATATAAAAATCCTACAGTATCAGTAATAACTACTTTTAAGTTGTCAGAAAGAGTAAGTTTTCTGCTTACTGGATCCAAAGTAGTAAAAAGGCTATCAGATGTCTTTTGAGTATCATTTACTAATGCATTAAGTAAAGTTGTTTTCCCTGCATTGGTATAACCTACAAGAGAACATATCTTTATATTCTCTTTTCCCCTTCTTTTCCTTAAAAGATGACGATGTTTTCTTAATTTTTCCAATTTATCTCTTAATTTAGAAATTCTATCTTCAATACGGCGTCTATCCACTTCCAATTTTTTCTCTCCCGGACCCCTTGTTCCAATTCCACCACCTAAGCGAGAAAGCATTATTCCTTTTCCTTTAAGTCGAGGCAGAAGATATTCAAGCTGAGCTAATTCCACCTGTATACTTCCTTCCTGTGTATGAGCATGACGAGCAAAGATATCCAAGATAAGCTGTGTGCGATCAATAGTTTTAATCATCAAAATTTCCTCTAAATTTCTTTGTTGAGTAAAACTTAAATTGTTATTAAATATGACTACATCTACTTTTTTCTCCTGAGCTATTTTAGCAATTTCATAAACTTTCCCTTTTCCGATATAAAAAGAAGGAGTAGGGATTTTTCTTTTTACAAATATCAAATCTACTACTTCAATTCCAGTAGAAATAACTAAATTTTTAAACTCTTCGGCTAACTCTTCTTGACTCCATCCTTCTTTTTCTTCCTCAATAATAACAACAACTAAAAGTGCTTTCTCTTTTTTCTCTGTCTCATACATCTTTTAAAATCCTTTCTACAAGAGAATTTAAAGATTTTCCCTCTATATCTATCCAATCAATCCTTTTATCTTTTCTGAACCAAGTAAATTGCCTTTTGGCAAAATGACGTGTATTTTTCTTCATTATTTCCTTTGCCTCTTCTGAAGAAATCTTTCCTTTTAAGAATAAACTAATTTCTTTTATCCCAATAATCTTTTCTGCAGTGATACTGGGACCGATCTCTAAAATTTTTTTAACCTCTTCCACTGCTCCTTTCCTAAACATATCCTCAACTCTCTCATTGATTCTTTTATAAAGCAAATTTCTTTCTAAAGTTAAACCAAAAACCTTTATAGGAAACTCACCCCATAATCCCTTACTTCTTTTTTTATACCAGCTAATAGTTTTACCGGTAAGATAATAAACCTCTAAAGCACGAATTATTCTTTTTAAATCTGAAGGAGAGATTTTTTCTGCCGTCTGGGGATCTATCTCTTTAAGCTTGTTATATAAATACTCTTTTCCTTTCTCTTCTGCTTCTTTTTTTAATTCCTGACGCAATTTTTCATTGGCTGAGACTCCTTCAAATATTCCGTCAAGCAATGCTTTAAAATAAAGTCCGGTACCTCCACATACAATCATGGGTATCTTTTTTTTATAAAGTTTTTTAATTAGCTCTGTTGCTTCTTTAAAATAGAGAAATACATTGTAGGTATCTTTTACCGAGATAATATCCACAAAATAATGCTTTATTTTTTTTAAAATATCTGAGGAAGGTTTAGAAGTAATAATCTTTGGTTCTTTATATACTAACATAGAATCACAAGAGATAACACATCCTGAAGTCTTCTCCGCTAATTTAGAAGCTAAATCGCTTTTTCCTGTAGCGGTAGGACCAACAATGAAGACGATTTTCATAGGTTTAAGGATAAAAACAGGCAGGGTAATTCTCTTCTATTAATTTTTCATAAATTTGCTCAGCCTCTTTTCTTTTTTTAAATTTTCCTACTCTTACTTTGTAAAAAACAATCTTTCCTTTCCTTTCCTTAACTAAATATGCCGGATATTTTTTCTTTAATTCTTTTAAAAGAGAGTAAGCATTTTTAAAATTAACAAAAGCTCCCACCTGAATAGTAAAAAAGAATCCTCGCTTCTCCAAAGTTTGCGCTAGTTCTTTCTCTATACTATTAGGATACTCATATTTTATCTTATCAATAAATTCTTTTTCCTTTTGCCAATTTCCTTCCTTAGCAGAAATTTGAGCCAAACGTAAATAAATTAAAGGCAAAAATTTCCTTCCATTTTCCTTTTTTAACACACTTCTATAAGCAGCTTTAGCTTTTTTATATTTTCCCTCCAAAAGATAAGCATCCCCTATTTTGATCAAAGAAGTTAGTACATACTCACTTTGAGGACATTTTTTAACCACTTTACGGAAATTATTACGAGCATTTATATATTTTCTCAACTTAAGATAACATAAACCTGAAAGATAAATCTGATAGCAACTATCTCCACTTACACTTTTAATGCAGGCTATGTAATCTTCACTTAAATACAATTTAGAAGAAATTTTTTCTGCCTTAAGAGTTGAAGAAAAGAAAATTATTACTAAACAAATTAGGAATTCTTTTCGCATAAAGAAATTTTCCTTTGTAAATCTAAAAGAAGAGCATGTCTTTTTTCTTTTTCCTCCAAAGGCACTGTATCTGGCCAGCTAAATGCTTCTGTATGAGGACGGGGAGAATATTTAAATATATAAGCATATTTAAATTTTATCCTCTTAAGAAGCTCCTCAGTCTCTAAAAAATCCTCTTCCTCCTCATAAGGAAAACCTACAATTACATCTGTACTTATCGTACCTTTAACAATTTTTTTATATTCCTCTACTAATTCTAAATATTTTTCTTTAGTGTAACCTCTCCTCATCAGTTTAAGAATCTTATTTGACCCAGATTGGAAAGGAAGATGTAAGTGTTTTTTTATTTTTTTTGAAGAGGCCATAAGAAAAAATAAATCCTTTGTTGTGTTTTTAGGATGAGAAGTAATAAAATCAATCTCTTCTATCCCCTCAATTTTTTCTATTCTTGCTAAAAGATCTACAAAATTTATAACTTTATCCTTAGAAATTCTAAATACATAATCATTAACATTTTGCCCTAAAAGAGTAATCTTTTTTATTCCCATATCCACATTTCTCTTTATCTCTTCTATTATATCGTGATAATCTCTTATCCTTAACTTTCCCCGGGTAAAAGGAACTATACAGTAAGAGCAGAAATTAGAACAACCTGTAGAAATCACCACATAAGCAGAAGAGCTATCAAAACGAAATGAAGAATGATAAAAAAACTCCTCCCTTTTTCTTTCTTCTAAGTCTATTATGCGTATTTTTTCTTTTGTAATTTTCTCCAGATAATAAGGTATTCTATCAAAATTGGATGGCGCAATAATCAAGTCCAAATAAGAAAGTTTTTTAAAAAGTTCCTCACCTCTATTTTTTGCCATACAGCCAATAAGTCCAATAATTCTATTTTTTTGTTTTTTTAATCCTTTAAGTGTTCCTAAAAAAGATAAGACTCTTTGTTCTGCATGTTTACGTACCGAACAGGTATTGATTAAAATTACATCCGCAGAAAAAACATTACCCACCAACTTAAATCCTTTTTCTATCAATAAACCAGCTAAAGCCTCTGAATCTCGATCATTCATCTGACAACCATAAGTTCTAATGAAAAACTTCAACCCTTTGTTTTGCATTTTTTTATTCAGACTTAGTAGCTACAAGAAATTTTCTGCTAAAGAAAGGTTTGCTTTCTTTAAACAACTCTATTCTTATCTTTTTTCTGCAATAACTACATTCAAACTGATAAGGTATTTTTGGAGGGAAGGAAATTTTTAATATTCTAAAACAGTAGGGGCAACTAAATTCAAAACTGTTGCGTTTAAGAAAAGCAAATATAATTAAAACTATTCCTAAAAATACCAATGAATCATTAGCAATTGTTACAGAACCACAATAAATTAGACACAAGGTAGCAAAAAGAAATAAAGAAAAAATAATTATCTGGGTTTGTGAATAAACAGGATGTAGAATCACCTTCTTTACTTTGAAAAAACTCATTTTCTCAAAAAGTATAGAGAAGAAAAGTATATTCATGGCAATAATAACAAAATTATAATGATATTCGTAACCCTGAGGAGCCTGGGTTAACAAATAAGGAATTAAAGCTATAAAAAATATATACAAAAGGAATCCTAAAAGAAGATATATTTTTCTAATTTTAAACTCATAGAAACTAAAGCTATCTTTGGTGAATTTAATAAATCTCTGGATGAGTAAAAGTAAAAATAATCCAGAAAGCCAAGGAGTTACAAGAAAAAAAGAATCAGAAAGCCAATTTTTAAAATTTGAAGAAAAATTCTTAAAGATTAAATAAAGCCAGCCTAAACTCCAGAGAATAATAATATAATTAAAGAATGTATAAACTTTTTTTCTTACTTTGAACATCTCCTCTCCCTTTACTCAAAATTTCAACTCTTATTTTAAGTATATTACACGATAGAATTATAATTGTCAATTTAATGTATTTTTTATTTTGTTTAAATAAGTTTGTGCCAACTTAAACTGAGGGTTTAAAAAAACTGCCTTTTCAAACATTTTCTTAGCTTCTTTAAACCTTCTGTTCTCAAAATAGAGCAACCCTAAATTAAAATAGGCTTCAGGAAATTTTTTGTTAAGAGCGATCGCTTTTTTTAAATTTTTCTCTGCCTTTGCAAAATCCTTCTTTATCGCCCACAGATTTCCTAAGTTATTGTAAATATGTGCATTAAAAGGGTCGATACTTAATGCTTTTTTATAGATAAAAATTGCTTCTTTATATCTTTTCATTTTTTTTAAAATACAAGCATAAAGATTATAGTATTCACTATTAAAAGAATCAATGGCTATAGCCTCTTTTATTTTAAATAAAGCTTTTTCCAAATTATTATCTTTCCAAAAATTTTTTGCTTGAAAAAAATAAATTTTTGCTAAAGAAAATTTATCTAACTTTTCTAACTTCTTTTTTATCTCTTCTGCTTTTTTGGTCTCTTTTATCTCTTGATAAAAGAAAAATAAATCTATCCATAAAGAAGAAATTAGAGGATTTTTCTTTAATGCTCTTTTATAAAAATATTCTGCCTTTTTATACTTCTTCTCTTTCAAATATATATCTGCCAACAAATTACAGGCTAAGGGATGATAAGGGTTTTCTTTCAAAACTTCCTCAATTATTTTTTTTGCTGAAGATACTTCACCTTTAAGAAAATAAACATAAGCAAGATTAATCTTAGCCTTTGAAAATTGAGGATAGATTTTTAATGCTTTTTTAAATAATTGAGAGGCTTTATCTATATTTCCTTGGTTAAGATAAATAACTCCCAAATTATTATAAGCACAGAAACTGTTAGGAGAAAGCCTTATTATTCTTTTATAAAAATGAATTTCGTCCTTCCAGAGAAAGTTGTATCTTAAAGTAGCTAAAGAGAAGATAAAGATATAACTAATAATTAAAAAATGAGGGATTAATTTAAATTTTATCTTTTGCAAAAGATAGATAAAAATTACAAAAATTCCGCAAGAAGAAAGATAAACGAAGTGTTCAGCAAAAAATGCATTAATAGGAATAATTCCTGAGTAAGGAAGGAGAAAAATAAGATACCAAGCAAAAAAGAAAGTGATGATTTTGTCTTTTTTAAAGAGTATAAAAGAAAGTAATAAAATTAAAAAAAGGAAGGAAAAAATTACTTCTTTTTCTAAAAATGAAGAGGGGATTTTTACTGTATAAGACATATGCTGATTAACAGGAAAAAATATTAAAAATAAATAGCGAGGAATTGCGGTGATAAAAAAAAGTATTCTTTGATAAAGAGAGAAAGAACTGGATAGACTAATTTTTATGACTGAATTTCTCAAAGCAAGATAAAAAAAAGAGAGTGAAAGGAGAGAGAAAAGATAACTAATATAAATTTTTTCCTTTCTTTTGAAAAAAAGTAAATAAAAGATAATAAAGAAAGGATAAATTAAAGCTGCTTCTTTGGAAAAAAGAGAAAGAAGATAGAAAAAAGAAGAAAGGATAAATCTTCTCTTAAGAAGAAAAAGGAAGGAAGATAAGATAAAAATTGCCATCAAGCTATCTGCTCTTCCTGAGATATAGGTTACTACTTCTGTCCATAAAGGAGACACCAAAAATAGTAAAGAAGAAAAAAGACTTAAGGATTGATTTTGGGTAAGGAGAAAAATTATTTTAAACAAAAGAATGCACACCAGAATATGAAGAATAATATTTGTCAAGTGATACCCACGATAATTAAATTTATAAAGGAAAAAATCAAGCATAAAAGAGAGATTTTGGAGAGGCCGATAAAATGTAGAGTGAAGAAAAGTTAAAGGAGTTTTGAAAATCTTAAAGAAATAAACAAAGTTTTTAATTAAAGGATTCTTTAAAATTAACGCTCTATCATCCCATATAAATTTTACGGAAAATGAATTAATATAGACAATTGTTCCTAATAAAAAGAAAAGAAGATAATATTTAAATTTCACTTAAAAGATCGCCTATGAAGAAGATTTTACTCAAGAATACTACCGTTTTTAGGATTACAGTTTTCTGTAGTGCAGTATCTTATAATATTTGATTCATCAATATAAAAACTTCTTATTCCTGTACGTTGAAAAGTTACTGGAACAGCAGTAGCGGTAAAGGTATAGGTAGTTCCCGTAAGGGTAAAGTTATATCCTTGCTTGGTACAAGGCTGAGAGGAACATCCCAAAATAGTATCAATATAGGAAGGGTCAGAATTAACTCCCAAATCTGCTAAATTTGCCGGATAGGTAGCATTAACTGAACGGTAACTCTGTGCTGCAGTAGCAATCGTGTGTAAAGCAGCAACAGCTGCTGATTCATTGGCATTAAGACGCATACGTAAAAAAGAAGGAATGGCAATTGCTGCTAAAAGAGTAATAATTGCTACTACAATCATAATTTCTACTAAAGTAAAACTTTTTTTCTTCATCCTCCTCCTTTTTTAAAATTGTTCTAAATAAATATTACTTCTTAACTGAAATTTCACCCAGTTCTACCTTTTTCTGAGAAACATCTTTCTTTTCCTGAGAAACCTCTTGCTGAGAAACTTCCGAAGTAATCTCCTTCTGCCATTTCTCCAAACATTGCTTAATCTCTACTAAAACATGATGATAATCCTTCTGCCACTCATGAATATCTCTCCTCATTCTTCCCACCAAGGAAAAAATCTCACTATTCTTTAAGCTATTAGCAGCTATTTTCCTTTCTAATTCCTTCATTTCCGCAACTATCTTTGAATTTAATTTCCTAAGATTGTTTTTTAAATTAACTACCTCCTCGCTATAAGAAGAGAGTCTTTGCGCATAAAAATTTAATTTACTCTGAAGTTGTTTTAACTTTTCTTTCTGGAGAAGATAAAGATTATATCCCAAAAATATACTCACTATCCAGAATAAAAATAACATTACTATACTTACTTTTAAAACTTTCATCTCCCCTCCTTTTTTTTTAATTTTAATAAAATCTTAAGAAAAAATCAAGAACAATATCTTTGAAGCATATACTAAAGGAATCTCACTATATTTTTATGAGTGTTATTTACAACCAATAATATTGTTGAGTAAATTCTTTAAAATTCTTCCTTAAAATTTCTCCAAAATCCATCTTTATAAATGTATTATTTTCCCTTATGGAGAAGTTCTTCTCTTAAAGAGAGTATCTCTTCAATCCTGTCATAATCCTCTTTCTCTATCTGCCACCCAACACTTTCCAGATTTTCCTTTATCTGTCTTTTATTCCTTGCTCCTACAAGAATTGAAACAATTCCTTTCTGATGATAAGTCCAGTTTAAAACAAATTGAGTAAGAGTTTTTTTATATTTCTCTGCTATTTTTTTAATTTTTGCCAGAGTCTCCTTATTTATAGAAAAACGCGGTTCTTTTAAATCAATGTGATTCTTTCGACATAAATCAGAAGGAATTTTTACATTTTCAAAGAAAAATTTTCCTGTTAAAATGCCAGAATGAAGGGGAATGTAGCCAAGAATACCAATATTATTTTCTATACAAAAGGGGATAATTTCCTCTTCACATTCTCTTCTAAACATATTATAGGGAGGCTGGAGAAAATGAAGAGGAGAGTATTTCATAAACTCCTTCATCTCTTTTACAGAAAAATTACTTACTCCAATTGCTTTAATTATCTTTTTTCTGTAAAATTCATACATCGTCTCTGCTGTCTCTTTAAGGGGAGTATTAGGATCTGGCCAATGCACTTGATAAATATCAATATAATCTGTTTTTAACCTTCTCCTTGAAGCATCAATCTCTTCAAGCATTCTTTCTCTTTTTAAATTGCGACATATTCTTTTCCCTTCCCAGCTTAATCCTACTTTTGTAGCTAAAACTATTCTTTCTCTTATTTTTTCTTTCTTTAAAAACTCTCCCACTATTTCTTCTGAATGACCTCTGCCATAAACAGGAGCTGTATCAATCAAATTTATACCTGCTTTTACTGCTTCTTCTAAAACAGCAAAAGAATCTTCATCTGACTGGGGTCCCCACCACTTATCTGAACCAAAAGCCCATGTGCCTAATCCTAAGACAGAGATTCTAAATCCTAAAAAGTCTCTATATTCCATAGTTATTAACTTATTTTAATTTAAAAAAAATTATTTGCAATAAATATTCTCTTGAATTCTGTCAATAAAGGGTTAAAGTTTACTTGTTTAAGACCCCTATTTTCTTTCTTTTTAGGAAAACATAGTCTTTTTATTTATCTTGTCAAGGATTTACATAACCTGCTTTAGTACATTGATAATTAAATGTTTTTTATGGTATAATTAAATGGTGATGAGAAGAATATTTATTTTTTGTATAATAATTTTTCTTGTGGACATAAAAGGACATCCCCAGACGCAGGAAGAGATATTAAAAGAAGTAAAGAAAAAAACTGCTGTCTCCTCTCAGAAGAAAGCGTTTTTAAATTTAATTAATAACGCTTATGCAGAAACCATAAGGAAAGACGAAAAAAAATTTCTAAGGAAGGAGTGGAAAAAGATGTTAGGTATTGATATTTTTTATCCTTATTTTAAAGCTAAAGAGGTGGAGAGATGGGTAAAGGAGAAAACAAGCATCCATTTTCTTAAAATAAAAGGAGAACCTTCCTTTAGAAAAGATAAAGTCCAATATATTTTCAAAATAAAGTTCTAACTCTTAAAGATAACCCAGAGAAGAAGAGAGATCAAAATTAAGGAGATTATATAGAAGTCATTAAAGTAAAAAAAATCACTGATTTTTTCTCTCCAACTGTAGGAAGAAGCTTTTTTAAATTTACTCTTAATTTTTAAGATCTCTTCTTGACGGAAACGTAAAAACTCCCCTCCTACCCGATATGCAGGAATTTTCCCTTGATTGGCTAAATCAATTACTTCCTTCTCTGAAATATCTAAAAGTTGCGATACCTCCCGTGTAGTTAAAAGTCTTTCACGCATCGCTATCGATTAAAAGCAACCCATGCCTCGACTTCCTTTTTATCAAATACCAGAGTATCTCCTTCTTTCTGTGCTAAAAGTTTTCCTTTATTAACCCACTCTAAGATCTTTTCTTTCTCTACAGATAAGTATTCAGCTAACTCGCCTAAGGTAATTTTTTCTGTATACATTCGACAGCTTCCATTAAATACTGCTCCTTCCTGAATAGAAATCTTAGGTGCCTCAATATCTGCATAAACTATAGCTTGACTTGTAAGAGTAACTAAAGAGATAGATTTAATCTTCCCTTTTACTAATCCTGAAATAATAATATTTTCTCCTTCAATATCAGCAAATACTGTGGCTTTTTCTCCAATAATTAAATTTCCTGCAGCCTTCAGAGTTCCTTCAAACTTACCATTAATTTTTAAATTTACAGGATCTGAAAATACTAAATCTCCTTTCATCGTCGCATTTACCTCTAAAATCCTCTCTTCATCTCTTCTTCTTACCATTTTTCACCTCCTTGAGATTTATCTTTCTAATTTTCTCTCTATTTTTTTAAGAAAAGCTAAAGTTAAAAAGGATAAAAAAGTAGAAAAAAATGCTACCTCATAAAATCCACATCCTACCGCCAATCCAATTGCTGAACTTATCCAGATGCTGGCTGCGGTAGTAAGGCCTCTTATCCCTTCCTGGCTCCTTATAATTGTTCCTGCACCTAAAAACCCGATTCCGGTAACTACTCCCGCAGCAATTCTTGCCGGATCTAAAGTTGTTTTATTTTTAAAAAGTTCATACATATATAAGGAGACTAACATAATTAAACAAGAACCCATACATACCAAGATATGCGTACGCAACCCTGCACTTCTTCCTTTCTTTTCTCTTTCCAACCCAATAACTGCTCCCAAGACAAATGCACAAATAATCCTTCTTATTGCCTCCCACAAAGTTAACATTAGTCAGAATATACCTTTAAATTTAAATTACTCTTTAATTTTTTATTATTATATAGGTAAAAAGTTAATCCTGCAACCATTGCTCCATTATCGCAAGTAAATCTCTTTTCAGGAAGAAAAAGTTGTAATTTCTCCTTTTTTGTCTTTTCTCTTAATAAAGAACGCAGACGTCTGTTGGCTATTACCCCACCTCCACAGACAATATTTTTCACTTTAAATCTTTTTGCCGCTAAAATTGTGGTTTCTGTGACTCTGGTTACTATCTCTTCCATAAACGATGAGAGTAATTTTATCTTTGTTGATTCATCCAATTCTCTTTTTTTCTCCAACTCCATCTTTTTATAAATAATTGCTGTTTTAATCCCACTGAAACTGAAGTCAAACCCTATCCGAGGACATTTAAATCTAAAAGCATCTTTGAAAGAATAAGAATAAATCCTATCCAAATAAACTCCTCCAGGAAACCCCAATCCAAAAAATCTGGCCACTTTATCAAATACTTCACCACAGGCATCATCCCGCGTCTTTCCAATAAGTTTAATCTTATCAAAATCCTTTACCAGAAAAATCTCTGTATGTCCGCCTGAAGCAACCAGACCTATAAAAGGTAAAGGTAATTTATCTTTTTTATTTAAAAAAGGCGAAAAAAGATGAGCGTGTAGATGATTAATACCTAAAAAAGGAATATTTAATGCTAAACTTAATCCTTTAGCAAAACTTACCCCTACAAGAAGCGCTCCCACCAGCCCCGGACGGAAACTAACACCAATTACCTTGATTTTACTAAAATCTATTCCTGCTTTCTTTAAGGCAATTTCAGTTACTTTCTCAATAAATCTTAAGTGATTACGATGGGCAATCTCAGGAACTATTCCTCCATATTTTTTATGATATCTTAAAGAAGAAACAGTAACATTGGCTAAAACTTTATTTTTAAAAACAACGCCTACTGAGGTCTCATCGCAAGAAGTCTCTATCCCTAAAGCATACATAAATTATGAGGAAAGAATTATCAAACCTTTTAAAAGGTCTAAGGCTCTTAAAATTTGATAATCTTTGCGATAATCAAACTCTTTCTCTTTCTTTATCCTCTCAAAAACATCCTCCTTAGCTTCTACCTTTTTTGAAGGAACTAAAATATCTGGTTCTACTCCTTTCTGATGAATGCTTTTTCCTGAAGGAGTGTAATACTTTGCCGTAGTTATTCTTAATGCAGAACCATCAGGCAAAGGAATTACACTTTGCACACTTGCCTTTCCAAAACTTTTCTCCCCCAAAAGAATCGCTCTTTTGTTTTCTCTTAATGCCGCAGCAACAATTTCACTGCCTGATGCGCTTCCTTTGTTAATAAGCACCACCATGGGGGTATCTAAAATTTTAACTTTACAAGGTAAAGCTTTATAATCCAACGATTCTCCATATCTTGATTTTGTAGAAACAATCAATTTTCCTGTAGGCAAAAATCGGGAAGCAACCTCAACCGCAGAAATAAGCAAACCTCCAGGATTATTTCTTAAATCAAGAATTAAACCTTTAATCTTTTCTTTTTTTAACTTTTCTAAAGCTTTATCTAATTCCTTTGCTGTATTCTCGCGAAACTCTACCAATTTTATATAACCAATATTATCCTCTAAGACTGAGGCTCTTTTTATATCTTTTATCTTTATAATATCTCTTACGATAGTTATATCTTTAAGCTCTTTGGTCTTATCTTTTAAAACCGTTATTGTAACTTCAGTGCCTGGCTTTCCCCTCAATTTCTTTACTGCTTCCTGCAAAGTTATTCCTTTGGTAAGTTCCCCATTTATCTTTACAATCACATCTCCTGGCTCTAATCCTGCCCGATATGCAGGAGTATCTTCAAGAGGAGAAACAATCGTTAAAAGTCCATCTTTTATAGTAATCTGAATCCCTAATCCTCCAAATTCTCCCTCTGTCTCTACCAAAAGTTCTTTATAATCCTCTGGTTTTAAAAATTGACTATATGAATCCAAGGAATGAGCCATACCAGCAATTGCTCCATAAACCAAATCTTTTGCTGATTTTTTCTCCACATATTTTTCTTTTATAATTAAAAAAGCTTCTCCCAACAAATCCAGCTCTTTATAAAGTTTATCTTTTGCTTCTTTCTTTTCAGAAAATACAGGAAGAAAAATAAATAAAAATATTATAATTCCTGCCAAAACTTTCTTCCTCATTCCAGCCTCCTTTCTAATAAACTACTTACTATCTTGGGATTGGCTTTGCCACGCGTCTTCCTCATTACCTGTCCAATAAGAAATTGCAAAGCAGTTTTTTTTCCTTGTTTATAATCACTGACAGGTTTAGGATTCTCTTCAATCACCTCATCTATAAATTTTATCAGCTCTTCTTCCTGAGAAACCTGACCTAACCCTTCTTTCTCTATTATTTTATCTATATCCTCATCAGTAGTTAAAGCTAAAGATAAAACTTTTTTTGCTCCTAAATTATTAAGTTTGCCTTGAGAAAAATACTCCACAATCTTAGCAAAATTTTCAGGAGAAATCTTTACCTCATCAAATCCTTTCTCTAATCTATATACTAATTCTAAAAAAGGACCAATAATCCAGTTAGCGATTTTTTTCTCCTGAGGAAAAAATTTTAAACTTTCCTCAAAAAAATCAGCTAATCTTTTTTGAGAAATCAAAATCTCAATTTCTTTCTCTGATAAAGAATAACTCTTTTTAAACCTTTCTCTTCTTAAATAAGGCAACTCTCCAATAAATTCTTTTTCCCTCTCAATCATCTCCTCACTGATTACAAAATCTACCAGATCCGGCTCAGGAAAATAACGATAATCATGTGCTTCCTCTTTCTTTCGCATAACAAAAGTTTTTCTTTTTTTCTCATCCCACAGGCGTGTCTCCTGCACAACCTTTTTAGATTCCTGAAGTATCCTTTTTTGTCTTTCTACCTCATACTCTAATGCTTCTTTCACTCCTTTAAATGTATTCATATTTTTAAGCTCTACTTTTGTCCCCAGTTCTTTTTCTCCTTTTTTCCGCAAAGATATATTCGCATCACACCTTAATGTTCCTTTTTCCATATCACAACTTGAAGCCTCTATATACTGAATAACTCTTTTTAATTCATTTAAATATTGAAAAGCTTCTTGGGGACTATTTATATCCGGATAACTTACAATCTCCAAAAGCGGGATACCACAACGGTTAAAATCAACCAAGGAGTAATTCTCCTTATGAATTAATTTTCCTGCATCTTCCTCTAAATGAACTCTTCTTATTCTTATTTTTTTGTTCTCCAAAGGCAAAAATCCCTCTTCTGCTAAAGGAAGTCTATATTGAGAAATTTGATAATTTTTGGGTAAATCCGGATAAAAATAATTTTTTCTCTCAAAATATATCTTTTTATTTATCTTACAATTTAAAGCCAAAGCTATTCTTATAGCAAGTTCCAGTGCTTTTTTATTTAAAACAGGAAGAGTTCCCGGATATCCACAGCAGATAGGACAAATATTGGTATTAGGAGGTGCTTCAGGCTCTACCGGACAAGAACAGAATATTTTTGATGAAGTAGCCAGTTGCACATGAACCTCTAACCCAATTACTACTTCAAATTCACTCATTTAGCTATTTCAGGAATTCTTTCAAAAAAATCTTTACATAATCTTTCATAAGTATAACCAACCTTAATCAAAGTTGCTTCATCAAAAGGTTTCCCAATAAGTTGAGCACCTATAGGTAAATCATTGCTTGTAAAACCACAGGGGAAAGAGACTGCAGGAATCCCGGCTAAATTAACTGAAACTGTATAAATATCGGAAAGATACATACTTAAAGGATCTTTTATCTTTTCTCCTAATCCAAAAGCAGAGGTAGGAGAAGTAGGAGTAAGAATTACATCTACTGATGAGAATGCTTTCTCAAAATCCTTGCGAATCAATGTCCTTACTTTCAATGCTTTCAGATAATAATCCTCATAGTAGCCAGTAGATAAACTATATGTGCCCAAAAAAATTCTTCTTTTTGCCTCTATTCCAAATCCCTCTTTTCTTGTCTGTCTGTACAGCTCTAACATCTCTTTTTCTTTAATCTGAAGTCCATATCTTACTCCATCAAATCTTTGAAGATTGGAACTTGCTTCAGAACAGGCAATAATATAGTAAGTGGCAATTGCGTATCGAGAGTGGGGAAGAGTAATATCTAAAATTTTTGCTCCTTTTTTCTCTAAAGTTTTTGCCACTTTCATTACTGCCTCTTTTACTTCCTCATTTAAACCTTCCTGAAAATATTCATAAGGCAGACCAATTCTAATTCCTTTTACATCCTCAATTAAGGCTTTCATAAAATCAGGAACTTCTATATTTGCGGAGGTAGAATCAAATTCATCAAACCCACAAATTATATTTAAAAGATAAGCACAATCAGTAAAATTTGTCGTTATCGGTCCTATCTGATCTAAACTTGACCCAAAAGCAACCAGACCAAAACGAGAAACTCTTCCATAAGTAGGCTTAAATCCTACCACTCCACAGAAAGAGGCAGGTTGTCTGATTGAACCTCCAGTATCAGAGCCTAACGAGAAAGGGACCAGCCTTGCCGCAACTGCTGCGGCTGAGCCTCCTGATGAACCTCCAGGAACTTTTTCTAAATTCCAAGGGTTTTTTGTCGGATAATAGCAGGAGTTTTCACAGGATGAGCCAAAAGCAAACTCATCCATATTGGTGGTGCCTAAAATTAAAAGCCCCTCTTTTTTAATCTTTCTAATTACTGTGGCATCATAAACAGCAACATGAGAAGATAAAATTTTAGAAGCACAGGTTATTTTTCTTCCTTGAATACAGATATTATCCTTTATAGCAACCGGAACACCTTTGGAGGTAGGATAATAATCATATACTTCAATAAAACTTTTAATAAGAGGATCAATTTTTTCTATTCTCTCTTTAAAATGATGATAGACTTCTTCCTTTTTTAAATCATTCTCCTCTATCTTTTTTAAAATTTCTGTTGCCTTTAGCTGAAAAATTTTTTTCATTCAATTACTTTGGGGATTTTAAAATAATTGTCTTCTTTCTGTG
>Ga0190363_1000857_pt1 | contig 18114 bp, 8 predicted proteins | sample 48721867_MG_FD_161272 | JGI IMG/M metagenome (GOLD analysis project Ga0190363, IMG submission 161272) | Hydrothermal vent microbial mat bacterial communities from Southern Trench, Guaymas Basin, Mexico - 4872-18-6-7_MG | ecosystem: Environmental > Aquatic > Marine > Hydrothermal vents > Microbial... | reverse complement strand
AGGTAAAGTTATGAGAAGTCCAATCCAAGCAATTTACACAAGTCCAATTATCTATCAGCAACCAAGTTGCAGAACCAACCAATCTATGCCATGCATATACAGTCACATTCCTCCCAAATCTATCCCTAGTAAAGACGCTAAACGTAAAGTTCTCTCCCCAACCACCAGTAGTCTTATTCTCATTATTTATATAGAGAGTTGCATTCTCTAACAATGGAGTATAAGTATAGACTTTAACTTTCATAAACAAATCTTGAGATTCATTAAACAACTTCCCATAACTCCAAGTATAGTTTATTTGGATTACAGAAACATTAGCGAATTCCGCTTCCGTTCCATCTGTGTGAGAGTAAATCCTTAATTTTCTCACGTTCGAGACGAAATTGCTTGTAGGGTAATACTGGCGGAAAAGGGATCCCTCTGCATTAGCTAAGCTATAATTCTGCCAGAGGAATACATCTCTATTGAGATCGTCGACCAAATAGACGTAACCTTCACCTATCGTTAGATTGGTTGCAGAGAAATTAAAGATTATACTTACATTGATGTTAGAAACCCTTTCGTACGGCATAGAAGGATCAGTGAAAATGTGAGTTACCTCAGTGGAACATTCACTCCCAGAACAACTATTGTAGACACTATCGTTGTAGGAAGTTTCATTTCTTGTATCCCTCGTAGCTTCGACCCTGAATGATTGTTTCCCTGTATTTGAGCAATTGAGCGTGAAGTTTAGATAGGCAGAGCTCTTACTAGCTAAGCCTGAAATTTCCCAAGTGATTGAGTTAGAACTTGAGTTTATTACTCCACCGTCAAACGCTTGGAGAATTTGGCAACTGCTGGGGATAAACAGTTCGACTTGCCAATCTTCAGCACTTGCATCACCTACATTTTTGACTATTAAGCTCAGGTTATAACTCATATTTGGTTGGATACTCCTAGGCTCAGGCCATGGATACTCTGACTTCTGATGGGCTACTACATCGAATTCTAGGTGGGATTCGTTTGAATAGTTAGCTGTGAAGAATTCATATCTCTCAGATTCACTTAACTGCTTGTTCCCATCATAACTTAGATTCCACTGAGCAAAACCAATCTCACCACTACTAGTGGGTGCCTTTACTTGGTAAGTTAATACAGCATATTCATTTACTCCAATATCTCGAAGCTCCCAAGTTATGAAGTTGTTCTCCAAGTCGACAGTCTGGGATACTACTTCAACACTTCCCTGTGTTTCTGGGTTGGCAGGAGTCCAACCTGACTTTACGTTTTCTTGGAATGTGAGATTATCAATTTCCAAACATCCTTTGTTGTGGACTATTAGCCTACTTTCAAATACCTTGTTAGCAGCAACATATCGAGGAGTTTCCCTTATTACCTCGACTACTCCTTGATTTCGGTTCTCCAAGCTTAGATTTTCAGTTGAGCTTGACTGCTTGTGAGGCAGTTGGTAAGTTATAGTTACATTTACAGGAAAGGAACCTTCAGCACTTGAGGAGGTCAAATTGAAAAGAGCCTCATAAGTTTTACGCTCAGTAGCGCCCACCAACACATACGATGGTTGATAACTCCAACCGCTTGGAACCTCTAATGTGACATTGTAGAGAACATCATCTGGATAAATATGTGTGAGAAGGACCCTAAGCTCCTGAGTTGTGGAAGGACAGAAGTAAGGGTTGTACCTGATATCATAACTTAAATTCTTTCTCACAACACTTTCTATAAGTTGACTTTTACTTTCATTAGATGAAATATAAGCCTTTATATAGTAAGTTCCACCACTCCAACCGCTCATATCAATATTCTCGATTGTTTCAGTGGTTATACCAGGTGTTAGGGAGATTACTTTGTGAGTATAGTTTAGGAGAGTGTCATTTTCGTCTGTAATATTTACCCATAAATCTGCATTTGTGGTCTGAGTCATAGAATTCAGGATTTTCACAGAAACATTCAAGAAATTATCCTCAAGATCTAGGCTGTTTGTCTCCACACCATTTTCGGAGGGGATGATGTCAATAATTTGAGCTCTCTTAGTGAGATATGCTTCCATATCCCCGGAATTAATCTGGATATCATTTTCTCCAAGGTTTTCTATCCTGAGTAAGCAGTAGCCTGTACCATTTGGTGAAAGGAATTGACCAATTGTTTTTAGTTCCTCTGTTGCACTTCCAGAAATTGGTAGATAATTAGCAATTTCCAGGAATGATGTAGAGTTATAAACATAAGCCCTCACTGCACTTCCTGCTGTAGAATTAATATCTAACGTAAAGGAAGTTACCCTATAATCAGCAGCTGGGCAACTGAAGGCAAGGTCTACGTAATTGCCTGGAGTAACCACCGTGGGTAAGGAGTTAATTGTGGTGTTGTAGTAATACTCATAACTCTTTACAGTGAATGAGGCGTTGTCTTCTATTCCGTACGAATTATTCACTTTTAGTGTCAGGTTAAATTCTCCAGCAGTTGTAGCATTCACCACCCAACTCACGTTTACGCTGGAGCCCACAGTGATAGTACCTAAATATTTGGTCCTACTATCGACTTGCCATTCAGAAGGAGCAATTAACTCGGCATATACATCTTGAGAGTCAGCAACGTAGCTAGTTATCGTAGCTTTAATAGTGAAATTCTTATACTGGAATACTTCATAGGGGCTGTAATAGTAATCTATTGAGGGTGTAGCTTGACAACCACTCAGATCAAGAGTTATCGTGAAGTTTTCGCTAACATTATAATTGTACGCTGGGTCGTCACTTGCTATGTAAGCATGCCATTTCTGCTGACCATTAACGTACTCACAAGTTGGTGTAAATTCTAGGGTAGCATATCCGCTACTATTTGCGTAAGCGGTTCCGATTACTTTACTTCCTCCAGGATAATCTGAATGAAGTAGTTCAAAGACGACTTTCGCGCCGGGATTTAAATTGTAAGTTTGAGCAATAGAATCGTAAACTCTTACAGAGAGATTTATGGCTTGATTCAATGACGCTTGGCTATTATTCCCCTGACCACCATACTCTATCGTTACATTATCCTTAGTTAAAGTGAAACTATCATAACCTGAAGTTGAGGTTGTTGCGAGTTCATACTTAAAGAACCATGTCCCCACATCTTGGTAAGTAAAGTTCTTAAACCAATAAACGGTCGTGTTAAGACAATCTGGATACTTACATGTTACAGGTGTTTGGTTGACGCAATCAGTGCATTCCGTGAATCCAGTTGGGGAACCTTTAGCCAACAAGATTTTGACATCGTAAGGTTCTGTGTCTCCACTTGAAGCAACTACACTGAAATTCCAATTTCTATAACCCCACCCATGATAAGTAGGGACTACTGATGGATCCTCGAGTTTGTATATTGGATAAAGATAAAATAATCCAGGAGTACCAAGATTATGAGTAGAGTTAGAATAGTGGTTTGGTGCTTCAGCGTACATAGTAGCATTATACCAACCTTTTGGGGTAGTTATGTTCGTTTCCCAGTCACATGTATAAGAGTTTGCACCTACTTGAGTTACTGGAGTGCATTCAAATGATTGGGTAGAGTGATTCGCATAGAATTTGACAGTAGCACTTAATGCATCGCCACAATCATCCCATGTAGCTCCCAAGAATGAGACTTTTTGTTCTTGTGTATAGTTCGTAGTTCCATCTGGCTTAGTGAAGTCAAGAGTTATATCACCATATATGTAGAGATTCGTGAAGATGTAATTAGATGAGTCGTTTTGATAGTAACAGTTCAATTCTGAGTCATTTACTAAGACTTTCCACTTTTGCTCTCCAACTGAAAACTTTGGAGCACCTTCGTAATCCCCTGAGCAAGTTGGATTAAAGTAAAAGTTTACAAAACCAGAAGTGTTGGTGACGTTCTCAAAGTTGGAGTCTGAGTAATAAGTTGAACCATCTATGGTTACATAAAACTTAAGCGGAAAGTTTGGTAGATAAGTTCCATTCTCATCTTGTACCCTAAAGATGAGTAAAGTAGTTTGATCCCCTCTCCTATTGGCAGTGGAAGAGTTTCCTGATATGTAGATGAGTGAGACATGCTCTTTGTCTATTGTGAAGGAATGTTCCGGTGTTTCGTTAGTGTTCGAAGCATTATCTTCCACCACGAATTTATATTTTGCTACAGGTGTAATATCAGAACACGTGAATGTAGTGTTAAACTCTATCTTCGTCCAACTTGAACATGCTAGACATTGTTTTGTTTCAACTGGCTGGAAGCCAGAACCAGTATCTATATAAAGAGTAACATTCAAGTCATCCCCTTCTCCATCCATAACCTCAACGGAGAAATTCCAAGTTGTCGCCCAACCAGCTGAAGCGCCTTCAGTAATGCCGTTAACGCTTTCATTTGCATACTTCGGAGGCCAATTTACATTTACAGTCACATTATACTTCCCAGATTCAGCATAATCGTAACATGGAGATGTTGCTATGTCTACCCAACCCCACCATTGTCTCTTACCGCTTGTAAAGTCTGGATCAGGGGTGAAGTAGAAGTAAACAAATCCAGAGGAATTTGTTGAGTTGGTGCCTACGGTTTTATTGGCTCCTTCCCAAGAGGTAAGAGTAACATTGAAACCAACATTCAGTGTGTTGGTGATGTTATATTGGTTGAGGTCAAGATCAAACGCCCTCAACACGAATTCAGCTGGTGTAGATGGAGTAGCCGTTGTTTCATTTCCTGATATGTAATCTAATCTAATAGCGTCTTTTTGCAAGTAAAATGATACAGGAGAAGTTTCCCTAATGTTGCCTTCTGTATCAGTAGCATTAAACTTAAAGTTCCTAGAAGGAGCATTTACGTAATCGCTACAGGTGTAGTTCTTCGTCCACCAGAGCATAGTACCACTACAAGATGTACATTGTTGTGGGTTGCCTACTTGAACCCAGTTTCCAGAACCAGCTGGCGCCTCCTCCCAAAGATAGACAGTAACCGTATCCCCCGCGTTATCTGTAACATTTATGCTAAAGTTTCTTTCAACACCCCAACCATCAGAAGTGGGAGTGACTGAAGGATCTTGTAATAGTGGAGCAGATTTCAAATAAAATGCGTTAATGACTTCGTCATAACCATCTATGAAATTTGTTAAAGAAGAACTCATGGTTACGTTATACCACCCAACAGGATAACTCATATCTGTCGTTATACTACAGGTCCAGCCGCCATTTTGGTAGGTTGCTGTACAAGAATATTCTGTTGCTCCCTGTTTCATCTTGTAGATTACTGTTGCACCACTCGTTACTTCACTCCCACAGTCATCGTACACTGTACCATTGAATGTAATTGTGTCCCCCCTAGTGTAGTTTGTAGTTCCATCCGGCTCAACAATCGTATTGGTGAGAGATCCAACTAGAGTAAACTTAGATTGGGTGGTGTTAGCATCTTTATATGCGGCGTCTCCAGAAGTCCCTCCTTTCCACCACCAAGTCCCTAAATTAGAGTTGTCACACCCCCAATCCGAAGGGGTCATGGTTTTAACTAGGTAACCAGAGTTATTCGTCGTGACCAAATATTCATTGTAAGTCGTTGCCCCTGGAGGTAAGAGGTAAATCTTGCCGTAAACTCCACTACCTACAGCAGCATCGACATCTGTATCATATACATAAATCACAAAGTCTGTTGATTGGTCTCTCCTAACTTGTGCATCATAACTTGGCGTAATATTTGTAACTGAAACATCATCCTTTTCTATCGTAAAGAAAGTACTTGGAACTAGTTCATTTGAGTAACCGTCTTCATCCGTAGCATTGAACTTAAAGAATACATCAGGATCTATGTCGCTAGAAGTGAAGTCACTCTTCTGAAAAGTAACGTTACAAGGATTGCTGGAAGTACATCCAGTTACTGTTTGAGTTCCAACTAAAGTCCAAGGATCAGTAGATATATGTCTGTAGTAGGCTGAAACATTCATCTTAGAAGTAGAAGTACCATCCGGATCATACACAGTAACAGTAAAATTCCAAGTCTTACCCCATCCATCAGAGGTTGCTCCAGTATCTGCTGTAACTACTTTACCATTTTCTAGCTGTGGTTTTGATGGGAGCCAACACCAAGTATAATTAACCTTGAAGACATCAGTAACTATCTTGTTTCCTCCGTAGACATAGACTTGAAAGGATGAGGTATTAAACCCCTCTCCTGTTAGGTTACATGTCGATCCAGCATAATCCGCTGGAGCACTCCCATAAAGCCTATCACAACTCCATTCTGGGCCTGTGACCCCATCACCATTCGAATCCCTTGCTGCTGGATTACTATCATAAATAGGATAATAGTGAGAGCTGTCTTGAGGGTTAACTATGTACACATATCCATTTCCAGAACCGGCACCGGCGATTACAAATCTATTTTGAATGGTGAAGTTAACAAGTTGACAATTTTTACCTTCTGCTAAACAATTAAAGGACGGAGTCCAAGTATAAGTATTCCCGCCTTTGTTTGCTCCTGTCCACGATACGGCGTCCTGATTCTCAACACAAGTATACCCAGCTAGACCATACTGCTCACCTGAGAGGGTAGGAATAGTAAATATTATTAAATCGATGCCACCATCGTTATCGCTATCCACAAAGGTAACGTTGTGTCTTGGGTCCTCTAGGACGCTAACATTCGTCTCGTTGAATAACTTTACATCTCCACCTAGCCATATTAAATCGATGAAAGGAGGCTTTGGAAGTTCTGGGACTTTTATCTTAACCACAACGTTATGGTAATGGACCTCTGAATGGTGGGTCACATTTATTATCTTGAAATAACTGTAACCCTTGGGTAAGATTTTGTTTAAGGGTAAATTTTCCTCCACTAACTTTGGTGCCTCAGTCTCGTAAGTGATTTCTATTTTTCTGACTTTAGGCTTAATTTTCTTTAAGTCGAGTTTAAGAATTTCATTTTTCCCACTTAAGATTTCCCAATCAGTTGTCCCATTAATTCTTATGTTGAACGCCCCTTTGGGCAGAATGACGTTCAAACTTTCATTAAGAAAGTCGCTTACCGGATTAACGAATTCAATAATTTTCTTCCACTTGACTGGGGCATTAACTTGCGCTCTTCCTTGAATAGTTTTAATTCTAATCTCTAATTTTTTAGTGCAGGGTACTTCAATCAAGAAATCTCTTTGAACTTTTTCCTTATTCGAGATGAGTAAAGTACCATTAAATATTCCACAAGTTAAAGCTTTAATAGACCATTCAATAGTTAAGTTCTCTCCAGCTGGGAGGAAAGGAATAATTCTACTTTCATTTTCGACTTTAACCTCTTCAGGAAGTAATAGATACACGAGCAAATCTGTTGAGTTTTGTAAAGCCACTATGTTTGCTCTTACAAGGAAGGAGTCATTTGTAAGTTTCTCGATACTCAGATTCTGAATTTCAATTCCCTTTGCTTGAGAGAAATTCTCCTCAGCTAGCGGACTTTCTCTATAAGAGAAAGTCGTTCTATTCGTTAGATTTAGCGCCTCGACTACAAGCGTATAGAATCCTTCTTCCGTAAAGTCGACCACAAAAGTGTGGGAGTAACTCCCATTAATTATCGGAATTTTTTCCTTGAAAAGGATGGAAGAGTTAAATTCTAAGGATAGAGTTGCATTTGCGCAAGGTCTTTTCCCGTCAATGATTAATTCACCAAAGACATTTACTGAATCATTGAATCCGTACTCCTCTTTATCCGTTTGGATAGTTAACTTCGTCTCATTCTTTGGCACATTAAGATAGTAGAAGGTTGTGGAATTGCTTAGTTCTCCAGCAGTTATCACTACTTTGTATTCACCACTTTCATTCCAGTCAGCTTGGATACTCAAATTGAAGCTGCCATTTTTCACTCTGATCGAAGAGAAAAAGACCTCCCTACTACTTGGGGAGAGAATACTAAGATTAACCGATCCATTCCCCTCCTTATAGAAACCAAAAATATGCAGGATCTCACCACGAGTCAAATTTAATTTGTCTACAAACAGGATTGACTGATTGGTTGAAAAGTTTAGTTCCTGACTAAGGTTTAAAAGATTGTGAAAACCTGTGACATTCACCTTACCAGAGAGAAGAAGCGAGGTAGGGACAATAGTAGAGAAGAAGATTAGAATGAGTATTACTTTTACTTGAGATTTGAGATTAAACTGAGATTTCCTTCCAGAACCTGCGAGGTCAGACTTCCTGTAGGATTTTGGAGCTCTCAATTTTTCGAGAACGTGCTTAAAACTATCTCTTTCCTTCGATTTTGACATTTTTTCTTCAGATTTTCCTTTATCTTTCACTTAATGTAGAAGAGAAATTAAGGAAACTTATAAAATTTTTTGAGCTCCTTAACAACTTTCCTACGTTCAACTCTAACCAGAGATTCCAAGGAAGTTCTTGATTTTCTGGAGAATTCCCTTCTCCCCCCTAATACCTGCAATTCTCCTAGCCAGCTTCTCAAATTCCTTGGAAGATTTAGCGTTTGGGTTTAGGATCGAAACAGGAATCTTAAAGACATTACTCCTTATGAGTTCCTTGTCATATGGTATAGTTGCGAGAATCGGGACATTTACACTTAGTTCAATCTCCTCTGGCTTCACTTTATATCTCTTTTCATACATGTTAATAACTAGCCCAAGAATTGGTATTTTGTAGCTATCAACCACGCTCTTGACCCTCAAGATATCTAAAATACTGCTTAGAGTGGGTCTAGCGACGAGTAGAATTTCTTCAGAGGTCAAAATAGCAGCGATAGCCTCTTTCCCTAGGCCTGGAGCTCCGTCCAGGAGAATGAAGTCACATTTACCAAGCAACCTCTTAAGCTTGGATCTCAGGTCGAGAATGTCAATACCATAGAGGTCGTGGGGTGAAAGAGAACCTGGCACAACCTTTACCCCACTCTTATGTTCATAGATTGCGTCTTCTATTTCATATTCCCCTCTTAAGACATCATTCAAAGTTACTGGATAATCATAAAATCCAAATTGGAGTCCAAGATGCGCAGTCGTTATATTGCAATCTATTGCGACCACTTCTTTACCAAGCTTAGCCAGATTGATGGCTAAGTTAGCGGTTATTGTACTTTTCCCTACACCACCTTTCCCAGATACTATCCCAATAACCCTAGTCAATTTACTCACCCAACTCCCTTTTTATTTCCTCAATCTTTTCCAGACATTTCCCACGAATTTCCTCATAAGCCTCCTTCGAAATGTTACCTACGGCATACTCCTTTTCGATAATCCTCAACAACTGTCTGAGCCTATCCAACTTTCTCCTTAAATTTTCTTCTTTTCCCCCTTCGATTCTCTCCTTCAACGCTTCAACTTCTTCTTTACTCACACTCTTTGGGATTAACTTAGCACCGGGTCTACCTTTCTCCATAGCTTCCAGCAATTCACTTCCATAATAACTGAGTATCCTCAACAATCTCTTCTCAGACCACTTATGGTAAACGAAGATAAGGAGAGAAGGCATAGTAATAGCAAGTAGAAGTATAATCATATTTAACTGAGATTCCTTTTTAGCTTGGGGCAAGTATGGCAAAGTCTCATACTTGGTCTCAGCCTCCTTCAGTAAATCTTCTGCAGTTGAGATCGAGATTAGAGCTTCATTATATTTTCCAACATCCAAATATTCTCTAGCGAAATTTAGCTGTACCTCAGCCCTTTGAATGAGTGCGGAAAATTCTGTGGTGTTCTTCCCCTCAAAAATAGCTTGTTGCAGTTTAAGCTTCAGATCATTCAATTTGCTCTCTAACTTCCTAAGATCATTTTCTATCAATTCCTTTCTGGAGGCAAATACCTTAAAGGCGACATCCTTTTTGTCACTAATACCTTCAGATGTTATTACACTTATACTCATATTATATTCCCTAGTTTCAGCATCTGGAGGAATTGTTATTCTCATCGAGAAGATCACTTCCTCTCCAGGCATGATTCTATCATAACTTATAGGTGAAATTGTGAACCACTCACTACTAACCCCATAAATTATTAAGCTAACATTATGGAGGACTTCGTCTCCTGTGTTTTTGACAGAGACTGTAAATAGATTAGACCAGCTTCTTTCACCGTTTATTTCTAAGGGCCAATTAACTATTGAAATATTTGCACCTTTAAATTCAATGGGGCTCTTAATGACATAAAAAGATTGGGAGGCAGTTATGGGCCAGCTGTGATTTGTGAATCTAACCTTGACTTTTAAGAAATATTTTCCAGGGGGTTGAGATGAAAAAATATAGATGCTTTTAGAGACTACAGCACTTGATGGAGCCTTCTCTAAGTAAATGGAAAAACTATCTGCTCCCCAAGTTTCTCCTTTCCCAGACTCTACCCAGAAATCAACATATGCTACGCTCCCGATACCAGCTGTTTTATTAAGGATTATGTCGAAGTTCAAGAAATCTGCTTGATAAACAGTTAAATTTTTGAGCTTAATCTTGACAGAACCGGTTACATATTGAGCTTTAGCTATGGAAATCAGAAAAGTGAGTAGCACTAGCAGCAGCACCCCCCTAAATCTCATGTTTATTAAGTTGCAGAAGAACATTCTTATATTTTTTGAAAAGAAGTAACCCCTTTTTAGAAATAAAATCAAAAAAAGGATGAGTTGACATTTTTTGTTATTTCAAAGAAAAAAATATAAAGGGAAATTTGCTACTTCTAACTAATGACGAGAACAATTGAAATACCAATAGATATCCTAACTGGGATCATCGTTTTTATAGGGGTCCTGGCAATTTCTTATGCTACTCTTTCCAGAGTTCCAATGATTACGGGTTTTCAAGCTGTCTCCCAGCAACAGGCTCAAGCAGTCTTAACAGTTAATACTTACATATACACAAGCATAAATAGAACACCAATAAACTTCACATTTGCTGGGATAGTGCCAGGTTACTGGTATAATGCAAGTAATGGGACTGATGGTAATGGTTGGCCAACAACTCTAATAATGTGGTGGGAGACAAATGTGAATACAAATGTCTCATTTTGGGGGAATGATTCATTCTGTAGGGAGGGGACAGCATGCAGCGAGGTTTTAAGCGAGAGATTTGACATAGGGAACCTAACCTTCAATACAACTGACGTAAACTTTACCAATACTGGAGATTTGTGGTATCACTACGCGTGGGGCAAATTTAATACCCCGACCCCTCAAGAACCTACGAAAGCTGGGGAAGCGAATAAGGATGTAGTTTATAACACTACTTGTCCTTGTGGTGAAGAGAATTATACATTGCCAATGTGGTTTAGTCTCTTTGTCCCTCCTGGTGTTAGGGCTGGTAATTGGAACACCACGGTTTATTGGAGGGTTGATGAGATATGAGGAGTAAAATCACGATAACCATTGCAACGATTTTCCTCACCTTACTCCTAGCTCCAGTTAGGGGTCAATCATGCGGCCTTGGTACTATGCAACCAGTTAAGGGGTTTATTGTCGTTCCAGGAGGAGTTGTGGAAGGGAAGATCTACTTCTACAATCTCTACGATTCCCTAACTACTCACGTACTAGTTACACTAGATGAAGCTCCAGAAGGTTGGGGCGTGGAAATAGAACCTCCAGCCCAGAACGTAGTTTATCAAACTCCTTTAGGAGAAGTTACCGTTTTTGAGAATATAGACGTTCCAAAGATGTCCAAGACGTCGGATTGTAAAAATGCCCCTGAAGGTTTTACCCTAATTAAAGATACTATTACTCCTGGAGTTTGTATCCCCGCTAAGGAGGTTGTAGTTAGGATAAGGGTTCCAGAGAATGTTCAGATAGGTAAGACCTACGAAGTTAAAGTAAAAGCTACAGGCAATTGTCTATCACCCCAAGCTGGGACGGTAGCTACAAGCCAGGTAAGGGAATTTACCTTTCAAATAAAACCTGTTTTAAGTGGAGAATTTTATGAAATAAGGAAAGAGGCTGGATTTAATCTCTGGAATTTTCTTGCCCAAAATGCCCTAACCTTTTCGATACTCCTAGGGATAGTCTGCGCCTTAATAGTCATTCTAATACTCAGGAAAATGGGTAAATTAGTGATAGAAGTTAAGATTAAGTAAGAGCTAGGTAAACTTATATTCTAACACTTCTTAATTCAGTTTTATGAAGAGAGTTTGGTATGCTACAGTCCTTTTCTTGTGCACACTAATACTCAGCTCCTTCCAAGGACTTTCTTATGCTCAGAATGCTACTGTGTCTACGGAGGCGCCAGTGGTAGCTAATGTGAACTTTAGCTACTCTGACATCTCATTCTCCCCAGCAGCGCTAAGCATTTATATGCAACCTGACAAAACAGATGATTTTACTATAACTGTAAAGGCTGAGAAGGGAAATCTTCCGATTAATGTGAGAGTGGGCGTGGATGATGACCTTTCGAGCTTTTCCTATGTGAGACCAATTTCATTTTCTCTTGATATCCTCCAAGCGAGGAACATAACTTTCCATATCGATACTGCTGGTTTAGAAGTTGGGAATTACACAGGGAATATACTAGGATTAGTGCTTGAGACAAACAAGACGTTTTATCTTCCAGTGAACTTAACCGTTTCAAGAGGAGTTGGCAGGTTCCTAATCCAGGTAGTTGACGAAGCTTATAGACCTTTACCTAATGCTACAGTAAGTATATATAAGGGCCTAGAGTTTTTGGAAGCTGGGTTAACGGACGAGGATGGATACTATGCATCTCACTTCTATCCTTTAGACACTTATTATGCAATAGCAGTATGGAGATCTGGATATAACCCTAAGGCTACAGGAAAGAGATTAGTTAACAATACAACCTTTGTTCAAATAGTATTAAGTGGATCACCTATCTTAGTTTTCTCTCCGAACTATGTTTTCCTAACCCTTAAAATAAATGAGACGAAGACCACAATCCTTAGATTAGAGAATTGGGGTAATGGAAAGGAGAAGTGGATAGACATAACCACAAATCAAAAATGGTTGAGGGCGCAACCAACTTATTTTGAATATCTGGAGCCTGGAGGTTTTAGGGAAATAACAGTAACGATAGGACCATTCTCAAAAGAAGGGACTTATATCGGAGAGGTAAGGGCATATGGTTTCAGGAGCTCAGCTAAGGCTACGATTCATGTTTATGTTTCTCCGCCTCCTGCTCCAGCCCCTGCATCAGCCCCAGCTCCGGCTCCAGCTCCACCAGTTAACATTACAGTTCCCGTGGTGACACCTCCACCTCCTCCAACCCCCCCAATTACGAAGTTTCCGGCAGTTGATGTCGGTTATCCTAGGGTAGTTGAGTTAATCAGAGGAGTGTCAAGACTAATTTTCATTAGAGTAAAGAATGTTGGGGAGGTAGATTTACATAATTTAAGTATCGAGCCATCTAGTGAAGCCAATCTTTTAATGGAAGTCTATCCAAAGAAATACTTACTAACAAAGATTGGAGACACGAAGATATTCATCCTGAAAGTGCTTTCTGAAGAAGAGGGGAAGGGGAACATAACTTTAAAGATAGTTTCCACCGAATTGGAGACTTATAGGGAGATAAATTTTGAGACAAAAATATCTGTAGTAGACCCAGAAGTCTTGAGGAGCGAAATAGAGTCTTTAAGACAGATATTAGATGTCTTAGAAGAAGAGTTAACTAGCTTAGGAAGAGAAGGTTACTCTGTGACCGGGGCATTTTCATTTCTCTCCGCAATTGACGAAAAGTTGGCAAATGCTGAACTTTCTTTGAAAATGAGGAGGCTCTTCGAAGCAAAGGGTTGGATAGACGAAGCGACGAAAGATACAAGCGACCTAATTTCCCTCATCGATAGAATTAAAGGAATGGGTCCAGTGAGAGTAGGTTGGGGGTTCCTGCCTGTGCTCTTGGCACTACTCGTAATATTAATATTTCTCATCCTGTTCCTTTTTATCGTATGGAGAAGAAGGAGAAGAAGGGAATGAGGAAGGTATTTCTTTTATTTTTCTTAACGACCTTCCCTTTCCTTTTAGATTTCTCTCTTGCAATAGAACCAGTGATCACCGTAAGTAAACATAAAATAGAGTTTACGATGATCCCCAATTCTACAACTTACAGCAAGTTTTTTATTTACACCGCTGGAGGAGACGAGAATGTAGAGTTATCCTTAAAAGTCGTTGGGGATATAAGTAATTGGATAAAACTTTCCCAGACTAATATTACCTTACCTCCCAACTCTTCCCAAGAAGTTTCTTTTAAGGTAATTGTCCCAGATGTTAAGGAAGACGAGTATCTTGGAAAGATAATTATTTACTCTAAAGAGGGCCAGATCGAGGAAATAAATTTGGAGGTAAAGGTATTGGCACATGGTGGTAGGTTTAAGGTCGAGTGTTCTTCTGAGAGAGGAGTGGTTAGAGATTTCTCGGTACTTATCTATGCAGGTAGCCACTTAGTGGATAGTGGAACTTCGAGTGGTGGAGTCTTCCTTTCAAATTACCTTCCTTATGGAGAGTATAGGATTAGAATATCGAGTGAAGGATACTATGATGCAGAAAAGACATTTCTCCTAAATAGAGAAGAGCAAGTTGCCAGTTTCAGGTTAAAGGAACTTGAAGAGATAAAACTCACAGTAATCCCGGAAAAGGTGATAGTAAAATTTTGCAGTGGAGAGGAGGGGACAGCATCACTGAAGTTAGTTAATAGCGCAGATTATCCAATTCCAGTTAGGATTAACTCAACGTCAACTAAAATAAAAGTAGAAGAAAATAATTTCACCGTTCCAGCTTCCTCATCTAAAGAAATTTGGGTGAAATTCGATTTCCCTGAAGGAAATTATTCTGAGAAGTTATATGTTAGCCATGAGGACACCGTAAATGAAATAGAAGTTGAGATAACATCTATTCCTCTCGAAGAGTGCAAGGCAGAATTCGCTTTCTCGATTTTAGGTAGAGATTCCATAAAATTAACTCCAAATTACACATCTATTTTGGTTATTTATGTCAATCCTTACGAAGATTTAGAAAAGGTTAGGGTTAAGGAAGAGAGTAGAAATTTGAGTGTCGAGATTTACCCTCTAATGTATAAAAAAATTGAGAGTGGGAATAAGAAACCATTCTTGATCAGGATTAAGCCAGCAACCAATTTTACTACTTCTCTAACTTTAAATGTTTTATCAAATGTTGGTGAGAAGACATTTTCCGTAAAGTTGTATAGGAGTGAGAAACTTGACAAGACGGAAATAGAAAAAGAAATAAAGGAACTTAAAGACCTCATAAAGGACCTAAAGACAGAGGTCTTAGATATAAGTGCTAAGGTAAAAGAGGAAGAGAGTGATGAGATAAAAGCGATTTCCCTTAAACTTTCAGATTTTTCGGTAAAACTAGACGTAGCCAAAACTGCTCTTGATTCGAACCCAGAAGCTTCAAGATCTTATGTAGAAGACATATCTCTTGAGTTAGGAAACATATTAAATAAGTTCTCGGAATATGAGGAGAGTGAAGAGGTTAATTGGTATCTTTACCTTTACATAGGGATTGCTGCTACGATAATTGGTTTGACAGTTCTCATCGTAAAAAGGAAGTTCTTCACATAATCACTCCATTGAGGTAAATTTTTTAAAGATCGAAACTCTTAAAACAATCTTATAGGCGAAGGTGGTTAGATGGGAGGGATGAAAGAGATTTATGCATCGATAATGATTCTAATAATCGCCTTGATATTCCTTGGATTCAAAGATCAAATAACTACTGGGATAGCAAGGATAACCGGATTTACAGAATGGAGCGATGTAACGCAGGCTAGTGTCACGGTTAACGAGTTCATCTCTGCAACTCTGTTTAATGTTCCAATCCAATTTGGGAGTTTAAATCCAGGTAACACCTCAGAAGCTATAAACAACCCATTAATAGTGCAAGTTGGAGGGGAAACTAATGTCAATTATAACATAACCCTGAATGGTACCTCTAACTTCACGAGTACCACGAGTAATTTCTCTATTTCATATTTACAGTTCAACACTACTGAAAAGGGTTGGACTAATTATACATTAAATGTGGAGAAAACTGCATATGAAAATGAACCAGCACCTCTTGGGACGTCAGTAAACAAGAACATTTGGCATAGGGTTGGTATACCGCCAGGAACAATCGCAGGTACCTATACTGCAAATATAACTGTCACGGTGAAAAAGGCATGAAGCTAAATAGATTTGTTGGATTTGGACTTCTCATTTTCATCCTGACGACATTTAGTATGGAGTATGGATTTGCGCAGAGCTGCGGATTTGGAGCGACTCCTTTAACAGCTCATGCATCGGCAATTCCAGGACAGAAAGTTGTTGTTACCTGGAACCTCTATAATATGTATAGTGATAGGAAAGCGCACATAGTACTTAGTTATACAGCAGACACAGATTGGGAAGTAACTATAGAACCAGGTCCCAGGAATGTGAGCTACGAGTTACCAACAGGAATAGTAACTATCCAAGAAAACTTAGCACTAGATCCACTTCCACCAGTAGAATACAAACCAGAGGTGATTCCTTACGGAACAAGCTACATAAAGCATCCAAATGCAGACTTGTATATACCTGCTAAGGTCGTAACGTTTACAATCCAAGTCCCCCAAGATGCTAAAGTGGGGGAAAGCCATAAGTTCCACTTCATTGCGAAAGGAAATTGCTTTACAGGTACTGGTGCAGTAATACCATCTGTGGAGTTAGGCTTGGACGTAACCGTTGACGTTGTTCCTCAGGAATTCTATGAACGTGAGATAATTGCTAAGGCACCATGGTACATAAGATATGCAGGCATGATAATGGTGCTTGTCTTAATCGCCTTGGCAGCGGCGATAGTAGTGCTAGTCAGGAGAAGGAAAGTGAAATAGACGTCAACTTTCTTTTTTTATAAATGTTTTTTACGCACTCTCATTTACCAAGATCGTTATATTCCCACTATAGTCTCCAGGAGGAGTCCCAGCGGGTAGATAAAGCCACCAGTATACAGGAACAGTAGTGTCGGTTTCTATGTTAGCTTGGAAAAGTATGTAATTACCGAGCACTAAGCTCTTCTTTTCTGAAGGTGTTGAGGAATTTGCGCATCTTAAGTTAGTAACGCTTATCGAATTACTATCGTTAACTAAGTCAGAATCTCCACGAAGCCAGAGAGAGGTATTGACATTCGATTCAATGTACACATTCATGGGGAACCCCTTAATCCCCGTACCACACTCTGGTTTAGAACCATCAGATGCGCTGACTTCTACATCTCCACCACTCACCGAACCAAAGCATATTGGCACATTTGAGAGAACTACATTTATGTAGGTTTGGGGATTTATTTTCACAAAAGAATCCAAGGTATCATTCTCAACTCCATAAGTTATTGAAGTGAAATTAACATCGAGAGCGTAGGCTATAGGAAGAGTATCTCCAGTTGCATTTAGATTCCAACTCAAAGTACAGCTGCTTCCATCGCTTAGGGTTCCGCAGGATTTTGGATTCTCTGGGGATGCTTCTTGGATGAAGAAAGGCTTATCCCCTTGAGTTGTGCTTATGAGAGTGTCAGGCTCAGAGCTCGAATTATTGTACCTGACAGCTCCATACACGGTTCCACAATCATAACCAGGTGGATCGGTGTGACAAGTTACAACAGCTTCCACCATAAAAGTTGAGTTCTGGGTAAAAGCACAAGGCGAGGATTGAGTACAAGACCAATAATTTATCTGTGAAGAAGTTGTATAATTTACTTCCAGCCACCTTGTTACAGTAACCTCATAACTTACGTAGAATTGAACGTAGTCGTTCTTCAATGTCCCCTGACCTATGTGCTCATCATCGTAGAGTCGAATCGTCACATTATTATTTGAGATAAAATCACTGGGACTTGTAGTTATATTACACCACCACATTTGCCAAGAGTCAGAAGTTATGCTTCCTGATTGGCAGGAAACCCAAGAGTTGCTAGAAAAATTAAATATCTCGAGATAGTAAGTTGCATCGGTGGTTGAGGAGAAGTTCACACTTACGTTTAAAGTTTGAACGTTTGTTACATCAATAGTGCCGTTGAACCAAACTTCAACCCGATAATTACTATACACCAGTTCTACACCGGCATCATCCCAGTAAGCCACATTGGTTGGTTTGTCAGCATTTTTTGGAGCAGGTCCAGTTTGTACATATAATTTTAACGTGTAGGTGCCAACTTGGTCGAAAAGAGAGGAAGCATCAACATCTACTCCTATCCAACCTGTGTCTGT
>Ga0190363_1000856_pt1 | contig 18121 bp, 19 predicted proteins | sample 48721867_MG_FD_161272 | JGI IMG/M metagenome (GOLD analysis project Ga0190363, IMG submission 161272) | Hydrothermal vent microbial mat bacterial communities from Southern Trench, Guaymas Basin, Mexico - 4872-18-6-7_MG | ecosystem: Environmental > Aquatic > Marine > Hydrothermal vents >... | reverse complement strand
TCTCCCTGTCCCCAGGGAGGTCGGAGGAGTAGAGGGGATCTCCTCCTCCCTCACCTCAACGGGCTCCTGGACTATGATCGGCCCCCTGTCGACGCTTATATCGACGTAGAAGACCGTCGCCCCCGTCACCTTCACACCATACTCCAGGGCGGCCATGTGGACGAACCTCCCGTTCAGCCCCTTCCGCCCAAAGGAGGGGAGGAGGGAGGGGTGTATGTTCATCAGCCTCCACCTATAGGTCTCGAAGAACCTGGCCCCCACGATCTGGTCCCACCCGGCGAGGCAGGCGAGGTCGACGTCGTACTCCTTCAACGTACCGAGGACCTCCTCCTCGAAGACGGTCCTCTTCTTCCCACGGTACTCTATGAAGACGGAGGGTACAGCGTACTCCTCGGCGATCCTCACGACGTTGGCCTCAGGGTGATTGTAGATCAGTACGGTCACCTCCACCCCCTTGAAGACGCCGAGCCTCTTATGTTCGACGATCGCCTGGAAGTTTGATCCTCGGCCCGAGGCTAAGACCGCTACCCTGAACAAGGCCTCCTCCTCCTACAGCCTATAGCCATGGGGCATGAGCACCCCGTCGACGTAGACGTTCCCCTTATCATCTATGCCGTATCTTCCCTGGGCGATCATCTCCAAGGTCTTAGGGAAGATGACCCAGTCCCCCCGCTCCTTCAGCTTCCTCTGATTCTCCCTCACAACCCGCTCCAAGAGGGACCTATTCTCCCTTCGCCGTAGATCCTCCAAGGTGACCCCCTCCGGCAGCCGGACCTCCATGGGCTTAGAGCGCATGAGGATCTCCCCCTCATCCACCCTCTCCCTCACTATATGGGTGGTCGAGTATAGGAACCTCTCCCCAGCGAGTATGGCGTCCCTGACGGCGTGGAGGCCCACGTACTTCCTCCTCCCTCCCTCCATCACCGAGAGGTCCGCCGGATGAACATTAATGATCCTTCCGGGGAAGGCGTCGAGGAGAGGGCGGCTGACGATGCTCATATACCCGCCGAGGGCGATGACATCGATGTCATAGTCCCCTATCATCTCCAGCGTCATCCTGTCGAACTCAGGACGGAGGGAGAGATCCCGGATCGTCCTACGTCCCCTGCTTCTGTAGAAGTCCCTGATATCATTACAGATGTAGGGAAGATGGAACCTCTCGGCGATATCCTTCGCATAGCACCGCTTCTTCCCCGTCCGATCTACCCTCTCATCCTTCACATCCGTGAAGATCAAAACTACCTCATAGGGGCAACGCTCCCCCCGAGACTCATAGCTAAGCTGATGCTCGATGATCTTGACGACATTAGTCCCGGTCCCGGACATGAAACAGGCCACCTTCATCGGCAGCCCTTCAACACCCGGATCGTAGAGTAGCCTAAACCTCATAATCCCCCAGAGGCTAAATTATCGCTGATTTTTTTAACCTTTCCCACCTTTGGATAACAAAGCACAGTAAGGAACCCCCCAGAATCCCTCATGAGGGGGTATCACTTACTTCAACAAAATTCTTATTAAGATTGAAGTTTCAATTCTCTAGGAAATGAGCATAGCGGCGGTCGGGCCAACCCCCTTTGTGACCTGCTTCGAGCTCATCGGGGTAAAGGGCTTCGAGGCAGAGAGCAGAGAGGAGGTAGTGAGGGTCCTCAGAGAGCTTGTTGATAAGAAGGAGTTCAAGCTTATTGTCTTCCCTGAAAGATTCGCTGATGAGACCTACGAGATCCGCTCTCTCGTGATGAAGAGGGGGGAGATCTGGCCGATCTTCGCCCTCATTCCAGATCTCACGATGATAACCGGGATGAGGCTCGAGGAGCTTAAGAGGGTCGTATCACTGGCTATTGGGGCGAAGTTGGAGTTGTGAGAAGAGTGGAGATAAGGAGGTACATCGAGGTAAGCGAGAAGCTGAGGAAGATGCTGGAGGACGCGGAGAAGCAGGCCAAGGAGATCATCGCCAAGGCCGAGGCTCGAGCGGAGAGGATAATCGCTGAGGCGAGAGAGGAGGCCAGAAACCTGAGGCTTAGAGCGGAGACCGGAGAAGCCCTCGACGAGGTCGTGAAAGAGGCGGAAGAGAAGGCAAAGGAAGAAGCAAAAAAGGTCTTAGAGGAGTACGAGAAGAGGGTCTCCGCCCTCAGGGAGATCCCAGAGGAGCGATTTAGGGAGGCCGTGGAACTGATCCTCAAGGAGGTGCTACCGTGATGAGCTCCAAGGCTGTGGAGTTGGAAGCAAAACTCATAGAGAAATTCGTGGGGAAACGGGAGGAGATCCTCTCCAGGGCGGAGATGAGGGCACAGGAGATCATCGAGGAAGCACGAGAGCGCGCTAGGAGGATCCTAAACGAAGCACGGGAGGCACAGATGAGAATCACGGGGACTGACCTAAGGGCCATCAGGGACAAGGCCCTCGGAGAGGCGGAGCAGGAGGGCCGCAGGAGGCTGATGGAGGAACGAGAGAGGTTGATCTCAAGGGTCTTCGAGACGACGGAGGAAAGGCTAAGGGCGATAGCCGAGGGGAAAGAAGAGCATGTGGACTACCAAGAGATGCTATTGAAACTGATCTTGGAGGCGGCATCTGCAATAGATGAGGAAGAACTCGTAATCGCCGCAAATGAGAGGGATGGAGAATTCCTGAGACAGGAGTTAAGGAAGGTCGAGGAGACCGTCAGCAAGGCCCTGGGTCACAAGGTCCAGTTAACTGTAGAGGAGAAGCCGATAGAGTGTATTGGGGGAGTCATCGTATACGATCCTCCAAAGAGGAAGATCTACTATAATACCCTTGAGGGGAGGCTTCTTAAGGTGAGAAGTAGGATGAAGGCCGAGGTGGCTAAGGTTCTGGGGGTGACATGATTTGGAGATGCTCGGGGAGATAGTGAGGATTAATGGCTCACTTGTCTTGGCGAGCTTCCCAGAGAAGCCAAAGATAGGGGATCTCGTAGAGGTAGGGGATCTCAGACTCATGGGGGAGATCGTAAGGCTGACTGAGAACATAGCGGCGATACAGTGCTACGAGGCGACGAGCGGGTTGAGGCCGGGAGAGCCTGTGAGGGACACCGGCAAACCCCTCATGGCGGAGCTTGGGCCCGGGCTCATGGGGACGATCTTTGACGGTGTCCAGAGATCTGAGATAGAGCTCTGGAAGCTTACAGGGCCCTTCATCACTCGGGGGGTCACCATACCCCCGCTGGATAGGAGGAAGAAATGGGACTTTATACCACGGGTTAAGGTGGGTGACGAAGTCGTCGAGGGGGATATCATCGGGACGGTTAAGGAGACGACGGCGATAGAGCACAGGATACTCGTTCCAGTGGGCCTGAAGGGGACCATCTCGGACATAAGTGAGGGGAAGTTCACGGTCAATGAGCCCGTCGCGACCCTCAAGACGACGGAGGGGGAGAGAAGTCTAACAATGGTTCAGATCTGGCCGGTGAGGGTGCCAAGGCCCTTCAAGGAACGTGTCCCCCTCACGATGCCTCTGATAACAGGGCAGAGGGTCATAGATACCTTCTTCCCAGTGGCCAAGGGAGGGGCGGCGTGCATCCCCGGGGGCTTTGGGACGGGGAAGACGGTGATGCTCCAGCAGATAGCGAAGTGGGCCGATGCTGACATAATCCTCTACATCGGATGCGGCGAGAGGGGGAATGAGATGGCCGATGTCGTCACCCACTTCCCCGAGATCACCGACCCAAAGACGGGGAGTAGGATAATCGAGAGGACGATCATCGTGGCTAACGTTAGCAACATGCCTGTCTCCGCGAGGGAGGCGAGCATGTATATGGGGATCACGATGGCGGAGTACTTCAGGGATCAGGGCTACGATGTCGCCGTCATGGCGGACTCGACGTCGAGGTGGGCTGAGGCCTTGAGAGATCTCTCTGGGAGACTTGAGGAGATACCTGCGGAGAGGGGGTACCCCGCCTACCTCGCCGATAGGATAGCTGAGATATACGAGAGGGCAGGGCGAGTCCGTACCCTTGGAAGCGAGGAGCGGATCGGGTCTGTCACCATCCTCGGAGCGGTCTCGCCGCCGGGGGGCGACTTCAGCGAGCCCGTCACGACCCATACCTTGAGATTCGTCGGAACCTTCTGGGCCCTGGATAGCGAACTTGCCTTCCGGAGGCACTTCCCCGCGATCAACTGGCTAAGGAGCTTTACGAGATACCTCTCAGTCGCCTCTAGGTGGTGGAGCAGATTCGACCCTGCCTGGGAGCAACTTAGGGCGAGGGCCCTGGGGCTTCTGGAGGACGCCTCTGAGATCGAGGAGACTGCGAGGATCATCGGGGAGAAGGCCCTACCGGACGAGCAGCGCCTCGTCCTGCTGCTATCTGAGATGATAAGGGAGGGTTTCCTCGTACAGAACGCCTTCCATGATGTCGATACCTATTGCGATGCTGAGAAGCAGGCGAGGCTCCTCCGGGTCATAATTGACTTCTATGATGCGGTGGAGCCCTTGGTGTCTCGTGGAGTGCCCATCGAGAAGATCAGGGAGCTCCGGGTCATAACGGAGATCATGAGGCTTAAGGAGAGGAGGGAGATCGCTGAGATTGATAGGGTGAGGAGGGAGATGCTCGCTCAGGTGGGGGAGCTCGCCCAGGAGTATGAGGTGGAGTCGGAATGACCGTGGAAGAGGCCGGTCTCGTCTATAGGACGACGAGGGAGATTAAGGGGCCCATCCTCTTCGTCGAGGATGTAAGGGGGGTCGCCTATGACGAATTGGTGAGGGTGAGGCGCCCCGACGGAACCGAGGTTATCGGCTCTGTCCTCGACGTCTCTAAGGACTGGGCGATGGTCCAGGTCTTTGGGGAGACGGAGGGGATGGACCTAGATGTGGAGGTACGGTTCACAGGTGAGACGCTGAAGATCCCGATCTCCGATGAGGTGATCGGCAGGGTCTTCAGCGGGAGCTTTGAACCCTTAGATCATCTGCCGGGCCTTCTGAGCACTGACCTCCGAGATATCCATGGGGGGGCGATCAACCCAGCGGCGAGGGATGTCCCGAGCGAGTTCATCCAGACGGGCATCTCCGCCATTGATGGGATGAACTCGCTTGTTAGAGGCCAGAAACTCCCCATCTTCTCGGAGTCTGGCTTACCTCATAACACCCTAGCGGCTCAGATCGCTAGGCAGGCGACGATTCCAGGGAGGGAGGAGGAATTTGCTATCGTCTTCGGCGCGATGGGGATTAAGCACGAGGAGGCGGAGTTCTTCAGGGAGGAGTTTGAGAAGACTGGGGCTCTGAGCAAATCGGTGATGATCATGAACTTGGCAGATGACCCTGCCATCGAGCGTATCGTCACACCGCGGATCGCCCAGACTATCGCTGAGTACCTAGCCTTTGACCTCGGTATGCATGTCCTTACAATACTGACAGATATGACCAATTACGCGGAGGCCCTGAGGGCCATCTCGATAGCTCGAGAGGAGATCCCGACGAGGAAGGGGTATCCGGGGTACCTCTACAGTGATCTGGCGACGATCTACGAGAGGGCAGGGAGAATTAAGGGGAAGAGGGGGTCCGTCACGCTCATGCCGATCCTCTCGATGCCGGGCGGGGATATCACTCATCCCGTCCCAGACCTCAGCGGATACATCACAGAGGGCCAGCTCATCCTCCAGCGGGACCTCTATCTCCGGGGGATTTACCCGCCAATAAATGTCCTTCCCTCGCTCTCGAGGTTGATGAAGGATGGGATAGGGGAGGGGCGGACGAGGAAGGATCATGGTGATGTCTCTAATCAGCTTTACATGGCCTACGCCGAGGGGATGAGGGCGAGAGGCCTTGTCAGGATCGTCGGGGTCGTCGGTCTCAGTGAGAGGGAGCGGACTTGGCTAGAGTTCGCGGATAGGTTTGAGAAGGAGTTCGTCAACCAAGGGGTCTATGAGAACCGGTCTATTGAGAGGACCTTGGAAATCGCTTGGGATCTCCTATCCATGTTGCCTGAGGAGGACCTCATCAGGGTGAGGGAGGAGTACATAAAGGAGTTCCACCCCAAGTACAGGGGGAAGTAGGCTGGGGAGATGTCGGTAGTCGGTGGAGTCAGGCCCACGAAGGGCTTCCTCCTCGAGATGAAGAAGCGACTCTCCTTCATCGAACGGGGATGCGAGTTCCTGAAGTTGAAGAGGGACCACTTGGCGAAGGAGTTGACTGTCGCCCTCGACGTCCTGAGGGGAAGGAGGTCCAAGATCAACGAGAAGCTGAGGGATGTCTACGAGGCCGTAATCACCGCCTACCTCGCACTGGGACCCTCAGAGGTGAGGTCCCAGGCGAACTCCATTAAGAAGACCTACGAGATAGAGATCCTGCCTAAGAGCGTCATGGGGGTCCAATACCCCTCTATGAAGGTCGTCTCCAAGCCGAAGATCGAGGGGAAGCTGGACCCTGTTCTCTTTAAGGCTGCCTCCCTCATGATGGAGGTCTTCGAGGAGATCCTGAGGTTAGCCGAGTTCGAGGCGAGGGCCGAGAGGGTCGCGGATGAGCTGGGGAAGACGAACCGTAAGGTGAACGCCTTGGAGAACATCGTGATACCCAGCTATAAGCAAGTTATAAAGTTTATACAGGATAAGTTAGACGAGGAGGACTTGGAGGAGCTCGTTAGGACTAAGCTGATAGGAGGTGTAATAGCACGTCGAGGGGAGTAACCCCAAGCTTAGCGTACGTCATCGTCAGATGCCACGCGATGAGGGCGGAACTCCTGGACTCCAATACCCTAAGAAATTTAGCTGAGGCCAGAGACTTTAAGGAGTTCCTTGAGATCCTCTCTAAGACGCCTTATGGAGAGGAACTAGCTAATGCGGAGATCGACGTCCTAGAATTGGAGCAGATACTCAACAAAAAATTCCTAGAGAGATTGAATAAGATTATTATTTCCTCTCCAAAGGAGATCTCAGAATTTATCAAGGATTACTACATTATGGGACTTGAAATAAAGAATCTAAAGAGGATACTGAGAGGAAAGTTTTCGGGGATGCCTTCTGAGTGGATCGCAAGGTCTCTTATACCTATGAGACCTTATCTCTCGGTGAACTTTGAGGAGTTATTGGAGACCAAGACCCTTGAGGAATTTGTTGAGGCACTGAAGGAGACAGCCTACGCCACTCTAAGTGAAAGTTTGAGGATCTGTGTGGAACATGAAGTGCTGTGGCCTATGGAGGCGCGCCTCAACGGTCTTCACGTTGACCGCATCGAGGTCTCCCTTATGAACCTCTCCCCTGAAGACCGAGTGATCGTGAAGAGGGTCCTCCAGACGAGGATGGATATTGAGAATCTACTCGCGGCGGACAAATGGGGAAAGGAGTTCGGGAGACAGACACCTCCTAGGGGTTACTTCTACCGCATTTATGGGGTTCCCTTGGAAGTTCTTGAGAGTTTGATTAAAACCAGGGACCTCGAAGAGATAATAAAGAGTTTAGGGACGCCCTATTACCAGATACTGAAACCACTTTTAGAAGACGACGTCGCCCTAGTTAGGCGATATCTGCAGAGATACATCTACGAAGTGCTAAGGAAATCCAAGACAAGAAGCGACTTTGCCTTTCCCGCAATTTTCTTCCTACTTACCTCATTCGAGAACGAGATTGAGAATTTAGCAAGTATCGCATGGGGCAAGGAACAGGGAGTGCCCCCCAAAAAAATTCTCAAATATATACTTCTACCCTCATAGAACCCCCTTTCCAAAATTGAGGGAGTAAAATTTAGGAAACCATGATCATCAGTATGGCTACTATCAGCCCATAGATGGCGAGTCCTTCCCCGAGAGCCACGAAGAGAAGGGACCAGATCGTCAACTCCGGCCTCTCCGTTATCATCTCCGCCCCAGCTTTAACGGCAGTTACAATACATGCCGCGGCAGCGAATCCAGCACCTATCATCGTTAGGGCTCCCATTATGACCCGCCAAGCGGCCTCAGATATCATTTCTTTCCCTCACCTCCTTTTTAAACTCTTGAAAGTCTAGAGGATCTTTTACTTCCTCTAACATATATGGATAAAACGACCCCAAGGATCACCATTACAAGGATCACTGATAGAGCCGATATGACAAAAAATAACGGGAAAATATTTCGCATTAAAGCCGTTAGTCCGGAAAAGAGACCTAAAAATAGGATTAAGAGACCACTTATACTAAGGGCAGTACCCCATATAGATGGTTCCCCTTTTTCTGCCATTGTTGATGCCCCAATGGTCATCCCTTGGACTAGACACCAAGCTGCGGCTATAAAAGAGGCACCCATTATGATCGATGTGGGTATAAAGGACGCGGTTATGCCAGTATCGACTTTTTCAATGAGAACCTCTATCTTTTCATCCTTCAAATCTGTCCTTATCTCAAAGAAGACAGTATTTTCGTCAATTATTGATTGAAGTTTCACTATGACCTCTGTTTCTTCTAATGCTATCGAATATTCCTTCCCTGTATCCATCTTCGTGATTGCAATCAACTTATTGACGTCCTCTTTATCTCCAACACATAACCAGAGTTCCCCCTTCGAGACATTAATTCCTTTAAACCAAATATAACAGTAGGCGTGTTCGTTGAGTTTAATGAGAGCTGTCTCATCACTTTGCAGTTGGAGAAGATAGCTATCAGCTGTGACATGGATGCAATTCAGGGCTAAAATTGATAAAAGGAACGTGAAGATAAAGATACTTTTTTCCCTGCTTAACGTGGAACCCATCTTCCAACATAATGAACCGATTGCATTTATATAATTTTTCATGGAAGAGAGGCGGCGGTCCATCTCTATTTCACCTGCTGGGTTTTAAGTTGAAAGGGTTTGAAGGGTATCCCTCCACCGTGGAAGAACTTTCCCATGAACTCGTAGTACAGCAGCCTTAACGACTGGACGGAGCTTGATATAAACTCAAAGGTCATGCCGATGAGATTCATTAAGATGATTCCACCAGGGCCCATGAAATGCGTCATGGAATGCGCGGCGATGGCGAGGGATGCATGGGCAAGGGCGAAGGCAGCGATTCGGAGGAAGGAGAAGAAGTTGGCGAGGGACTCTACAAAGACCATGAGGAGGCCCCCCATACCCTCCCCAAAGGCCTCGAAACCCAGCTTCTTGTGAACTGTGAGGGAGGTGAGCACGGGCTCGATGAAGGAGAGGATCAGACCAGCTATTATCATGAAGAAGGACCAGTGTGAGAAGAGGGCGAAGATATCACCGGTACTTAGGAAGTACTGGGCCCCGAAGTATAGGCCTACTATGCTGAGGATGAATCCAAGTCCATGTTCCCCCAGGGCCCCCAAGACATGGCCGGACTTGATGCTGTTGATTATGCTCAAGATCAAGCCGAAGACCAACTCAACGACTGCAATACCGAGGACTATCTTCATGAGCCGCCCCACGTTCTCCATGGGACTGAGTAGCAGAGGGTGTAGGAGCCCTTCGACGAGGAATACTTCCCCATAGAGAAACCCGAAGATCGTGGCGGAGATGCCCATAGGGATGAACATCACCCCAAGTTTAGACATCATCCCCCTCTTATACTTCCTGTGCAGTATAAAACCCAGGATGAGGAAGACTAAGCCTTGACCAACATCTCCAAACATCATGCCGAACTGAAAACTGAAGACAAGTATCGTTATCCAGGCAGGGTTCACCTCATGGGATGAGGGCCATCCACGGAGGGAGGTGAGGGTGAAGGCAGGTCTGAGGAAAGGCGGCAGGGCTGAGGAGGCGTCGGATGGCACCTCCTCATCATGGGAGGGCTCCTCATACTGGACTAGCAATAACTCCCCCGTCTCCTCTTGGAGTTCCCTTATCTTCCTCTCCAATATACCTTGGTTCTTATCCGAGACCCACCCCTGTATAATAAAGATCGCCCCGGATTCCAAGACCAGGGTTTTCACCTTAGATATGATCCCAAGGATGTAATCCATCCTCTTAATCTCCCTTAGGAGAGGCATCACCCTATCTCTCATTACTTCAACAAGGGATTCCTCCTTGGGTTCCTCCCTGTGTTTTTTCAATTCCTCTTCGAGCTTAAGAACCTCCTCCTCACGCCGCCTAATCTCCTCTCTCCTCCTCTCGGGGTCAAGGACGAGGAGAGTATCCCTTACGCCCAGGACATCGAAAATGTCTCTTATATCCAGTATGTAAAAGAGGGTCTCAATCCAAGGCTTCCTCTCCTCAGGGCCAAAAATGAATACAAAGCCCTCTCCCGGAGAGATTTCCTCAACTTTGTAAGTGGTATCCCCAAGCCGCTTTATATGCTCCTCCAGCCGGGGCAATACCTCAAATTTAACCAGACCAACCATCAAACATCTCTTCAATTCCTCAGGGTTTAGGGAACGCATACAGGCGAGCTTCATCTTCTCTTCATTCACTAGACGCCTCGCCTCTTCCCTCTTCCTCCGCTCAGCCTCCCTCCTTCTTCTCTCCTCCTCTAATTCCCCTAACACCCGATCTACCTTCTCCAAAACAACCTCTACCATTCCCTCGGGATCGTCCCAGACCCTTCTAAACTCCAAAGGAGTAACCCCAATCTCGATGGGCTCTTCAATCTTAAGATACTCAAGGAGACGAGCAGCCGCCTGCCTCAACCGGTCCCTAAGCTTACCGTAGTCCACCCCCTCCTCAGGAGACCTCAGGAGTCCGCCATAGTCCGGACCAGAGACCTTCTTTAAATGGATAACTTCCGCCTCTCCAAGCTTCTCAAGGACGAGACCACTATAGTCGGATAAAGTAAGCACTGTGATTTTTTTCATCACCTTGGCTCCAATATAAAGAATTCCAATTCAATAAAAGATTTTCTATTGTGAAGTATGGGGGTTACCCCTCACTCAAGAACTTCCTCCAGATAAGTGCCAGTGTGATGATATATGGGACGATGGAAACAGCGATCCCCAACAGTAGAGGGGGCTTTAGTCCCTTGAAGAATCCTATCAAGATCATAGCCAACACCACTCCCAAGAGGGGAAGAAGAAGTATGGTCATGATCGTTAAACGACTCCGCTTTAAGACATCTGTGAAGGCATCCATAAACTCCTCTCCGATCATTCAATTTCTCGCCTGTTATATTTCGAGCAGTGGGTGGAAGGAAGCAAGGGCCAAGATAGCCACGGCCCTGAGGATATCCTTATCCGTCACTATACCCACCAGCTTCTCCCCCTCCATTACCGCTAATCTACGGATGTTATGGCGTCTCATCTTCCTTATCGCCTCAAGGATGCTACTGTCCTCACCCACTTGAATAAGTGGGCTTGACATGATCTCTCCTATCGTCGTCTTTGAGGGGTCCCTCCCTGCCGCTAGAATCCTCTCAAGCATATCCCGCTCCGTGACGATCCCCACGGCCTTGCCCCTCTCGACCACAACGACACAACCTACCTTCTCCCTCGCCATGATCTTCGCGACATCGATGACCTTCATACTAACATCTACTGTCGTGACTAAACGATTCATTATGTCAGCAATCACTGAAGGGAACTTCTCCGCACCGTTCAACGATCTTCCCCCTCGACCCTTGGAGGATTAGCCTCTATGAGAGTGGTCGTCGCCTCAACACCCTCAATGACTCTCAACTTATCAAAGATAAAGGAGTCCAATTCATCTAGCGACCCAACCTCCACCTCCACTACAAGGTCGTACTCTCCGTAGGTCATGACCACCTCCTTGACCTCAGGGAACTCCTTTATCCGCCGATAGATCTCTCTATCCTTAAGGGGCTTAACCCGTACCAAGGTGTAACTCCTAACCATCCTCATAACCCTCCTCTCACGCCTATTACTTAAAAACCTTCACCCAAAAGCATTTCCCCTAAAAAATGAGGGGGTCCCCCTACCTGAAGGCCTCCTTTAGAGGCACCACTATCTCCTGGAGACCGATCTCCCGGAAGAACTCCAAGGTCTTTTCAGGCTCAACGAACATAGCCGCCTCTAGAAGTTTTTCTATACCTACCGCGTTATCTAGCTGATCTCGTTGCCATAGATACAGGATCGACTTCGCAAGGGAGGTCGGTAGACTCTCAGTCTTCTTAGTCTCAAGGATGAGCTCTATTAGTCGTTTGGAGACCAAGCTGTAGAGGGAGACCGGGATCATATGTACAACCTTTTTCGCACCCACTCTCATCACCAAAAATACTACTACTACAAAATTTAATAAAAATATTCATTCAAATATTATTGATTTCCATCAATAGAACTATGACTTTCATAAAAATATTTGTTGAAAAATATAATTAATCAAATTATGATATGCTTAACATAGATCCTATATGTGATTTTTAATAGAGAGACTTACGATTTTTGTATAAAAAATGTTGATTTCTAAACATTTTTGAAAGTCCAAATTCTTGATTTATAAGAAATAAATAAGACCCTTACTCCTATTATTAAACAGAGAGGCTATGTCTATTGACATCTTAGATATGAAAATTATCAAATCCCTCCAGGAGAACGCTAGAAAGACCTACCGACAGATCGCGAAGGAGACCGGGGTCAGTGAGGCTACTGTGAAGAACCGCATTAACGAGTTAATACGGGAGGGGGTCATACAACGATTCACCGTCGTCTTAGACTACTATAAACTCGGGAGGGCGATAAAGTCCTTCATCGGGTTGAGGGTGCAGCCCGCGAAATTCCATGAGATTGTGGAACATCTCATCAATCACCCAGATGTCCACGTCCTTTACAGGACGAGTGGGGATGTCGATCTCCTAGTGGAGGTTATCTTCGAGAAGATGGATGACCTAAACGCCTTCCTTGAGAAAGAACTCGCCGTGGAGGGTATCGTCGGGACTGTAGTGACCATCGTCATAGGTCCATATAAGAGGTGTCCTTGGACCGGGCTTTAGTCTACCTCCAGGTCTCTATCTTCGATTCCCCAGCGATGAAGATGACGAGCCCTGGTATCTCAGTCTTATGCTCCTTCAACTCAACCCTGAACATCGTCTCCAGGTAGCCACGGAGGTAGAGGGTATGCACAGCGCAGTACTCCACCTTTATCTCGTTCTCTACCCTTGTGAACTTCCCCCACCCCAGGTTCTGGAGTTCCTTCAGGATGATACCCCAGTTGGAGGGCTTTGTGAGATCCACACCTCTCAGGTCTGGCTTCATCACCTTCCTCTTCAGGGCACTCAGACGGCCAACGTTGTAGATCTGCTCCTCCGTCATCACCTCGAAAATGTCGAGGAACATTCCTCTCTCTATGAGAATCACCCGGTCCCCGTCGATGCGATAGACATGGGGGAGCCAGTTATGCATGGCTAATCTTCTGAAGAAATGTAACGCCTTAGCTACAGCCTCCTCTTTGCTCCGAATAAACTTCGTTTTCTCGAGAAAATCGAGGTAGTTGTACAGGTTATCGCTTATCCTTACATTAAGAGACTTCATGGATTTCTTCCTCCGGAGCAGATCTCTTCTTCATCTTCTCGCTCTCCTATATGAATCCTCCCTTCTCATAAACTCTCAAGTTGGGAAGGACCGTTGAAGACCCTTCTTTTAGAATCTATAAAAACATATTAGCCAGACGGATTAATGTTCCCTCCAAGACCCTAAGAGAAGTGTTCATTCGGCATCTCACGACCTTTAAGACATTTTCTTCGTTGGCCCACCCCCTCTCTACGATGAAGTTCAGGAATCTGTCAGACCGTAGTGTGATGTCCCCCATCCTCCTCAGCCTCAAGGAGTTCTGGAGGGTCTCCCCCAACTCCCTTCTCCATTCCTCCTCGTATCTCGAGAGGGGATATCCATTAGCCAGATGCCGAGAGATCATCTCCCCCGCGATCCTCCCGCAGATCATCGCCGTGGGGACACCCCCGCCCACCGTCGGTATCGTGTGACCCGCGGCGTCGCCCACGACTAGGAGATTCTCCCCGTAGGTCCTCTTGAGCGGCCCACCCACCGGGACCAGCCCGCTACGGATCGCCGTGGGCGTCGCCCCCTCAAGCTCCTTGGAGGCCAGGGGGTGCTTCTTGATGAAGCGGTCTAAATAGTCGCGGACCGATAGCCCCTTCTCCATGTAGGGGACACGAACCCCCGTCCCCACGTTGGCGATGTCCTTGCCCTTCGGTATGATCCAGGCGTAGGTGCCCGGGGCATATGCCCTTCCGAAGTACATATCAACGACCTCAGGATCATGCTCCACCCCCACCATCTCATACTGATGCCCTATACCATAGTCCATTGGATCCCTCGAAACAGGCAGGCCCGCCTCCCGGGCGATCAACGAGAAGGGCCCGTCAGCCCCCACGACGACCTTCGACGGGATCTCGAGGACGCTTCCCTCCCTCCTCACCCTTATCCCCTTCCCGCCCGGGAGGAGGCCCAGGGCCCGTGTCGAGACCATGAGCTCCGCACCCGCTCGGATCGCCTCCTCGGCCAAGTGCTTGTCGAAGAGCTTCCTCTCGAGGACCACCCCCTCGAACTCCACCTCGACCGCCTTGGAGTTCGGGAACACGAACCGGACGGATTTCGTCCTGTTCGCTATGGTCCTCTGGGGTGGATTGAAGAGCTCCTCCAGCCCCCTCGCCTTTGGCGCGAGGTTCCTCATCTCCTTCAGGCTGGGGAGGAACTCGCCGCACTGCACAGGCACCCCCACGTCGAGCTTCCTCTCCACCATGAGGACGTTGAGACCTCCCTCAGCAGCCGTCTTTGCGGTGAGGGAGCCGGCGGGTCCAGCCCCTACAACTATCACGTCGTACAAGGCGAACTCCTCCTTCACCCTCCCATCGTCTCGGTCAGATGGAGGCTAACAATTTCTTGGGCTTGAAGTCCTTGTAGAAGTAGTCGAGGAAGGATAGGAGCTTCCTCTTCGCCTCCGACTCCTCAAAGACCTCTAAACTCTCTCTGCTCTTCTCGGCGAAGAGTTCCATGGCCTTGATGGACCTCCCCAGGGCGCCGCTCTCGATGTAGATACCCCTAATCCTATCTATGTCCATCTCCCCCTTCCCGCCCTCGAAGAGCCCCATCAGATATCGCCTATCCCCCTCCGAGATATCCCCTGAGCTCACGGCGTAGATCAGGGGCAGGTTGGGGTCGCCGTTGAGGATATCGCTCCCCGGGGGCTTGCCGAGGCTCGAGTCCGAGAAGACGCCGGCGATGTCATCCCTGATCTGGTAGGCCACCCCAAAGTTCTTCCCCAGCTCCCCCAGCAGGGCTATATGGTCACGCCGGTCAGTGGATAGCAGTCCGCCCAGGAGGGCCGAGGCCTCGAACATCGCCCCGCTCTTCAAGTAGGCTATCTCGAGGTACCTCTCCTCCGATACGAGCCTCCTGCGGAGGAAGGTCTGGAGCGCGACGCCCTGGACCATCTTCGACGCCGTCTCCGAGAGGACCCTCACGACCTCGATATTCCCCGTCTCCGAGGCGTACCTCAACCCCAGGCTGAGGAGGATATCGCCCGTCAGGACCGCCCTCTTACCGCCGAACTTCACATGGACCGAGGGCTTCCCCCTCCTAAGGAGGTCCTCATCGATGATATCGTCGTGGATGAGGGTCCCGTTGTGGATAAGCTCCAGCGCCAGGAAGGCCTTCTCCGTCTTCCTGTAATCCCCACCAACAAGCTCGGCCGAGAGGACACAGAGGAGGGGCCTCAGCCTCTTCCCCCCCATGAGGAGCATATACCTCGCCGGGACGCCCAATATCTCATGGACCCCGCTAAGGGGTAGGCTCTCGATCGCCCTATTGATGTAGTCCAGCTCCTCCTTCAGCTCCTCGAAGAGGGACATTTAAAGACTTCCCAAGGGTAGTGAGTTCAATCTATTTGAGGCTAATCCCTATTTTAACTTTAGGCTCCCCGCGGGGAGGGCGAAATATTAAAACAAGGGCGATAGGCTAAGTGATCGAGGGGTGCTCTATGCCGTTGAAGGTTTGGCTCATGGAGACGAGACCCCAGTTCCTGATCCTAACACCCATCTGCTTCTCCTTAGGCCTGGCCGTGGCCTTCAGCGAAGGACACCTCAACGCCCTCAACGCCCTACTGGGGCTACTTGGCTCGACGCTGGCCCACATCAGCGTCAACGTCCTCAACGACTACTTCGACTACAGAAGCGGCTTGGACCTAAGAACGAGAAGGACCCCCTTCAGCGGGGGGAGCGGCATCCTACCCGCGGGACTCCTACCCCCATGGGGCGTCTACCTCCTCGGCGTCACGAGCCTCCTCCTCGGGGCCTCCATCGGCGTCTACTTCATCCTCACCCTCGGCTGGCAGCTCATCCCCCTCATCGCCGCGGCCGGGGCGACGATCTACCTCTACACAACCCATCTGGCGAGATGGTACCTTGGCGAACTCTCGGCAGGCCTCGGCTTCGGCCCCTTCATGGTCCTCGGCGCCTACTTCACCCAGACAGGGTCCTACAGCCTAAACGCCCTCGTCCCCTCCATCGTCCCGGGGATCCTCGTGGCCACCCTCCTCTTCCTGAACGAGTTCCCCGACATGGAGGTGGACAGGGAGGCGGGGAGGAGGAACTTGGTCATATTGCTGGGGAGGAGGAGGGCGGCGAGGGTTTACGTCCTCCTCATCCTCTCGGCCTACCTCTCAGCGATATCAGGGATCCTCCTCGGGTTCATGCCGTGGACCGCCCTCCTCTCCCTCTTTACCCTCCCCATAGCCCTAAAGGCTGTGAGGGGAACCTTGGAATACTTCAATGAGGTGGAGAAGCTCATCCCAGCCCTCGCTGCAAACGTGACCGTGGTCCTCGGGACCACGGCGCTGATGGCGTTGGGGATCTTCATCAACCCCCTCTTAGTCAGAGCTTAACTCCTCACCCCCTTTCTACGCATTTAAAAACCGTGATTTATTTCTCGGACTATCATGAGACCCCATCTGGTTACAACAGTATTGAAGCCCAGATCAACATCGCAATTATCTAATCAACTGTTCATCCCAAATCGGGTATCAGGCGGTTTACCCTTTTGATCCCCCTGTTTGGACCGCTTAACGATGCCGGAGTTGCTCTCCCCCGCGGCACTGTAAGGTACCTCGGAACCCTCGATTTATACGCCCTATACTCCTCTCCGAACACGCGCTCCAGGCAGTGCTCCTTTCTCCCCACTATGTAACAATGACAGTAGACGATAACCGACTAAAGGGACCAGACTATATCCAAGGCCCACCAGCCGATGGAAGAGGCCCAGCGGCAGTGTCCCCCTCAAAGACTCTTATTGACGTCAGTAGGCTGAGATGAAAAAGGCAAAGGGGCATTCCATCGCCTTTACTTATACAACTGTAGTTTTTTAGGTTTTATTAATGACAGGCGCATGGAGTTGAGTATCACGGCTAAGGATAACCCCATATCCCCGACTGCCACAGCCAGCCAGAGCGTTACAAGGCCGGGGAACGCAAGGACCGCGAAGCTCCCCTTCACCAGGATGGAGGCTATGATATTCTCCTTCACTATCCCGAGGGTCTTCCCACTCAACTCGATCAGGTAGGGTATCTTCGAGAGATCGTCCTGCATCAGGGCTATGTCGGACGTCTCCAAGGAGACGTCGCTGCCGATGGCGCCCATGGCTATGCCCACGGTGGCCCTCGCCAAGGCAGGGGCGTCGTTGACGCCATCTCCGACCATAGCCACCCGGCCATGCCGCTCTAACAGCTCCTCGACTATGCTCACCTTATCCTCCGGCAGTAACTCAGCCTGGTACTCGGCTATCCCTATCTTATCCGCTATGGCCTTCGCCGTCCTCTCGTTGTCCCCTGTTATCATCACTGTCCTTATCCCCCTCCTTCTTAACTCGGCCATGGTCGTGATGGCAGTGTCCCTCATCTTATCCATGACTGCGATGACCCCGATGACCTTCTCCTCGTCTCCAACGAAGACCACAGTCTTCCCCTCCTTCTCAAGCCTCTGGGCTTCTTCCTCCGGAAAATGGGCGGACAGCCCACTGAAGAGCCTCCTACTACCCACATAGTAGACGCGTCCATCGATCTTGCCCTCGACGCCTCTTCCAGCTATGGCCCTGAAATCATCGACATCCTCTAACGTTACTCCTTCTCCTCTGCCCCTCTCAACTATCGCCCTGGCTATAGGATGCTCCGACAGGACCTCGAGGGAGGCCGCCTTGGCCAGGGCCTCCTCTCTGGGGCATCCCAAGGGTATGATGTCAGTTACTTCCAGTCGTCCCTCGGTCAGGGTCCCCGTCTTGTCGAAGGCGAAGACCCTTATCTTGCTGGTCTCTT
>Ga0190363_1000854_pt1 | contig 18148 bp, 29 predicted proteins | sample 48721867_MG_FD_161272 | JGI IMG/M metagenome (GOLD analysis project Ga0190363, IMG submission 161272) | Hydrothermal vent microbial mat bacterial communities from Southern Trench, Guaymas Basin, Mexico - 4872-18-6-7_MG | ecosystem: Environmental > Aquatic > Marine > Hydrothermal vents >... | reverse complement strand
GGCCTCGACCAGGGGCCTCGTGAAGTTGCTGTGCACGTACTCCAGCAGCGGGGGTATGGGCAGGACGTGCTCCACCTCCACCGGCAGCCTCAGCACGAACTCCACGATCCTGGCGGGGTCCGGGGGCAGTATACCGCCCTCTATCTTAGACTTGTACCTCTCTATGATCTCCCTGAGCCCGCTGGGCCCCGGGAGCTTCACCTCGGCCACGGCTCAGCACCCCTGGGCGGTCGTTAGAGCCCGGCGAGCTTCCTCAGCTCCTCCGGGGTGTGTATCCTGTACCTGATGTAGCTCCTGTACCTCCCGGTCTCCGGGTCGTAGGTCGCTGCCCTCGGCTTGGTCAGCCTGCCGGCGGCGGCCTTGAGAACCTCCTGGGCCTTGGCCTGCACCGCCAGCACCGTGTCCCCTGCCTTGTGCTTCCCGCTCCTGCTGTCCTGCTTCAGGGTCCCTACACCGGTGGCCCCCCTCCACTTCGAGGCCTCGGTGGCGAAGGTGTACCTCCACTCCGCGAGCCTGGGCGTGGGCCTCACCGCCGTGACCGGCACGTTCCTGACTATCACGGGCTTGGTGACCCAGAACATCTTCGGGGTCTTCATAACCACCTGCACGGCAGCCGCTCTGTGCTCCGGGATCCTCATGCTGCCGGCTTCTACCGCGTACACCACCTTGTTCAGGGCGACCATTACCATGGGGGACACCCACCCCTTCACTACCTAGCTCTCGCAGGACGCCTAATTAGCTCTACCGGTACCGCCGGGAGCCACGCCCTAGAGAGCTCGCGCAGCCACCTAGGCAGCTCGAAGACCCTGGAGCGCCCGGACCTCCACCCCGACATGTACCACTTGACAAGGGCGTTCTGCGGCGGCACAACCCTCCCGTCCGGGAGCCTCACCCACCTCTTCCCTTGGATCTCCACCGCCTCCCCGCCCACCAGCTCCGCCACCCGCTCCGGGGAGAGCAGCCTCGCCAGCCTAGCGGCCTCGGCGAACCTCAGCCTCGCCTCCGCCTGCGCCGGGGTGGGCCTCCTAACGGTTACGGGTTCACTTCGTATGTAGACGACGAGCCTAGGCCTCCACCTTATCACGAGCTGTAACCCGGTTCTGCGATCGGGCGAGGCCCTCATGTCGCCGCACCCCTCTCCATCTCTTCTATTCTTCGAGCTAATCTGCGTAGCCACTCAACGAAGAGCGGGGGCACCGCCCTCTCCTTCCTGATGAGGTGCTCAACGAACTCGGTGGGGCTCAGCGCCCCGCCCGGGAGGCTGTACCTGCACAGCGGGCAGCTGGAGAAGTAGAGGCAGGCCCACCTGTCCAGGATGCTGCACAGCACCTCCATGCACCTGTCGTCCGGGCCCCAGAACGGGTGGCCCCTCTCGTCGACCCTGAGCACGGCCCTGGGCTCGGGCATCCAGAGCGCCTCCGCCACCGCCCTGATCTCCTCCGCTGCCCTGGGCCTCCACGCGGCGGCCTCCCTCAGCTCCCTGAGCTCCCTCTCTATCCTCTCCAGCCTCTCTAGGAGCTCCCTCGGGGGCGCGGGCGGGGGCGGCCTAGCCGCCGAGACTATCCTCCTCGCCAGCTCCTCGACGCGCCTCTGCCTCTCCTCCAGGGGGAGCCCCCCGGTCTCGGCCAGCACCCTCTCGAACTCCGCCCGGTGCTCCTCCGGGCTGATCCCAGCGGCTAGGAGCGCTGCCGAGAACTTGCTCCACAGGATGTAGCGCTCCAGCCCGGGGGCAACGGGTACTGGCGGTGGCCTCGCACCCGAGAAGTCAGCGTAGAGTATCACTAGGGGTGGCCTAGCCTCCACAACCCTCTCGACCCTGCCGCCCCACTCCTCGACCGTCCTCCTAACCTCCTCCAGAGCCCCCCTATGGCAGCTGACCCTGGCCTTGTATGGCTCCCTAGCGAGCCAATCAATGCGGTAGACACGCGGGATCCTCCTGAGCCAGTACTCGACCCTGGCGCGGAGCTCCTCGACGGGAAGCGGCGCAGGGGGTGGCGGTGGAGGGGCTGCGGGGCGCCTAGGCGGGGCCCTCCTCGGGGGCCTGGCCCTGCGCTCCCCGGGCCTCCTAGCCCTCCTCAGCTCTTCGAGCTGGGCCTCGACCCTCCTGATCTCCTCCTCTACGCTGGGACGGGCCTCGGGCGGGGCCCTCCCCAGCTCCTCCCTGAGGTGCGACAGGTACCTCTCCAGCTCCGAGACGGTCTCGTCGAGCTCCTCTGCGGGGGACTCGGGCCTCCTCCCAAGGGCGGCTAGGTAGTCGTCGAGCCTCCTCAGGTTCTCCTCGCGGCTGATGTCCGGGTCCAGAACACCTACCCAGTCTATCTCGTGGAGCGGGTCCTCGACGCCGTACCTCCGGGCGAGCCCGAGGAGCCTCCCCGCGAAGGCGCGCACCACCATGTAGTTGGGCCTGCCCCTGGCGTCGAGGGTTATCCTCCTCCCCCTGTACGCCTCCCAGAGCAGCCTCGCGAGCTCCTCCACCAGCTCCCTAGGCACCCGCTCCTCCGCCACCGCGCCTCACTCCCTCGGCAGCCCGAGCGCCACCCTTATCTCCGACACCTGCCTCGGGGTCAGGGGTATGAACCTCTCCCTCGCCAGCCCCACTATGAAGAAGTACGCGTCCTCAGCACCTATCACCCCGCGCCTCCACAGGTCCAGGACCCTCCTCACCTGCCCCAGCTCCTCCTCCGAGGCCCCGGCCTCCCTAAGGATAGAGAGCACCCTCTCCTCAGCCACCCCTCACCACCTCCTCTTTCAGCAGCCCCTCCTCGGCCAGGGTCTTCAGCAGGTTGTAGACCCTGCGTACCCAGCCCCAGAAGCTGCTCCTTATAGTGTCGAACTCGGGGCGCCAGGTGTAGAGGTAGTGCCCGTCTACGAAGACGTGGGTGTCGCCGTAGCCCCTCCCGTGGGTCTCGACCCGGAGCTCCACCCTGCTGGGCTCCTTAACCAGCTTAAGCACCCTCTCCCTCAGCGCCAGGAGGAACTTCGTGTAGTCGGGCCCGAGGCCATCGACACGCATCTCCCCGGGGTGCCTATGCCCAGCCTCCCTAAGCGCCTCATCGACTATCTTCCTAGCCGTGCCCCACAGCTTCCTGCGCTCCTCCCTCGTGAGAACCCTCTCCTCTACCCCTTCGCGAGGAGGGCTCTCACCTTCCTGGGGAGGATCCCTACCCCTGAGCAGATCCTCGTAGAGGAGGATAATCTTCCACATGATTGTGGCGGCGTTGCTTAGTGCTGAGCACCACTCCCTGTCGTCTGCGTAGAGGGCGAGCGCCTCCAGGAGCTCTCTGAACGTGAAGGGCGGTGCAACCCCGAATGCCCTGTCTACGTCCTCGGCTTTCCTCAGCGCTTCGCTGAGAACCCCCTTCTCCCTGATGTACCTCCACCTCTCGTAGTCGCCCTCATCGACGCAGTGGTATATTGTCCAGAACACGTTCTTGAACTCCTCCAGGGCTCTGAGCTTCTCCTCGGCGCGCTTGGGCTCGGCACCAGCTCCTCTCTCAGCCTCCCTGTGCCTCAGTACCCTCTCTACCTCTGTCAGCGGTCTTCCCCTGCCCCTCTCCTCTCCCTGCCTAGCCGTGCCCCTCTCCAGCCCGGTGCCCCTCGGGGGGAGCCCCTGCCTCTCCTCGTAGAGCCGCTTCAGCTCTTCGCGGGTGTCGAGGGGGAGGTTCTGGAGCACCTCCCCGAACCTCTGCCTAGGCAGCGAGAGGAGCCACTCTAGGCACCTGGGGTGGAAGACGTGCTGGCCGACCACGAACACCTCCTGGTTAGGCGCCACAACGCCCTTGCACAGGGCGCACCTCGTGTCGTAGCGCCACGCCTCCTCCCCACGCATCTTCACGACCACGCTCTCACCTCAGGAGCTCCACCAGCCTGTCCCAGAAAGCGGACCAGAGGAGGATGTGGTAGGTGCTCGGCAGGCCGTCGTTGCTCTTTATGTCTATCAGGTCGTAGAGGTACGCGGCCCTGAAGTCCAGCCTGCCCTTGAGTATCTTCAGGAAGACGTCGATGTGCATCGAGACCTCGGTGGTGGCGAACGGCGGGTTCCTGGGGTCCACCTCCTTCACCACTGGCCTGTCGCCCTCGAACCCGAGCCAGAACGCCACCTGGTTGCCCGCGGCGTCGTACAGCCTGAGCACCATAGACCTCGTCCTCGCCTCCGGGAACTCGTTGAGCAGGCTGTTGAACCTCCTCAGCCCCACCGCCATGAGCTTGGGGAGTATGGAGAGGAGCTTCAGCCTCACGCTCATCCCACCACCGCCTCGGCCAGCTCGTCGAAGAGCTCGGGCTTGGTCCTGGACTGCAGCTCCGTGTCCCAGGGCACCTTGACTATCCTGAACCCGTACTTCTCGGCGTACGCCTCGTACTCGGCCACGACCTGCCTAGCCAGCTCCTCGCTGAACATGCCGTACTTGTTGAGCACCAGGGCCCTCACCTCTATGTCGAAGAAGCGGAGGAGGTCCAGCATCCTCAGGTTGTCCTCCACGGCGAAGGGGTGTGGCTCCCCCACGATCACCGCCCTCGCCCTGCCCCTCAGCTCCTTGAACAGCCTGACGTTGATGTCTATCGCCCCGGGCGGGGCGTCGATGATCAGGTAGTCCCCGCTCCACTTCACGAACTTCAGGAGCGTGGTGATGAAGTCCGAGGTCTTCTCGTAGTTCAGGGCCACGCCCACGCCCCTAGGTATGAAGACCCCCAGCCCCATGAACTCCAGGTTCTCGGAGACCCTCAGCGGCAGGAGCATCTTGCCGGCCTCCCTAAGCCTCTCCTTGTTCACCTCTAGGAACAGGTGGGTGTTCGGCGCCATGAGGTCGGCGTCCATGAGCGACACCCTGATGCCCCTCCCCGCCAGGTTCGCGGCGAGGTTCACCGCCACGGTCGTCTTCCCAACACCGCCCTTCCCGGAGGTTACGAGGACCGGGATCACTTCTTCTCACCCCCGGTGGAGACCTGCTTCTCCAGCTCGGATACCTTGCGCTCGAGCTCGGCCAGCTCCCGCTCCCGCTCCTCGGGGCTTAGCCTCCCCACCAGCTTCCTGACGCTCTCCTCTATGCTCTCCACCAGCCTCGGGGCCCTCCTGCGGAGCTCCGGGGTTATGATCGCCTCGACGAGCGTCACCAGCCTGTTTATGCTTGAGGATATGTCGCTCCTCGTCGCCCGGAGCTCCTGTATCAGCGCCGGGCCCAGCTTCTCCACGGCGAACTCGGTGCGCTTCTCAAGGGCCTTGAGCGCGGGGTGGAAGTCGTACTCCCTAACGACGCTCCCGTCCGGGTTGAGCTTCTCCGCCCGGGGGATTATCATGTACTGCCGCTCCCTGTTCCTCCTCAGCTCCTCCAGCTCCCTCCTGATGCGCTCCAGCTCGTCCCTCAGCCTCGAGCTCTCCGCGGCGTGGCTCAGAACCGCCTTGACGGCCGCCCCCACGTCGCGCTGCACCTCCGCGAGCCTCTCCAGGGCCTCCTCCAGCCTCGAGAGCCTTGCCTCGACACCGCCTATCCTCTCCAGGGCGGCCTCCGCCTTCTTGGAGGCCTCGATCACCTCGGGGGGCGCCACCGGGACGGGCTTCTCAACCTCCTTCACAACCGGCTTCTCAACGACTATGGGCTGGGGAGGGGCCGCCTCCCCCCTCTCCCCGGGCCCGATGACGCGCTCCACTATGGAGTGGACCAGGGCGCGCTCCTCGGGGCCGAGGTCCCGCAGGTCCCTGACGAAGCTCGAGACGTCCCTGTAGGTCTCTATCAGCTCCCTGAGCTTCCTCCTCCGCTCCTCGATCTCCCGCGCCTCGGGCTCCTCAGCAGGAGCAGCGGGGGCCTCCTCCGCAGCGCCAGCTCCAGGAGCAGCTCCCTCCTCACCAGCTGCTCCGCGAGCTCCTCCAGGGCCCTCCTCTCCCTGTTCCTCTCCCTCAGGACCTGGAGCGGGCTCCTGACCGGCCTGCTCACCTAGGTACACCCCCTCCTCGGGGAGCTCCTCTATCTCCTTCCTAACCTCCTCCAAGATCCGCACCCCACAGGCTCCTGAGCTTGGGGATCACCACGTGCATGTACCTCGCCCTCTCCTCGGGGGAGAGGGCCTGGGGCACCACCCTGACTATGAAGACCAGGGTCTGCGCCACCCTCCCCCTGAGGTCCTCCACGAGCCTAGAGGTCTTCTCGATAGCCTCGTCCACTAGGCGCCTGTACTCCCTCACCAGTCCCCTGAGCCTCTCGTTCTCCTCGCGCAGAGCCTTCACCTCGCTCTCCATCGCTGCGAGCCTCTCCTCCACGCCCTGCGCCTCGGCCTTGAGCCTCCTAACCTTCCTCACCAGCTCCTGCGCCGTGACCTCGGGGTTCCCGGCGTCCACGTGGACGTCGTCGCCCATCAGCTCGGGTATCGCCAGCTTCCCGAAGTCCAGGATGACGTGGAGCCACCACGAGGTATCCGTTATCATCTTCGTCATGATGGGGTGGCTCGGGTCCAGCCTGTTCCTCATCACCATCAGCATGTAGTTGACGTCGTCCTCAACCGCCCGGGGATCTATGTACACCGAGCCGCCCCTGGTCCTAGGAGCCTTGGGCTGCTGCGCCCCCTGGGCCTGGGGGAGCCGCCCAGCCATCACCTCCTGGAGCATCCTCCGCTGCTCCAGCTCCTTCTTCAGCCTGGAGACCGTGGCCTTCGACACGCCGCAGACCTCCGAAACCTCCTTCACCGTCTTGCCCATGGAGAGGAGCTGCTCAACGCACCTACGCGCCTCCTCGGGGACGCGCCTACCCAACGCGATCCCCACCACCACATCTGTGCATGCAGGTATAAACCCGTTTCAGAAACGCCCCCGGGGCGCCGCGCACGAACCGCTGCATGTTTCAGAAACGCCCAGGACGCGTCCCGAACCCGTTCCAAACATCATGGGACGCGCATCGGAAACCATCGCGCCCATGGCACCAGAAACGCTATGGGCATAGGGGGGCTCCTAGCGGCTCCAGTTTCTGCAGCCGCGCCGCCGACCACCCGGAACCGCCCCCGGGGCCCCGGGCCCACCAATCAACTCTTTCACGAAGCGAAAGGTTTATTACCCTCTCTATACCGATTCTATACCCGGTGGTGCGCGTGGCCCGGACCCCCAGGCTCTGCCCCGAGCCCAGGCCCAGAAAGCGCGAGTTCGCATCCCTCAACGAAGCGATATCCTATCTCGAAAAGACGTACGGTAGGTACCTGCCCAACCCAAATCCATTCGAAGGGTATGTGGTGCTGACGTTCGACAAGAAGTCGCCGAGGTCGACGATGTACTACTGTCTATACACATTCATGCTGGAGAAGCGAGACAACAAGTGGGTAATCACCGATGCGCGCGTCAAGCCCGTCCCCCCAGCATGAGGGGTGAGAGACATGTCCGAGCCACCTAGCACTATCTACGAGCGTTACCCATGGCTCTGGGACTGCGCCGAGGACTATTCCAACGATCCCTCGACGCACAGGGCGTGTGTGGAGGTTTCGAGGAGTAGGTCGAAGTCGCACAACAAGTGATTTTTCACCTTCTTCGCCCTCCCGAGACCCCGCTGGGCCTCGTGCCCGCGGGGCGGGAAGGGGCGATACCCATGCCCGAGTCCCAAGCCCAAATCCGAACCCAAATCAAACCCAAGCTCCCCGTAACCAAAATCGAAACCGTATACGTATCGAAGCGGACATACAATGTAATACGCTCCATAGCGGAATCATCCATTGACTCTATAAAATGCTATGAGCTTCAAGAGCGTTGGTGGTGCGAGAAGCGCACCTTTGGCAAGCTGAAGTGGGCGGTGGAGCCCAGCGTTGTGCAGAAAGGCGACGAGGAGATACCCGCGGTCTCAGTGGTGAACGCGCCGATAACCGTTGTGCACCCTGGGCACCGCCACCGCCTCTACGCGATCTCAATTGAGGGTAGGGACTACCCAGAGGACGCGCTGGATAGAATAGCGGTGATGCCCAACAGAAACGTACCCTACGCAACACCGGTACTGCTCCGCGACGTTGTGGAGAAGATCGACGAGATCGTGGACTGGTAGTCCCTTGGGGATCCCCAATGGTTCTCTGCTTCGATCACCCTCACCCGCTTCGCGACCTCTTATCCAACTACGGTGTTGCTGGTTGTGTACCGTACATGGCGTGGTTGTACATGGTCAATGTCTTGCGCTTGGATCCTGAACACTTGCCGGATCTCTGCGACGATATCGCTAACTTAATCAAACAATATGTTATTGAATGGATACTGGAACATTATGATGAATACGATAAACAATGGTTTGTCCTGTGCCGCATCCTACCATACGGTCTTTTGCCACCACGGGTCAAGGACGTATGCGCAGTCTTAGCGATTGCGGAGCGGGTGGCGCCCGCGGCTGCGCGCGAAATGCTCTCCTCATCACTCGATGACTTAACTTGATTTTTTCGCCTCTCCACGCCCCCGAGAGGGGCTGGGGCCAGGGCCCCGCCCCGGGGGAAGGTGGGAGGTATGGAACTCGTAATTAGAATAGATTTAGGTTGGCTTGAATCTGCTCTTGGCAAGGAGAAACTGGAGCAGCTATTGGACAGGCTAACGTCAGCGAACGACTTTCCGAAGACTATGATATGCATCGAAAATAGTGAAGAGTCTTGTCGCCCGGGAGCCGACAGTGTTATCCTTGACATGCTCAAATCGATTGTGGACTAAACCATTTTTATCTATGGTGTTTATTCTCCGCTTCTGAGGGGTATTTCCTAGAAATATTTCTAGTAAATGCCCTGGGCTAGGCCGGCTCCGCTTCCCTTCTGCATGCCTCTATGATGCGCCTGAGCTCGGTGATGTGTTGGCGGAGGAGGTGCTGGTACAGGGCTCCGGGGCTCCTGTACCTCTTTCCGCAGATGGGGCAGGTGCCGGGGCTCGGCCTTATGGCCTCTAGGCACCTGTAGCCCCTGAGCCGCCTCCAGGCGTAGTCCCCGCCGCACCCCGGCCTGAGCCCGGCCAGCCACCTGGCGTAGCTCCTCAGCGCCCTCTCCCTATCCCCCACCCGCCTCACCCTAGGGACACGCCTATGCACATCAGCGCCGGGAGGAGCCACGTGATAGCGCACCTCCTAGGGAAAGAAAGAAGATAGCCGTGCCACGCCCAGCCATGCCGAGCCGCGCCTAGCCGCGCTCAGAAACCAACTCGAACTTCTCCACTTTAAACCTGCCGAACTCCGGGCGGTAGTCGCCGAGCCCGTAGTACCTGCCTGCATCGATGAGTATCTGCTTAATAACGTCGGATTTCAGCAACCCTGGGTCTAGGTTGACTATCCTGAACTCTAGAGCCCACTTATCGAACCTAGGCCTAGCTCTGAGAACTCTGTTACCCTGCACCCTAACGGGCCTTATGTCGACCACCCACGGCTTCTCAGAGACCCTGTAGGGCCTGTTCGTATCGGGGTTCAGCAGGGGCACGTATGGCGAGGGCTCTATGTCTATACCAGCCTTAATGTAAGGACTGTACGTAGCCTTCCGCTGGGGTATCCTGTAGTTCCTGCCAGCGTCCCTGAGCATAGCCTTTATATTGACGCTGGGGACCACTATGATATCCCCATCCCTGTAGAGGTACCTCATAGCCTCCTCCTCGGGATCCGGAATCTCGCTACGCCTCCTCTTCTCGTCTAGTCCAGCAGGAGCATGCATCAGCAGAGGCCTAGTACCCACTATCCTAACGAAGTACACCTCTACTTCCTGAGAGGCTTCCACGGCGGTAACCACCTCTGACACCTAGGACACCTCTTGGGGTTCTCCTTCCTAGCCAGCCACTCGTACCCACAATACGGACACTTCATCCTGCGGGGCAATTTCCCACCACAACTACAACAACCACAACAAAACTTATAAGCTTAACTGTCTATACAGAATGTGGATGAAGCCGAAAGGCAGACAGTACGGCCCAGAGCGGCAGGGCTCGGCGTGGCATGGCAGGGCCCGGCGTGGCGGGGCATGGCCCGGCGCGGCAGGGCGTGGCGCGGCACGGTCTTAACTTATTAACACTCCTAGGCACATCAGTAATGGTAGGAGTATTACCGTCGTTACTGCGGCAGTCCTCAATCCTCTCTCCCTATCGTATTCTACCTGAGCCGATACGAAGAGGTAGAGCGGTATCAGGGTGTATGTCAGCAACACCCCCCTTGGGTACACACCTAGGATGACGAAGACCGTTAGCAGATGGTAGTAGAACATGACGAATGCGAGCATGTAGAGCCCTAGCGGTAGTCTCGACCTGAACCACGCTTCGTAGATGCTTCTGACCCTCTCGATGAAATCCGTCTCTCTGAGATCTATGATTTGATCGATGCTGTATGCGAAGGCGCTGATCACCCCAGGCACAACACCCGCTAGGACAGCAGCTAGAACATCGTTGCTCTGCGATAGGTAGCCGAAGGCCACGGTGGAGAAGCCGTGTCCTAGGAAAGCCGCCGCCTCACCCAGCCTCCACCTCTTCCACCAGTCGGTGTAGCTCTCCGCCATGAAGACCCCGAGGGCGTAGAGCGGCAGCGTCTCGGGGTGCCCGGGCAGGACCATGAGGGCGTACGCCGCCGCCGAGAGCCCCAGGAACAGCGCCTCGTTGGCCTTCTGGAACCCTACGCTGGTTATCCTCAGGGGCACGAGCCATGCCGCGGCGGTGTAGGGCTTGAGGGTGGATACAACCTTCTCGGCCTCCCCGGGGTCGTCCACGTACCTGTCGATGCCGAGCTCCACGTCCCTGTAGTTGTTCCTGAAGTGCGATGCGAGGAGCGTGAAGCAGACCGTCAGGACCGCTCCTAGGGCCGCTACAGGGTCTTTCACACCGGCCAGCAGGCATCCGAAGAGCGTGTACAGCGCTACCCAGGGCAGCGCCACGGCGCGGGTGCTGATCAGCCATGCCCAGACCCAGTGCTTCAAAGTGAATTTTCCTCTCCTCTTTGCTTCCCATAGCTCGTATATGTCCACCGCCGGGCACCCGGTATATAGCTCCGCGTAACGGGTAAGTAACGGGTGGTGCGCGTGGCGAGGGCGGGGCGTGACACCCCCCCGGGCCCCACCAAGGCGGTGAGGGTTCCGGAGGAGCTGTGGCGGAGGCTGTGGGAGCTGAAGGAGGAGCTGGGGCTGAGGAGCCTGGGGGACGCGGCGAGGATCCTCCTAGGCCTGGCCGACTCCCCCCTAGCGGCCGTGGCCCTGGTCTTCGACCTGAGGAGCGACGTGAAGAGCCTCGTCTCCGAGCTGAGGCGCCTCAACAGGAACCTGGAGAGGCTTATGGAGGAGTGGGAGGCGGTGAAAAAGCTCCTCGGGCCTAGGGGATGACCTCGTACCAGTCCAGGATGGTTTTGGTTCCATCTTCCGGAACCATCTCGATCACCATCGCCGGGACCACTGGGAAGCCGAAGATGGGTAGCTCCACCTCGTTCCTCCCCTCGCCCAGCTGTATCCTGTCCTCGAACATCACGTCGGTGTAGTCGTTGACGTTCCTAGCCCTTATCGTTATGGTTTGCGGTCTGTCTGTGGTTATGGAGAACCTCGCTATGTTCACCGGGGCCGGCACCGAGGAGGAGTGGACGAAGAACTGGGGCGCCGCTAGGCCCCTGAAGCTTGGGAACGCTACGCGGTCGCCGGGGTTGGTGGCGAGCTCCCTCCACTTCAGCAGCACCCCTGTCCACTGCACCAGGAACGCCTCGAGGACCGCGCCCCACGCCAGGAGGTCCCTGAACACCGCGGTTGCCTTCCCCGGCACCGGGACGTTTACGCTGCCCCTCGGCGTCTCCAGCACGGCGTAGCCCCGCGCCGCCACGTCCCTCCCCCTCTCGCTCCTGAACCTAATGTCCTCAACCTTGAGCCCGGGTATGAAGGGGTCGTCCGACGCCCCCACGAGGCTGCTCCCCAGGCGCTTGTACTCCTCCATCCTCGCGGAGATCACCACGTTGGCGCTGTGCGCCGTGTGCATCCACGATACGATGCTCGGGTCCTCTACCGGGGCTATCTCCCTTGACCACGCCACGATCCTGTCCCAGTCCATGGTGGAGGGGGCGGGTCCCTCCATGGGCTGCTCCAGGCCCTCCTCGCTGTAGGGCCCCACCACCCTGACGCTCGGGCTGCCCGGGAGCGCTACAGCCGCCCTGTACCTCGGCTCGGCCATCCACTCCGGCAGCTTCGCAACGGTTGGGAACAGGGTCTGCCTACCCACCCTGGCCTCGAAGGGGAAGTTGTAGAGCCTGAGGCTCATGATACCACCCGGGTCTCGAACCTGTTGAGAACCGTCTGGGTGTTGTCCTCGGGCTTCACCTCGTTGACCACGGGGGGCACCGCGGGGTAGGAGGCGACTACGAACCTCACCTCGCTCCTCCCCCTAGGCACATCGATCTCCCCGGCGTCTATCACCCTTGTGTAGTCGTTCGGGTCCCTGAACGCTATCCTCAGCCTCTGGTCCCTGTCGCTGTCGATCACCATGACCACCTCGGCCCTCTGGGCCTCCCTGCCCGGCTGCTGCAGGAGCCAGAGCGGCGGCACCCTCCCCCAGAGGTTGGGGAAGCCCACGGGGCTGGTTACCCTGCTTGCCAACCTCTTGAGCTCGGCCAGGACGCCGGTCCACTGTATCCAGCTCTGGGGCCCGGCGAAGGCCCAGCCCAGGAAGTCCCTCCCCACTATCGGCACCAGGGACATCCTCGGGACGTTGATGGTGCCCACGGGTGTGAAGGCCCTTGCGAACCCCCTCGACCAGTACTCGTAGCCGCTGACCCTCTCGAAGCTTAAGCTAGTTAACCTAACACCCGGGATGTAGGCGTCCCCACTGCGGGTCTCCACCTGAGAGTGCCTGTTGTACTCAACCTCCCTAGCGCTCATGACGGCCAGGGCCGCCGCGGAGTCGTGCATCCACTCCACGATCTCCGTCCTGTCCACAGGTGCCTCCTGCCTCAGCCTCTCCGCGGCCTCCTCCGTGGCCAGGACCTTGCCGAGCCTCGGGAATACTGGCGACACCTCTATGCCTATCCGCCTCAGGTCGAAGACCTCGGTGATCAGCCTGATCTCGGGCCTTCCGAAGGAGAAGTTCCTCACGCCTTCGGTCATTATCCTCGGCGATGCCCACCTCGCCAGGGGTATCTGTGTTGGGTGGTACCTCAGCACCCTGCCAGCGACGACCGCCTCCCTAACCGGCGCCACCAGGTCCTCGAAGTACCTGATCGCTGAGTACCTCGGGAGCCTCGCCAGGTACGCCGCGTAGAGCCTAGGCACCAGCTCCCTGGGGACCTGGCTCGGGACGGGCATCACCTCAGCACCTCCTCGTAGTACTGTATCACCCAAGAGAATTTAGGCACACCGTAGCCATAGACGCTGTCCCAGCCCCTACCGTACCTCCTGATGATGTCCCTGATCAGCGCCACGTTTATCTCGCTGTCAGGCACCCCCTGCCGACGCAAGTACTCGACCCACAGGGCGACAAGACCCGAAACATGAGGACTGCTCATGGATGTACCCGAGATGCAGGCGCGCCTAATACCATCCATCCATTGCATAACGTCAATTAAGCTTCCTGTAGCGGTCGTTGCGTGTATGTTGACCCCTGGCGCCACCACGTCGGGCTTCTGCCTCTCCTCGTAGACCGGGTGGTTCCTGGAGCTGAAGTCAGCTATCCTCCCCTCGGCATCCACCGCGCCCACGGTGATGGCGTCGGGGCAGGCGCCGGGTGTGGAGGCGTAGCCCTCCCCCGAGTTCCCGGCTGCGGCTATCACGATAACGCCGTCCCTGGACACGAGCCTTACCGCCCTGCATATCGGGTCCGCCTCGGGGTCGTGCCTCTCCCCCGGCGCCACGTCGCTGCCCAGGGACATGTTGATCACCTTGGCCCCGCGCTGCCACGCCCTGAGAATAGCCTCGACAATGTCCGAGGTGCTCCCCGTCCCTATCCCCAGCCCCAGGCACTTGACGCCGAAGACGCTGGCCCTGGGGGCCACGCCCAGGAGCCTGCCGTGGGGGTCCGGGGCGCCCCTGCCGCAGCAGGTACTTGCTACGTGCATACTGTGCCCGTTCTCGTCCCACGGAAGGGGCTGCGCCTCGATAGTGGATTCCCCGGGGATCCCGAGGAGGTCCTCTACCGTTGGATCTACTCCAGTATCTAGGACTGCTACCCTGACCCCCTCTCCATGTATGCCGAGCCTGTCCGCTTCATCGGCTCCCAGCGCCTTCCTCGACTCGCTCGTTACCCAGTAGTACTTCCCCGCGTCCATCTGCGCGCTCCTCGCCAGGGCGGCGGGCAGGGTAAGGGGGTTCGCGAGGAGGCCGAAGAGCTGCGCCAGCTTCTTCTCCACCGGGACGAGGGCCGCTATCTTGAAGGGCCGTTCTCGGATCACCTCGACGACCCCGGGCACCTCGCGTATCCTCGGCACGAGGCCCGGCGGGACGTCCACAACTACGTAGTCCCAGACCTGCCTAACGATTGGCACCCCCATGCTCCTCAGGGCCCTGCGGACCTCCTCCAGCCTCGCCGGGTCCACCCTCACCATGTACCGCGCCACGCCTCCCACCCCATGGGCGCAGCTACCTCTTTTCTTTCCCTAGGAGGTGCGCTATCACGTGGCTCAGCGGGAGCGTTGGCCCTGGCCCCGCGACGCCTATGAGGTAGACCAGCGCTGCGTCGTACCTACCCTCCCTCAGCGCCTCGATGAACTCGATGAAACCGTAGAGATCGCCCAAGATCGGTACTAGGCTTACGAGCTCCCTGATCAGGGCCTCTTCAATGTCCCTGGGTATGGGCTCGACGAGCCTCTCCGGCATGCCACCGCCCCGTAGATAAGCTCCGCTGCGAAGCTATATCTCGGTGATCTCCCCGTGGCGAAGAAGGTTGGGAGGGGCGCGGATCCCCTGTGGCTGCTCAAGGCGCTGCCGGACCCCCCTAGGCTCAGCCCCGTGCTCAACAGGTTGATAGACCGGGTGCTGCACCCCCTAGCCGAGAAGAACAGGGCGCTCTACCTACTGGACTCCGCCCTGCACATATCCGTGGAGCTGGGCGACGCCCTGGTGCAGAGCATCGTGAAGAGCGTCAGGTACAACGCGCCGAGGCTCCTAGAGAAGGAGGGTGAACGGTGAAAAACCCGCTTCGGTTTGCGGAGGCGGCTCTACATGGCTGCCCTGTCCACCGCTCTCTGCTGGGCTACGTAGATGGATACCTGCATGAGCACCGCGGATGCCAACGCCCTCAGAAGCGGGTTGCTGTGCTGACCGAGCTCGTTTAGGAACCTGGTGAACTCCTCCGCACACTCATCCCTGTTCTCCCTGCACAGCTCCCTGAACCGCTCCATGTAGCCCTCCATCCTGTTCACGAAGCCCTCCAGCTCCCGCTTAACCGCGCCGAGGAGTTCCTTGATCTCGGTGCCCACCTTCATGCCCAGCCACCTCACGCGGTTTAGGCGGGTTCGGTTCGTCGAGTACTACCTCCTCAACAACTATGGGTATTGACTCCCTGAACTTGCGCTCAGCCTCCGCCTCATCGTCAGCCTCGATAACTGCGTGCGGTGCGGCACCCACGTTCTCGAACCACCTCATGAAGTCACTCCTTATCCTGACCAAGTATTTCTTAGCCATCACGCACCCACCTCGTAGTCCTCCTGCAGCTTGTCCGGGGCGAGCTCCCTGGCGAGCCTCACCTCGATCCTCCGCTTCCCGCCCTCCTCCACGAGGTGGACCACCTTGTCTACGTGCCTGAGCACAACCATGTTCATCCGCGGCACCAGCTCCTGGGCCTCGAAGCTGAGCAGCTTCTCGTGCGCTATCACGAGGGACGTCGCGGGCTTGAGCCACCTCAGCCTCAGCATCAGGGAGTCCACGAGCCTGGCGTAGAGCAGGTTGTCGTAGGGCGAGACCCTGGGGCCCAGCACCGCGGCCTGCAGAGTGGTGAGCGAGTCTATGATCACCAGGGTCTCCAGGTCCCGCTGCACCCCCCTCAGCGCCTCCACCACCTGCGAGTACACGTCGCGCGGGCCCCTAGACATCTTTATGTAGTGCACCTTGATGTTGGGGTTTATCCTGAAGTACTCCTTGGTGTAGTTGGCGTCTAGGAGCAGGAGGTGCGACTCCTTGAAGTGCCTGCTCAGCATCAGGGCCAGCACAGACTTCCCCACGAAGGGCCTGCCGTAGAGCACCACGACGTCGCCCTGGATGAGCTGCTTCAGCTCCGAGACCCTCACCTTCCCACCCCGGGCCTGCAGTACAGCCCCCTCGAGGGCGAGACGATCTTCCCCATCCTCTTCAGCTGCCAGGCGTAGCTCCTGATCGTCGCCCTGCTCACCCCCCTCCCCAGCTCCCGCTCCAGCTCCTCCAGGAGCTCCTCCAGGGTGACGCAGCCCCGGGTGTAGACCACGCGGAGCACCAGGGACATGAGCCTCGCCACGCGCACCACCGGTATAGAAGGGGTGTAGAAAAGGTAAAAAATATTTCGCCCGGTCAGCCGCCGGGGCGGGCCAGGGCCTCGTCGATGACGTCGTCGTCGAGGGCCTCCAGCCACCTGCACACCCAGGCGTAGCCGCGGAGGCACGCCGCGACGTAGAGCGCGTGCTGGTTCCAGAGCCGCCCCAGCTCCCCGGCGATCACGCTGCTCCAGCGCAGCAGCTCCCTGGCTAGGTGCGCCGGGGCGTCTACCCAGCCCTTCACCGGGTGGAGCACCCTGGCCCTAGCCATGCGCACGGCCAGCGCCCTCAGAACAGGTTCTCGTCCTCCTCGCCCTCCTCCAGCCCCTCCTCCTCCAGGGCCTCCTCCAAGCTCGACGCGGGGGAGATGATCCAGAGCCTCGGCGTCACGATCAGCTCCTCGCCCCCATCGGGCCTCTCCACGTAGACCACGGCCGCGCCGCGCGCCACCGTGACCTGCACGAAGTCGTCGCCACCTGGCACAAGGACCCTCCTCTTACCGCCGGGGAGCTCCGCCACTATCGCGCAGCCCTTCTCGAACCTCGCCACCACCCCGGGGACCGAGACCTCGAGGGGCACGCGCACCACCGAGTATAGAGCTGGTATAGAGAGAGTTAATAAAGGTTTCGCCTGGCCCGCCGCAGTACCGCCGCAGTACCGCGAAGCCACACCTGCAGTACCACCACAGTACTTCTGCAGTACCCCGGGCCGGGGCACCGGTACCCCGAGGAGGAGTACTCCACCGGTGGTGAACGCCACCTCTCGGAGGAGGAGTCTGAGGAGTAGGAGGAGTGAGTAGTCGGAGGAGTAGTCGTAAGGAGGAGGAGGAGTTATAAGGAGGAGTAGTAGGAGGAGTATTCGGAGGAGGGTGAGGAGTCGTGGTTCGGGTTAGGTGCCCTAGGTGCGGGTACGAGTGGGAGTACAGGGGTAGGAGGCTCTGGGTGACGTGCCCCAACTGCCGCTACACCTTCAGGGTAGATAGGGGTGCCCGGGTGGGCGGGGGCGGCATCGACATGTTCATGGCGGAGGGGGACGTGATCGGCGTTGTTAAGGAGTGCGTGGAGGAGATAGGCGGTAGGTACGCGGAGGGGGAGGCCGGCCTGGATATAGAGATGCCTGAGGGCGGCTGGGAGAAGCTCAGGGAGTGCCTGGTGAGGAGGGGCGTGAGGCTCGTGAGCGATGGGGTCTCCCCACAGAAGGGTTGAACGGGGTTACCCCACGGAAGGGTTGAGGTGGTGCCCGTGCCCCTGGGGAAGAGCATCAAGGTGTCCGACGACGTCTACGAGGAGCTGAAGAGGCTTAGGCGGGTGCTCGGGGTGGAGTCGCCGAACCAGGTGATCAGGAGGCTGCTGGAGCTCTGCGGGGATGGGGTTACCCTATCGAAAGAGGTGAATGGGGTTACCCCACGGAAGCGTGGAGACCCCCTCGCCGCTGCTGCGAGTTGCGTGGCCAGGGTTCTGCGGAGGGGTGCTAGGGGCAGGACCTACGTGGTGGAGTGCAGGGATGGTAGGAGGGCGGTGGTGCCGGAGGAGACCATCCCTAGGCTGGTGGAGATGCTGGGGGACGCGATCCTCGTAGAGGAGTAGCCTACCCCGCCAGGGCTTCTTCGAGCGCTAGGGCCGCTAGGGATAGGAGGGTGGCTAGGAGCAGGAGGAGGGCTGCGAGGCCCAGGATCGTGGCTGCGCCCCTGGCCACCCCCGCGTAGACGTGGTCGAGGGGCCCGACCCCGTCAACGCCCCGAGCCGCGCTATGAGCGCCGCCGCGCCCAGGAGCATGGATAGGAG
>Ga0190363_1000851_pt1 | contig 18218 bp, 17 predicted proteins | sample 48721867_MG_FD_161272 | JGI IMG/M metagenome (GOLD analysis project Ga0190363, IMG submission 161272) | Hydrothermal vent microbial mat bacterial communities from Southern Trench, Guaymas Basin, Mexico - 4872-18-6-7_MG | ecosystem: Environmental > Aquatic > Marine > Hydrothermal vents >... | reverse complement strand
TCGGCCAGGAACTTTAGCGGCTAAAATGAAAGACAATGTCTCAAAAGAAGAAAAAAAAGAAAGAGAAAAAATCTTAACTGAGGTTTTAAAGAAAACTGCCTTAGAAAAAAATAAAAAATTTGTAGGCAAAGAGATTGAGGTCTTGGTTGAAAAAAGCAAGGACTCTTTTCTAATAGGAAAATCAAGACATTACAAAACAGTAAAATTTCCAGGCCCAAAAGACCTAATTGGTAAATTTGTTAAAGTAAAAATTACTGAGGCTATTCCTTGGGGTCTAAAAGGTAAAATTACAAGGTATGAATAAACTAATTGTGATATTAGGTCCCACCGCTTCGGGAAAAACAGAACTGGGAATAGAACTTGCCAAAAGGTTCAATGGAGAGATTGTTTCTTGCGATTCAAGACAGGTCTACAAGGAAATGGATATTGGCACCGCAAAACCTGGTTTCAAAGAAATCCAACAAGTACCTCATCATCTGATTAATATTGTAAATCCTGATCAAGAATTTAATGTGGCTATTTATAAAAAATTGGCAATCAAAACCATAAGAGAGATTCAAAAAAGAAAAAAAATACCTTTTCTCGTAGGCGGCACTGGGCTTTACATTCAGGCAATAGTGGACAATATTCAATTTCCAAAGGTAAAACCTCACCATAAACTAAGAAAGGAACTTGAAAAAATATCCGCAAAAGAACTTTTTGAAATTTATAAAAAATTGGACCCAAGAGGAGCAAAAGAAATTGAAAAAGAGAATAAAAGAAGACTAATAAGAGCGATTGAGGTATGCAAGGTTACAGGAAAGCCCTTTTCAGAGCAAAAAAAGAAAGGAAAGCCTCTCTTTGATATTTTACAAATTGGGATAAGATTACCAAAAGACGAATTAAAAAAGAGGATAGAAAAAAGGGTAGAAAAAATGTTTAAGAGAGGATTAGAGAAAGAGGTAAAAAAACTATTTCAAAAATATGGCTTTAATATTCCTCCGATGCAAAGTATTGGATATCAGGAATTTCAAGGATATTTCAAAAAGGAAAAATCAATTAATAAGGTCAAAGAAGAGATTAAACTTCACACCCTTCAGTTTGCTAAAAGACAAATGACTTGGTTTAAACGAGATAAAAGAATAAAATGGATCACCAATAAGAAAGAGGCAGAAAGACTAATTAAAGAATTTTTATCTTCAGATTGTTAGATTGTTATCCTAATAATCTAATGGCTATTCCCATTATTGCAAAAACAACTCCTATTATCCAAAACCTCATTACAATCTTTGGCTCTTGCCAACCCCGAGCCTGAAGATGTTGATGAATAGGGGCTGAGAGAAATATTTTCTTTTTTCGAATCTTTTTTGATAAAAGTTGAAGGATAACTGAACCAGATTCTATCACCAAAAGCCCTCCAATAACGGGCAGAACCAAAACAGAATCAGTTAAAAAGGCAACAACTGCCAGGGTAGAGGTTAAAGCTAAACTTCCTGTTTCTCCCATATAAAATCTTGCTGGAGGAATATTAAACCACAAAAAGGCAAGAATGGTGCCTGTAATAACTCCACAAAAGGCAGCAAGGTTGATTTGGTTCTGGGCAAAAGCAATCACCCCAAAGGCAGCAAACATTGAAGCAAAAGCACCTCCCGCCAACCCATCCAAGCCATCAATTACCCCTCCAGACCAGCAGGCCAACATTACTATCACAAAAAGCAAAATATAAAAGGGACCAATAAAAAAATCGCCATTTCCAGGAATATGAATGGTCTTCCAACCAAGTTTAAAATAGAACCAGAGACCTCCAATTAGCCCAATTAGACTCACCATTAAAAACCTTTCTCTAAAAGTAAGGCCCCCAGCAATATATCTTCCCTTTCCTTTAACCTGAAGGATATCATCAAAAAGTCCTACCAGAGCGGCTGTTATCAAAGAAAACATCGGCAACCAGGTTTGAGAACGAGAAAGAAAATTTAGTTTCTGAATCCAAAAGGAATCTGGAAAAAAGTAGGAAAGCGACCAAAAAAATAAAGCCTCTATTAGGGTAGTTACCCAAATCAAAAGACCTCCAAATCGAGGAGTAGAAACTTCTTTTTCTTTATGAAGTTTATAAAAAATTTTTGCTTCCTTACCGTCAATGGTTTTGGTTCTCACACTCTTTCTCCAAAGTTTGTGTCGATAAAGAAAGTTGGTCAAAGCAGGAGTAGAAAAAACCGCTAAGACACTTCCTACTACCGTTAAAAAGAAAACCTTAATTACATTAACAGCAATAGGCTCCATATCCTTACTGCCATATATAGGCAGTCTTTAGCCAGTTATAAAGTTGTTCTGACTTCTGAAGTCGCTCGCCAATACCTACCCCTAAAATAACTATTACTATATTCCCTTTTACCTTTCCAAAGGGCTTACCTACCAAAATCATAGTCTCTCCAGCATCTTCAGTATATCCTGTCTTTCCTCCCAAAATTCCTTCCTTATCAAGAAGAACTCTGGCTACATTCCGAGGATGATGTAAAATCTCTCTTCCAGAAGAATCCTTCCCAATCACATCTTTCTCTTTTGTTCCCAGGATTTTCCAAATAAGAGGATAGTGTTGGATAGAATATTCTGTCATTTTGGCTAACTCATAAGCAGAGGACAAATTATTATTGTGATCTTCTTCATCCAGTCCATGAGGATTTACAAAGGAAGTATTTAAAAGTCCGATATCTTTGGCCTTTTCATTCATTGCTCTTACAAACTTTCTTTCCCCCATTACCTCTGCTAAAGCAGAAGCAGCATCATTGCTTGAAACCAAAAGCGAAAGATCAAGCAATCCTCTAATGGAAATTCGCTCTCCCACCGATAATCTTCCTGACTCTCCCAATGTCTGAACTGCCTCTCGGCTTATTGTAACCTCTTTATCTAAAGGATAATTATCAATTACCACCATTGCTGTCATTATCTTAGTTAACGAGGCAAAGGGTAGTCTTTGGTTAATATTTTTCTTGTACAAAATCTTTTCTTTCCCGTCAGGAGTAAAAAGAACAGCAATACCTGCTTTCTCATTTAAGTTTATTTCTGGTGCTTTAGGATTTCGAATGGGAAAAGACTCTGCATTCTCTCCCCCACCCTGTTCTTTTAAAACCATATTTCCTCCTCCCTCCTTTTTCTCTCCAAAAGGAAAAAAGATAAAAAGTAAAATAAAAAGAAGAATTAAAAGGAGAATAATAAGAATAGATATCTTTCTCATAGAGATTATCTGGATTTTAACCTTTTAAGACCTCCAATCCAGGCAACCTTTGGTTTCCTAAAAACATAAGCATTGCTCCTCCACCAGTGGAGAGAAAATTAAATTTGTTTTTAAGATGATATTTTAATATGGCAAGAAGGGTTTCTCCTCCTCCTGCTATCTTAAAACCCTTATTTCTTGAAATCGCTTCTGCTATTGCCTTTGTGCCTTTAGCAAATTCTTCCTTTTCAAAATATCCTAAGGGTCCATTCCAAACTATTGTTTTGCCTTTTGAGATTATTCCTTTAAATCTGTTTATAGTTCTGGGACCAATATCCATAGTGTCTCTAAAATCAGAAGGCAAATAGAGTTTTGGATGAGAAAAATTGATATTACGGGCTATCTTTCCCCCTACAAGAACATAATCAGCAAGGGAAAGAAATCTCTTAATGGCCGGAAGTTTTGTTTTTATCTTTACTCCTCCAAAAATACCCACAAGGGGCCTTTTGGCATTTTTCAATACATAGGTTAAAACCTTGATCTCCTTCTCAAGCCAAAGCCCGGCATAACTGGGTAAAAACTTGGGAATACCCACAATGGAACAATGACTTCGATGGCAAACCCCAAAGGCATCGTTGACAAAAATATCTGCTAATTCTGAGAGTTTTTTTGCAAATCCTAAATCATTCTCCTTCTCTTGTTTATAAAATCTTAAGTTTTCTAAAACAACTATCTCTTCTGGCTTCATCTTTTTTATTTCTTTTTCCACCCTTTCTCCGATACAATCATTTATGAATTTTACCTTTCTTTTTAATAATTTCTCTAATCTCAAGGCAACAGGACCTAAGGTATATCTTTTAAGATCTCTTTCAGATTTTGGATTAGGTCTGTCTAAGTGGCTGATTAAAATTATCTTTGCCTTTTTTTCAAGTAAATACCTTATGGTAGGAACAATGGTACAAATCCGGTAATCATCTAAAATCTCTCCTTTACTTCCCAAGGGGCAATCAAATCCGGCTCGAACCAAAACAGAGGTTCCTCTTTTAATATTTGCCTCTTTAAGGGTTTTCATATCAAAGAGGATGTCTTTTTATCTTTACTCTTCCAAACTTCCATATAGATTCATTTCTATTTAAAAGCCCATTTTTTGCTCCGAATTTCTGAAGGCAAGAAACAGCATTAGCAGAACCAAACTGGATAGCATATTCAATATCATTAGGTCTCTTAATGAGTCCCGTAACAAAACCTGAACCAAAAGCATCCCCACAACCCGTTCGATCTACTACCTTTTTCGCTTTTAATACTCCACTTTCATACAAATAATTTCCATCTGAAACCATTGCTCCCAAAGGACCCTTTGTCATTACTACAATCCCTTCAACCCACTCATCCAAGGTTTTAAAGATTTCCCTTTCTTTATGATAAGGCAATCTTGTGGCTAAAGAAGCCTCCTCTTGATTTAAAATTAAGACATCAATAAAATTAAGCAATCTTTTTAGTCTCTTTTGCGGAAGAGAAAGTTGGGAGTTACCTGGATTTGCTGCTATTTTTATATGATTTTTCCGCGCAAACCTCAAAAGAGGTTCAAAGATTTTTACCAACCCCCCCGAAAGGGGAGCAAGATAAAACCACTTCGCCTTAAGTCTCTCCCAAGGAATTTTGTTTTTTTGTAAGTCTTCTGAAGCCCCTCGATAGACAAGGATGGTCCGTTCATTTGGGCTGGAAAGAATCACTGAATAATTGGTGTGATGTCTTTTACTAAAAAAAAGAAAATCAGTAGAAATTCCCTTTTCTTCCAGTTGTTCTTTAATTTGTCTTCCTATAATATCATCTCCGACCATTCCGCAATAAGCCACCTTAAATCCTTGGTTTTTAAAGGTAAAAGCAGTGTTTGTTCCTCCGCCTCCACTTAAAAACTCTATTTCTTCCACTGGAATTTTTGAACCCAAGGAGAGACAAAGTCCTTTTCCTCTAAAAAATTTCTTTTCCTCTTTAACCTTAAAACCCTTGCTTTTCAAAAAAACATCCTGGGTGGCCGAACCAAAGGTGATAATATCAAACATATTAATGGGAAATCATTTCCAAAAACTCTTTTTCTCCAATTATTTTTACTCCCAATTCTTTTGCTCGTTGAAACTTTGAACCTGGGTTTTTCCCCACTACTACAAAATCAGTCTTTTTGCTTACAGAATTAGTTGCTTTCCCTCCTAATTCTTTGATCCTTTCTTTTGCTTCATCTCTGGACATTGACTCTAATTCTCCAGTAAAGACGAATATTTTCCCTTTTAATTTCTCGCTTACTCCTTCCTTTTTCTCTTTTTTTATCACTACCCCTGCCTTTTCCAATTTTCTTAATAATTCTATGTTTGATTTTTGAGAAAACCAATTTTTAATTTCTTTAGCCGCCTTGGGACCAATTCCCTCAATTTCTTCTATTTCTTGCTGAGAAATCTTCTGGAAGAGATTTATGAGATCTGAAATGCTTTTGATCTTCTCACCAAAATGATTTTTGATAAGTTCGGCTGTTTCCTCTCCTACATATTTGATTCCCAAAGCAGTAATCAACCTTCCAAGAGTTATCTTTTTTGCTTTTTCAATGGCTTTGACCAAATTTGAGGCTGACTTTTCAGCAAATCTCTCCAAAGGCTGAAGATCTCCCTCTTTTAAAAAGAAAATGTCAGGTGCTTGAGAAATCAAACCAGCATCCATTAACTGATCAACAATTTTAGGACCAAGCCCCTGAATATCAAATCCCTTTTTTGAAACAAAATAATAAAGTTTATTTCTCTGGCGAGCGCCACAGTTTTTGTTTGAACAATAATGAGCAACCTCTCCTTCTGGTCTTATTATCCTATGATGACAAATCGGACATCTCTCGGGCATTTTGAAAACCTTCGCATTCTTGGGACGAAGTTCTTTAATCACTTTCACTATATGAGGAATAACATCTCCTGCCTTCTCTACAATTACAGTATCTCCGATTCTGGCATCTAATCTTTTTATCTCATCAGCATTGTGCAGGGTAGCCCTTGTCACAACTGTTCCCGCAAGATTGACAGGTTTAAGCACGGCTACAGGTGTAACCTTTCCTGTTCTCCCTATCTGAACCAAAATATCTTTTAAGATTGTGGTTGCCTGTTTTCCCGGCCATTTAAAGGCAATTGCCCAGCGGGGTGCCTTACCCGTATAACCTAACTTATTCTGGTATTCCCTTCTATTAAGTTTTACCACCACTCCATCAATCCAATAATCCTCTTTTTCTCTTTTTTCTCTCCATTCTTTCCAATACTCAATCACCTCTTTAATGTCTCGGCAATATCTAAAATTCTTATTCACCTTAAAACCGAGTTCTCTTAGTTTGTGCAATTCCTCAAATTGGGTTTTGGGAATTTCTTTTTCAGGCCAAGAAAGATCATAAATAAAGCAGTCAAGATGACGTTCTGCTGCTACTTTGGGATCAAGTTGTCGAATACCTCCAGCGGCTGCATTTCGGGGATTAGCAAAAGGAGGTTCTCCTTTCTTCTTCCTTTGTTCATTTAGTTTTTTAAAAACGCTCTTTTTCATATAAACCTCTCCCTCAACCACCACATCAAGGTCTTTTCTCAAACGCAAAGGAATACTCTCTATAGTTTTCAGGTTTTGGGTAACATCTTCTCCAACCTTTCCATCTCCTCTTGTAGCCCCGGTGGTAAATATTCCTTTCTTATAGGTCAAAATAATGTGCATCCCATCGATCTTTAATTCAGCCGTATAATCAACATTATTGGTATTTAGTTCTCTTTTTATCCTCTCATCAAATTCTTTAATCTCTTGTTCATTAAAAGCATCATTAAATGACCACTGAGGAACAATGTGGCGAACCTTCTTAAACTCCTTAAGAGGTTTTCCCGCAATTCTTTGGGTAGGAGAATCAGGGGTGATAAATTCTGGATACTTCTGTTCCAACTCAAAAAGTTCATGTTTTAGAGAATCCAAAGCCGAATCAGGCATTATTGACTTATCCAAAACATGATAGGCATATCTTGCCTCCCGAATAACCTTTTTTAGTTTTTCAATTCTCTCTTTTGCCTCTTTTTTATTCATATGTAACTGCCAACCACTTTGGTAAGGCTCTGATATTTTCCCTCCCCCTCCTTAATCCTCCCCCTCCCTTTGGGAGGGGGAGGATATAGGTGAGGGAGGGTTTGTTACCAAAGTGGTTGGATAGTACAATTAATACTCTCGGGATTTTATTCGAACCACGTTAGGAGTGGCACCAGTATACTCCCCTTTTGAATCAATACAATAATTACCAGCATCACAAGTCTCTCCTCCTGCCCAATCTGGTCTTGTCCCTCCACTTGGAGTAATAACTACAGTATAAAACGCTCCATTGCTTAAGGGATTAGCATCAGCATCAGCGTTTCCGCAAGAATCACAATTACTACTATCTTTATCTATAGTACACTGACTTGCAGGATTAGTCTTTCTTGCACAATACATTCCTCTTTCTACTCCTGCGTCAGCCGCATAGTAAGCAATCTCTGAATACTCATTAACCTCAGCAAACTTCAGTTCCTGGGCAGTAAAACGGGTGATTACCATACTAATTGCCCAAAATGCAGCGATAATAAAGAGAACCAAAATAAGGGAAACGCCTTTATTACCTTTGGTTTTTAACTTCAAAGATCGAAGGTATGACATAATTTACATAATTTATTCGGTATATTCAATATGAAGAATAGGGGCATAATCTGAATTTCCTTCATAAGAATAAGGTCTTCTAAAAGCATTTTGGCTGGAACCATTATCTTTCCAGAAGATTACTATTGAATCTCCTTTATTCCAATAACTCTGTCCTATTATCTCTTTAAGAATTGGACTTATATCAGGAGTATAATAAGTTTCATTTTTTGTCCAGGCCTCAATTCCTGTCCAATCTACATTTGCAGCCGTAGTATTATTTCTTCGAGAATCAAAGTCATCATAATTTCCAAAACATCCTGGATTATCAGCATTTTCTCCCACAAGAACTGTGTTTACATCATTTCCTCCATCATCAAATTTGGAGACAAATTTTATAGATGCTCTTATTATTTGACTTGGTAAGGAAATATCTACATTTGCAAATCTCATTCCGGTATCCATATAGTAATTAACATCATTTAGTGCATCGTAATAATATCCAACAAAAAGCTTATCTTGCTCTGTCCAAATGTGACCTCCTCTGTCTGCATAAGCGTCATCGTATCCGCCACAACTGTCTGTACCCTCCCGGATATCTATAATCTTTACCTTCCCCACATATTCATTTACTAAGTCTTTTTGATCAATGGTTTTCTGAAGAGTTATTCCTGATATTCCTGTTTTCTCATTTTTGGCTTTGGCTTTGATAACAATTGTTGTTCTCGGCTGTCTGTCATCGTTTCCCGCAATACTATCGTCAATATAAAAGGAAAGATCTTCCACTATCACATTAGAAGAGGTAATAGCAGGACAATCTCCTTCTTCTCCATCTGTTTTTGAAAAATCGCAATTAGGTTCATCCTTGGTTTTTACCTCTAATTGGTTCTCATTCATATCAAAGTGGTATTTCAGACAATCCTCTACATTAGAAGAGCACTCTGAGCCAGGATTCTTTGAAGAAAGATTTATGGCTAAGGTGGTATATTTTCCTGTGTCTTCGTCTTTATCCATCAAAGCCCTAATCCTACCCTCCTCTATATCTCTTGACATTACCTCCATCGCATATCTTATATTATCATTTACCATTTGGGTTTCAACCGCTGCTCGATGCTTGGTAATGATGGTTGAGTAAATAGAAAGAACTACTATTGTTACAATAGCAAAGATAGAAACAGAGGTAACAAGTTCAATTAAAGTGAAACTTTTACATTTTAGCATATTAGCATTCTAACATTTTAGCATTATTTTATTGATTGGAGGGAACGCCAGAGCATAGCACCAATTTCTTCAGCTAACTTTATTGCCTTTTTGTAATCTTTTTGAGTAATATAAGTTTCTTTTAAAGAAAAATATAAAAGATACTTTGATTCTTTTAAAGAACCGTAAGAAATTTCCCAAAAGTTTTGTTTAACTGCCTTCTTCTGACGAGCGAATCCTTCAATATAATTCAAAATTACGGACAAAGCGGCTCTTCTTAATTGAGAAGTTGTTCCATACAACTCTTCTTTTGGAAATTTTCTTGTTAATTTATAAACCAGATGAACATATTCATCCATCTTTCTTTTTAATTTATCAGAAAAGTCATTTCTCATTGTTAGAATGTTAGAATGTTAGAATGCTTAAATGTTAGAATGCTTAAATAATGCCCAGATACCATTCAACTATTTGTTCTCCCCAAAATAATGTCACTAAAGTGGCTGGGACTAAAAAGCAAGCAAAGGGAATCTCGCTTTTTAGTCCTTTCTTTTTAAGCGCTACTAATATTAATCCTATTATAGCACCAGAAAAAAAGGCAAGGGAAAGAGCAACTAAGATATTAGGCCAGGAAAGAAAAATACCCATAAACAGACTAATCTTCACATCTCCAAAACCCATTCCCTTTCCCCGGGTAACCAAAACCAGAAAAAGGAAAAAAAGGAAAGGAATAACTCCAGCCAAAAGAGGATAATACCAGTTTTCTAACTTTGCCATTCGCCAATTAATAACCTGATAAACTACTCCTGAAACTATTGCTGGGTAAATTATCTCATCAGGAACAATCATATATTTCAGATCAGTCATAAAGATCACAATCAAGCAACTTATAATAAATAGAAGACAAATGAGTGATATTAAATGAGAAATATCAAATACCAGTCCTTTATCTGTAATGTTTAAGTAATAAACCGTAGCCGTAAAAAGAACTCCGGTAGTAAGTTCTACTAAGGGATATTGGAGAGAAATTCTCTTTTTGCACCCTCTACACCTTCCTCTTAAAAACACAAAACTCAAAACAGGAATTAACTCATACCATTTTAAGGTCCTTTTGCAATAAGGACAATAAGAACGACCCAAAATGGATTCTCCTTTGGGAAGCCTGTCAATCAAAACATTTAAAAAACTCCCGATACAGAGACCTAATAAAAATATAAAAAAGTATTTTAACATTAACATATATCTTAAAGTCAAATCTCAAATCTACATCTTAAATCTAATTTATTCAAATTCCAGATCCTAAATCCTAATAAATTCCAAATCCCTCCCCCACCTATATCCTCCCCCTCCCAAAGGGAGGGGGAGGAGTTGGGGAGGACCCCCTCCGTTATCCTCCCCCCTCCCTCTGGGAGGGGGAGGATATAGGTGGGGGAGGGAAAATTCTTTTTGCATTTTGAAATTTGAATTTTGAGATTTGAGATTTATTTTAGTATTATCTAATTGATCCTGCTAAATTATAAATAGGAAGAAGGACGCCTGCGGCTACAATACCTACTCCAATACCAAGGATTACAATTAACACTGGCTCTAAAAGACTCATTAGATTATTTACGGCCGTATCAACCTCTGTATTATAAAACTTAGAGATATCTAACAAAATCTTATCAAGTTTGCCACTCTTTTCTCCACTTGCAATCATCTGAGACAATGTAGGAGGAATTACCTCGCTTCTGGAGAAGGTTTCTGCCAAGGTCTCTCCTTTCCTTACATTATCTCGAGCCCTTTCTAAAACCTCTTTATATAATGTATTCCCAATGATTTTGGAAACTGTATCTAAAGCCACAACAATAGGAATACCTCCCCGAATTAGCGTCCCTAAGTTTTCAGTCATTCTGGCAAAATATATGTTTTGAAAAATTGTACCAATTACTGGAAGTTTGATTTCAATTTTGTCTTTTATGGCTTTACCTTTGGGAGTTTTTATATAGCGAAACAAAGCAATTCCTCCTATTACAAGAACAATAAGAAGGAGCCATCCCTTACTAACAAAGAAATTAGAAAGACCCACAATTATTCGGGTTGGAAGAGGAAGTTCTGTTCCAAACTCTTCAAACATTCCACTCATCTTTGGCAATACAAAGGTAAGCATTATTATTATTACAACAATAACTGCTAAAACAACAAAAGCGGGATAATACAAGGCTCCTCTAATTCTTGCAGTTAAAAGATAACTTCTCTCAACATGTTCTGCTAAATAGTTAAGAACCTTTGCAAGATTACCTGCTATCTCACCCGTCTTTACCATATTTATAACAAACAAAGAAAAGGTGTCTTTATGCTGAGAAAGAGCCTCAGATAAAGCCATGCCTGCATCCACATCAGCAGAAATTTCAAAGACCTTCCGACGCAGAAGGGAATTTTTGGTTTGTTTGGCAATAGAATTTAAAGCCTCTACCAAAGGAACACCAGCGGAAAATAAAACAGAAAGTTGCCTGAAAAAGAAAACCAGATCTTTTGCCTTTACTCTCTGAAAAATTCTTATCTCCTTTCCCATTCCTTTAGCCTCTTCTATCGGTTCAATCCCAGTCACAATTAAATTATGACGCTGAAGAACCTCAATGGCTGCCTCCCTTGAAGGAGCCGCTACTTCTCCTGTTTGGAGTTCTCCTCTTAAGGTTCGTGCTCGATAACGATACCTCATATTCTCTAAAGTGTAATTGCTAACCAATTTGGTAACGGTTTGATTGTTATTATCTCCCTCCCAGAGGGAGGGGGTTTACTTGCTCAAATTACATTCTCAATCTTAATTTCAAATCTTCTGGATCCAATGAGTACTTCATGGCTTCCTCAAAAGTAATCTCTCCTCGTTGAAAGAGTTCCTTTAAAGATTCATTCAATGGTATCATTCCTTTTTCTCTACTAGTAGAGATTACTGTATTAAGTTCATGGGTTCTATTTTCGCGAATAATATTAGCCACCGCAGGTGTTCCTATCATTATTTCACAGGCAGGAATTCTCCCTCCTTGTCGGCGAGAAAGAAGTCTCTGAGAAACAACCCCTTTCAATACAAAGGCAAGTTGAGAGCGCACTTGGTTCTGTTGTTCAGCAGGAAAAATATCAATAATTCTATCTACTGTCTGAGCAGCAGAATTGGTATGTAAGGTTGAAAATACCAAATGTCCTGTTTCAGCAGCAGTTAAAGCAATAGCAATTGACTCATAATCTCTCATTTCTCCTACCATAATCACATCTGGATCCTGGCGTAAGGTAGAGCGTAGGGCTCGATGAAAATCTAAGGTATCATAACCTACCTCTCTTTGATCAATAATTGATTTATCTTGAGAGAACACATACTCAATAGGATCTTCAATAGTAATAATATGGTCTTCTCTCTCTCTGTTTATTTCATCAATTAAAGCCGCAAGGGTGGTGGATTTTCCATGGCCAGTAGGACCAGTGATTAAAATAAAGCCTTGCTCAAGTTCTGTAAATCGATGAAGAATAGGAGGAAGATTTAATTCCTCAATGGTTCTAATTCTTGAGGGGATTAGTCTTAAAGCCACTGATATTACTCCTCTTTGGAAAAATACATTTACTCGAAATCGCGCCTTCCCTTTATACTCATAAGCCAAATCTAATTCTCTTCTCTTAAGAAATTTTTCTCTTCTCTCTTCTCCTAAAATCAAAAAGGCCAACTCTCGGGTATCCGTAGCATCCAAAACCTTCTCATCTTTAAGAGGGGTTAAATTTCCATCTATTCTCAGGGTAGGATATCGTCCTACAGAGAAATGAATATCTGAAGCACCCATTGAAAGAGCCTTTTTAAAAATTCGATCAAGAAAATCTTTATAAACCATAAGATGTAATTGCTAGCCAATTTGTAACAGTTTGATTATTATTATCTCCCTTCCCCACCTTAGTCCTCCCCCTCCCAGAGGGAGGGGGAGGATACAGAGGGGATCCTCCCCAAATCCTCCCCCTCCCTTTGGGAGGGGGAGGATTTGGGTGGGGGAAGGTCTAATTTTTTATAACGAATTTGTTGAATAGCACAAGTTATATCTCTTCCCTTATCTCTACTACCTTTAACACCTCTTCTAAAAATGTAATCCCCTCAAGTACCTTTAAAATTCCATCTTGTTTCAAGGTAATCATTCCCTGACGCCGTGCCTCTTGTTCAATTTTTGTCTCTGATGGTTCAGTCAATATTATCTCTTCCATTTCTTCTGTAACCCTTAAAACCTCAAATATCCCAATTCTTCCCTTAGTGCCCTTATAAGCACAACTGGGACAACCCTTTGGTTTGTAAATATAAAGAGGATCGGGAATCTTAACCTTCTTTCTTGTTTCTTCAGGAAGTTTCTCTATCTCCTCTCGAATTATCCTTTCCTCTTCTTTATTGGCTTTTACCCGTTGTTTACAATCTGGACAGAGACGTCTGACCAGTCTCTGGGAAATTATTACCTTCACTGTAGCCGGAATTAAAAATTTCTCTACCCCTAAATCAATAAGACGAGGAATGGCTCCAACAGCATTATTAGTGTGAAGGGTAAAAAGAACAAGGTGTCCCGTTAACGCAGCGTGGGTAACTAATTCAGCCGTCTCTTTATCTCTTACCTCACCTACCATTATAATATCCGGATCTTGTCTTACTACCTGACGAAGTCCTGAAGCAAAGGTATATCCAATTTCTGGCTTTACCTGAGACTGATTTACTCCATTAATCCAATACTCAACTGGATCCTCAAGAGAAATAATATTTACCTTTTCGGTATTAAGTTCTCGCAAGATTGCATACTGGGTGGTGGTTTTTCCGCACCCAGTAGGACCACAAAAAATCAAAGATCCAAATGGAAGTCTTATTGCCCCCTCGACAATCTCTAAATTTCTTCCAGAAAGACCAAGTTGAGGAAGTTTTTTTACTGCCGTTTCAGGATCAAGGACACGAATAGCCACCTTTTCTCCCTGAGCAGTAGGCATGGTAGCCACTCTAAAGTCAATTTTTCGTCCTAAAATAGTTGCATGAAATCTTCCATCCTGAGGAATTCTAGTCTCATCAATCCGAAGATTGGACATAATTTTTATTCTGGAAACAATAGAGGGCAAGATTTTTCTTTCAAGAAAAAGGGTTGAATATAATATTCCATCTACCCTAAATCTCACCCGCATTCTCTCTCCAAAAGGTTCAATATGAACATCTGAGGCTCTTCCTTCAACCGCATGACGCAAAATTACAGCCACAATCTTTGAAACAGGTGCCTCCTCTATCACTCTTTCAACCTTCTCTTCGGGTTTCTTCTCTTTCTCTTCTTCTTTTTCTAATTCTTCAAGGGCTGTCTTCACTTCTTCCTTTAAAGCCCGGTATTTCTTAACCACCTCCTTAAAATCAGAAGGTAAAATCAAAAAAACCTTTGTCTCTACTCCTTTTTCTTTGGCAATAAAATTAAGAGCCGACTGAGAAGAAAAGTCCTCTGGATTTACCATTCCTACCTCAAGTACTTTTTTCTCTCTTTTCAAGGGAATAATTTTATAGTGTCTTGCCGCCTCTTCTGAAATCTCCTCCAAAACAGAGGTGGGGATCTCTTCTTTATAGATTCGGCGTAAGGGTATTTTCAGAAAATCACTCTTTTCTCTAAAAAGTTCTCTTTCTGGAATAATTCCTCGGGCAATTATTAAATCTTCAATTGATCTCCCAGTTCTTTCGCTTTCTTCGCGCAAACTATTGAATTGTTCTTGCGAAAGCAGATTCTTGTTTAAAAGATATTGAATAAAGTCAGTGCTCATATTTAAGGCACAGGCGCAAAGGGATTTTTGCGACCTGTTTTCTCAGGAGGAGCAGTAGGAGGCTGAAGAAAGAAATTAGGCACAGCGGGAGTCAAACTTTGAAATAATGGTTCTTTCAAGGTTTTCAATAGTTCTTCCATTTTTGTCAAATCTTCTTGAGTTAATCCTTTGGTTTCTGGCTTGATGATAATTTCTTCTTGAGGTATCTTTTTAAAGAAAACAAAATATATCACTGGTCCTAAAATTAAAATTGGTATTAAAATCCAAACCAGCCAAAAAGGAAGAGAGAATCTTCTTTTCCCTTTGGTTTCTACCTCTTTTGGAGTAAATGATATAGCCATAATGTGTTAGCGTTTAGCGAGAAGAAGTGTAGCGTTCGGTTAATTGTAATTGCTGACCAATTTGGTACCCGTTTGATTGTTATTATCTCCCTGCCCCACCTATCCCCCCCCCCTCCCTTTGGGAGGGAGGAGGGTTTATTTTTTATTTCGTTACCGAATTGATTGGATAGGACAAGTTAATAATTTCTTGGTTGCCCTAAACGCTAATCACTATTAACCTAAACGCTTCATTTTCTCTCCTCCTCTGCTTTCTTTTCCGTTTTCTCCTCTGTTCTCTCTTCTCTTCTTGTCTCAGGCGTTTTTTCAGTATAGGTATTAACCTTTAAAGAAAAAGAATATACACCCTCCTCTCCTTCCTTTGAAGGACCAAAACTTATTGTTTTGACATCTATCAAATTTAAATTTTTTGCTAAAGCCTCAAGATAATTTTTGAAATGAGAATAATCTCCTTTCACTTTTAGATTTACAGGAAAGATACCCACTCCTTTCTCGGAAGTGGTAAGGGAACCAAATGAGATATTCTCTAACTCCATTCCGTTATTTAAGGTTAAAGCCTCAAATTGAATCAACTGAAAGATAATATCCGGCTCAGGAGAGAGCAATTGATTCATCTTTTCAAAATCTGCCTTTCTTTCGTTATATTCTTTATAAAGTTTTTTTGCTTTTTCAAGGGTAGCCTTTTTGTTCTCCAATGTCTTCTCAGCAATTTTAATCTCTTTTTGGATCTCCTTTACCTTTAAAACAGAAGGGTAAACCAAAAAATAAGAAAGAAGAAAAGCAATAAGTATTCCTCCTACATAAACAACTAATTTTATATCTCTTTCGGACATAGATTTGTGGTAATTGGCCACCAGTTTGGTAACCCTTTGATATTCTCCCTCCCCTCCTTAATCCTCTCCCTCCCAGAGGGAGGAGGATATAGGTGAGGAAGGAGGAAAAGGTTAATAAGTGACTACATCAGGATTTAAGGTTACTCTCATTTGAAATTTAATAGCCCCTTCATTAAAAGAAAGACCCCCAATCTCTACCTTTTTCACATCAGGATCACTTTTGAAAATAGAAACCTGCATTGCCAGGGCTGTGGCACTGGGAGAGACAACATTAAATGTTAAGGTATTGCTTTCTGCATTAAAATTGAAATTAGAAAGTTGAGCCTCGCTATAGGTGTCTCTCTCTAATATGTCAAAGATTTTCTTTGCTCTAATATGAGACTTTAAAAGAGGTTTTACCTTCTCAAAAAGTCTAATCTTTGCTTGCATTTCGTTTTCCAAGACAAGATCTCTCTCTGCATCTACTTTTTTAATCTCTTCATTGATACTTGAAAGACGAGAAGAAAGAGAAATATTATAAATCTTAAGTCCTACAAAAGCCAAAAGCAACACCACAATTGCTTCCAGTAATACCCAAAACACCTTATCAGGCTTGAATCTAATCTTTCCTTTGGTTTTCTCCTCTAAAAAAGAGATAGCCATACTTAGTTTTTATTTTAGCATACTTTATTTAAAAAATAAATGTTAAAAATCATCTGTAAATTCAAGAAAGGTTTCCCACCCCCTCCTTAATCCTCCCCCTCCCTCTGGGAGGGGGAGGGATTTGGAGAGGATCTCTCCTTAGTCCTTTCCCTCCCTGTGGAAGAAGATAGATGGAGATTCCCTCCTCCTTAATCCTCCCCCTCCCTCTGGGAGGGGGAGGATATAGGTGGGGGAGGGATTTGTGATTTAGAATTTGGGATTTTGTTTACCCAGCCCCACCTTTGGAACAAAAGTGGGGCTGGGTTTAGAATTTAGGATTTAGGATTTCGGATTTCGGATTTCTCTCTAAATTTATTTCTTTTTCTCAAATTCTGCCAAAGCCAAGCCTACTGCTACCGAAAAGGAAGGTCCTATCTCTTTTATTACTTCCTTCAAGATTGGAGGAAACTCTATTTCCTTAAAAGGATCTGCAATTTCGGTTTTAATATTAAATTTTGAAGAAATATATTCACAAAGTCCGGGCATATTGGCTGTCCCTCCACTGAGAATAATCCTTTCTATCTTTCTTTTGGGATACTGGGCTAAATAGGTATTCATTGCCCTCTCTACTCCAAAAATCATTTTATCTACAACAGGAAGTAGAGCAGGCCTGACCAATCCTCCTACTTCCTTCTTGAGACCTTTAGCCTTTTGGAATTCTGCTGCTCTTTTAAAAGAGATACCTAACCTTTTAGAAAGAGCTCTTGTTAAAGCAAAACCAGAAAAATCTAAATTATGACAAAGTCTAATAAAGCCCTTATCAACAATAATTATATTAGTTGTTCTTCCTCCAATATCTATTATCAATGTCGGTCTTTTGTCTTTCACCAATGCCCTTGTCTCAGAAAAACTTTCTACCTCTAAAGTTTTAAGAGAAAGACCAAGAAGCTTGGCTATTCTTACATATTTTTTTATCACATCCTTAGGGACAGCCACTAAAAGCACCTCAATCTTGTTTTCCAAAAGAGCCTCTTCTTCTTCAATGATACTCCAATCAAGAACCACCTCCTCCACAGGAACCGGAATATACTGATGAGCCTGAAGTTTCACTGCCTCTGGAATTTCCTCAGGCTTCATTAATGGAAGTTTGACAATAGTAAAAAAACTAGAGAAAAGCGGAAGGGAGAAATGAGCATTCTTTGTCTCAATCTTTGCCTCTTTTAAAATTCTTTTTAAAAAATCTGCTATCTCTTCTTCAAAAAAGGATATAAAACTGGTTTTCACTGGAAGCAATTCTCTATCAGGAGAGAAAAATTCTCCATAATTTCTTAATTTTATGCCTTTCCTCTCTTTCTGAAGTTCAACCACTTTTATCGAAGTTGTTCCAATATCAATTCCCAATACTGATGGAGGTTTACCAAAAAGCATAAACCAATTAATATTATTATAACTATTTTTTAGAAAATCCCAAAAAAAACTACTTCCAATATATCTTTCCTCCCTCTTCTACTCCTTGAAGGTCAATGTATTGAAGATGCTCCTGTTCTTGTTTTGAAATTACCCTTTGAAGGGTTTTAATAAGTATTTCAATTTGCT
>Ga0190363_1000847_pt1 | contig 18265 bp, 20 predicted proteins | sample 48721867_MG_FD_161272 | JGI IMG/M metagenome (GOLD analysis project Ga0190363, IMG submission 161272) | Hydrothermal vent microbial mat bacterial communities from Southern Trench, Guaymas Basin, Mexico - 4872-18-6-7_MG | ecosystem: Environmental > Aquatic > Marine > Hydrothermal vents >... | reverse complement strand
ATTATGAATTTTTTTGGTAATTTTAAAAAACTTAATCGGAGCTTTTAAAACATACCAAGAAGCTTCAATTCCCAAACAGTTTTCCAAAGGAAGTTGGCTTTTTAAAATCTCAGCCACTCCACCTCCAAGCGAAGTTGAATTAATATTTAAAATCCTTATTCCTTTAAGTTTTTTTGCCAAAATCTTTGTCTCTTTAAATTCCCTTGGGGTGATTTTTTTAAATCTTTCAAAATCGATCTTTTCTAATTTTTGCTCCTTGAAGTATTTCATTGTTTTTGAGTATAATATAAAAAATGCTTCCAAGTTCAAGAGACCTTTTTTGGACTAAACACGCCCAGCAAAAATTGATTGAATATAATTTAAGCCAATCAAGAGTGTTAAGGGTTTTAAGACATCCTCACCGGATTGAAGAGGGAATTGCGCCCGAAACGATTGCGGTAATGCAACGAGCTGGAAGCAAAAAACATCCTTATGAAGTTTGGGTAATGTATCAGCTTGAAAAGAAAAAAATTAAAATTATCAGTGCTTGGAAATATCCCGGTAAAAGCCCCGAAGGAAAAATCATTTACATTCCTCCAGATACTTTAGAATTTCTTTCATCCCAAAAAATTTAATTTTATGGATTTGAAAAAAATTTATTCCAAAAGGAGTGAATGGTGTCATAAAGGAGATTATGGTTATCTTTTAGTAATCGCTGGTTCAAAAAAATACACTGGTTCTCCTATTTTTAATGCTTTAGCTGCTTTAAGAGCTGGGGCAGATCTAGTTTGCTGTCTTGGTCCTCAAAGAGCCATGGATGTTGCCGCTTCTTTTTTGCCTGATTTAATTACTTTTCCTTTACCAGGAGATATTTTAAGAAAAAAACATTTACATTTTGTTTTAAGAGTTTTAGAAAAATTTGATGCTTTGGTTTTGGGTTCTGGTCTTGGAAGATCTCCTGATACTTTTTCTGCTATAAAAGAAATTGTTAAAAATTCCTCTCTTCCAATGGTTATTGATGCTGATGGAATTCGAGCTTTATCAGAAGCAAAAGAAATTTTAAAAGGAAAAAAAGTAGTTTTAACACCTCATCTTGAAGAATTTGAAATTTTTATTGGTGAAAAAATAGAGGATTCTTTTGAAAAAAGAGCAGAAAAAGTTAAACAGTGGGCAAAAAAGTTGGAAATTGTGATTTTACTTAAAGGACATTTTGATATTATCTCTGATGGAGAAAAAATAGAAATCAACAAAACTGGCTCTCCTTATATGACTAAAGGTGGTTTTGGCGATACTTTGGCTGGTATTTTAGGCGCGCTTTTGGCTCGAAAAATCGACTTATTTGAAGCTGCCAAAGCCGCTGCTTTTATCAATGGCAAAGCTGGCGAGCTTGCCAGCGAAGTTTATGGAGAAGGGGTTTTAGCTTCTGATATTTTTGAGTTTATTCCCAAAGTAATTGAGAAATTTAAATAAATTTATGGAAGCTTTGGATTTAATAAAAAAATATTCAAAAATAGTTGAAAAGCCGATGAGAGAAATTTTGGGTTCTTTTTTGGAAAGAAAGTTTCAAAAATTAGCTTTCTATCAAATTTCAACTGGTGGAAAAAGATTAAGACCAGCCCTTTCAATTTTAAGTTGCCAGCTTTTGGGAGGAAAAATTAAAGATGTTTTGTATCCAGCTGCCGGAATCGAAATTCTTCATAACTACACTTTAATTGTTGATGATATCATTGATCATAGCTTTTTAAGAAGAAATCAGCCTACTTTATGGTTTAAATTCGGAACTTCAATCGCGGAATGTTTAGGAATGATTTATGCCGCTTCCATTTTTCAAGCGGCTCAGCGTTCAAAATTTCCTTCAAAAATTAATGAAATTTTTGCTTCTACTTTGAAAAAAATTATCCAAGGAGAAATTTTGGATATTTTATTTGAAAGAGCTGGAAGAGAAAATGAGCCTTATATTTCTGAAAATCGCTATTTTGAGATTTCAGAAAAAGATTATCTTAAAATGGTCAGCCAAAAAACTGCCGCTTTATTTGAAGCGGCTTGCGAGGTTGGAGGGATTTGTGCCAATGGCAAAGAAAAAGAAATTCAAGCTTTAAAAAATTATGGTTTTAACTTAGGAATTGCTTTTCAAATTAGAGATGATATTTTAGATATTTTTGGAGAAGAAAAAAAGTTTGGCAAAAAAATTGGAAAAGATATTGAAGAAAGAAAAGGAGGCAATTTTTTAATTTTACTTGCTTTAGGAGAGCTTCCTTTTTCAAAAAGAAAAAAACTTGAAACAATTTTAAAAAAGAAAAAAATTAAAAATGAAGATCTTAAAAAAGCAGTGAAATTAATTGAAGAAACTTCGGCTTTAAAAAAAGCAACTTTTTGGTCAAAAAAATTTATCAAAAAAGCTAAAAGAAGTTTAGAGCTTCTTCCTCAAAATAAATGGAATGAAATTTTAAAAGAAATTGCTGATTTTATTATCCAAAGAGAAAAATAAAAAATGTGTAAAAAAATTTTAAAAACTTTTTGGCAAGAGTTTCTTTTTGGGGGACACCTTCAATGTTTAGGAGTGATAAGTATTGCTTATCTTTCTTCTTTGTTTTTCAAAATTAAAATTGATTTTTTATTTTTCTTATCAATTTATCTTATTTCCTACTCAACCTATCTTAATGATCGCTTAGCAGCTCTTAAAATTGATGAAAAAACCAATCCTGAGCGAAGCGCTTATTTAGGGTCTCATTTTTGGCTTTTTTCAAAGCTAAGAATTCTTTCTGTTTTTTTAATTGCAATTTTGCTTTTCTTAACCAAAAACCTTAAATTTTTAATTTTTGGTTTTGCCTTACTTTTTTTAGGTTGGCTTTATCCAATTTATTTTAAAAACCTTTCCAAAAAAATTCCCGCTTTTAAAAACTTTTATGTCGGTGGATTTTTTTCAGTCATTGCTTTAGCACCAACAATTTACTCTTCTTCTCAATTTTCTTTTCTTTTTCCTTTAATTCTTTTTGTTTTGTTTGTTTTTCTAAAAACTTTTTTAATGCAAGTTCTTTTAGATTTAAAAGATCGTCAGGTAGATAAAGTTTTTGGATTAAAAACTATCCCTTCTCTTTTGGGCAAAGAAAAAACTTTAAAGTTTTTAAAGATTGCTAATTTTTTTGTTACCTTTTCTTTAATCCCCATTTGTTTTGCTAAAATTTTTCCTTTAAAAGCGCTTCTTTTGCTTTTTTCCTTTTCTTTTAATCTTTTTAGTTATTATTTAGCCTCTAAAGAAAATTATTATGCTTACCTTCTTGAAAGTGGTGAATTCTTTTTTTGGGGAGTTTTGATTTTTATTTTTGAAACAATATGCCGTTTTTCACTTTAAATCAAATTTTAGTTTCATTGATTAATCTTTTGGCAATCATCATTGCCTTTTTAGTTCTTAAACATTCTCCTCAAAAAAAGATTAAAAAAATCTTTCTTTTTATGACTTTACTAATGCTTAGCTGGGTTGATTTTGCTTATTTTTCACGACTTATAGGAAAAGAATTTCCTTTTTTAGCTTTTTTTTCTCTCAAGATTGCTTGGATTATTACTCCTCTTTTTTCTACCTCGCTTTATTTTCTTACCATTTCCATTTTAAAAAAAGAGAAAAAATACAAAAATTTAAGTAAATTAGTACTTTTCTTCGGAATTCTTTCAGCTCTTCTTACGGGATTTACTGATCTTGTGATTACCGAGATTAAGTTTACTAATTCTCACTTAACAATTGAATACGGTCCTGCAATGCTTCCTTTTTTAGGAATGATTTCTTTTTCAATCTTTGCCACCCTTTTTCCTCTTTTTAGAGAATATTTTCAAGCTTCAGCAGCTTTAAGATCAAAACTTCAATATTTTCTCATCGGTCTTGCCGGGTTTTATCTCGCCAACATTATTTTTAACATTATTTTTCCTGTGTTTTTCAAAATTGTTCATCTTTATTGGATTGGCGATTATTCTACTTTTCTTCCTCTTGGATTTACCGCTTATGCCATTGTAAGAAAAGAGTTATTTGAAGTAAAAGTAATTTTAACCGAATTTCTGGTTGCTTTAATTGCCATTTTGCTTTTAATTGATTTCTTTCTTTCTAAAACTCTCTTTGAATATTTTTGGAAAGGAGTTCTCTTTTTCACTTTTCTTATTTTTGGTAACTTTCTTATCAAAAGCGTGATTCGAGAAATCAAATTAAGAAAAGAACTTGAAATAGCTTATCAAAAATTAAAAAAACTTGATGAAGCCAAAACTGAATTTGTTTCCATCACCTCCCATCAGCTTCGCGGACCTTTGGGTTTAATTAAAGGCTATCTTTGGATGATTCTTAACAAAAAATATGGTCCTTTTCCAGAAAGACTTTCGCGTCCTTTAAAAAATACTTTTGAAGCAACTCAAAGATTGGTGAAGATCGTGAATGACCTTTTAAATCTTTCCCGAATTGAGCTTGGAAAGATTACTCTTGAGAAAAGGTATTTTCAAATTGAAGAAATTGTGGATAATATTTATAAAGAGCTCCTTCCAGCGGCTCAAAAGAAAAATCTTGAATTTAAAATTGAAAAACCTAAAAAAGCTTTACCTAAACTTTTCGGCGATCCTTTAAAGATAAGAGAAGCGATTTTCAATTTGGTTGATAATGCCATTAAATACACCCAGAAGGGTTTTGTGAAAGTTTCTTTAGAAGAAAAAAACGGTTTTATTTTAATCAAAATTGCTGACTCCGGTGCTGGTTTTACTCCTGAAGAGCTAAAAGAACTTTTTGAGAAATTTAGAAGAATCGGGCAAGGAAAACTAATGGATACTCAAGGCAGCGGCTTGGGGCTCTATATTGCCAAGAAATTTATTAAACTTCACAAAGGTCGTATTTGGGCAAGAAGTCAGGGGCGAGGAAAAGGTTCGGTATTTTATATCAAGCTTCCTCTCTATGAGCAAAAAGAAAAAGAAAAAGAATAAAAAATTAAAGGTTCTTTTGATAGAAGATGATAATTATGTTTCTCAACTTTATCAAGATATTGTTTCTTTTGACACCGATTGGGAACTCGAAGTAATTGATTCTTTAACCGATCTTGAAAAAGACTTTGAGAAAATAAAAAAGATTAATCCCGATGTAATTTTACTTGACTTAATTTTGCCTGCGCTGCCAAAGTCAAAAAAAGAAGGAGGTTATATTCTTGATAAAGAGCTTGGTTTTCAGATTTTAGAAAAATTGAAAAAAGATAAAAAAACCCAAAAAATTCCTGTCATTGTAATCTCGGCTCTTTCAGGTGAAGCAGACAAAGACCGCGCCAAAGCTTTAGGAGCCGAAAAATATTTAGTAAAATCAGAAATTCTTCCTTATCAAATCATTGAAGCCGTAGAGGAAGCTTTGGGTCTGTAGAAACTCTTGACAAATTTTAAAAATTGGTTTTTAATTTAAACCAGGAACTGTAAAGATTAATAAGGAGGTGAGAAAATGAAACACGCGCTCTTAATGATAGCCTTTTCAATGATGCTTTCAGGTTGTGGAGTGCTGAGTTCTTTCATAGGAGTTTCAGAGACAGAAAAAGTTTGTAAAAATGTAGCGATAATTGTTGAGAAAGATGGTAAGGGAGTAAGTAGAAGGATCTCTTATTCCGACTCTCAAACTATAAAAATTCTCAGAGAGATCTTTATGCCTCATCATGAATTTGTTGTAGAGAAGGGTTGTTATGGGATGTGTAAGATTTACAATGCAGGAAGATTTGGCAAAAAAATTAGATTGATATTAGTTAAATCTTCAAAAATCAGAATTTGGACCGGAGAAATCGGTGTTGATGGAAAAATTTCAGAGAGTAATAAAGTTTCACAAATCTTGGCTAAAGAAATTTCCCAATTTTTAATGAAATAACTCTTGATAGATTTTGAAAGATAATTTCTTAATAAAAAATAAAAAGGGGGTGAGAGAATGAAAACGAGAACGAGAATTTTAACAATTTTTTTACTCTTTTTTTCAGCGTTATTTTTGATGAGATGCGCAAATCCTTTCATTCTTGCCGGAGCAAGTGCTGGAATGACTGCCGCAGAAGCAGAGCGTGCTCCAAGTGAAAACAAATATAAAAAAGTAGTTCAAAAAATAATTTTGGAAAAGAAAGGGTTGTTAATCAAAACCGGAAGAAGTTATTGGAAGAATGTTGAAGTAATTCGAAGAGTGGTAGGTGGAATAGAGATACCAATCATTCTAGCTGCTAAAGAATATAAGGCCTTCGTAAATTTATATATGCCCGGAGCATTTAGCGATAAGATTGTAGTTGCAGTGATTCCAAAAAAGAAAAGAGAAATAAGGGTGTGGGTAGGAGAGGTGTTCGGAAGGTTTATCATTTCCGAAGACATATATCTTGAAAAAGATCTTGTGGAAGAGATAAAACATCAGCTGAAGAAATAAAAGAAACAAATTTTGAAGGAACCGCCTTTGGCGGTTCCTTTTAACTAAAAACTATTTTTACTCTTGACAAAAAATTAAAAAAGGTTTTGATAAGAAAGGAAAAACAATGAAAGAATTTCTAAGAAAAATTTATTTTAAAAAATTTTAAGGCAAAAAAATCTCGCCCAAAAGGGCGAGATTTTTTTAAATTTAAAAATTAAAAAAATTAAATAAGGAGGTGAATGATGGAAAAAAAGAAATGTCCAGCGAAGATTTTAGGAATTTGCAGCTTTGCTGGTCCAGGTTGCACTTTTGATGCCTCAAAAGAATGCCCGGTTTATCCAGAAATAGAGAAAAAAATTAAAGAGGGCTTTTCAAATGGAAAATGGATTGAAGCTTGCCCGATTTTAGTTTTAAAAGGTTACCCTTACTATTTTTGTGATATTTTATCTTTAAAAATGAAGTTTAAAGAAAAATGTTGGTATGAAAAAGGAAAAGAAATGAGGTGTCTTTTAAGAGAAAAATTTTCTGAAAAAGAAATCATTCAAGCTCTTTTAAAATCTGAATAGAAAAAATTTTTTAAGAGAGCCTTTTAAGGCTCTCTTTATTTTTTCCACAAATTTAAAGTTGTTTTTTGGAAAATTTTAAAATATAATTTAAATAATGAAACAAAGCTTAAAAAGGAAAATAATCTTTATCCTTGCTTTTTGCTTTGCGTTAATTTTGGCGTTAGTTTTTGCTGGAATTTCTTTTTCTAAAAAAGGAAAGGTTGAGATTAGTTCAAATAAAAAGACTTTTTCTCAAAAAGAAAATTCTACTTTTAATTCTCAAAAAGGTTTTTGTGAAGCTGACGTTTTTTCATTTAAAGAAGAGCCTTTAGAAGAGAAAAAAGTAAATTTTACCCAATATTTAGCTTCTCTTCTTTCAACTCAAATGATGCTTGAGCTTGGAAAAGAAAGTCCAGTTTCAAGTAAAGTTGAAATTGAAAATTTATCTCAAATTTTAGAAAAAAAGATGCCGGAGCTTTTAAATCAATTTGAATTAGAAAAAAGCGAGCTTAGAAGAGAAGAGATTGAAACTATTCCTTATTCAAAAGAAAATATTAATCAGTATCTTGAAGCTCTTGATAAAACTTTAAGCAAAATTTTTAAAGAAAATCCTCCATCTAAGTTGCTTGGAGATTTCTTTCAAAAAAATGATCCTTCATCTTTAAAAGACTTTCTTTCTCAACTTAAAGATTCAAAAGAAAAACTTAAAAAAATAAAAGTTCCTGAAGGTTATCTTGAAATTCATCAAGAGATTTTTGGTTTGATTTCTTTCATTCAAAAAATTGTTGAAGCAATTTTAGATTATCAAAACGATCCCTTAAAAGCTATAATTGCGATTGAAATTTCTCAAAATCTTCTTCCTCAAAAAGTTGATCAAACCTTTGAAGTTTTTAAAGAAAAATTAATTCAAGATGGTTTTAAAATTTTACCATGAGTTTAAAGTTTAATTTTCAAAAATTTTTATCTTTGGTTTTGATTTTTCTTATTTGCTTTTCATTTATTTTTTTCGGAATTTTCCTTAAAGCCAAAAAGACAGAGGCTAAATCTGTATATGTAACTAATTGGGGAAGATGGCTTTCTCACCATGTTGCTCATTGGGCTCAAGAGTGGACAATGTGGGCGAAAGAATGGGCAGAAAAAGGAGCGATTGATACTTTAAAACATCATTTAATGAAGATGATGATCGATGAGATAGTTATCTGGATTCAAGGAGGAGGAAGACCGCATTTTGTGAGTGATCTTAAAGGTTATCTTTGGGATGAAATAAATGCTGCAGTGGGTGAGATGATTTGGAGTTCAGATTTAAGATGGCTTTGTTATCCTTTTTCTTTCAAAGTTCGGATTCTTCTTCCTTTTTTTAGCTACCGTTCTCATTATCCCTTCTGTACCTTAGAAGATGTTATCAGAAATATAGAAGACTTCTTTGATGATTTCCGAAATGGTTCTTGGATTGCTTGGGAAAAAGTTTATCTTGATCCTCAAAACAGTTATTGGGGCGCGTTAGTAATGGCTCATGATACTTATCTTGAAGAATTTGCTCAAGAACACGAAAAAAGAGTTGTAGAAACAATTGCTGGAGATCAATTTTTAGGAGAAAAAAAATATGTCACTGATGAAACTCGATGCCATCAAGGTTGTTATCATAGCTATTATCAAGATTGTGTAGATGAATGTTATGAAAAAATTCTTAACATGGAAGAGTGTAAAGAGAAATGCGAAGAAGAAGCCCAGCAAGTTTGTTGTAAAACCAAGGAAATCATTATTACCCCAGGAAAAGCTTTTAGCCACGCTCTTCTTTCAGCTCAAGATGCTACTTTTAAAGAAATTGCTAATCTTCAAAGTTTTGCCGATATGATTCCAATCGTTGTTGATGCTTTAATTACCCGACTTTTAAGAGAGGCAGGTGGTCTTTTAAATCTTAGCAGTTCCGCTCCTTCAGAAGGCTGGACTCCAGGAAATATTTCTTCTCCTATTCCTGAAGATGATTACAAAGAAAAAATGAGGGATGTTTTAAATCAGCGAACCTATTTTGACCGAAAATATGCCCAGGAGATTGTTTGGTATGATAAAGAATCAGTTGAGATAATTGAAGAAGAAATTTTACCTAAACTTGACTTCATCAAGAAAAATTGCCCTCAAAAAATGCCAAATGTTGAAAAAGAGGTTTCTGATTACCAAAAGCTTTCTCAGGATTTGAAAAATGAAATCAATTCAATTGAAGCAAAGTTAAGTTCTTATGAACAAATTCAACAACAAATTGAAAATGCTTCTACCTACCAGCAAGTAGAAGAATTAGTTCAAGAAGGAGTTTCCCTTTTTACCCAGGATGGAATTGAGCCAATTTATACCCAAGAGGAGGTAGATCAGGCAAGAGAAAAATATGAAGAGCTTGAAAGAGAAGAAGATTCTATTTCTAAGAGTTATCAAGAATGCTCTGAAAAATTTCAAAAAATACCTGGTGAATTTTAAGAGTTTATGAAAAAAATTTTTTCTAAAATTTTAATCATTTTAGGACTTGCAGGAATTTCTTTTCTTTTTTCCTCTCATTTTGCTTTTGCTTCTTTCTTTTTAGTTGATTGGGCAGGAAAAGCAGTTATTTGGACTTGCGGAAAATTAGCTTTTCTTTTTGGCTGGCTGGCAGGTATAGTGATTGATGTTGAAAATTACTTTTTAAGATGGGTTTTGGGAATGAATTTCAGCTTAATGGATTCTTTGATTTTGAAACGAGGTTGGGAGGTTTCGCGGGATATTGCTAATTTAGGCTTTGCTTTAGGAATTCTTATTATTTCTCTTGCCACGATTGCCAATTATCAGCCCTATCATGCTCGGCGACTTTTAGCTCGCCTCATTATTGCCGCTCTTTTAATCAATTTTTCTTTGATGATCTGCGGAATTTTTGTTGATTTTTCTGGCTCTTTTATGAAATATTTTGCTGACGCTTGCGGTAGTGCTGACAATTTAGGAGAAATGCTTCAAGCCGCAGTTAAAGCTTCGGCAATTCATAAAGGTCCGCCTGATAAAGTTATTGAAGGCGAATTTTTTGAAAAAGAGGAGAACACTGGTGGTTTTAAAACCGCTTTAATTGCGGTTGGAGGACTGGTTTTTGCTGCTATTTTCTCAATTATTTTAGTTATTGTTTATGCCGCTTTAATTTTTCTCCTTTTTGTAAGATATGTTGTGCTTGTCTTTTTAATCATCCTTTCTCCTTTTGCTTGGGTTTTTTGGTTTTTGCCGACCAGCTTAGGAGAACCTGGTGGAGTTTGGGAAAAGTGGTGGAGACGTTTTCTTACTTGGATTTTCTTTGGACCAACAATGCTTTTTGTGGTTTTTTTAGCTCTTTCAGTTTTAGATCCAGCGATTAGCAGCGGCACTCCTGAAATGAGAATTGCTCAAGAGATAGATAGCGAAGCAGCTAATAATAAGTTAGTCGGAGCTACTTTAGCTCGTTCCTCTTCGCCCCAAAGCGGAATTTCTTGGCTGATGCAATATGCTTTGGTAATTGGAATTCTTCTTCTTGGAATGAGATTTAGTTTAGAACTTTCTGAAGGAGTTGGAAGTGGCTTTTATAAGGCTGCCGAAGGGGTTGCCGCAGCACCTCATAGATGGGTAAGCAGATGGACAGGTAAGAAAATTAAAGGCGCTGGCAAGGCGATTACTGGAGCAGTGGCTGGAAAAACAAAAGAACTAGCAGTTGCTGGAAGACCAAGACCTACCACTATAACTGGTCGAATTTTAAGAAAAGTGGGCGCTTTGCCTGGAGTAGCCCAAACTGGACGAGTTTTAAGAAAAGCCACTGCTTTACCTGGTCTCGGAAGAGTTGCCCGCAAACGAGCTGAAGCTCGAGAAAAATTAAGAGAAGGTGTTTTAGGAATTGCCAGTAAAATGGAAAAAGCTCATCTAAATGAGATTGAAAGAATGTTGGAGGTAGGAAACACCCAGCAAAAAGCGGCAGCTGTTTTAGTCCTTATAAGAAAAGGAATCTGGAAAGAAGAGAAAAAATATAAAGATGCTCTTCAACTTTTAGTTCATCGATTTAGAATTGACCCTAGCAAAGATTGGAGATATAAGAAAAAGAAAAGAATAAAGATAACATAAAAGAAATAAAAAATGAACCAGGAAAAAATCTTAAAATTAGAAAAGGAAATAGAAAAAATGTTTGATGAAATGACTCCTCAAGAAGCCCGAGAAGAAAATTGGCATTTCTTTTTTGCACCTTCATTAAGAGAATATGTGATTCAAACCGATCCTTCTTTTAAGGAAATTTATCAAGCAACAGATAAAGCTCTTCCTAAAATAAAAGCTTCAATTTTTGCTGAGATTTTAAAGAGTCTTTGCTTCAAATCAATTGAATTTTTGTTTGAAAAAATTTTCTTTTTTCAGTTAGAAAAGTTAGGCGGCAAAAAGTGGCTTCAAGAAAACAACCCTTCGCTTTATCGTTACTTAAATTCAGCCCCTGGCTTTCAGCTTTTTAGAGAAAAAAACTTAAAAGAAAAAATTTCTCAAATCTATGATGAGCTTCCTGAGAATATAAAACAAGCCTTATTTTCCTATGAAAATGCCATTTTAAATTTAAAAATTTGTCAAAAATTTGAAATTCCAGAAGAAAAAGTGTCTCAACTTTCTCTTTTAGTTGGAAAAGTTCTTTTAGGAATTTTAAACCCTAAAGATCTTTCTGAAAAACTATCTCAAAATCTAGAAATCCTTCCTGAAACTTCTCTTAAAATTTCCCATCTTTTAAGTCGAGAAATTTTCTTTCCTTTAAAAGAAAATTTAAAAGAAGCTGAAAAGCTTGCCGGCAAAGTCGGATTAAAAGAAGAAATTGTTCCAATGGAAGAAACTGTAAATCTTAAAGAAATTTTACCTGAAATAAAAGAAGAAAAACTAAAAAGAGAAAAAGCTTTGAATCTTTCTGAGTTGGTTAAAGAAAAGGAGTTAGAAAGAAAACTGGAAGCAGAAAAAAGAGAAAAGCCAGAAATAAAACCAGATCCAGAAAAACCAGTTTCAAAATCAGAACCTTCTTTTAAACCAGAATTTAAAATTACTTCAAAAAAAGAAAAAATTAAACCCATCGCTGATATTGAAAAACCAAAAATAGAATTTGAAGAAGTAAAGGAAAGAGAAGAAGAACCTTTATTTGGAAAAATAGAATTTCCATTAAAGAAAGAAGTTTTAAAAAAGGAAAAACCAAAACCGGAAATAAAAGAAATAGAATACAAAAAACCTGAACCAAGGTCTCCTTTCAAAAAACCTCTTGACTTTTCAAATCTATGAGATTTCCCGTGCCTCAATTCATTGAAATTGAAGACAAAATTATAGGACCACTTTCTTGGCGCCAGTTTGGCGAGCTGGCTTTTGCCGGTGCGATTTCTTTTATTAGTTATTTTCTTTTTGCAAAATGGGTGTGGTTTTTAATTTCGGTGATTTGTTTTTCGGTTGCTTTTTTGCTGGCTTTTTGGCGTCCTTATGGTTTGAGAGCGGATCAAATGGTTTTTTGGGCGATAAAACATTTTACTCGTCCCCGATTTTATTTTTGGCAGGCGCCAGAGAAAAAAATTGAGATTGAGATTGAAGATTTTTCTTCTCTTGGTAAAAAAGAGAAAAAAGAAGAAAAAAGACCTTTAAAAATTGAAAAAAAAGATTTTGAAAAACTTGCAAAAATTTTAGATGAAAGATAAAATAACCTAAAAATCTCTATGACTCAATTTCCTTCAACTCATAAACTCCTTGAAATTGAAGATGTTAAAGATGGAATTTTAATTCTTAAAAATGGTTCTTTGCGGCAAATCATTGCTGTTTCCGGAATTAATCTTTTACTTAAATCAGAAGAAGAGCAAAGTATAATTTGTCGCTCTTTTCAGGAATTTTTAAATTCTTTGGATTTTTCTCTTCAGCTTGTGGTTCATTCTCGAGAAGTTAGCCTTAGAAGCTATTTGGAAAAATTAAAAGAAAAAGAAAAAAAAGAAACTTCTGAGCTTTTAAAACTTCAAATCAGAGAATATATTGAATTTATCAAAAGTTTAGTTGAAAGAGGTGCTTTTTATCAAAAAAGTTTTTTTGTCATTGTGCCTTATGATGAACCAATTATTTCTTCAAAAAAATCAATTTTTTCTTTTTTGAAACTTCCTTTCAAAAAAACCGAATCTTTCAAAAAAACTAACTCCCTTTCTTTTGAAAGAAAGAAAATTCAGCTGCTTCAAAGAGTTGATTTGGTTCTTAGCGGTCTTGAAAAAATTGGATTGGAAACAAAAGTTTTAAACACCAAAGAAGTAATTGAATTTCTTTACAATCTTTACAATCCAGGAGTGATGGAAAAAACCGGACTTGAGATTTTAAAAAAGATTGAGCTATGAAAAATTTTAATTTTTTGAAAAAAATAAAAAAAGAAAAAATTTTTCTTCCAAAAGAAAGCTTAAAAGAAGTAAGTGGTATTGAGATTTTAAAAAATATCATTGCTCCTTCAGGATTGGAAATTAATTCTAATTTCTTAAAACTTGGCAATCTTTACGGAAAATCTTTTTTTATCTTTTCCTATCCAAGTTATCTTGATTTTGGTTGGCTTAATGAAATTATAAATTTAGAAAGAATTTTTGATATCGGAATTTTCTTCCATCCAGTTGATGTTTCTTCAGCTTTAAAACAGCTCCGAAAAAAAGCAGCTCAAATTGCCGCTCAAATTGCCGAACTTGAAGAAAAAGGTTATGTCAGGGACCCTGAACTTGAAGCTGCTTATCAAAATATTGAAAGATTAAGAGATGCGCTTCAAAAAGCTCAAGAAAAACTTTTCCGAGTTGGTTTTTATTTAACTTTGTGGGCAGAAAGTTTAGAAGAACTTGAAGCGGCTGAAAAAGAAATTTCTCTTTTACTTGAAGGAAAATTAATTTATCTTAAGCCAGCCGTTTTTCTTCAATGGGAAGGGGCTGAAAGCTGTTTTCCTTTAGGGCTTGATAAAATTAAAGTTCATAACATTTTAGATACCTTGCCCGCTTCAACTTTTTTTCCTTTTGTTTCTTTAACTTTGTGTTCTGATGAAGGGGTGCTTTATGGAATTAATCTCCATAACAGCACCCCAGTGATTTTAGATCGTTTTTCTCTTGAAAATGCTAATATGCTTGTTTTTGCTCAATCCGGTGCTGGTAAAAGCTATTTTGCCAAACTTGAAACCATTAGATCTTTGATGAGAGATGTTGAGGTTCTAATAATTGATCCCGAAAAAGAATACAAAAATCTTGCTTTTGCTTTGGATGGAGATTTTTTTGATATCTCAATTGCTTCAGATTATAAAATTAATCCTTTTGATCTTCCTAAAGGCTCACCTGATGAATCAAATGAAGAAATTTTAAAATCAAACATTTTGACTTTAGTTGGTCTTCTAAAACTAATGCTCAAAGAAATTCCTCCCGAAAAAGAACCACTTTTATATCAAGCTTTAGAAAAAGTTTATGAGTTAAGAGATATCACTCCAAAAACTGATTTTTCTAAAATCACTCAATATCCTTTACTTTCTGATCTTGAAGCCGTTTTAGAGGGAATGGAAGGAGGAAAGGAGCTGGCTCAGCGGCTTTATCCTTATACCAAAGGTGTCTATGCTGGCTTTTTAAACCATCCCACTACTATTAAAATCAAAAATCGATTAGTGGTATTTTCTTTAAGAGATTTAGAAGAAGAATTAAGACCAATTGCAATGTATCTTATTTTAAATTTCATCTGGGATTCAATTAGAAGCAATCTTAAAAGAAGAATTGTTTTAATTGATGAGGCTTGGTGGATGATGAGATATCCTGATTCTGCTTCTTATCTTTCTGCTTTGGTAAAAAGAGCCCGAAAATATCTTTTAGGGATTACCACTATCACTCAAAATATCAGTGATTTTTTGAATTCTCCTTATGGCATGCCGATTATCACTAACTCTTCGCTTCAATTCCTTCTTAAAAATTCTCCGGCTAACAGCAAATTAATTGCCAAAACTTTAGGTCTTTCAGAAGTAGAAAGAAGGCTTTTAGAAAGATTTGATGTTGGAGAAGGGCTTTTTTTAACTTCTTTAGGTCATGTTCCAATAAAGGTTATTTCTTCTTACACCGAACATAAACTTATTACCACCAAACCTGAATGATCTTATGATTTCTTTTATTGATTTCTTTTTTATGTTATTATTAGCGATAGGAGCTGATGTTTGTGAGGTAATTGGAGGGTTTAGTTTAGGAATTCCAGGTTTGGGAGTAATTGTCTGGTTTGGTTTTTATCTTTTTGGCTTAATCATTTCTTTTATTTTAAATCTTTGGATCTTTTTAAAAGGAGCAAGAATTTTTTGGATGATTGCGCTTTCAATTATTGATCTTTTAAGCGGAGGAATTTTGCCAGCGAGAACTTTAGGGGTAATCGTAACCTATCTTCTTTCAAAAAGTAAAGTGTCAATTCCAGGAGGTCGAAGAAAAATTTTTTCTTTCAAAAGAAAATGAAAAAAAGATTAATTTATATTTTAGCAAGTTTTATTTTTTCTTTTCTTCTTTTCTCTTTCTCACAGGCTCAAGAGAATTATTTTATCTATCTTACCTGGAAAGCTGGCACTTTATCTGAACCTGATTTTGAAGGAAAAAATCTTCCGGTTACCGAAAGCAAGGTTTATCTTTCAGCTCAAATTTTTGATTTGGCTGGTCGAAAAGTTGATCCTAATCAATTTATTTTTCGCTGGGAGGTGAATTTTAATGATCACTTTTTTGATTGCCTTGAAGATGATTTCTTTAAAGCCCTTCCTGGAAAAAATAAAATTTGTTTTTTGGCTTCCAAAGCTGACTTTCTTCCCTATCAGGTAAAAGTGATAATTCAAAGAGGCAATTGGTGGCAAGAAAAAACAATTGTAATTCCTTACCAGGTGCCTGAAATTGTGATTGTGCCTCAAGGAAGAAAAGTTTCTTTGAAAAAAATTGCTTTAAAACCAACCATGAATTTTGTTTTGAAAAAATATTACTTTCCAGATTTTAAAAATCTTGAAATAAGATGGTATCTTGATGAGGAAAAATCTGAAGGAGAAGTTGAAAACCCTTCTTTTCTTACCTTAGAATTTTATCCTGGAATTGAAAAAGGAAGAAAATTTCATCTTTATGCTGAATGTTTTGATAAAAGATTTCGCTTTTTAGAAGCTAAGGCCGGACCAATTGAAATTATTAAAAAATAAATGAAAAAAATTTTAGTTATCATTTTCCTAGCTAGTTTTCTTTTTACAAATTTTGTCTTGGCTCAAGGCTATAAAATTAGCGTTTCTCTTCCTGGTGCTCCAAAAGGCACCGAGGTTAGAGATCCTTCTGAATACATTAGTATTCTCTTTAAAGCTGGCTTAGCTGTGGCTGGAGTGCTAGCTTTAGTTTTTCTTCTTTATGGTGCTATTCTTTATACTGTTTCTTCTTCTCGAGGCAATGTTCAAGGAGAAGCTCAAGCTAAAGAAAGAATTTATTCAGTTTTTTTGGGTTTAGGACTTTTACTTTTAAGCTATCTTATCCTTTATACCATCAATCCTGATTTGGTAAAATTGAAAATGCCAAAAATGAAAGTGAGTCCAGAAGTAGCAACTCCTCGAGGAGCTGGAGAAGATCAAACTTCAGCAGATATTCAAGCAAAGATTAAAGCTTGTCGAGAGGAAGCTCGAGAAGGAGTTTGTAAAGATGCGTGTGAGTTTAGTGTAGATGAGTGTGAGAGCTGCCTTAACCACTATTGCAGTCCAAGAAAGTTTCAACCTCAACAACCCTCTCAACCCCGAGCTGAAAGTTGCGTAGAAAAAGCTTTAACAGGTGCCTGTAAGAGAGACTGTCCTGAGAACATACATGAGTTTATTCTTTCCAATAAGGAGCCACAACAAAGAACTCTTAAACCACTAGTAAATAAGTGTAGAGAATGTCTCAACAAAATTTGCCCCAATCAATAAAACTAGCCTAAAATAAATCCATGAAAAGATATCTTTTTCCGATTATCAGTGTCATTTTAGGAATTTCTCTTTTTGCTCTTATCTGGTTTCTTTTAGTTGGGAAAAAAGAAGAAACTCCTTTAAAGCCTCCTTCATTTCCTAAAGGAGAAATTTCCCTTCCAAAAGAAATTGGAGAATCAGGAACAAATCTTTTAAAAATTAATCAAAAAGATAGCCTTGGTTATTTCAAAAAAGATAATTATCTTTACTTTTTTGATCTCTCTGGCAAGTTTTATTTTTATGATTTAAATTCAAATCAGCTTTTTGAGGAAACTGGAGTAAAATTTGAGAATCTTATCGGATTTAAAGTTTCACCTAACAAAGAAAAATTAATTTTAATCTGGCAGGAAGATAATAAAAAAAGATTTTCTTTATTTGACCTTAAAACCAAAAAAGTTTCCTTGTTACCTGAAGTTAATGAAGTCAATTTTTCTCTTTTTGATTCCAATAAAGGTGTTTTCTTTAAAGAAGAAAAAGAAAAAAGTTCAGTAATTGGGGAGGTTGATTTTTCTGCTCAAACTCTTAAACCTTTATATAAAATTGATGCCTATGATCTTTTAGTTTACTTCCCTCAAAAAGATTTAATTGTTTTTTTAGATCGTCCAAGTCATTTTGTTGAAAGCTCAGTTTTCTTTTTAGATCTTAAGACTCAAAAAGTAGAAAATTTAATTGAAAAGCAAACTTTTTTTGCCAAACCAACCGGAGTCATGATAAAATTCTTTGATGATGGAAGCTTTTTGCTTGCTTTTCCTTCTTTAAGAAAACTTCAATTTTTCTCAAAAGAAAGAAAGCTTGTCTTTGATTTTGATTTTTTTACTTTTCCAGAAAAGTGTCAAAAAAAGGAAAATTTTCTTTTCTGTGCCGTTCCTTTAGAGCTTGATGAAAAAACCCATCTTCCTGATGATTGGTATCAGGGAAAGCTTAACTTTCCTGAGGTCATCTATAAAATCAATTTGGAAAATGGTTTGAAAGAAAAAATCTATCAAACCGAAATCTCGGATATTATTGATCTTGAAGTTATCTCTCCAAACAAAATCTCCTTTTTCGATCAAGTTTCTGCCTCAATTTATCTTTTAACCTATTAGAAAATGTTTGATTGGCTTTTTAATTACCAAAAAAGATATCTTAGAAAAATTAAGCCCATCATTGAAAAAATTAATTCTCTGGAAGAAAAATTTGAGAAAATTTCTGATAAAGAACTTGGAGCAACGACTCAGAAATATCGGGAAAGGTTAAGAAAAGGAGAGGGCTTAGATGAAATTTTGCCTGAAGTTTTTGCCTTGGTAAGAGAAGCTTCCAAAAGAACTTTAGGTCAAAGACATTTTGATGTACAGCTTGCGGCTGGAATTGCAATGCATCAAGGAAAGATTGCTCAGATGTTTACCGGCGAAGGAAAGACTTTAGCCG
>Ga0190363_1000845_pt1 | contig 18303 bp, 20 predicted proteins | sample 48721867_MG_FD_161272 | JGI IMG/M metagenome (GOLD analysis project Ga0190363, IMG submission 161272) | Hydrothermal vent microbial mat bacterial communities from Southern Trench, Guaymas Basin, Mexico - 4872-18-6-7_MG | ecosystem: Environmental > Aquatic > Marine > Hydrothermal vents >... | reverse complement strand
CTACAGCCTTGAAGAGGTTAAGAGACTTAGGAACGTCGTGGAGGAGGTTAAGCGTGTTGTCGGAGAAAATACTCGTTGAAGAAGCTAGGCGTAGGGCTGAGATATTCAAGAACCTGCCAAGGTATCTGAGAATGATCGTGAAGACCGTCAAAGAGCTCGATAAGGATGCAGAACTCTACCTCTTCGGCAGCGTAGCCGAGGGAAAGCATCTCCTCTCAAGCGACATAGACATACTCGTCGTCACCGACCTACCGCCAGCAGAAGTACTCTCAGCACTGTGGAGCCGAGGGATCAAGGACCCCTTCGAGATACACGTCATCACCAGGGAGATGGTGGAGGTCTACAGGAAGAGGGGTAAGCTCGTAAGGATAGCGGCCGCCAGCGCAAGAGGGAATATTGGGCAGATGCGTTAAAGGGGTACCGAGTGAAGAGGCTCGTCGGATGGGCTTCTCATGCAACGTAAAGTCGGCATACCTGCCCTATACCAGTGTTATCAGGAACTCGCAACACTCGTCTCCAGAGGCCGCACACGAGGCCTCCACGACCTCAGCTTTGACCTCGCAGAGCCTCTCCAGCACCCCGGATACGAAGCCACACATGAAGTAGCAACATGGACTCTGACGCTCCGCATCTTTACACTCCGGGCATTCATGTATTTTGAGTAGACATCCGTTGACGGCGGTTCTGAGCTCCGGCTTGGCCCCAGTTGGCTTGAAGAAACTCTTAACGGCGAGCATGAGGATGCTTCTCCACCCTCCGAAGAAGCTTGCGAATCTGACCGTGGATCCCACCGCCTTGGGGAAAGGCGTGCTCAAGGCCGTGAGGTAGCCGGCCCTTCTTACGACGGCTCCGTAGCTCCTGCCAAACAGCTTCATACTCGACACTTTAAGCCTCTTGAAAGACTCGAGAGACACGGTCTCGTCGACGTTAAGGGAGGGGCTGGACAGAAGGTTCGGGAGTCTGGGCGTGTCTGAGGACGGCCTTAGCAGCCTCCCTACCGACGGTCTCAACGAGCGCATCCACGTAGTGCTACACTATCACCTTGTACACTTGACCAGTAACGGCCACCCAAAAGCCCCGCCATCGTATTGGAAGCGGTCTCTTAAAACAGAAATTCATTAACAGAAGTTCCTAACAGAGGCGGGCCCGGCGGGATTCGAACCCGCGACCCCCGGCTTAGAAGGCCGATGCGCTGTCCAGGCTGCGCCACGGGCCCCATCTCAGAAAAGGGGTTGGCGGTTTATATTTATTCGACGTATATGGCAGGCCTGTACGGCCTGGCTTTCTCAGCCCTGTTTGCTGGGTCGTACTTGTCAGGGGTCTCTTCACCGTATATTCTGACTTCCGCGTTAAGCTCCTCCTCAAGGTAGGGCTTCGCGTCCGTCAGGATTGCCTCCTCGTCCGGCACCCCTGCCTTCAGCCTGCTCCTCAGTTTGTTCTCCGGAAGCTTCGAAACTTCCTCGACGAGGCTCTTCAGGTACCTCTGAACCTGCTTGGCCTTTTTCCTGAGCTCCCCGCTCTTCATGGCTTCCCTTATGAGCTTCGGAAACTCCACACGGCCCTCCAGGCGCTGTTTCAGGGCTTCCGTGTAAAGCCTCCACTTCCACTCTGAGGCCGTGTAGACGCACACGAGTTTGGGCTTTATGCCCGTGGCCTTGGATATGTTCCTGACGTCCTCCACGAGCTCCATCACGGCCTCCTCGGCCTCCTCCACGTCGGGTCGAACCGTGTCCTCGTCGTACTCTGGCCAGGGCGCCGTAGAGACGAAGGGCTTCCTGCCCATCATCTCCCATATCTCCTCGCACACGTGGGGTACGAAGGGCGCCAACAGCCTGACCTGGGTGTCCAGCACCCTCATCAGGACTGCGTAGACAGTCTTCCTACCCTCCTCGGTCTCCATCCTCCGCCTACACCTCTTCAGGTACCACTGGACGTCCTGGCTGAGGAGGTAGAGGGCTGTGTGGGCCGCCTTCCTCACCTCGAACCTGTCGAGGGCCTCCGTCGTCTCCTTTATCCGCCTGTGGAGTCTGGAGAGCATCCACAAGTCGATGTGACCCAGCTCGTACTCGCCCTCGGAGTAGTTCTCCACAACCTCCCTCGCCAGCCCGTAAAGCCTCTCAAGCCTCTCCCGGCATGTCTGGGCAAGCTTAGGGCTGAAGTCTGCGTCCTTTATAGGCTCCGCCGATATCAGAAGCGAAAGCCTAAGCGGGTCCGCTCCAAACCTCCTCACAGCGTCCCTCAGCGGGATTATGTTCCCGAGGCTCTTGCTCATCTTCTGCCCGCCCATCAGGACGCTCCCGTTCACGACTATCTGCCGTGGCCAGAGCTCTTCCGGGAATATGGCCGCGTGTACGAAGACCATGAACGTAAGGTGGTTTGGAACCAGGTCCCTGCCTGAGTGTCTGCTGTCGAGCGGGTAGAAGTACGTGAACTCCCTACGCATGGCCTCCAACAGCTCTGGGGATATGTCCAGACGCTTCGAGATTCCCTCAGGGTCTCCACGGCCGAGGAAGACGTAGTCGAACACCTCGTCCGTAACCCTGTCTGGGGATATCTTCTTGAGCCACCTGACGACGGTGTAGTAGGCCATGTATATCACGGAGTCCGACAGCGACTCTATGACCCAGTCTGGGTCCCACGGGAGCCTCGTCCCCAGCCCAGCCTTCCTGGCGCAGGCACGCTCCCTGAGCCACCCGATCGTGTACTCGAACTCCGCCCTGAGGTCCTCGGGGACTATCTGCATCCTGTCCAACGCCCTCCTGGCAAGCTCCTTCCAGCCCTCGTCCCCGTAGTCGAGGAACCACTGGTCCCTGAATATCTTGACGACGCATTCTGAGCCGCATCTGCAGTACACGGGTCTGTTGAGGAGCTCGTACATCGAGTCCACCAAGCCCCTCTTGGAGAACTCCTCCTTGACAACCTCCCTGGCCTCCTGGACGGAAAGGCCTGCGCATGGCCCCGTGTTGGGCTTCATGACACCCCTGTGGAACTCGGCCCTGTACACCTCCTTGGTGGCCTGCTCAAGCTTGGAGTCCCTCTGGCCTGAGACTCCGAGACGCTCAACCACGTCCCTTGCGGGCAGGTCTGAGAAATCTGGAACAGAGATTATCGAGATGGGCTGTATGGACTCAACTCTCCCCGGGTCGAGGCCGTACTTCAGGAGCTCCTCCCGAGACCTCTTGAGCTCCTCCAGTGCCACGTAGTCGTATGGTGCGTGTCCGGGTACTGACATGACGACTCCGGTGGCGTTCTTCGGGTCCACGAATCCGGCTGGGAGTATGGGGACGCTCACTCCGTTTATGGGGTTCTCCACCTCCCCTCCGACGAGGTCGGAGCCACGGAGCTCCCTGACGACCTCGACCTTCCTCTCGAGGAGCTTGAGCTTCTCGGCCGCCTCGGCGCTCACTATCCACTTCTCCCCGTCCACCAGGGCCTCCACGTAGACGGCGTCAGGGTTGACCCACATGTTCGTGACTCCGTAGACGGTTTCAGGCCTTAGGGTGGCGGCTGGCATGTAGGCGTCTCCGAGCCTGAACTTTATGAGCGTGTACTCGCCTATCTCAGGCTCCACGTCGCCCTTCGTGTCGTGCTGGCCCACGGGACTCTGGCATTTGGGGCACCACCCGACTGGGTGGCTTCCACGCTTTATGTACCCACCCTGCCTGAGCTTCCTGAACTGCCACTCTATGAACTTCTGGTAGTGTGGGTCTATCGTCGTGAACTCCCGTCTCCAGTCTATGGAGTAACCCATCTCGAGCATGCCTTGCTTTATCTCCTCGTGGAAGTACCTAGCCATCCCGAGGGGCTCCTTGAGCTTGTCGAGGTCCCCCTCCGGTATTCCGTACACGTTGAGGAAGGTGTCTATCAGCTCCCTGTCGCCTTCCCTCAGCCTCCTCGTCATGGCGAGTATCGGCGTACCCGTGTAGTGGAAGGCCATCGGAAACAGGACGTTGTACCCTCTCATCCTCATGTACCTCGCATGCACGTCTGTCAGCGTGTACGTCCTCCCATGCCCTATGTGCTGCGGGGAGTTCGGATACGGGTACGCAACTGTCAGGAAGAACTTGGGCCTACCGGGCTCTGGGTCAGCCTCGAATATCCGAGCCTTCATCCACCTACGCTGCCACTTCGACTCTATGGACCTCCAGTCCACCAAGGCACCGCCAAGAGAGGAGTCGTTTCCACGCCTTAAACCCTTAGTTCCAAGGCATCACCCTCCCAGCTGCTTCCTAATTAATTCACCGGCAAGTTTAAAGGCTTTTTCAAGCTTATCAACCCTCGGCCCACCTCCCTGACCGAATTCCTTACTTCCTCCTCCCCCTCCACCCAGCACTTTAGCCACTTCAGACGCTAAGCGTCCGGCGTCTATTCCCGCCTCAACCGCCCCTCTGTCCGCCATGACCACAACCCTAACCGTCTCACCGACTCTCGCAAACACCGTGGAGACCGTGCCCGGAACGCCCTCGACCTCCGCCAATTTTAAGACCTCGGAGGACACGAGTACAGCCTCCTCCACATCGGACCTCTCACCTAAAAATCCCTTAGCATACTTTATTCGACGTATTTCCTCGGCATTAGAGAACATTTCCCTAGCCCTCAGCCTTGCAACCTCTAGCCTGAGACGCTCAACCTCCTTTCTGAGGGACTTCGTCTCTGAGAGCGTCTTCTCCACAGCCTTGACAAGCTCCTCTACAGGTGTCCTCAGGCGCTCGGATGCTTCGAGAACCAGCCTCTCCACCGAGTGAACGTGTTCCAGGGCTTTGGGTCCGACGGAGAAGACAAGCCTCTCGACTCCGTCTTGGATTCGTTCGGTCTTTACTATCTTTATCAACCCTACCTCGCTCGTGTTCCTGCAGTGGGTTCCACCGCACGCCTCCACGTCCCACCCGCCTATCCTGACGACCCTTATCTCAGCCCCTGGGACGGCTCCGCCCTGGTACAGCCTGAAACCGTAGCGGGCTTCAGCCTCGTCCCTCCGCATCCACACGGTCTCGACGGGTACGCCCGCCCACACGGTCTGGTTTGCCAGACGCTCGATACGCTCCACCTCCTCCCTCGTGAGCCTCTTGTGGTGTGATACGTCGAGCCTGCTCTCCACGACGCCCTTCTGGGCTCCGGCCTGCCAGACGTGCTTCCCGAGGACGCGTCTCGCGGCTCCGAGCAGTATGTGGGTCGCCGTGTGGCTCCTCATCAGCGCATACCGTCTGTCCCAGTCCAAAACGCCTCTGACCTCTGTCCCCTCTTCTGGCGAGGTCCCCTCCACCCTGTGTAGGACGACGTTTCCGACTTTTATCACCTTGGTGACTCTGACCTTACGGTCCCCGTGTTCGAGGAAGCCCGTGTCGTGGGGCTGCCCCCCGCCCTCCGGGTAGAACGCCGTCCTGTCGAGGGCCACGTACCCACCTTCGAGGACTTTCAGGACCCTGGCCCTGAACTCCCTCATATACGGGTCCTCGTAGTACAGGAGCTCCGTGGCAGGTATCCCGGAGACGTCTGGCAGTGGTTTCTCCGCAACCTTCCTGGGAGCCGTGTGCCTCTCGGCCACGATGGAGTAGAACTCCCGTGGAGCCTCGACGGAGACGCCGTGCTTGGAGGCGGCCTCAGCCACGTCTTCAAGGGTCAGGCCGTGGGAGTCGTAGAGTTCCACGAGGTCCTCCACCGGGATTGACTTGAGACCTCTTTTCTTGACCTTCTCGACGAGTCTCCCGACGAGCTTGGCGCCCCTCCTGAGCGTCTCCAGGTACTTCTCGACCTCGTGGGAGGCCATCTCGAGAGCCTCTTCCCTCATGTCGGCCAGGTGTGGGAAGTCCCTGGACCACGTTTTAAACTGGAGGTCGAGGACGTCAAGAAGCCTGTCCTCCAGCCCTATCCTGCGGAGGAACCTGTAGCACCTCCTGAGCAACAGTCTGGCCAGGTACCCCTCCCTCACGTTCGACGGGACGACCCCCTCAGCCAGCAGGAACGCCAGGGCCTTCGTGTGGTCCAGAGACGCGCAGACGGCTTCGAGGAAACTCACGGTCTTGAGGAGCTCCCCGTAGTCGGCTCCGATCTTCTCGGATATCTCCCTAACGGCCTCATGGGACGGAAGCTTCTCGACGTAGGTTCCCGACATCCTGAAGTAGTCCTTGAGCAGGCTCTCGTCCGGTTTGGGTGTCCCAGACCAGGAGTACAGCTTGTTTACCATGTCTCCGTACACGGAGTGAAAGGCCGTCGGGTCTCCGGTCGTGAGCCAACACCACCTCTCCATCCCGTAGCCTGTGTCGACTATCCTCAGCGGGTTTGGTTGGAGAGAGCCGTCTACGACCCTGTACTGCATGAACACGAGCGTCGAAACCTCCAGGCCGCAGACGGCCGACTCCAGGTCCGGCCCTGCGTTTCCACCCCCGGACCAGAAGCCCTCCTTGTACGCCACCAGCTCCTCGGGGACGCCGAACACCTTGGTCAGCAACTCGTGGTGTAGCCTGACGGTCTCGTCAGCCCAGTAGACGTACTCGGTCTCCGAGTTGAAGGCGTGGTGTCCACCCATCTCGAAGATGGTTAGGTGCCTCCCGGCTGTTGGGCCCACACGGTCTATGTCCTCGAACCTCAGGCAGGGTTGGGAGACGACGAGGGGGTTTGCGGGTGGGGGCATCTCGCCGCTGGTTACGTAGGGCTGGAAGTCGACTATGCTCGCTATCGTGAAGTACAGGTCGTCCCTCCACCTGGCCACGACCGGGTAGGGCCTTATCCTCGTGTGCCCACGCTTCTCGAAGAACCTCAGGAAGGTCTCCCTGACCTCTCGGAGCTCCATGCGCCTACGGACTGGGCTGGAGCCTATGAACGTGTACTCGGCGCACGGTGCGTCCATGCAGGTCTCCGTCTGGTCGTCGAGCGTCCAGAAGTAGGAGCCGCAGACTTTACATTTTTTCCTAAAAAAACCCTCCTCTCTGAAGAAAGGTATCTCGACATGCTCCAAGGCCTAAACCTTCACCCGAACAGGGCGCTCAGACCCTCGAGCACCTCTTCCTCCTTCTCCTCTTCCTTCTTCTCTTCCTCCTTCTCTTCCTCCACCTTCTCCTCAGCCTCAGCCGGCGCAGGAGCCGCTGGAGCAGCCATCGGAACGGCGGCGGCCGTCTTTATGACCTCGTCTATGTCCACCTCGGAAAGGGCGGCTACGAGAGCCTTAACCCTGTTCGCATCGACGTTCACACCTGCTGCGTGCAGCACCGCCGATAGGTTCTCCTCGGTTATGGGCTTCCCAGCCCTGTGCAGGAGCATGGCCGCGTATATGTACTCCAACCACTCCACCTCCAGCCTACCTAAAATTGTCTGAAGCTTTTATTTCTTTCCCACCCTCACGGGCCTTAAACCAAGCTCCCGAGCCTTGGAGACCATCCACTCCAGCTCACTCCTGGTCGGGGAGCCCCTCGTCTCACGCCTAGTCGCCTTGAACGCCCCCGCACAGTCGGCCCAGAGCAACGCCTCCTCGTCTCCGAGGCCTAAGGCCTTGGCCGACGCGAACGCTCCGATGAAGGCGTCTCCGCATCCGACCGTGTTCACAACCTTCATGCCCACCTTCTCGAGTGGGAATGCCTCCACGTACACGGTGTCGAGACCCCTGTTCCAGGAGACTGCCGCGCCCTTCGAGCCCATCTTGACCACAGCCCTTATGGATGAGTTCACCTCAGACAGCCTCCTGCAGGCCTCGGAGGGCACGTCCGTCTGGAGGAGCTCCCAGTACTCGAGTTCGTTCAGGATTAGGTAGTCCACGAACTTCAATCCCTCCCTCAGGGCTTCGAACCCCTCATCCACGTACACACCCGGGTCCCACACAACGGTCTTGCCGAGCCGCCTGGACCTCTCCATCAGCCTGAGGGCGGTCTCCAGCGGTGGGTCCATGACCACGACCACCCTCGCCTCCCTGAGCACCCGGAGGGTCTCTGGAGACTCGACGTCCTGTGGGGTTAGGCTTAGGTTAGCCCCGAAGAACGTGTGTATGATGTTCCTCCCAGACTCGTCGACGACTATGTACGCCTGCCCCGACTCAACTCCCTCCACGACCTTGAGGGCTCCGGTGTAGACCCCCTCATCCCTCAGTACCTCGAAGTGCCTCCCACCGATTTCGTCGTCTCCCACGGCGCCCACGAAGGCCACCTCGCCTGGGCCGAGTATCCTGGCAGCCGCCACCGCCACGTTCGCCCCCGTTCCGCCTGGGATGCGATCTATCCTGAGTACGCGGACCTCCTCGCCCGGTCTGGCGAACTGCTCCACGTAGAGCGTTATGTCCCAGTTTACGGCCCCGCAGGACACGAGGCTAACCATGTCCTCCACCGTGGACTACTCTGTCTAGGAAGAGCTTAAGGAATCCCTGTCCGTCCACGGATACGCAGACATCGAGGTTCGGCTCCACGCGGACCCAGGGTCTCCGCTCCACGATGGACTGTCCTCTGCTGAACGTCCCCTCGGTCTCGACGTAAACCTTGAAGGGCTTGAACTCGAACAACGATGGGTTGACGAGGACGGCCACGGCCATCGGGTCGTGAAGGTTGAACACTCCGAACCTGCGTATCGGGTTTCTCAGCATGTCATGGATCACGCCTCCGATTTTCCCCATCGACTTCAGCTTCCGGTGGAGTTCAGGGCCTACCGAGGCCCTCGGGTCGGTCGTGACATCCAGCCCCACAGCCCTCGCCCTGAATCCGGCCTCCAACACAACCCTGGCGGCATCCGGGTCGACGTAGAAGTTGAACTCCGACACGGGTGTCACGTTTCCATAGCCGTACGGCGTCAGGGAGTATGCGCCTCCCATGATCACCAACTCCTGAACCAGCTTGGGAAGCTCGGGCTCCCTCATCAGGGCCGAGGCCACGTTGGTCAGGGGGCCTGTGGCCACGATTGTGAGCTCCCCACCCAGCCTCCTGGCAGAATCGACTATCAAGTCGGGTGCATACGTCTCCACGGGCCTAAGCCGAGGCTTGGGCAGTGAAACGCCTCCAAGCCCGTCTGGACCGTGGAAGTGCTCCGCTGTGACGAGTTTTCTTCGGAGGGGCTTAGATGCTCCAACGGCCACGGGAACGTCCTCGACCCCGAGGAGCTCCAGGATTTTTAGGGCGTTTTCCGCGGCTCTTTGGACGGGTACGTTTCCCGCTACGGTCGTTATCGCCTCCAAGCGTAGTTCTGGGGAGGATGCTGCGAGCATTATGGCGAGGGCGTCGTCTATCCCAGGGTCGCAGTCGAATATCAGCCTCTTCAAGGCTTCGAGTAAATGTTTGTTGTTGAACGTTTTTATCTTCCCCGCCTCAAACTCTTGTTGGAGTGTCTCGGAAGAGCAGAGTTCAGAAGCTCCAGGCGGAGGTGGAGAGGCTCAAAGAAAGGCTAAACGCCGTCATACTCGCCCACAACTACCAAATCCCCGAGGTTCAGGAGATAGCTGACTTCGTGGGGGACAGCCTCGACCTCTCCAGGAAGGCGGTCAAGACGGATGCCGACGTGATCGTGTTCTGCGGAGTGAACTTCATGGCGGAGATGGCGAAGATTCTCAACCCTGATAAGACGGTTCTGATACCCTCACTGAAGGCGAGGTGCCCGATGGCCGACCAGCTACCGGCCAGGCTGGTTAGGGAGGCTAAGCTCAGACACCCGGACTGGACTTTCATAACTTACGTGAACACGCTGGCAGAGGCTAAGGCCGAGGCGGATGTGTGCTGCACGTCGGCCAACGCGCCCAAGATAGTCGAGCAGGCCCCCTCCGACACCGTGCTCTTCGGTCCTGACAGGAACCTGGCCTGGTATGCTGAGAGAGTTTCTGGGAAGAGGGTCGTCCCGGTTCCGCCGTACGGACACTGCTACGTCCACAAGAAGTTCAGGCCCGAACACATACAGCGGCTTAGGGAGGCACATCCGGACGCGTACGTACTCGTCCACCCGGAATGCGACCCGGAGGTTCAGGAGCTGGCGGACAGGATAGGCTCGACGAACCAGATGGTCAGGTACGTGGGTGAGGGGGACGCCGAGGTGTTCGTGATAGGGACGGAGGTGGGGCTCGTGGAGAGGCTCAGGAGGATGTACCCGGAGAAGAGGTTCATACCAGCCAACCCGGACGCCGTGTGCCTGGAGATGAAGTCCATAACCCTGGAGGCCGTGAGAGACGCTTTGAGGGACATGAAGTTCGAGGTGGAGGTTCCGGAGGACATAGCCTCCAGGGCCAGGATGGCCATAGAGAAGATGCTCAGCATGTAGGTGGTGTACCATGCAGGTCGGGGTTGCCATAATAGGATGCGGCGCCATAGGAACCGTACTGGCGAGGAGCATAGACGAGGGTAGGGCAGGGGCCACTAAGCTCGTGGCCCTCTACGACTCGAACGTGGACAAGGCTGAGAAGCTCGCCGAGAAGCTTAAGAGCAAGCCCAAAGTGGCCAGGGAGTTCAGGGAGCTCCTGGAGGACCCGTCGATAGGCCTCATAGTCGAAGCAGCTTCCCAGGAGGCCGTCAGGCAGTACGCCCTGGACGTCCTTAGGGCCGGAAAGAGTCTGATGGTGATGAGCGTGGGGGCTCTCGTCGACCCTGAGCTCCTCAGAAGCCTCTGGAGGGAGGCGGAGAAGAGGGGGTGTAGGGTATACATTCCGTCGGGCGCCATAGTGGGCGTCGACGGTGTCCGAGCCGCTTCTCAGGCTGGCATAGAGTCGGTCACGCTGACGACGAGGAAGCCTCCGAGGGCATTGATGGACTCGCCGTACGTGGTTGAGAGGGGGATAGACCTGAGGGGTGTAAAGGAACCTGTGGTCGTATTCGAGGGGAGGGCCTCCGAGGCCGTGAAGCACTTCCCGAGGAGCGTGAATGTGGCTGCGACGCTCAGCCTCGCCGGGGTAGGGCCTGACAGGACGGTTGTCAGGATAATCGCAGACCCGAACGTGGACAGGAACATACACGAGGTCAGGGTTAAGGGACGGTTCGGCGAGATAGTGACCGTCGCCAAGAACGTGCCGTCTCCGGACAACCCGAAGACGAGCTACCTGGCAGCCCTCTCCGCCGTGGACACCCTGAGAAGGGTTACCGAGCCCATCCTGGTTGGTGCGTAGCTTTGTGGCTGTGGAGGGATAAGCTGCTCGAGTTCCTGAGGGAGGACGTTGGCTTCGCAGACCTGACCACGGAGCTCGTCATCCCCGAGGGGACGGTCGCCAGGTGTAGGATAATCGCCAAACAAGACGGTGTGGTCTCCGGAGTCGAGGAGGCAGCCGAGCTTTTCAGGATGGCCGGCGTGGGCGTCGTCGAGGCTCTGGAGAGCGGCTCCAAGGTGAAGAAGGGGGACGCCGTGCTGGAGGTTGAGGGCGACGCCAGGGCCGTATTCGCCTGTGAGAGGGTGGCGCTGAACATACTGATGAGGATGAGCGGCATAGCCACAGCCACCGCGGAGATGGTTACGAGGGCCAGGGAGGTGAACCCGAACGTAGTCGTCGCGGGGACGAGGAAGACGACCCCGGGCCTCAGGTGGATGGAGAAGAAGGCCATAACCCACGGAGGGGGAGACCCACACAGGTACAGGCTGGACGACTGCATCCTGATAAAGAGGCCCCACGTCGTAGTCGCCGGGGGAGTCGGAGAGGCCGTCAGAAGGGTAAGGGAGGCCCTGAGCTTCACGAAGAAGGTTGAAGTCGAGGTCTCGACGCCCGAGGAGGCTGTGGAAGCCGCCAAGGCAGGGGCGGATATAGTCATGCTCGACAACATGTCCCCCGACGGGGTAAAGCGGACACTAGAACTCCTGGAGAAGGAGGGTTTGAGGAGGCGTGTGTTGGTGGAGGCTTCGGGCGGGATAACCCCAGAAAACGTGGCGGAGTACGCGGCCACAGGCGTGGACATAGTCTCGTCAGGCTACCTGACCCACTCGGCGAGGGCTTTGGACATGGGCTTGAAGGTCGTCTGGTTCAGGAAACCTCCACGTCCTCACCGACCTTGATCTTCGAAACGACGGCCCTGAACCTCTTTCCGCAGTTTGGACACTCGTACATCCCCATGATGGTCACAGTTATCCTCATCTTCTTGTCCGGAAAAGGCGAGACAAGCTCCCAGGTCTTGTACGGCTCCGTCGTGACCTCCACACCGCAGTTCGGGCAGGTTCTAACCTTCCTCCTCGGCAAGCTCGGACACCAACTAACCTAAACCAACCTTTTGATAACGTTTATTGCCAAGATAAAGTCAAAAACCATCTACTCAGACTCTGCCTTTAATAGCTCCTTTAGGGGAATGTCCATGTAAGTTCCGTCAGGAAGCCTCCTTCTGATCATTATCGGAAGAACACCGGCCTTAAGCTCCAAAAGGGCGATGTCTATCGGGTTCTTAACCCCCTCGGGAACCTCCACAAGGACAGGTGCCCCCATCGCTATCTGAAGCGCCCTAGCCCCAACTATCCTGGCCTTCTCGAACCGGGTGAGCTTCGGCGGGCCTACCATCAGCTTGCTACCTGAGCCACTCGACTCGGAACTCCCTCCATCAAAAATTGTGGTGTTTGGCTTAAAACTCGGTCTCCTCCTCTCCCTTCTCAGCCCCTTTCGGAGGCTTCACCTTAGCTGCGGCTATGACGTCGTCTATCTTCAGCAGCATCACGGCGGCCTCTGTGGCGGACTTTATGACCTGCTTCTTGACCAGCAGCGGCTCGTAGACGTCTATCTCTCTCATGTCCCTGACCTTACACTCGTACACGTCCACGCCGACCCAGACTTCCCCAGCCTCGTGCCTCGACCTCAGCTCCGACACCGTGTCCACAGGGTCCATGCCAGCGTTCTCCGCCAGCGTGACGGGTATGGCCTCCACTGCGTCGGCGAAGGCTGAGACAGCCAGACGCTCCTTCCCCGTCAGCGTGTCCGCGAACCTCCTAAGTCTCCTCGCCAACTCGGCCTCTGGAGCGCCTCCACCGGCCAGGACCTTAGGCTCTATTATCACATCCCTGACGACGTTCAGGGCATCCTTGATGCTCCTCTCGGCCTCGTCCACGACCCTCTCATTCCCACCTCTGATCAGTATCGAGACAGCCTTCGGGTTCTTGCATCCCTCGACGAAGATCATCTTCTCGTCCGCGACCTTACGCTCCTCAACCAAGTCGGCGTAGCCGAGGTCCTCTGGGCTGAGTTCGTCTATGTTCGTGACTATCCTGGCTCCAGTTGCCCTGGCAAGCTTCTCCATGTCGGACTTCTTTATCCTCCTGGCTGCCAGTATGCCAGCCCTCGCGAGGAAGTGCTGGACCATGTCGTCTATACCCTTCTGGCAGAAGACGACGTTGGCTCCCGCCGCCCTTATCTTCTCCACCATCTCCCTCATCAGCTTCTCCTCCTGGTCGAGGTAGGCCTTCATCTCCTCAGGCGTCTCGATGTGTATCTTAGAGCTGAACTCGGTCTTCTCTATCTCCAGTGGGCAGTTCAGCAGGGCTATCTTCGCGTCCTCTATGCGTTTAGGCATGCCCGGGTGGACAACCTCCTTGTCTATGACCAAACCCTTTATCAGCTGGGTGTCCGTCACAGACTCGCCGTGCTTCTTCTCCATCTTGACGTAGTCCAAGTCCACCTCGTACTCGCCGTCCTTCTCCTCGACTATCTGGAGCACGGCGTCCACGACCAGGTCTGCCAGGTAGTCCCTGTACCCTGAGACGAGCTTGCTGGCCATCGAGGTCATGGCAACCTTCTTCAGGTACTCCCTGTCGAGTGGGTCCACCTTTATCGCTATCTCATCCAGGATCTCTATGGCCTTCTCAGCGGCCTTCTCGTACCCGTCTATCACGACGGTTGGGTGGATGTCCTTCTCTATAAGCTTCTCAGCCTCCCCGAGAAGCTCCCCAGCCAACACCACCACGGTCGTGGTTCCGTCCCCAACCTCGTCGTCCTGGGCCTTTGCTACCTCAACCATCATCTTCGCAGCCGGGTGCTGGATGTCCATCTCGTCGAGCATCGTAGCCCCGTCGTTCGTTATCGTCACGTCCCCGAAGCTGTCGACGAGCATCTTGTCCATACCCTTCGGACCCAGCGACGTCCTAACCGCCTCTGCGACTATCCTCGCAGCCATTATGTTGGCTCTGCGCGCGTCTCTGCCCCTCGTCCGCTCGGTTCCCTCTTTGAGGATTATTACGGGCTGCACCGCCTCCGGAGCAACTGCCAAACACACCACCTCCTTCTAAAATTCCATAAGCGAAAATGGCGCCAAAAATATAAACATTATCCCAGCCGTATGGCCGATTCTTTTCCCCCATTTGGTGAAGAAAACAATTATAAGGGCATTTGAGGATGGAGGTCTGAGTTGTTCGAGTCGAGGGTTCCCATAAGGATAGTCGTCGAGGGCGTCGGGGAGGCTGAGGGGGTTCTGGTGCGGATATACTCTCCCCTGACCGTGGGCGAGATAGTGAAGAAGCTCCCGCTCGAGGGGGTCGCCGCCGTCTGGGATGGGGAGGTGTACTTCCAGATACCGGTTGAGCGTGGGGAGGAGAGGGCTAAGAGCGAGGTTAAGGTTGGGACGATAGCCTACTGGCCTATGGGGAGGGCTCTGTGCGTATTCTACGGGAGGACTAAGCCCTACAGCCCCGTGAACGTCGTCGGTGAGGTAACGAAGAACCTGGAGATGTTCAAGAGGGTTCGGGATGGGATGAAGGTCAGGGTCGAGAGGATGGAGAGTCCCGGGGAATGAGGCCCTAATCTGCCTTGAGCGTCGGAGACTCGACGGCGTATATCTTGAGGTTCCTGCTCCTTGAGACGAGTCTGACTATCCGCCTCCTCTCCAGCTCCTCGAGGAGGTTGTTGGCCACGCTGACCCTTATCCCGTATGCGGACGCCAGCTCGTAGGGAGTTATGGCCTTCATGTCCCTGAGCTTGGATATCAGATCTTCGTTTATCTCAGGCATGTCTATCGAGGCCATCGTCGGAGCCTCCCTCTTCTCCCTCAGCCCCTTCTTACCCTTAGTCCTGAGCTCCCTCAGCAGCTGTCTCTTCAGCAGCTGCTTTATGGTAGGCTTCTTCTGTCCACCCATGTCTAGACACCATTCCTTAACAGACGACGGGTGCGTTAAAAATGTATGCCCACCGCTAAGACAGGTACTTCCTTATGACACGCTCAAGCTCCTCCCTGCCGACCGCTCCCATCACCCTCTCGACTGGTCTGCCTTCCTTGAACAGTATGAAGGTCGGGATGGCCATTATGTTTAACGCCCTGGCCACGGCGGGGTTCTCGTCCACGTTTACGCTGGCGAACACCACTCTGCCAGCGTACTCCTTAGCCAGCTCCTTGAACACCGGTCTCATCATGAGGCACGGCATACACCATGGAGCCCAGAAGTCCACGAGAACAGGCGTGTTGGAGGACTTCAGGAGGTTCCTCAGGCCGTCCGAGTCGAGCTCCAGAACCTTCCCTGTTTCTTGGCGTCCGCCTCTCAGCCTCTCCTCCAGCTCCCTAAGCTTCTTAAGCCTGATCCTCCTGAGCTCCTCCTCCCAGCTCATCTCAGACTCTCCTCGATGTACTTGTCCAGCCCCACCGCCTTAATCGTTTCCACAAACTCCCTGAACTGAGGGTGCTCCTCGTAGAGGGGGCAGGGGTACTCGGGGCAGGCGTAGCATCCCTCCGCACCCTTCTCGACTGCGCAGCGCCTTATTGGACACTCCTCCCACCCTCCACCAGCCCTGCATCCGAGGCAGAGCTCGCTTGTGGAGAGCCACCTCAGGAACCTCGCGAACGTGTCGTACTCCATGCCCTCCATCTCAGCCGCCTTTCTCAGCTCTCCGTGTCTCTCGACGAACGTCAGGAGCCTCCTCGCTGCTTCCCTGAGTGAACCTGTGTAGTAGTCGCATTTCCTGCAGTATACACCGCAGTATCCTACGAGGTTCTTCTCCAAACCCAAGTTCCTCGACACGTCGCTATATGGCGTCTTCTACCCACTTAAGGTTTGTGAAGACCTCTTCGATACGACCCAACGGCTCTCCCTACCCTCCCTGACCCAGACCCCTCCTATGGCCTTCACGGCGTCGTTGTACCTACCCCAGAGCTCTCCCAGGAACTGCCTCGGCCTCACGTATATGGACTCCTCGTCCTCCTCGAACTCGAGGAGGCCCACGTCCACGCCGGCTTCCGCCAGCCTGCCCTTAACTTCCTCCAGCGTAAGCCCCTTGACGGCCTCAGCCTCCTTTCCGAGTGAAACGACTATACCTATCTTGGCGCCGCATTCTGGGCACGTTATCCAGGTTATCTTGGTCTTCCCCTCAGCCAAGCCTGGTCAAGGGGAGATTGGTCTGGGCATAAGATAAATCATATCCCACCCAGCAGCCACAGCAGTAGGCCCTTCTGAGCGTGAAGCCTGTTCTCAGCCTGGTCGAACACGACCGAGTTTGGGCCGTCTATCACGTCGTCCGTTATCTCCTGACCCCTGTGGGCTGGGAGGCAGTGCATCACTATGCAGTCCGGCTTGGCGTGGCTCAGCAGCTCCCGGTTCACCTGGTACGGCGGGAAAACCCTGAGACGCTCCCGGGCCTCTGCCTCCATGCCGGCGCTGATCCAGACATCCGTGTACACCACGTCGGCGTCCCGGACCCCTTCTATGGGGTCGTGGACGACCTCTATCCTGCCCAGAGCCCTCCTCCTGGCCTCATCGACTATCTTCGGGTCCGGCATGTACTTCGGGTCTTCGGGGCAGACCACCGTGACGTCCATGCCAATGGATGAGCATCCTATGAGCGTCGAGTGGGCCGTGTTGCATCCTCCGTCGCCTACGTAGGCTACCTTCAGTCCCTCGAGTCGGCCCTTCTTCTCCCAGATGGTGAGCAGGTCTCCGAGGTTCTGGCATGGGTGGAAACGCATGGTCATCCCGTTTATCACGGGGATTGAGGAGTGTCTGGCTATCTCCTCCAGAACCTCCTGGCTTAGGACCCTGACCATCATGGCGTCCCCGTACCTGCTGAGCGTCTTGACGCCGTCCTTGAGCGTCTCACCCCGGGTGAAGCCCTCCCCGATCTGGTAGTATATGGCGTGGCCTCCGAGCTGCGTCATGGCCGTCTCGAAGGAAACCCTCGTCCTCAGAGATGGAAGCTGGAACAGCATTATCAGCGTCTTTGCCTCCAAGGCTCTGACGTACTTGTGGGGGTTGTCCTTCATCTCCTTGGATAGCCTGAGTATCTCCCAGACTTCGTCCCTCGTAAGGTCGAAGTCGCTTAGGACGTGTCTAACCAACCCGGGTTCCACCTCCCTCAGAACATGAGCTTGACCGCCTCAGTCCCAGTCATGCCGACCCTTATGCCCCTCTCCTCGGCGGCCTCGTTCACCCACTCGACCTCAGCCCTGAGGGCTTCCTCCACAGTGGACACACCGGTCACCACGGCCACGGGTGTCCTTAGCTTCCCTGCCGTCTCCCTGTTCATGTACCCGCACATCAGGAAACCCCTCTTGGCTATCACGAGCACGAGCGGAGGGGACTCTGGAAGCTCCACCTTCAGGCCCACGGCCTTAAGCCCGTCCACCCTGACGTCTTCAACGGATATCAAGGCTAAAGGTAGGTTCCCAGGAAAACCTAAATCTTTTGCCCCTCCCTCAGGAAGGTGTCCGGCGGGACGTCCCTGTAGACCGTCAGACCGGCCGCTATCCAGCTCCTCGGCCCAACCTTCACGCCCGGCATTATGCTCACGTTCACACCCGTCTTAACCTCGTCCCCCATTATGACGCCCAGCTTCCTCCTGCCTGAGTCCACAAGACGATCCTTGACCATCACCTTGACGGGCCTGTCGTCGAACCTCAGGTTGGCTATGAGCGTCCCGGCTCCGAAGTTGCACCTCTCACCTATCACGCTGTCTCCGACGTATGAGAGGTGGGCTATGTGCGTTCCATCCATGACTATGCTGTTCTTTATCTCGCACGCGTTCCCCACCCTTACACGGGCTCCCAGGCTCGTGTAACGCCTTATGTAGCAGTTCGGCCCCACGTCGGCTCCAGGCCCTATGTACACTGGACCCTCTATGTAGGCTCCAGACCTAACCCGAGCGCCCTCACCCACGTACACGGGACCCTTGATGACGGCCCCCTCCTCGACTTCGCCGAGTGTCTCAGCCTCCAAGCCCTTCAGAACCCTCTCGTTGGCCTCCAGCAGGCTCCACGGGTAGCCGACGTCCATCCAGTCCTCAGGGTCCACCTCCACAGCCCTAACCTCCAGACCGTCCTCGACCATCGCAGTGATCGTGTCGGTGAGCTCGTATTCACCCCTGACCGACTTCCCTGTCCTCTCGAGGAACCTGAAGATGTCTTCGGAGAACACGTATACGCCCGTGTTCGCCAGGTTGCTCGGCTCCCGGCCCTTCGGAGGCTTCTCGACTAT
>Ga0190363_1000844_pt1 | contig 18311 bp, 23 predicted proteins | sample 48721867_MG_FD_161272 | JGI IMG/M metagenome (GOLD analysis project Ga0190363, IMG submission 161272) | Hydrothermal vent microbial mat bacterial communities from Southern Trench, Guaymas Basin, Mexico - 4872-18-6-7_MG | ecosystem: Environmental > Aquatic > Marine > Hydrothermal vents >... | reverse complement strand
GTTTAGGGAGAACGTTCTATGACGGTAGAGGTCGACGACGCCGGTTGGGGCGACCTAGTAGGCGGATGTGTAATAGTGGCTAGGCGGGTGGAGACTGGGGAGCAATACGTCGGAGAGATCCCCGTCGAATTTTTTCAAGGAGAACTGTTCAGAAAGAAGGAGTATCTAGACGAAGCCGCTAAGATAGTCGAGGAGGCTATGAGGAGCCTCGGCGTAAGCCACGAGGAAGAGGTCAGGATATGCACAGGATACGTCTTATCTAAGGCTAGGAAACGGCTCTCTGAGAAGGGTTACAACGTTAAACCCGCCAAGATAACCGGGGAAACGCAGAGACTAGCCGAGCAGATGTTTCTGAGGTCCCTCAGACGGCTCGGGTTAATCCTGGATGAGGAGAACCCTAAGAGACGGTTTCAAAGCCTCTTGGAGTGGGTTAGCGAAGACCCCGCCAGGGAGAGGTATGTGAAAACCGGTTGGAGAAGCTGGAGAAATAAGTGGCGTGCCGTAGCCGGGTTTGAACACGTTTAAGACGACTCCCTCGGGTCGGGGGAAAAACCTATATGGCTTCGTCGACCGGTTAGCTTTTGATGGTTCATGCCTAGAAGCCCTAGGGACCTCGTGGAGATAGAGGCTTATGCTCACGCTACCGAAGACCCTGACAGGGTTAAGGCGGCTATCGAGAACATCCTGCCTGAGAGGTTTAAGGGGAACGTCGTATACATCAGGGAGAAGCTTGAAGGACACTATGGAAACCCGATAATAATCTACAGGGTTAACGTCGAAAACGCTAGCGAGGAGTTTCTCCTAAGCCTTCTAGAACGTATGAGCTGGGAGGATAAGGTATCTCTTAGAAGGAGCCTAGATAGACATATAGGGCGGCATAAGATCCTCTACCTCAGGTTCGACAAGCAGGAGGCGTATCTTGGACGTTTAAGAACCGGCTACAGCGACCCCATCTGCGTCAGGCTAAAGCTTAAGCCCCACGTCTTCAAAAAGCTTCCAAGCCTCTTAGAGCCCGAGGGGGGATAGCTCTTCAGAAGAACATTCTACGACCTTCACATAGTCTACGATGCCTGTAGGGTTAAGCATATGTTAGAGATCGCTGAAGAGCTGGGATTCTCCACGGTGGCTCTAACCGTTCAAGACGTCAAGGCATCTCCTCCAGAAGTCGTATCCCCAGAGGGTCTCCGAGTAGTTTGGAGGATAGACCTTAAACCCGAAGAGGCTCAGCCCAGCCTCCTAGCTAGGCTTAGGAGGAGGTACACAGTCATAGCCGCCTCCTGCAGCTCTAGACGGGAATTTAGAAGAGCCTTGAGAACCCGGGTAGACCTGGTTTTTCAGGATAGACCGTTCGCGATGAATCTATCCGATGCCAGAGTTTTATCGCTCTCAGGGAAGTTCTTCGAGCTTAACCTTAAGCCGCTCATGCATATCGAAGGGGTCGAGATGGCGCGTCTACTCAGACATCTTAGACGAAGCGTAAGATCGCTGAGGAAGCTGGATATACCTGTAGTCGTCTCAAGCTGGGCTTCGAAGCCGCATGAACTCACCGCTCCTCTGGAGCTACCTCAGCACCTAGCCCTCGTCGACGTTAACCCCCATGAATGCTACGGATGGGTCTCTGAAAACCCGGCTAAACTATTGGAGGTCTGCGAGTCCAGAAGGATCGGTCTTCCAGAAGGTGTGAGGATACTAGAGGTGTAGCCGCCCTTGCCTAAGAGGGAGTTTAAGCGGAGATACCTCGCCTTGAGGCTTATAGGAGGCAAAGTTTTAAAAACGGCTCTATGGTCCAGCGTGGTCGACGTTTACCTCCGCCTCTACGGGGAGTATGGTCTCAGCAAAGCCGGTTTGAGGCTTATAGAGTTTAACGAGGACCGAGGAGTGGCCATAATATCTGTGAACCACCGCTCTCTGCCGTATCTAAGGGCGGCCTTAAGCCTCTTGAGAGAAGTCGATGGAAAGAGGATCATCATACAGGTCTTAGGAGTCTCAGGAACCCTGAAGAGACTTAGGAGTAAATTTCTTAAAACTGAGGGTTGAGAATCATAAACTTTTTAAGAGTATACCCCTCCCCCTTAAGGTGAAGTCTACGGGCTTCAGCCGAGATATGTGAAATGCTTAAGGCTTGGTTTATCTAGAAGTTTATGAGATAAGGAGTGTGTAGGTATGTTTACAGCACCAGGTGCGTATGATAGGGTTATCACGATATTCTCACCTGAGGGTAGGCTCTACCAGGTAGAGTACGCCGTAGAGGCTGTTAAAAGAGGGGCTTCGATCGTAGGTCTAGCCTGTAAAAGCTGCACGGTTCTAGCCGCGGAGGAGAGGCCTCCCTCTAGGCTTCTGGACGATAACTTCACGTGGAAGATATTCCAGATAGACGACCACGTCGGGGTGGCTATAGCCGGCTTCGGACCTGACGCTAGGGTTCTGGTGGACCAGGCTAGGATATATGCCCAGAGTAATAGACTCATGTACGACGAGCCGATAGACATAGAGATCTTAGCCAAGCGTATAGCCGATATCAAACAGATATACACTCAGCACGCAGGTGTCAGGCCTTTCGGCGTAGCCATGCTCTTCGGAGGGGTAGACCGATACGGTGCCAGGCTATTCGCCACCCTACCCGGAGGGGACTATTGGAGCTACAAGGCGGCGGCCTTGGGTATGGGAAGCGAGGCGGCTATAGAGTTTTTCGAGGAAAACTATAAGCCTGAGCTGACGGTCGAGGAGGCTGTAGTGACGGCTCTTAGGGCCATAGTCAGGGCCAGCGGCGGTAAAGACGGGGGTAAACGGTTTAAAGTAGCCGTCATACCTGTGGAGACTAAGCGTTTCAGGGTTTTACCCGATGAGGAGGTTGCTAAATACCTTGAAAATGTGTAGTATGGGGAGCAGCTATGCCTGAACGCTATGTTTTAGCTAGAATACATATATCTGGTGAGAAGTTCGAGATACTGGTCAAGCCTGACCCCGCGCTGGACTATAGGCTGGGTAAGCTGAAGGATGTCGAGAGTGTTCTAGTCGATTACGAGGTTTACACCGATGCTAGGAAGGGGCTGAGGGCTTCCTCGGAGAAGCTTAGGAAATGCTTCGGGACGACGGATATCAGGAAGATCGCGGATACGATTCTCAGACAGGGTGAGCTTCAGATAACCGCCGAGCAAAGGAGAAGGCTTATCGAGGAAAAGAGGAGGCAGATAATAGCGTTCATAACCAAGAACTGTATAGACCCTAGAACCGGGCTTCCGATACCGGCTATCAGGGTCGAGCAGGCTATGCAACAGGCTAGGGTTTCGATAGACCCGTTTAAAGACGCGGATGCCCAGGCGGTTAAGGTTATAGAAGCCTTAAGGCCTATACTTCCGCTCCGGGTCGAGAGGGTTAAGCTGGCTATTAAGGTGCCTCCTCAATATGCACCTAAGATGTATGGCTTCATCAGAAGCTACGGTTATCTTGAGAGGGAGGAGTGGCTTAGCGACGGCTCCTGGGCGGCTCTGATAGATATGCCCGCCGGGGTTCAGGCGGAGTTTCTGGATAAACTCAGCAGGTTTACGAAGGGCTCCGCTCAAGCTAAGATACTTAAGTAGGAGGATTGGGTAGATGAACGAGCGTAGGATAGTTTTACCGGGAGAGTTTCTCGTAGAGGGCGATTACCAGGCTGGTTTGAACGTCTTCAGACAGGGTAAGAGGCTCTACTCGTCCAAGATAGGGCTCTTATCCATAGATAAGAAGGTCGTATCTGTGATAGCCTTACACGGGGTTTATGAGCCTAAGGTAGGAGACCTCGTCATAGGTAAGGTAATAGACGTGGGGACCTTTAGCTGGACGGTCGACATAAGGTCTCCGTATACGGCTATCTTAAACGCTTCGGATTACTTTAAGGGTAGGTTTAACCCGCTTAGAAACTCCCTCAGAGACGCCTTAGCCCCAGGTGATATGATAATAGCCCAGATAGTCGAGTTCGACAGGACTAGAAACCCCGTTCTGACCGTTCAGGGGCACGGCCTCGGTAAGATAACCAGGGGGATGATCGTCGAGCTGACGCCTTCGAAGATCCCTAGACTCATAGGTAGGAAGGGCTCTATGATAAACCTTCTTAAGAAGGAGGGTAGGTGCCAGATAACCATAGGTAAAAACGGTTTGATCCACATAGTAGGTGAGACCGTCGAAGACGAGGAGCTGGTCGCCCAGGCTATAGAGAAGATCGAGCGGGAGGCTCATACAACAGGTTTAACAGATAGAATTATGAAGTTTTTAAGGAGGAGTCGGGGTTTAGATGTCTAGCGAGTTTGTGAGACCAGACGGTAGGCTTCCAGACCAGCTCAGGCCGATAAAGATGGCCGTGGGCGTTTTGGATAGGGCAGACGGCTCCGCATATGTGGAGCAGGGGAACACGAAGGTCATAGTAGCCGTATACGGTCCTAGGGAGCTTCATCCCAGGCATAAAGCTTCTCCGGAAGCCGCCGTGGTCAGGTGTAGGTATCATATGGCTCCGTTCTCGACTAGGGAGCGGAAGAGCCCGAACCCGTCGCGTAGGGAGGTCGAGCTGTCTAAAGTCATAAAGGATGCGTTATCTCAGACGATATTTCTCGAAAGGTTCCCGAGGACCTCCATCGACGTCTTCATCGAGGTCCTGGAGGCAGACGGCGGGACTAGGTGCGCGAGCATAAACGCGTGCTCACTCGCCTTGGCTAACGCGGGTATCCCCATCAGAGACCTCATATCGGCCGTGGCTGTAGGTAAGTATAACGGCCATATAATACTAGACCTTAACGATGAGGAGGATGAGGCGGCTGAGGCCGATATGCCTGTTGCCATAATGCCCAGTTTCAACAAGGTCGTGCTCTTACAGCTTAACGGAGTCCTCACAGAGGAGGAGTTTAAGCAAGCCTTCGACTTGGCGGTGGAGGGGTGTATGGAGATAAATAGGATCCAGAGGGAGACTCTTAGGAGCAGGTATCTATCCATTAAAGGTGAGGAGAGTGAAGACGTTTAGGGTGGTATCCCAACTTGTGAGGAGCAGGATAATAAGCATGCTTAAAGAGGGGTCTAGGATAGACGATAGAGGTCTATTAGACTACAGACCGATAGACGTTAAATGCGGCTTGATAAGCAGGGCTAACGGCTCGGCTCAGGTTTCGATAGGCTCCACGAAGGTCTTAGCCGGGGTTAAGGTCGGGATAGGTGAGCCGTTCTCAGACGTCCCAGACCAGGGTGTCCTAGCGGTTAACGCGGAGCTCGTCCCCCTCGCGTCGCCTGCCTTCGAGCCGGGGCCGCCTGACGAGACGGCTATAGAGCTCGCTAGGGTTATCGATAGAACCCTAAGGGAGACCAAGACTATAGATTTGAAGAGCCTATGTATAGAGCCTGGTAGACGGGTCTTCGTGGTCTTCCTAGACATATACGTCTTAGACCACGATGGGAACTTCATAGACGCCTCAGCGTTGGCTTCGATACTCGCCCTGCTGAACACCAGGATAAGGAAGTTCAGCGTAGACGAAGGAGAGCTTAGATACGAGGAAGAATACGTACCGCTACCCGTGTTGCATACACCTGTGACCATAACCCTCGCTAAGCCGGACTACGGACCGTTCATAGTCGACCCTAACCTAGAGGAGGAGTTAAGTTTAGATAATAGAGTGTGTATATCCGTCGACGAGCTGGGGAGGATATGCGCTATTCAGAAGCTCGACGGAAGCTTATCCGTCGACGAGGTATTCGAGGCGGTTTCCATAGCGTGTAAAACCGCCCCCAAGCTCATAGAAATCGTCAGAAGGGAGAGTGGACTGGATGCCGGGTCCTAAGAACGCGGGGGTAGGTAGTCTCAAGGCGAAATACGGGGCTCCTCTTAGGAAACGGTATGCCCGGGTTATGCGGGCTGCTAAAAGCGTCTACGTCTGCCCTAAGTGCGGCATGCGTAGGGTTAAGCGGGTGAGCGTAGGAGTATGGAAGTGCTTCAAATGCGGCTATAAGTTCGCCGGAGGAGCCTACCAGCCTACCACCGAGATGGGTAGGGTGGCTGCGAGGATCAGAGGTTGATAGAGCCCAGTAAGCGGTCTCTTAGGGTCGAATGCTCGGTCAAGCTAGAGGTTAAACCCGGTCTGCTAGAGCCTATTCTTAAGGCTTTGAAACCTGAAACGCTTAGCCTACCGTCTAGGAGGGTGACTGTGACCATAGATGGGGATGGAGATAAGCTGGTTTTGACGTTTAAAGCTAGAGATTTAACCGCTCTGAGAGCGGCTTTAAACTCCTATCTTAGATGGTTTTCAGCCGTCCAGAAGACCCTAGAACTCGTTTAGGCTCCCTGGAGATATCATGCACTTAATCTTTTAAGGGCCAACCTCAGGGTTCTGAGGGCTAGCTCGGTTATGCTTGAGCCGTCGAAGCCGGCGACCATACTTCGAACCCTATCGTTCAGAGGCTTAACAAGCCTATCGGGTATGTTCTTCAACCCCTTTAAAGCCCCTAGTATCGAGCCGACCGTCGCGCAGTTGCAGTCGGTGTCTAGGCCGCACATAACGGATATGCCGACCGATTTCACGAAGTCCCCTCCCCCATGCATAAGCGATAAGACGACCATGGCAGCGTTGTTTAACACGTGAACCCTATGGTACCTGCCGTAGGCCTCCATAACCCTCTCCCACGTCTCACCCCAGTATCCGTCGGCTTTAGACCATTTCATAGTGTTCTCCACGACCTCGGCGAGCCTCGAGGAGCTCGGGATCTCCGTTAAACCTATTTTCAGGGCCTCCTCGACGTCATCTACCGCGAAGGCGGCTGAAACCGTAGCCGCTATAAACATCTCTCCATACACACCGTTTTTCACATGGCTTAACGCTGCGTCTCTATAAGCCATGCCGGCCGCGTACTCGACAAGACCAGGTGCGACGTAGCCCCAAAGGTCCGCCCTGATCTGGGCGCCTATCCACTCCCTGTAAGGGTTCATGTAGACGGCTGTTTCAGGAGGCTTTAGACCTAAGACCAAGTTTCTATACGCCGCTCTCTCAGCCGTGTAGGTGGCTTTATACGGTAGATGGCTGAGCCATTCAAGCCCGACATCCTCCGTCGTGAAATCGAAGCCGTGGGTCTCCAACACATGCAGGTTAAGGATCGTGTAGTCTATATCGTCGTCCCTAGGCATACAGTCTATACTCCCCCTCAGCATCCCTCTCCTGCTCTCCGAGAAGTCGCTCGGTAGCCCTTCGACCGCCCTATCCAAAGCCGGCAGATAGCCTCTTGGCGGATACTCGCCGGCGGCCTTAAGGTATCTCTCTATCAAGCCTCTGTCAAAGCCTTCGACGGGTTTGCCGATGAGGCATCCGATACATCTACCGAGCCAAGCCCCGGCTACACGGTCTTTAAGCATCTCTCTGGGATATCCCAGCTCGAGCCTCCTAGGTCCTCTAATTCTCAAACCTCTTATACCGTCTAGGTCTGTAGGCTCGGTGTAGGGATAGCCTCTCCTAGTAGGAACGTGTTTGAGCTTACGGTAAAGCTCGTCAAGCTCGTTCAACCCCATCTCGTCGATAAGCCTTGGATTTTTCAAGAATTCTTCGACATCGAAACCCTCCTCATACATCTGAGCGAGCTCGAGTTTAAGCAAGCTTCTGAACTCGTCCAAGCCTGGAGTCCATAAACCTGGCAACCGAATCTACCCAGCCTTAGGTAACAGCGTTTACACATAAAAGGTTAAGTTTCACGTAGGAGATAGATTTTTGAACCCTCTAAGGTTTGACCTTATGCTACTGGGAGGGTTGAGCTCTGCACATAGTCGTGCTCATCAAACAGGTTCCCGACATCGAGAAGGTGAGGTTCGACGTAGAGACGGGTAGGGTCGACCGGAGCTCAGCGCCCGCCGAGACAAACCCGTTCGACCTGAACGCGTTGGAAACGGCCGTCCGGCTTAAGGAGAAGCTAGGCGGTAGAGTAACCGTCATAAGCATGGGGCCTCCTCAGGCGGAGTCGAGCCTGAGAGACGCCCTAGCCAGGGGAGCCGATAGGGCTATACTCTTAACCGATAAGAGGTTCGCCGGAGCCGATACGTTAGCCACCTCCTACACCTTGGCAACCGCCATAAGGAAGCTCGGCGCGTTCGACCTCGTAGTGTGCGGTGAGAAAACCGTAGACGGTGATACGGGTCAGGTGGGTCCAGAGGTTGCCGAGCACCTCGGGATCCCCCACGTGGCGTATGTATGCGAGGTCAGGGAGGTCTCGGAGGATAGGATCCTAGTGGTCTCGGATATGGGTGACAAATACCTGTTCGAGGTTACGCTACCGGCGTTGATAACGGTGACCAAGGATATAAACACACCTAGGATCCCAACCCTCCGCGACGTGCTCAAAGCTAGGAGGGCTAAGGTGGAGGTTTGGGACGCCGACAGCTTAGCGGGCTACGGCGAGACTTGCAGGTTTGGGCTTCAGGGATCGATGACATTGGTCACCAGGATAACGATACCATCGGAGGAGGGTAGGAGGGGTATCATATTCAGGGGTGAAGACGCCGTCGAGAGGCTTATAGAGGCTTTACGCAGGGAGGGGTTTATACCTTGAGCACGTCGGCTAAGGGAGGAGTACTCGTATACGCCGAGCATGAGAACGGAGTTATCCATCCAGTTTCGTTCGAGCTCCTAGGTAAGGGTAGGGAGATAGCCGATAGGCTGGGGGTGGAGCTTTGGAGCGTACTCCTAGGGCACTGTGTTAGGAGGCAGGCTGAGGAGCTCGTATACTACGGAGCCGATAGGGTGTTCCTATACGACCATCCGACGCTCGAGGTGTTCGACGTCGTCAGATACAAGCATGTGCTCGTGAAGCTGGTTAGGGAGACTGAGCCGCTTGTTTTTCTAGTCGGCGCTACTCCGCTCGGCAGAAGCCTAGCCCCAAGGGTGGCGGCTGCTTTGAACACGGGGCTTACGGCGGACTGTATAGACCTTCAAGTCGACAAGGATGGAGAACTCATCCAGATAAGGCCGGCCTTCACAGGCAACATACTAGCGCACATCAAGACTAGAAGTAGACCTATCATGGCCACCGTGAGATACAGGGTTATGAAAGCCCCCAAAAGAGACACCTCGAGGAGGGGGGTGGTCGTGGAAAAACGGCTCGGCGAAGCTTTGGAGACCGGTTTAAGGTTTCTAGGTAAGGTCTCTGCTAGGAGGGTGAATCTAGCCGACGCAGATGTGATCGTCGCCGGGGGTAGAGGGTTAAAGCGTAAGGAGGACTTGAAGATGCTCGAGGAGCTCGCGTCGTTGCTGGGCGGTGTCCTAGGGGTTAGCAGACCCCTGGTAGACGAGGGGTGGATATCTAAAGATTACCAAGTGGGTTTCAGCGGTAACACGGTTAAGCCTAGGCTCTACGTGGCCTGCGGCATCTCAGGCTCGCCTCAGCACTTGGCGGGTATGAGGGGGTCCGACGTGATAGTGGCGATAAACATAGACCCCTCGGCCCCCATATTCAGGGTCGCAGACTACGGGGTGGTAGGAGATTTATACGAGGTCGTGCCAAAACTTATCGAAGCCTTGAAGAGGATTAAGGGAGGATCGGTAGATGGATGAAGAAACTGTTGAAGGGCTTAGGAAGATAGTCGGGTGCGACTGGGTTATCTACGGTAGAGACGTCACATCCGGATACCTCCTAGATGAGACTCCTCCGCCTATAAGACCTATCCCATCCAGAGACGTGGTCGTAGTCAAACCTGGCTCGGTGGAGGAAGTTTCAGAAGTCTTAAGATACGCGAACGACCGTCGGATACCTGTGTTTCCCAGAGGAGGGGGGACCGGGCTCGTAGGAGGATGCATACCCACCCTCGACGGCATCGTCCTATCCTTGGAGAGGATGAACAAGATAACGGTCGACCGGGAGAACCTCATGGCCGAAGCTGAGGCCGGTGCAACCCTGGGAGACCTGATAAAGGCCTCAGAGAAGGCTGGCCTCTTCTTCCCACCCCATCCAGGTGATGAGGGAGCTCAGATAGGTGGTCTTATAGCGTGTAACGCAGGCGGAGCCAGGGCGGTTAAGACAGGGGTTATCAGGAACTACGTGAGGGGTTTAGAGGTGGTCTTGGCTACCGGTGAGGTGCTGAGGCTTGGAGGTAAGCTTATGAAGGATAACCTAGGCTACGACCTGATGCAGCTCATAATCGGGAGCGAGGGTACGCTAGCCGTCATAACGAAGGCTTGGATAAGGCTTTATCCGAGGCTCCCGGCTACGGCGACCCTGATAATACCGTTCGAGAAACGGAGCACCGCCGTTAAGGCTGTCCCGAGGATCCTCCAAGCAGGCATACTACCGCTTGCCTTGGAATACGTCGAGAAGGCTCCTATAGAGAGGTCTGCGCAACACCTGGGTCTAGAGTGGCCGTGTAAAGTCGGAGAAAGCTTTCTCATACTCGTCTTAGCCGAACCGTCTGAGGAGGCGCTCTACGCCCAGTGCGAGAGAATCCTCTCCCTCTGCGAGGAGCTAGGCTCTCTCGAGCCGTTGCTGGCCGAAAGCAGGGAGGAGCAGGATAGGATCCTTAAAATCCGTAGCGAGATCTATACGGCGCTTAAGCCCGACATGCTGGATATCCTAGACGCGACGGTTCCACCGGCCTCCATAGGGGCTTTCATGGACGAGGTAGAGCATATAGCCGAGCGTTATGGAACCTACCTACCGGCCTACGGCCACGCTGGTGACGGAAACATACACGTCCACATTATGAAGGAGGAGGGGTGGAGCATGGAGGACTATGATAAGATTAGAGAGGAGATCTACGGTGTGGCCGTCAAACTGGGTGGGACGATAACAGGTGAGCATGGTGTGGGAGCCGTCAGGAAGGGTAGCGTTGCGAAATATATGAGCCAGACCCACGTAGCGCTCATGAGGGGGATCAAACGGCTGTTCGACCCAAACGGTATACTAAATCCAGGTAAGGTCTTACCATAAACGGTAAAAGATTTAACAAAAAATTTACGATATTTATTCGCGGTGATGTTTATTGGTTAAAGTTCTGATAGCGGCGGGCGACGCTGTAGAGGCTCAGGAGATATTCTATCCCTACTGGAGGCTGAAAGAGGAGGGGTTCGAGGTTCACGTGGCGGCTCCGAGTAAGAAGCCTCTGCTCACCGTCGTCCACGATTTTGAACCCGGGATAGAAACATACACCGAGAAGCCGGGCTACAGGTTTATCTGGGTCGACCTGAGTTTTAAAGAGGTTAAACCTGGGGATTACGACGGCTTGATCATCCCAGGTGGGAGGGCGCCTGAGTACATAAGGACACATACCGAGCTTGAGCCCATAGTAAGGCATTTCTTCGAAAAAGGTAAACCCGTCGCCGCCATATGCCACGGCCCCCTAGTCTTGACCGCGTATGGGCTTGTCAAGGGTAGAAGGCTCACAGCCTATGGAGTTCTCAAGGCGGACATAGAATCCGCGGGCGGGGTGTACCTCGACCAGGAGGTAGTCGTAGACGGAAACCTCGTGACAAGCAGGGCATGGCCAGACCTCCCGGCTTTCATGAGAGAGTTCATCAAACTACTCAAGAAGTAGCCACACATTCTTCCAAACCTATTTTTCTTTACCTTTATATAACCCAGCAATCCCTATCGATAACGGGGTGGGTAAGCCGGTGGGTGGGTTTCCGGGCACCTGGGTTTAATCCAGGTGTCTGGAGGAAACTCCTCCACGCAGGTGGAGCCGCACCACGGCGACGTGGGGGGCGAGAGCCTCGGCTCCGGCGCAGAAAAGACACCTCCCCCCGGCGGGTGTGGATGATATGCGGTTCAACCGCTGACGATGCCGGGGTGTGAGGGTGAAACTGCCGACCTGCGGGCGTCAAGGCGAATGGGGCCTATGAGCCTCCACCCGAGGCTCCGGTATGCCGCGTCAGTCGGATCCCACCTAAAACAGAAGGAGGGTTACGGCCGGCATACCCACCCCAGAAGGAAACGTCTTTCTCCTCTGCTAGCTAGTGGCGTTAGGCCGGTTATCTGAAATACGTGAGGCTTTCTAGCTCGTTGCAGGATGGAGTCTCGGAGAAAGGTAGGTCGTTTATCTGAGTCCAGAGCCGGACGTTGTTTCTCCTACAAGCCTTATAAAGCGGCATGAGCAGCCTGATCCTTGTGTTGTAGTCTAGCATGTAGTACGTTCCGTCGCTGTAGCCATGTCTGAGATAATACGGCTTAAGCTCCTTGTAGAAGCTGGGGTAGACCTTGCTAACCCCTATCGAGAGCAGAAGGCACTTGGAGATTATATCGTACACACCCGCCTTCCTAGCCTCTTTAACTATCGTCTTAAGCTCCATCTTCGACTGCCCAGCTATGGCACCGTAGGACGGTATTATCGGTTCAACCCTTATGTAGACGGTTAGCCCCTCCTTCACCAGCTTGGAGGCCGCCCAGATCCTGCCTATAGGTAACGAGGCGTTGGGTTCAAAACGGTTGTCAAGGAATGGAACCGAGATATGTATGGTAGTCGATTTCCTATCTAAAGCCTCGAGGTACTCCTCTCTAAGAAGCCTAGACGGGTTCTTGGTCGAAATGATCACGGGGAAACCCTCTTCTTTCAAGGTCCTCAACGCGTAGAGGGTGTTCCCATACCTGTTTTCCAGGAAGGGGTGGAGGGGTTCGCAACTCGGGGATAGATAGACAGGGTATTTCGGGAGGCCGAGCCTAGCGTACTCCCGGATATCTCGTCTAAGCCTTCTTTTAAAAAGCTTCCTAGAGGCGGGGTATCTGATGTCGGACATCCGGGTATAGCCGTATATGTAGCAGTATATGCATTTATACGGGCATCCTCTATAAGGGTTTATAGCAAGCTTAAAGCTGGTCATGTACTTGACCCGCGACTTGAACGGGTTTAGAGGCTTAACCACGTAGAAGTTTTCAAGAGATTTCACGAAACTCTGAGGCTTCACCGTTTCACCTCCTTAAAGACCGAAGACCTTCTCCTCGGGAAAAACCTCTATACCCTTATCCGTGATCCTCATGGGGCAAAGCCTCTGAAGGTGTTTAACACCCCTCATCTTACGCACCTCTAAGGCACGGCTTATCGAGTCGCCTATACGAATCATATGTAGCACGATCACGCCTTGGGCTATGAAAGCCTCGAACCCGAACCTTTGGGCATCAATCCTCTCCTCGCTGAGTTCTGAAAGCAGCAGGGTCGTGAGACCAGTCTCTGTCAAAGCCTTGACGAGCCTTAGCACGTTGTACCGGACCTCGAACGGGCTATCGTATTGAACCGTTAAGGCTGTTAGAGAGTCTATGACGCAGCGTTTGGCGTCTATACTCCGCTTAGCCTCGCCGATGAGACCTATGATGTCGTCTATGCTGAACTCGTTGGAGCCTATGGGAGCCCTAAGCGTATACAACGGAGCAGCTCTACCCAGCCCCCTTATAGGAGAAGCGTCTACGAATACGAGCTTCCTCGCCGCCTCCAGCTTGTAGAGATCCCAGCCAAACCTGCGGACGTTGTTCGCTATCGAGTACGGAGGCTCCTCTAAGGTGACATATATACCGTTTTCACCATAAAGGGTAGCTCCGCTGTAGAGGAATTGAACCCCGAAGAGAGTTTTCCCCGAGCCGGGGCCACCCATAACAGTGTAGCAGAACCCTCTGGGTAAACCCCCTTCTATGAGCTCATCGAGACCTAATATACCGGTCCTCACCCTATTTTCTGTAAAAACCACATCCCAAAAATACACGTTAAACCTAAATAAAGCTAATTAAACCTTTGAGAAGTTTCTAAACGAAACATTTAGGGTAAATTTTTACACAGATAGTGCTATCCTCTACGTGCCGCAGCCACGATTTTTATGATATCCCTATCCCTGAGTTTATAATCTTTAGGCAGCCTCAAGCCTGTACGCGCGTCGATGGCATATATCATCGTCTTAGCAAGCTCCGTGTGTATCTCGGCTGCCAGGTCTAGGACCGTCGCGTCCGGAGGCATAAGGTATACGTCGGGAAGCACGTTCCCATGGTGGTCTGTAAGCCTCTTCTCATCCTCGACCGGGTATACGGCGTTCATCCTGAGAAGCTTGAACACGACGACGTTCACGGCGAACTGAACCCCGGTCCTCCACCACTTGTTCAAAACCCTCTCCTGGATGTAGTTTAAAGCCCACTTTTGCTTCTCGTTAAGCTTCGAAGGGTCTTTAACCTCGAATATCTCCTCGCCGGGTATGTACCTTATCAAACCCCTCCTCTCAGCCCTCCTCAGGATAAGCTCAGCCTCGGCCGAGGCGGGTACGACGGGTATGGGTGAAAGCTCGTCCACAAGCCTCTTGTAGTTATCCTCGGCCAACGGTATATCCATCTTGTTAGCTACGACTATGGTCGGCTTAGCTATCTTCCTGAGAGCAGCCGAGAACGTTAAGAGGTCTTCCCTAGACCAGTCGTGAAACGCCTTCGAAGCCATGCCTGAAGCCTCCAAGGCCTGAGCTACGTGGCTCTCATCTATCCTAAGCCCCGTCAGGACGGATGCTAGGGCCCCCTTAAGCGTATCCCTACGGCTCTCTATGGTCTTCTCGATATACTTCCTCTTACCCTCGATTATCTTAGCAATCCAGAGAACTATCTCCCTCTCGATGTCGTAGAAGTCCCGGACCGGGTCTCCTGTGCCGGGCTCGGCTATACGGCCCTCAGAGTCTATGCTTCCCGATGCATCTACCATGTGGATGAGCGCATCCGCCTGCGCTGCCACGGATAGAAACTCGTTCCCGAGACCCCTGCCTTTCCAAGCCCCCTCTATAAGACCCGGCAGGTCTACGAGCTCGACCGGTATAAACCTCCAACCCTCTATGCAGACGGAGTTCTGGGGGTTGTCCTTAACCCCGAGCTCTCTGCATACGCATAGGGTCTTAGCATACCCGATGCCGCGTTGAGGGGTCTTGGTTGTGAACGGGAACTTTCCTATACGCGCACTCAGCAGGGTTGCAGCGTTGAAGAACGTAGTCTTACCGGTGTTCGTCTTCCCGATTATCCCTATCCTGACCGGCATGGTTTACAAGCCGATAATTCAGAAGACAACATGGTTTAAAAATATGTTGCTTTGAGCTAACGGGTTCTACGCACTAAGACGACCGGGTAGTGAGGTATCCTACCGAGCAGCTCCCAGCTTATGGAGGTTAACCCGACGCCAAACCTTCTCGCAGCCTCCCAGATGTTTCTACCCGCTCCGTAGCCTCTAACCCTGTCGGCGACCTCGCAGATGTCTAGAAGCTCGTCCATAGAGCCCGTCCACCCAGACGCCGCCACAGGGGTAGCTCTGGCTTTGAACCTAAGCGAAGCCCCTATTATATAGGCTAGCAAACCCAGTCCCACGAGGCCCTTCATGGGGTTAGGCCTTGAACACAGGTGTATAGGCCCTATCGAGAATGTTTTATCGCTGTCAGATATGACCACCACGACGCTTTTACCGGTCTCCTTCAGTATTCTACGTCTTATGTGATCGGCTATCTTAGACGCATCCCTAAGCGGGAGGGCGGCGTAGGAGTAGGGAAGGTTCACCACGTCTAAACCGCCCTCTGAAAACGCCCTTAAAGCCTGTAGAAGACCTGAGACCCTTAGAGCCGCCTCCTTATGTCTAGCCCCCTCCTCTACGGGGTAATCCCTGAGCCTAGCTACGGTCTCAGGTTTGAGCCTACACAAGGGTGCTAGAAGATACCCCCATACGACCCTCATCCAAAACCTGGCTAGAAACCTCGCTGTTAGGCTTGGTTTGAAAAAAGACTCGTCGATTATGTTTCCGGAGGCCGTCGAGATAGCCTTTTCAGAGATCACTAGCACATCTCCGTTTTCGACCACCTTCTTGACCTTCGAGACGATGAAGCCTACGTAGTCGAAGCCTGGTCTCCAGTAGGGCGACCTCAGCCTCCTAGCCCGGTATCTACGTCTAGGAGCCACCCTCCTCCCTAACCCAGACGCTTCTCCTCTGGAACTCGAGAAACTTAATGTCCTTCCTAACCTTCTCGAGCGACGTCTTGAGACCCTTTATCCTCCTATCGAGCTCAGACATCTCGTTCTCCAGGGGGGAGATGCGTCTGGACAGGTCGTACATCTCCTTCTCGATCCGGTAGGCCTCATACATATCTCGGGCTTTCCGAAACTGACCTCTAAGCTCGTCCAGCTTCTTCTTAAGCTCCGAGATACGCTTCTCCAGCTGAACCCTCCTATCCTCAAGCTTCTTAAGCTCTTCAGAGTACTCTTCCTCCTTCTTCTTAAGCTCCTTAAGCGTCATCTCCGTAGCCATTAAGATGCACCTCCAGAGGAAGAAGGCAAAGACCAAATTTAACTTTTCCTATAGGCGGTAGGGTTTCAAACGGTCTCGGCCTTAAATCTTATAAGTGTCTTCAGACTCCTTAAATGAGGTTTGGGTGTTTCTGCATGGAGGAGTTTATGGCTAGCAGGATGTTTAGGTTGAAGGCTGAATCTGCGTTTGTGATCCTCCAGAAGGCTAAGATGCTCGAGAGGGAAGGCTACGACGTCATACATTTCGAGATCGGGGAGCCAGACTTTGATACACCGGAGCACATAAAGGAGGCTGCCGCAAAGGCTTTGAAGGAAGGCTACACCCACTACACACCGTCGCCTGGTATACTGGAGCTTAGAGAGGCCATATCCGAATACCTCGAGGAGGAGTTTAAGGTAGAATATGGCCCAGACGAGATAATCGCCACACCTGGGGGTAAGGCCGCCATATTCTACGCCCTGGCGACCGTGGTCGAGGAGGGTGATGAGGTTATAATACCGGACCCAGCCTTCCCAGCCTACGAGTCTGTCATAAGGTTTCTGAACGCCAAACCCGTCTTCGTGAGGCTTAAGGAGGAGAACGACTTCAGGATGATCCCTGAAGACGTGGAGGCGAAGGTCACCGATAAGACAAAGGCCGTGGTGATCAACAGCCCCCACAACCCATGCGGCTCGGTCCTCACCAGGGGTGATGTCGAAGGGTTAGCGGAGATAGCTTTGAGACATAACCTCGTGTTGATCACGGACGACGTATACCATAAGATAATCTACGACGGGTTCGAGCACGAGTCTGTGGTTTCGATACCCGAAGTCAGGGACAGGGTTCTACTGCTTAACAGCTTATCGAAAACCTACGCTATGACCGGCTGGAGGATAGGGTATATAGCGGCTGATAGAAGGTTCATAGAGCGTATGGTGGTGCTTCAGAACAACTTGGTCTCGTGTCTACCGGCCTTCGTCCAGAAGGCTACGGTGGCGGCTCTTAGGGGGCCTCAGGACTTCGTTAAGAAGATGGTCGACGAGTATAGGCGTAGAAGAGACGTCATAGTCGACGGGCTGAATAGGATCAGAGGGTTCAAATGTAAGAAGCCTCTAGGCGCCTTCTACGTGTTCCCGAACGTAAAGGGTGTAGGGATGGATGAGAGGGAGCTTGTGGAATACCTCCTAAGGGAGGCTAAGGTCGCTACCCTACACGGTTCCGCGTTCGGACCTGGAGGCGAGGGGTATCTGAGGTTTTCGTATGCGACGTCGGTAGACCTGATAAAGACGGGTCTGGAGAGGATTAAGGTAGCCGTCGAAAAGCTTCAAGAGGCTGGTTAAAAGGTTGAGGGTGGAGGTTTCGAGAGAAGTCTTAGACAGTATAATAACATATGCTTTAACCTTACACCCTAGAGAGGGTGTTCTGCTGTTAAGGGGTAGAGTCGAGAGGGGTGTGATAAAGGTCGAGGACCTCCTCATACCCCCCTTCGCGACTAGGGGCAGAGGGTTTTCGGCTATTCCGCTCTTCTACCTACCGATAGACTTCTCGATAGTCGGAACCGTACACAGCCACCCATCCGGAAACCTAAACCCGTCGGCGGAAGACCTCAACAACGCGTACGGAAGGATAGTGATGATAATAGCATACCCCTATAGGGGGTTGGAAAACCTAGCCGCCTACTCCAAAGACGGTAAAAGACTCCCGGTGAGCCTGTCGTTTTAAAGAATTAATTTTTCGTCTCTTTCACAGAGGCCTGAAAACATAGGGTCGCATCCAACCTGTATATTTGCCTTAAAAATAAAATAATAAAAATAGCTGCGTTGTTAAAGCCCGACTTCTTTTATGAGCTGTTCGAGCTTGGCCTTGCTTTCGACGTATTCACGTTCGATATCGGGTACATTTCCCACGTCGATCCCTATGAATCCGTCGAAGCCGTGCTTCTTCAAGGCTTTAAGCACCCCTATCCAGTCCACGGTCCCTTTCCCTATGCCTAGGTGGTAGTTATCTCTACCGTCGTTGTCCGAGGCATGCACGTATATTATGAGCTTCCCGAGCTTCTCGACCGACAGGGGAAGTATCTCCTTCTGGGCGTGGAGATGCCCCGTATCCA